>PDWI01002257.1_pt1 | contig 29291 bp, 34 predicted proteins | sample 1430891 | NCBI WGS metagenome assembly PDWI01 (sample SAMN01162508, study PRJNA174530) | Oral metagenome, whole genome shotgun sequencing project. | biome: Marine environment; feature: Marine mammal; material: Swab sample of the gingival sulcus; isolation source: swab sample of gingival sulcus... | reverse complement strand
TGACGAAAACTTTGCTCTAGCAGCCTAATAGTGCCGCTAGTTCCTACTTCAGCTTGTCTGTAGGCCGAAACTAGGAATCAGATATACAGAACCGAGTGTACAGTGCCTTCCTGCTATGCTTTAAATTAAAGATAGGCTCGTTGGACAGTTGTTTGAGCATCGACTGCTGTTTGATTAAATTAAAGATGCCTCTAAGCATGTAGAGCCTTAAGCGGAGGATTTGCGGACGGGGGTTCGACTCCCCCCGCCTCCACCAAACTCCAGTACATACTAGTACAAGTAAGCCCATAAGTCTTTGGATTTATGGGCTTTTTCTTTTTATGTTGTATTGCCTTGTATCAGTGTGTACCCCCTTGAGCAACTACTATTTGTAGGTGTTTATTGTAGGTGTTTGCGAAATAGGCTAAAATTAAACACCTACAAAACATGAAAAACAGTAGATAAATTAAATAGGTACAGAGGTAAAAAGTTGAAAAACTAAACACCTACAGCTTAAAAGCGTAAACACCTACAAAATATTCACAACTGCAGGCAAGCAATGGGTAAATTAACCGCGACAAAAATACGGGGTATAAAGGCGAGTGGTAAGCGTCAAAGTTTCTATGATGGGGACTATTTGTATTTATTTGTTTCAGCAACGGGTAAAAAGTCGTTCTTTCTAAAAGGTTATCGATTTAACGGTAAACCAATTAAGCAAATCAAACTAGGCGAGTATATCGATGGTAAAGTAGGCATGACTTTATCAGATGCTAGGAAAGCGGCTACCTTTGCTATTGCTGAGTATAAAAACGGGGTGGACTATGGCGAGTTGCTCAGACAGGAAAAGCAACGAGCACGGCTTGACCAGATTAACACCGTCAAACAGTGGGCGGATTATTGGATTAATACCAAGAAAGAGCAATCAAAAGGCACTGTATCAGATTATGTAGGCAGATTGGATAAATGGATATTACCCAAAATAGGCACACGCTCATTAAACACTTTGACCTTACAGGACATCAAAGAGCTGTATAGATACATTGAGAAAAATGGCAGTGCTGAGTTGGTAAAGCGTTGTCATTCAATACTCAACGGCATTTACTCACTGGCAATCAGCGAGGGCGTGACAGACAATAACCCAACTTTCGGGGCAAGATACGGCATGACTGCACCGAAAAAGAAACATCTGCCTGCTATCACGTCACCCAAGAGCATAGGGCAATTGTTGCGGGATATGGATAGTTACAACGGCATGACTTCAACCATGTTTGCCTATCGCTTAATTCCCTACCTCATGTTACGCCCTGGTGAATTGGTTACGCTGAAGTGGGAAAATATCGATTTAGATAACGCCCTTATTCGCATGGTAAGCCCCAAACGCAACAAAATCCATTTAGTGCCATTAGCCAGACAGGCGATAGCCATATTTACGCTGTTACATGACTATAGCGGACATGGCGATTATGTCTTGCCAAGTAGAAGCGGTAAGGGGCATATGGCAAGGGATACGCTGAGCAAAGGATTACGCACTATTGGCTATTCGGGCAAGCACACGCCCCACGGCTTTAGAAGTACCGCTAGCACAAATCTATACGAGGCACAGCATTACGACTATGCCATAGAGAAGCAATTAGCCCACAAAGAAGAAAATGAGGTAAAAGCGAGTTACAACCGCGACAACGAAGCCCGTTATTTAGACGCACGGCGTGAGATGATGCAGGAATGGGCGGATATTATCGATAAACTACGCAACGACGACGGCATACCCTCAGAACTAACCAAGCAGTTAAACGAGCTGAGGGGTAAAATGGACAGTCACAAACATAACATTGAGTAGCCGTTAACAAATCGACAGAATGACGGTACTAAATACGTTTACTTAACTAATATTTAAAAATTGAAGGCAGGCAAGCTATGAAAATACCAGTATATGAAATTGAGGGTAATCAGTATTGTAAGATTGATGATATTACTATCGCTGTATCAAAGGCAACAGGCAGCCCTAGGACAAGGGAAAGATGTTTAGCTGATTTGATACAAGAGTATAGCGTTTTTTTAGATTATCTGACCAACCCTGATTATGTGTACAAAATATACGGAAAAGAAATTACATACAAACCTATCCCAACTGGATTTTATCGTATTGGAAAATGGGCATATCCCTGCGATGACTCATATTGTGGCTATACTACGCATCCATACACTTATTGTGATATTCCGCCAAAGGAAGACTGTAAAGAGCACCCCGCCCCTAATGAGCGTAACCGTAAGCCAAAAATAATTATTAAGACCTTGCAAACAAATGAAAAGATTTTTACTACCTATTGGGACTTTGCATTGGGGTTAGAAAATGATGAAGAAAGTAATTTTTTATTTATTGAAGACCTTTCACGGGTGTATTTATTACTTATAGATGCAAAAATATATTTATCTTGCCTTGATGAAGAAATAGACTTTATTATGCCGCCAACCCTAATCCCCCTCAATTGTCATTTACCACAACATGAAATTGATAGGGCTGTAGCTGATATTAAGGCAGAGAGTAACGGCTTTATGACAGTAAACAGTGATGGTGAAACGCTTTTGTTTCTTGATAGTAATAATAAAAATTATGCACCTTATTTAGCTATAGCTATAGAAATGTGGGAAAGATATTTTATTAACGGTGAAAAAGTACAAGAGGGAAAAGCAACCAATAGTGATAAGGTAAACATTGAAAAGTTATTAGACAAGTACTACCCAGCATTGAGTTCTAACGCCAAAAAGACAATAGCGGAGGTGGCCGTAACCAAAAAAGGCGAAAATAAGGACAATTTCAAAAAAAAATAACAATTAGTAACCTACTACTTTAGCCTACTAAATATTGTTTTTAAATATCAAAACGATACAAAACAAAAATCAAAAACAACCTACCGATAACCTACTAACAGCCTACTGTTTTTAGTAGGTTTTAGTAGTTTGTTTTTATTGTCAAACTACACTTCAATATCAACCGATACACAGGAGTGCATAATGACACAAAAAAACAAACAGTCCGCTTGTCTAACATTCAACGACTTAGTCAATGAATATGCTTTACCGAAAAGCACGGTTTACAACCTTATCAAAACCCAAGGTTTCCCCAATAGCATAAAAATATCTGCTCAATCTGTCCGTTTTAGACGTTCGGAGGTTGAGGCTTGGCTTGACGCACGCAAAAAGCAAAACGAGGGGGTGCAATCATGAAATCACTTGCCCTCACATTCAACAACACCCCTATCCATGCAACGCGTGACGCGTGGTTTAATGCTACGGATATGGCTAATGCCTTTGGGAAACGTCCTATTGATTGGTTAAAACAAAAGGAAACCAAAGAATACATAGCCTTGCTTTGTGTCGAATACGAAGTGACGGAAAATCACTTCGTAAAAACGAAAAAAGGGGGTAATTTATCAACGCAAGGAACTTGGTTACACCGTAAGCTAGCTATCAGATTTGCTCAATGGCTAGATACTCGTTTCGCTATTTGGTGTGATGAACGTATCGAAGAGTTATTATCGGGCGAAAGACAACAGGCAAGGAATGACACCAAGGCAAGCAATCGATTGATGAATAAGGTGCTACACCTACAACTACAAGGCGAAGAGGCAAGCCCCTTTTATTACAGTAATAACGTGCTGATGTGTTATCAAGTAATGACGGGGGAACGCCTGAAAGTCGATAGAGATAGTTTGCCAGCGAATGAATGTAAATTACTTGCTGAAATTGAGTTAGAGAACGCAGCCTTAACATTGCAAGGGTTAAACTATCACGAGCGTAAAAAGCTACTCATAGCGAAATACAGCCCTAAATTAGCCGATAACGTGGAGGTGGCGTTATGAGTAATCCTATCAGTCAAACCGCCCCTATCAAGCTACCCGATTACAACAGCAAGGACGCGGTATTTTTAGTTTTATTGCTTAAAGGACATACGCTGTACATTGATAATCTCCCTGAGTTGGTGGGTTTTCAAGATGCACCGCAGAGAGCTTTTAGATTGCGTGCGATGGGTATACCTATCGAGAGCTTTAAACAGACGCTAAAACCTAAATATCCGCACCCTGTGGCGTTTTATTCGCTGGATAATGGTTTTATTCAAGCAGTGGGTGAAGAACGCATACAGGCGTTTATAGAACGAGTAACGGATTATTTTGCTAATGTGGGAGAGATTAAAAAAGGGTTACAGTCGAAACCGCAACCCTTGTCTTCCATTCTAGCAGGCAAACTATAATGGAGCGTGTAGTAATGATTACAAACTACACTGCAGATTATAGCGTATTGTCTGAACAATGGCTAGGCGTGAGAGGAAAGCGTATCAGCCACCCACTGGTTAAGGCTTTTGTTTTCAGCACTGGCGAGTACGGTTATCTTTTCGTGAATGTCGGGATTAATGCGTACGTTAAAGCGTCCAGAATAGGCTTTTTTGGGGTTTATTCCCTCCTCTTTGCACATGGCCAAGAAAACATTCAGCGAGGTTTCCCCTTCTTTTCTCAAGTCGTGGGTATTGTCAGCGTAGAAATCAGCTCCGCCGTTCAGACCGATGAACTCACCGCGAAACATCTCAATCTCGCTGTCGTAGCTGATAAGTGCTTTATAAGTGGTTTTGCCTCTGTTAAAAGTCATGATATTGTTCACTGTCTTACTCCGTTATCATCTAGCCATTTCCGCACACTTGCCACCGCTCCCTTGTCTGTTGTTGGGTTAGGGTGTGGGCGGTGGAATACACGGCATTCACCAAATAATTTAACCCCTATGCGAGAGCCTTCACGCTCCGATATTTCAGCACCCAGTTCAATAAACAAACTCTCAATATCTGACCACTTGATATTGCCACTGATTGGGCGTGAGAATATGAGTGCTAGTGTTTTTTGGTGTTTGCGTTTCATGGGTATAATAGTACCGCTATTTAGTACTGCTGTAAACCCAATTTTACTCCAGTTGGTACGCCCTTGTACCCCTACGCACGCAAATAAACGCAAAAAACACTTGACGAATAAGGGGCATGATTTTAGTATTGAAAGCCTAACTAAAACATCTAGCGGACACCCGCACCCGAAAGCCTTGCGGTTTTTTTATGCCTGTCAAAAGGCATTATTACGTCTTTATGACGGGTCGAGAAGACTTAATAAAATACCCTTTACGGGGAATAAGTCTCGCCGTCTAGATGCGGTTAGTGAAGCCCGTCGCCTTTATTTTAATAAGGTGGCGAAATCTAAACTAAAACATCTAGGAGGGCTAATCATGCCTAATCAAAAGATAGCAATACTTGCTAAACATCACTATTTTTTACGCCTTAAATATTTCTTAAAGGGTTATCGTGTTTGCGTGCGACCTAGTCGTACTGGCGAGCCTTTAACGCACTACATCTTACCGTCATTCTGTGAGGTGAAACATGGCTAATCAAAATAACGTATCAAATGTATTCCTTAACTGTGAAACCGTAGATACCAACTTACGCCTTATTGAAAGTTTATCGTGGCTTGTCATTTGTGCTGACGAGGTGCGTGATGATGCAAATGCCCTTGCTGATGTCATGCAAGTTATCATCAAATTGAAAGATGAAGCCAAGCAGTCAAATGACGCTTTGCTTAAAGCAATCAAGGGGAGTGAGTCATGACTAATCAAAATAATGCCCCACAATCGACGATTGACCCTATGTATCGCAATCTTGCCCGTGGGGAAACGCCGTTAGACAAATCAAAAATTATCCTCAGCAATACGGTTTATATCGAGGCACTATGTGACTTGATAGAGGCTTTTGATACCTCGATAAGTGACGAGCCAGTGGTTAATACGATTGCTTTAATTCAGCGGTTAAACCGTGAAATATCACTGAACCAAGCAGGATTGCACGATTACCTTAAATCGGTTGAGCATTGTTTTCAGTCGGTTAAACGCTAAGGGGTAACGCTAATGATTTTATTCAACACAGGCTCATCACTGAGCTTGCTAGGGAAGTTTTACCCTCAAGGTAGGGGCTGGATCAACATTTATCGCATTGATTTAACAGCAAAGCTCAAAATTGAGCTGTGCAAGTTAATAGGGTGCAAGTTTGCGTTTTGCCCTCAAGCTACTATTTTCATAGCAAAGTCCAAAATTGGACTGTGCAAACGACTCACAGTACGAGGAGGCAATGATGACGATTGACGAACTTAAAACTCACGCGAGTCCGCATTGGCTGGCTATTCTCGAAGGCGTGGGCATACCGAAACGCTATTTAGACACACGCAGACATCAACCTTGTCCTGCATGCGGTGGGCGAGACCGTTACCGTTTTACCAATTATCAAAACTCAGGGGGCTTTATCTGTAATCAGTGTACGCCTCAAGGCGGTAGTGGCTTTGATTTAATCATGCTGGTATTTGCCTGTGATTTTACCGAAGCGGTGAAGATGGTGAAAGTTCAGCTAGGTATAGATGCAAATAACAGTCTAGAAACGCCTAGAAAGCGATTTAAGCCGTTTTCGCCATCTAAACAATCAAACATACCAAAGGATAACTTAAAACGTTTACAGGGCTTTTTAAGCGGTTCTCAGTCTGTCACTGAGCAATCGCCAGTCGGGCAGTATTTGATTGGGCGAGGACTGGATTGGCGTGCGATTGAGGGCATGGCTAATCTGTTTTATCACCCTAAGTTGGATTATTGGACGCACGCGGATAACAAGCCCGTAAAAGTGGGGGCATACCCTGCTATGTTGGCGTGTATTAAACGCGGTGATGAACTCGTGGGCATTCACGTCACTTATCTAGAAAAACCGCTGACAGGCGAAAACAGGGGGAATTGGCAAAAGCTCAACCTTTGCCACCCTGAAATGAATGCCCCTTTGCCTGCTAAAAAAATACAAACCCGATACCCCGGTGCGTTAAAAGGGGCATGCGTGCCTTTGTACCCACCGCCTCAGAATGACGGTACCAAAACCTTAGCCGTATGCGAAGGCATAGAAACCGCTTTAGCTGTGCGTGAGTTGTTTTATTTGCCCGTGGTGGCGTGTTGCAGTGCTTGGGGATTGCGGAATATCAGCTTGGATAACGTAGGTAAACTCTACGTGGTTGCGGACAACGACAGAAGCAATACGGGGCAGAAGGCAGGACAAGCCTTGATTAGGCGAGCCTTAGAGGCAGGGATTAAAACCAAATACTACGAGCCACCTTTTTACGGTGATGCACTCGATGAACTCAATCGACTCAAAGAAAGCCAAACGGCGAGGTTGAACAATGAAAAAAAGTAACTTAAAACTCGAAAAGCCCCATTTTGAAACGGCAAAGCCAGAGCCTTATTACGAGTGTTCTACGCGTGGGGTCTATTATCACGCCGTTAGCGTAGAGAATGACGGCACCATTACCGAAAAAGCCCCTAAACGCCTATCTGATATGATTAGATTAATTGGCTATGGCGTTGATGAAGCGGGTGAACACTACCGCGTTATCGAGTGGCGAGATAGGTTCGATAATCAGTTGAATATCTCAGCCTTGGCTATGGCTGATATCGGTAGTTGTTGGAGCTTTCTGCAGGGCAAAGGGATAGCTGTTCAATCGAGCAGACAGAAACGTGACTTGCTGGCGGACTACCTAATGACAGAGGGCGATAAAACGCCTTATATCATCACCAATAAAGCGGGTTGGTGTGATAACTATCGGGCGTATGTTTTACCTAGTGGTGAAATCATTAACACGTCAAAGACCAACATCATTTACAACGGCGATAGCAGTCAAGCTAGCTATTATGAGAGCAAGGGAACGCTAAAGGAATGGCAAGACAATATCGCCCGTTACGCGGTGGGTAATAGTCGTTTTTGCTTGGCGTTGGGTTCTGCTTTTGCCTCGCCACTGATGCGATTATTGGATATTGAGGGTGGTGGTTTTCACCTGTTTAGCGACAGCTCAGATGGTAAAACGACAGCGGCTAACGTTGCCTTATCGGTGTGGGGTGAGGCTGGCATGTTAAAAACACAATGGAACGGGACAGCTCACGCGTTCGAAAATATCGCCAGTGCTAGGAATGATAACCTGGTGGCACTTGACGAGCTTAAAGAAGCGTCCCCGAAAGTCGTCTCACAAGCCGCTTACAGCCTCTTGAATGGTGTGGGGAAAATACAAGGACGAAAAGAGGGCGGAAACCGATGCGTTAAACGCTGGCGAGTATTGCTGTTTTCAACGGGTGAGGAAACATTAGAAAGCCTTGTGAAAAGTGGCGGGCTAAGTTTTCATGCAGGGCAATCAGTACGCCTACCATCAATCCCCGCCAATGCAGATAAAGGCTATGGGGCGTTCGAGACAATACACGACATGCCTAGCAGTGCAGAGCTATCGGAGCACTTGAATTATGCATCTAGTCGCTATTGTGGTGTGGCTGGCAAGGCGTTTATTGAGCAGGTGATTAATGACAAGGATAACGCCATTGCTACCGTAGAAGCGGCGATGCGTGCGTTTATGGAAAGCCTACCCGAACTGACAGGGCAATCAAGACGCGTTGCTAAACGTTTTGCTTTGGTTGCTGGTGCGTTAGAGCTTGCCACGCAATACGGCATTACAGGACACCCTGCTGGCGGCTCAGCAATGGCTATCAAGCAATGTTTTGACGATTGGCTAATGCGTGAGGGCGTTGGTAAGTTTGAGGATAGGAAGATAATCGAGCAAGTTGAAGCCTTTATGCAACAAACCGCCAATAGCTACCGCTTTACTTTATGGGATAGTGACGACAAGGGGGCAGTCCCTAATCTAGCAGGCTATAGACGCTACCTTGGCATAGAACTCAACGAGGGCAATCAACAAGAATATTGGATTATCCCAGCCGTCTTTAAAGATGAAATCTGCAAGGGCTTTGAGGTAAAGAAAGTCGCCAGCTTACTAGCAGGGATTGATTGGCTATCAAAACCAAAAACAGGCTATCAGAAACAGCGTAAAAATAGAGGGCGATTTTACGTACTTGTTGGCGAGGCTAACCCTCAATACGGACGAGAAGAGGGGGAAGAATAGAACAAAACAGCCAGCAGAACATTAACTTTATTTAATGTTTAAAAAAATGTTCTACACGCGATATATACGCATTTTAGGTTGTTACCTTGTTACCTTTCTTTAAAACCGTTGGTGTACAAGGCTTAGCGGGTAACAACTACCTTTTTTTTGGTTGTTACCACGTTGTTACTAGGGCTATTTTGTTGTTACCTTTTTGCCGTTTGGTAACAACTGGTAACAACGGTAACAACTAGATATTTTTAGGTTGTTACCGCGAAAGCATTGTGTGGCAACGGTTTCAAGGGCTGGTAACAAGGTAACAACGGTAACAACCACTTTTTACCCATGAATACCTTTTTATAGGGAAATAGGAATAAACATTACACAGATTTAATATTGAGTAATGATTCACTAATCACTTTTTTACACGCAAAACGGAGAAGAAAAATGAGCAAAGAAAACGATAAAAAAACGATACACGATGAATTAGAGCAATTGGCAGTGCGTCAAAACTTAAAGACAAGCCAAGGAAGAATAATTTTTCATGCCGTACAAGCAATCAGGGAGCAAATAGCCCAAGAAAACCCAGAGGAAAGTAAAGTGATTGATGCCCTGAACACGCTGGGGAATAACTTAACTATCGTAGTCATGAACGCAACAATGAGAGACTTTGATATTATTCTTGACGAGGGGATTGGTGATATGTTGCTTGATGAGGGTGATGCTGATTTGGAACTATTTGATGGTACGAGTTTTATTCACCTGGATACCAATTTTAACAAGAGATTAGGAGACGAAAAATGACAAAAGAAGCAACAAAATTAGACCAACTTACACCAATGGTGGAAGACGAACTCAACATTGAGGAAATGAGCGAGATTGTCACCGATGTATTAGGTTACCTCGATGTGCGATTAATCGATTATGCACCGCGTGAGCGTTTAATCATTGCCTCAACGCTAGCAAGCCAAGTTATCGCTGAAGTGGTAGCGGAGATGTTTTACGACAAGCAGGACAAAATACCGAAAGTCATAGAAAAACATCACGATGACATGATGGCAGAGATACAAGAACAAATCGCCTTTTTGTCCAAAGTTGACAGGGTTAAGCAGAATGACGGTACTAAAATCGCCCATTCACCCACCAAGCACTAAGCAAACTACTAAGGAGCAAAGATGAAACGATTAACCAGTAAGGATATTGTCGCTAATAGCGAGATGGATACAGCGGAAAACCGCGTGATTAATGCCGCTTACCAAGCCATGAAGGCACAAGTTGAACAAGAGCAGTTAAAAGACCCTGCTATGATGCTGGCAGAGCTAGAAACTGCACGCGTCATAGCCTTGACGACGATGTTGTATACCTTTCAAACAGACAAGAACATCATGCAGGACGTGGCGGACAAGTGGTGTGATGAATTGAAAAGGACGCTATTAGAAACTTATGATTTTGCATTTACCAATCAAGGAACGGTGCATTAAGAGATGTTTTAAATAACAAGGAGAATGAAAAAATGAAATTAACTAACAAGCAAGCAGCATTTATTGATGAATATTTAATTGACTTTAACGCAACTCAGGCGGCTATTCGTGCTGGATATAGCGAAAAGGCGGCATATTCTCAAGGTCAAAGATTGTTGAATAATGTTGAAACTCAAAAAGCAATCCAAGAAGCTATGATTGAGCGTAGAAAAGCTAATGGCGTGACCCGTGACAGCATAGCGTCGGAAATCGATGATATGACGGCAATATCTAAACAATATGCGAGTGAGGGGAATACACAAGCCCTTAATGCTTGGATAAAGGCGATTGAAACCAAGGCGAAGTTATACGGCTTTTATGATAGGTTGCCAGAAGAGAAAGAAGAAGACAGCGGAATGACGAAATTATTGTTACTGTTGTTGACGCTAGAAAGGATAGTAGCGAATTAGAGGCAGGTTAATAACTATCGCTTAACAATATTATCGGTGCAACACCTATTACGCTTTGTTTGAGTATTAGGTGTTACAGAGCTTGAGCCAAGTAGTGGGCGAAGAGCTGCTACACTATGCTTTCCAAGATTATTAAATAGGGCTGAAGGAAGAGCCGTTGTTTAGAGACGTTGAGTAACGTCCATCATACACAAAATGATTTGAGTAACGCTATCTTGTTTCTAGCTTTCTGAAAGCATATCGGGAGGGGTGGGTTAAAAGTTCAGAGGGTATAGCTCCTAGACCGCACCCTTAATAATTTTTTCACATCCGCAAAATTAGAAAACGGGGAAGAGGTGTTGTTTAATGATTTCTTAAATAGTATGATTACTACTTAAGAGGATGAAACTAAGAGAGGTGGTTATGACAACAACAGCAACTAGCCAAGAGCTTAATCAATATTCAAGTGCAATACAGCGTAAGGCTGAGGTTGAGCCCGTTATTATTACAAAACGAGGCAAACCTAACTTGGTGCTTTTGTCATTCGAAGAGTACCAAGAAATCACAGGAGAAAAGCAGAGTATACTAGATGCTTTATCATTTGATGGTGAGTTTGCTGACTTTGATTTTGATAGGAGCGAGTTACCACAGGTAACCATGAGAGGAGCGGAGTTAGACTAGTGTTTTTACTTGATACAAATCTTGTTTCAGAGCTCCGAAAGATAAGCCATCAAAAGGCGAATAAAGGCGTTGTTGAATGGTTCTCCCAGCAAGAAATTATACATGCTTACATTAGCGTGATTACGGTTATGGAGATACAGCAAGGTATTTTACTAAAACAACGCAAGGATAAACAGCAGGCGGCAATATTTGCCTTGTGGCGTGATAGCGTGCTTAGGGTTTTTGATGGGCGTATTCTTCCTATAACAACAGATATCGCCCTAGAGTGTGCTAACTTCCATGTCCCGAATAAAAGTAGTGCCAATGATGCACTAATAGGGGCGACTGCAAAAGTACACAACTTATCTGTAGTGACTCGCAATAGTAAAGATTTTGACTTTGACGGGGTGAAAGTTATTAATCCCTTTGAGTAGAATAGAAATCGCTTAATAAAGTTGCCTGGTAAACTAAACAAAAACCGAGCAAAAACCGAACATCAAAAATATTTTATTTCCTTTTGTTTCAAACAGTAGCAAGAAAGTTAACCGCAAAGCGAACACTAAACGAGCAGAAAAACCGAACACCGATAACCAAAAATTATAACGTAGGCGATTACTAAGAAAATAGTAGCCCCTTTTTTTGATAATTTCTCACTGGATAGATTAGCCATAAAACACTTTCAAAAGGCGATTTAAGGCGTTAAAAGAGCCTCAGAAATGGAACACCCTAAGAAAATAACGCAACGGCTCACGCGTCATAAATGGCTTTATTAAGGGAAATGGGGTGTTACCGCAACGCACTAACGCAATAAATGGAACGTTATCAGAGCTAAAAGTGTTTCATTTTGAAATCGTGATAATATAGGTGTATATTTTAACAGTACAAAATAAGGGGTTATTAGTGAAAAAGTACACGCCACCATGTCCTAATGAGTTTTTAAGGGAATTGTTAAGTGATACGACGACAGAACACGCCAGTAAGTGCCTAAAAATGCCCCGTCCGTATTTGTCCAATATGTTAAACGGGAAACAGCGTATAACACCGCACACAGCCCTTAAGCTGGAAAAGGCATTAAATACCCCGGCGAGTGTATGGCTACACCTTCAAGCTGATTATGATTTATGGGTGGCACGTCAAAACCCACCCAAACGGATTAGAAAGATTTATGACTAGAAGCATACGAAAGACACCGATAACAGGAATGACAACCGCCGTAAGTGAAAAACAGGATAAGCGGTTGGCTAACCCCAGATTATCGAGATTACCGATTGATGGGAAAATGGGGGTTTTTTAAGGTGATTTTGCAAGCTGTACAGTTTTTGACCAGTGCAGTTTGTAGGTGTTTATTGTAGGTGTTTGAGAAAATATTGATTTTTTATTATTAATAATATCAATTAATTAATCCTCTAATTCGGCTTCCCCCGCCTCCACCAAACTCCGGTACAAAAAGCCTATGAATCATTGAATTCATAGGCTTTTTCTTTTTGTGAAGTTTTCGAGTGTTCCTGGGGTCAGATAGGCGTTGTGAAAATGTACAACGTGATATAATCCTGTAACTGTGCTTGTGCCAAAAAAACTCCACTACAGGGTTTTGTTCTGTTGCTGTTCTATCTGTACCGCCCATAGTGATGTGCCTTGTGGTGGGATTTTTTGTCACGACTATATTAATTAACACTTGGAGGAAATTTTATGAACATGTCGCGAATCGAGTATATTGGCAATTTGCGTACCCAAGCCACTCATCTGCAATCTAAAAACCAAATCATTACCGATGCACCGGTAGATAATCACGGAAAGGGCGAGGCTTTTTCGCCGACAGACCTGGTTGCCAGTGCTTTGGGGAGCTGCATGATGACGATTATGGGGATTAAGGCAAACGAAATGAATATTGACTTAACAGGAATGACGGCTGATGTGGAAAAGATGATGTCGGCTTCTCCTAGAAGAATTGCTGAGATTAATATCACAATTACTTTGCCGATAGCTTTAGATGAAAGAAGTCAAAAAATACTAGAGGCGGCTGCGCACACTTGTCCTGTTGCTCAAAGTTTGCACTCAGAAACTAAGCAATCTGTTTGCTTTGTTTATCCATAATGCTTTAAGCGTATTTATAGGATAAATCGTACTGATATATAGTGAAATAACTTAACTTTTGCTACGGCGTTATGCCGTCTTGCCGTGTTCTTATACTGTCTTCGACGGCAAGCCTTGTATCAAAAATTAATTTATTTCACTATAGTGCGAATATTGTTTAGGCAGAATGACGGTACCTTTTGCTTAAAATTTGGTTTGGGGTTTGTCGCAAGAAAAAATTAAACTTATTTAATTAAAAAAGTTGTTTTGTTGTGTCTTGAATTTTCTCTAAATAGACTCCAAGTACTAGCCAACGGCTCATTAATGAGCAAATTCGTATTTTATAAATTGATATTTTAGGAGAATTCAATATGGCATTACGTCCTTTACACGATAGAGTGATTATTAAACGAGAAGAGGAAGAAACAACTTCAGCAGGTGGTATTGTTTTACCAGGTTCTGCTACTGAGAAGCCATCTCGTGGCGAAGTGATTGCAGTAGGCAATGGTAAACTTTTGGACAATGGCCAAGCGGCTGCAATGGCAGTTAAAGTAGGCGATACTGTATTGTTTGGTAAATATTCAGGTACAGAAGTTCAGTCGGGTGACGATACATTAATCGTTATGCGTGAAGACGAAATTATGGCAATTATTGAATAAGCGTTATCAGTTTAGCATTATTCATTATTATTAATTGTTTTATAGCATTCAAATTAGAGGAACATTATTATGTCAGCAAAAGAAGTTAAATTTGGCGAAATCGCCCGTAAAGAAATTTTAGAGGGTGTGGATATTTTAGCCAATGCCGTTAAAGTCACACTAGGGCCAAAAGGTCGCAACGTTGTTTTGGAAAAAGCTTTCGGTGCTCCGACTATCACTAAAGATGGTGTGTCTGTTGCCAAAGAAATCGAATTGGAAAACAAATTCCAAAACATGGGTGCTCAAATGGTGAAAGAAGTTTCTTCTCAAACCAATGATGTTGCTGGTGATGGTACGACGACTGCGACAGTTTTGGCTCAGTCTATCGTTCGCGAAGGCTTGAAGTCAGTTGCAGCAGGCATGAACCCAATGGACTTAAAGCGTGGTATTGACAAGGCGACAGCAGTTGTTGTTGAAGAGTTGAAAAAAATCAGCAAGCCATGTGCAGATAGCAATGCCATTGCTCAAGTTGCCACCATTTCTGCTAACGCGGATGCCAATGTTGGTGCGATTATTGCAGAAGCCATGGAAAAAGTTGGTAAAGAAGGCGTGATTACTGTTGAAGAAGGTCAAGCTTTGGAAAATGCACTAGATGTTGTTGAAGGTATGCAGTTTGACCGTGGTTATTTGTCACCTTACTTCATTAATAACCAAGAAAAGCAAGTTGTTGAGTTAGAGAACCCTTATGTTTTGTTACATGATAAAAAGGTCAGCAATATTCGCGACTTGTTACCGACATTAGAAGCTGTTGCAAAATCAGGTCAGCCTTTATTAATTATCGCAGAAGATATTGAAGGTGAAGCATTGGCAACACTAGTGATTAACTCAATGCGTGGTATTGTGAAAGTTGCAGCGGTTAAAGCCCCTGGATTTGGTGATCGTCGTAAGGCAATGTTAGAAGATATCGCAATCTTAACAGGTGCGACTGTAATCTCTGAAGAAGTTGGTATGAGCTTAGAAAAAGCGGAAATCACTGATTTGGGTACAGCAAAACGCGTATTAATCGACAAAGAAAATACAACAATTATTGATGGAAACGGTGCTGGCGATGCAATTACTGCACGTGTTGAGCAAATCCGTACGCAAATGGAAGTTGCGACTTCAGACTACGATAAAGAAAAGTTACAAGAGCGTGTTGCTAAACTTTCTGGTGGCGTTGGCGTTATCAAAGTTGGTGCTGCGACTGAAGTTGAAATGAAAGAGAAAAAAGATCGTGTAGAAGATGCTTTGCATGCGACGCGTGCTGCCGTTGAAGAAGGTGTTGTTGCTGGTGGTGGTGTTGCGTTGATTCGTTCTTTGACAGCTTTAGAGGCTTTAAAAGGCGACAATGAAGAGCAAGATGCTGGTATCGCTATTTTGCGTCGTGCGATTGAATCACCGTTACGTACAATTGTTCACAATGCGGGTGATGAGGCTTCTGTTATTGTTGCTGGTGTTAAAGGCGGCGAAGGTAACTACGGTTACAACGCGGCGACTGGCGAGTACGGCGATATGATGGAAATGGGTATTTTGGATCCAACTAAAGTGACTCGTTCAGCCTTGCAGCACGCTTCTTCTGTTGCAGGTTTGATTATCACAACTGAAGCAATGGTTGCTGAATTGCCTAAAAAAGATGAGCCAATGATGCCTGATATGGGTGGCATGGGCGGAATGGGTGGTATGGGTGGTATGGGCGGCATGATGTAATTGCCCATATTTGCCTGCTGAGTATTTTTCTGTAAAAATGCTTGGCACATGTGCCAAAACCTCGATAGTTTTTCTGTCGAGGTTTTTTTATTCAATTTTGTCTATCGGGAAGATAAATGGTCGCTAATCCATGGGATTGAAAAGAAAAAACGAAATAAACCCTTTCTTTTTTTGTTAAAAAGCGTACAATTGCCTTCCTTAAATTTTACTTTAACAACCGAGGAATTTTATGGTAACTATCAGACTTTCTCGCGGTGGGGCTAAGAAAAAACCATTTTATCAAATGGTTGTAGCCGATAGCCGCAGAGCTCGTGACGGTCGTTTTATTGAAAATGTTGGCTTTTTCAACCCAATGGCTAAAGGTCAGGAAGAAAAGCTACGCATGAATATTGAGCGTATCGAACACTGGATTGGTCAGGGTGCACAACCTAGCGACCGTGTAGCTTCTTTATTGAAAAGCTACAAAAAAGCACAAGCTTAATTTAGCACTATTTGCTAATTGGCGTGAATAAATATATTGAACTAGGCAGTATTTCTGGTTTTTTTGGCGTAAAGGGGTGGGTTAAGCTCTACTCGCATACGCGTCCACGTACGGGTATTTCGCAATACAAACATTTTTTTATGGGTGAGGCGAAGCAACCAGTGCGATTTGCGGCAATTAAAGCTAGTGGTAAAAATGTCGTTGGACATATTGATGGCGTAGATTCTCGTGAATCTGCAGAACGCTATCTGGGGCAAACGCTCTATATAACTCACGAAGCATTGCCGGCTTTGGATAACGAATATTATTGGCACGAGTTGATAGGACTAAAAGTCATTAATCAGCAAGGTGTATTACTTGGTGAAATCACTGAAATGATGGAGACAGGTGCAAATGATGTTATGGTTATCCAAGGGGTGAATGGGGAAGTCTTAATTCCCTATGTGTTTTCCCATTTTGTCTTATCTGTAGATTTAGATAAAGGGGAAATGCTTGTCGATTGGGAAGAGGATGAGGAAGGAAGTAATTAAATCATGCTAATTGATGTCGTTACCTTATTTCCTGATATGATTTCCAATTTGTTTGCTGAGGGCGTGACTGGGCGTGCGATTGAGAAAGATATTCTTGATTTGCAGACAGTTAATCCTAGAGATTTTGCCAAGGGTGTTCACCAAAGTGTCGATGATCGACCTTATGGTGGCGGTCCAGGTATGGTGATGAATTGTGAAGTGATTGAAAAATCGCTACAACACATTGAGCAGCATCGTGGACGAGGATATCGTGTGTATCTTTCCCCCCAAGGACAAACATTGAATCACGACTTAGTGAAAAAGCTAAGTCAGAAAGAGCATCTCGTGCTATTGTGTGGTCGTTATGAAGGTATTGACCAGCGCGTGATTGAGGAGCAAATCGACCTCGAATGCTCTATTGGGGACTTTGTGTTAAGTGGTGGTGAGTTGGGTGCGGCTGTCGTTATTGATAGTGTTGCACGTTTACTGCCTGGCACGCTGGGACATAATGAATCGGCTGAAAATGATTCATTTGCGACGGGCTTGCTGGACCATGACCATTACACGCGTCCTGAATCGGTTAACGGCAAATCCGTACCCGATGTTTTGTTGAGTGGTAATCACGAGAAAATCGAGCGTTACCGACTTCAACAAGCTTTGGGGAATTCATGGCTAAAACGCCCTGACTTATTTGCCAAGAAGGCGCTCTCTGAAGCAGAACTTTGTCTTTTGAACGACTTCTTAAAAAATTATAGAAACTAGCGGCTTGAGGGCTTTATTCTCGATACTGACGGAATAGATAAATCAAATGTCGCCTAATGTGGAGTACACAAATGAGCAACTTAATTAAAGAAATTGAACAAGCACAAATGAGCAAAGAAGTCCCGAACTTCGGTCCTGGTGACACTTTGGTCGTACAAGTTAAAGTAAAAGAAGGTAACCGTGAGCGTTTACAGGCATTTGAAGGTGTTTGTATTGCAAAGCGTAACCGTGGTCTAAATTCAGCATTTACTGTTCGTAAAATCTCTCATGGCGAAGGCGTTGAGCGTGTTTTCCAAACATACAGTAATACCGTAGATTCGATTGAAGTTAAACGTCGCGGTGCGGTACGTCGTGCTAAGTTGTACTACTTGCGTTCATTGACAGGTAAAGCGGCACGTATTAAAGAAAAATTGAATGTGAAGTAATTTTGAGATAATTTTTATTTCTTATTCAGTAAAAAGCCTTCAATCATTGATTGGGGGCTTTTTTGTTATTGGTGTTTTTGTTTTGGGGTTGGCTCAGAATGACGGTACCATAGTGAGGTCAATTAATTTTTGGTACAAGGCTTGCCGCACGATGGCTACTGTCTACGATGATACGACTTATGCTGAAAAGTTTTGTCACAACTACATAATCAATATTCACCAAATTTTATTTCAAGGGTAGAAAGATGGATTTAGCATTAACATTGTCGCTGATTATGGCGATTGGTATTGGGGCTCAGTGGCTGGCTTGGTTTTTAAAACAGCCTTCTATTTTATTTTTGCTGCTGGCAGGTATTTTAATTGGCCCTGTTTTTGGTGTTATACATCCTGATGAGTTGTTTGCTCAGTGGTTATTCCCTTTTGTATCTTTAGGTGTTGCGATTATCTTGTTTGAAGGAGCGATGACGCTAGAATTTCATGAAATTCGCAAGCATGGCAGTACTGTAACAGGGCTGGTGACCATTGGGGTTTTGGTCACGATTGTTGTCGTGGCATTTTCCGCTTATTGGTTGTTTGAAATGGATTGGCGAATTGCTTTATTGTTGGGGACGCTTGTCTGTGTCACTGGGCCTACCGTTATTGTGCCGATGCTCCGCAGTATACGACCCAATAGCAATATTAGTAATATTTTGCGTTGGGAAGGAATTCTTATCGATCCCATTGGGGCATTAATGGTTGTGCTTGTTTATGCTTATATTGCTACCGACACACAAAACAAACCATTATGGGTGTTTGCAGAGACATTGGGTGTGGGGCTGATTATTGGCTTTTTGGCTGCATTGATGCTTGTGTTTTTGGTTAAGCGACACCTGATTCCTGAATATCTGAAAAATGTTTTTACCTTGGCTTGGGTGCTTTTGGTTTTTTCAATCTCTAATGCTATCGAGCATGAGTCGGGGTTGGTGACAGTGACGATAATGGGTATTGTGTTGGCAAACTGGCCCAAGTTTCCCAAAGAAGAAATTTTGCACTTTAAAGAGTCGTTGTCTGTTATTCTGATTTCCGTCTTGTTTATCGTTTTGGCGGCCCGTATTGATTTGAATGGTTTTGTGCAGATGGGTTTTGCGGGGCTGGTGCTTTTGGTTATTATTATGGCAGTTGCTAGACCTTTGGGTGTGTGGTTGTCTTCGCTGCGTTCTTCTTTGACTAAGGAAGAGAAATTGATGATTAGTTGGGTTTCTCCAAGAGGTATAGTTGCTGCGGCAGTTTCGTCGCTTTTTGTGATTAAGTTAGAGGATTATCAATTACAAGGAACGGAGTTATTAGTTCCCTTGGTTTTCACGATTATTATCGGAACAGTTTTTATTCAAAGTTTGGGGGCAAAAAGTATAGCCAATAAATTGGGTGTTAGTGAGCCAGCTCCGAATGGCGTGATGATTTTTGGCGGCAATGATTTTGCCTTGGTGCTAGGGAAATCTTTGTCGGATGATGGTTTTTCGGTGTTGATTGCCAATAGTAATTTTGAAGAAATCAAAAAGGCTCGCATGCAGGGGTTGAAAACTTACTATGGCAATCCTGTTTCGGAGCATGCAGATCGCTATTTACCATTGATTGGTATCGGCAGCTTATTTGCTATGTCGACAAGACAAGAGGGTAATATTTTAACCGCACTAAAATATCGCTATGAGTTCGGGCGTGACAATGTTTATCGCCTGAAAGTTAAAGACATGCAGGCGACGAACAGCAAAACAAAAACGCACGAAAGTTGGCAAACGCCGTGGTTGTTTGGCGAAGATGTGACTTTTGTTAAACTCAACAGTATGTTGGGGCAGGGGGCGGTGATTAAAACGACCTTGCTGACTGATGATTTTGGCTATGAGGAGTATTTGCAGGAAAAACGGAAAAATAATCAACAATTTGTCACTTTGTATGCGATTTCCCCTTCGGGTGAATTGAAGGTTTTTTCGTCGGAAAGTCGATTTAAAATTGCAAAAGATTGGCGTTTGGCGACTTTGATTTTTGAGTAGCAGGGGCTCTAGAATTATTTTTTTTAAGTACAAAACCCTTTGGAATTTGGGTGTGATTTTAGTGGTGCCTAGAATGACGGTACTATTCTATTTGTGATGTTTAAGTTGCGTGTCAAACAAAGCTTTTATGTCTGTTTTTTTGTTTTTATAACTAAATGATAATTATGGGAAAAATTAAATAAATAATTCTCATTTTTATTGTGGCAGAAATAATTGAAATAACCCACCTATTTAGTGTGTTTTTTCAAGGTTTTTTCTATGATTTAAAGATTATTTTTTATTAAAAATTTGATAGAATGTTGTTTGTTCTTAATTATATTCTGGGATTGGGCTATGAAAGTGAGAAAATTTAGGTTGGTATTGCTATTGCTATTTACTGCTCTCTTTATTGGAGGCTGTGACTTTGCGTTATTTGCTCCTGAGGGAGAGATTGGTCGTAATATACGCAATACTATTTTTATTACCGTGGGTTTGATGTTGTTGGTGGTTATTCCGACGCTTTGTTTGATTGTTTGGGTTGCGTTGAAGTATCGCAAAGGCAATGATGCAGAGTACGAGCCTGAATGGGAGCACTCTACTAAAATCGAAATGTGGGCGTGGGGCGTGCCAATTGTCATTATTGCTATTTTGGCAACAATTACTTATTACACCTCATTCTCTATGGATCCCAGAACGCCCATTAAATCTGAAAAAGAAACAATGAAGGTTCAGGTTGTTGCTCTGGAATGGAAGTGGTTGTTTATTTATCCAGAGCAGGGTATTGCTACGATTAACGAAATTGCTGTTCCCGTTGATACGCCAGTTGAGTTTTTGATTACTTCTAACGATACCATGAATTCATTCTTTATTCCTCGCTTAGGCGGGCAGCTTTACGCGATGGCAGGTATGGAAAACCGATTGCACTTGATTGCTAACCAAGAAGGTGTTTACCGTGGTATTTCTTCTAACTACAGTGGGTTTGGTTTTTCAGGTATGCGCTTTAAAGTTTTGTCTTTGCCTGATGAGAAATTTAATCAGTGGGTTGATAAAGTAAAAACCTCTGACAAGAAACTAGATGCAGAGAGTTATCACAAGCTGGAAAAGAAAACGCGTGATAACCCTGCTGAGTACTTTGGACATATCGATCCATTGCAATTTAAAAATATTATTGAAAAATTTAAGGGAGTGCAAGAATAATGTCTGCTAATCATTACGCTGAAATTGCTGTCGATCCAATTTTTGGTAAGTTACGACTGGATTCTGTGCCTTGGCACGAGCCTATCGTTATGGTTACCATGGCTGTTGCACTGACTTTGGGTGCTGCGGTTGTTGCTTTAGTGTTCTTTAAGGGCTGGTGGAAGTACCTGTGGGACGAGTGGTTGACTTCGGTTGACCATAAAAAGATAGGGGTGATGTATATCATCTTTTCATTGATTATGTTCGTTCGCGGCTTTGCTGATGCTGTTATGATGAAGTCTCATCAGGCGCTGGCTGTGGCGAATCAGTTTGGTGCAGGTTATCTGCCGCCAGAACACTATGACCAAGTTTTTACGGCTCATGGTGTTATTATGATTTTCTTCGTTGCTACACCAATGATGCTTGGGATTATGAATGTTGTTATGCCTTTGCAAATTGGGGCGAGAGACGTTGCATTTCCATTCCTAAACTCATTTAGTTTCTGGTTGGCGGTTGCTGGTGGTATTTTATGTATGATTTCTCTATTCGTAGGGGAGTTTGCTAATACTGGTTGGCTTAACTATGTACCGTTATCGGGACGAGAATATAACCCGTGGGTGGGTGTTGACTACTGGATATGGAGTATTCAGATTTCGGGGATAGGAACGACGATTACTGCGGTTAACTTTGTTGCAACTATCTTGAAAATGCGTGCACCAGGTATGACTTTGATGAAAATGCCTGTCTTTACGTGGACAACTTTGGTTGCTAACATCTTGGCTGTTGTTATTTTCCCTATCTTTACCGTTGCGGTTGCTTTGTTGACACTTGATCGTTATGTTGGCACTCACTTCTTCACTAACTATGATGGTGGAAACCAAATGATGTGGGTGAATTTAGTTTGGGCTTGGGGACACCCAGAAGTTTATTTCTTAGTTCTGCCTGCGTTTGGTATGGTCTCGGAAGTTGTCGCGACTTTCTGTCGTAAGCGTCTATTTGGCTATAAGTCTTTAGTATGGGCGACACTGGTTATTGGTATTTTGTCCTTCTTGGTTTGGTTGCACCACTTCTTTACCATGGGTGCAGGCGGCAGTGTTAACGCCTTCTTCGGTATCGCAACAATGATTATTGCAATCCCGACTGGTGTTAAGTTGTTTAACTGGATTTTTACTATGTACAAGGGGCGTGTTGAGCTAACTGCATCAATGTGGTGGGTGATTGCGATGTTAATTACCTTTACGATTGGTGGAATGACAGGGGTTATGTTGTCTATCCCATCAAATGACTTTGTGCTTCACAACTCAATGTTCTTGGTTGCTCACTTCCATAACACGATTATTGGTGGTGCGGTATATGGTTACTTCGCGGCAATTACTTTTTGGTTCCCGAAAGCAACTGGGTTCAAGCTTAATGAGACACTTGGTAAGATTTCATGTGCATTCTGGTTCTTTGGTTACTGGTTAGCTTGGGTACCTATGTATATGACTGGTTTCAATGGTATGACTCGTCGTTTAAACTACTTGTCAAATCCGGAGTGGGCTCCTTATGCTTATGTGGCTTTCTTTGGTGCAATTGTTATCGGTTTGGGTGTTGTTTTCTTGGTGGGTAATATTCTTTGGAGTATTTACAAACGTAATGACCCTGCTTACAAAGATACAACGGGTGATCCTTGGGATGCACGTACGTTGGAGTGGGCAACTTCGTCACCACCACAGTTTTATAACTTTGCGATGATTCCTGAAATCAAAGATAGAGATCAGCTCTATTATGAGAAGAAAGAGGGTATTGCTTATAAAAAACCAAAAGCATATGACCGTATTCACATGCCGAGAAATACTTGGGCTGGTGTCGTTATCGGTATGCTGTGTGTTCCATTTGGTTTTGCATTTGTCTGGCATATTTGGTGGTTAGTGATTGTTAGTTTTATCGCCATGATTGTATCTTTCTTTAAGTACAATTTTGAGAGAGATAAGGATTACTATGTTGAAATTGATGAGGTTGAGGCTATTGAATCTAAGTATTTAGCCAGCAATGCAGGTCGTGTTTTTTCGGCCTGCAACGAAAAAAACCGAACCAACGGCAACAAATAAGGTACAGGAGGATATAGTAAAATGAGTACAGATACGATGAATCATCACGACGCAAATCATGGACATCATGATCCAGCCGATACAACAATGTTCGGCTTCTGGGTCTACATAATGAGTGACTGTTTGCTGTTCGCTACTTTGTTTGCCACTTTTGCTGTTCTTAGTGATAGCTATGGCTCAGGTATTGAACCAAAAGAACTGTTTAATATTAACTTTGTTTTTATTGAAACACTATTACTATTGGTCAGTAGTTTTACTTTTGGTATGGCGATGCTTGGTGCTCATGCTAAAAGCATGGCAAGAATGAAAAAATGGCTGATTATCACCTTTTTATTAGGTGCAAGCTTTTTATGTATGGAGCTTTTTGAGTTTTATGAGTTCTCTCATGAGCACGCTACACCGCAAACTAGTGGTTTCTGGTCTGCTTTTTATGGCTTAGTTGCTACACACGGTCTCCACGTTTTTGTTGGCTTGGTTTGGTTAGTTACAATGAGCTTCCACTTTAAGCGTGAAGGATTTTCTGAAAAAAATATGACCCGATTATCTTGTCTTAGCCTGTTTTGGCACTTCTTAGATATTATTTGGGTGTGTGTATTTAGTTTTGTATATTTAGGGGAGGTACTGTAATGTCTCAACAACACGGAGCGGGCGGAGAAGCCCACGGCAGTGTCAAAGAATATATCACTGGATTGATTTTATCGATTGTTCTGACGCTAATTCCTTTTGGTTTGGTGCTTTATAGTCAATCTGCAGACGGTAATATCTCTTCGACAGTAGTAATGTCTACGATTATAGCTTGTGCAATAGCACAGTTATTGGTTCAGGGTATATTTTTCTTGCACATGAATGGTAATTCTTCTCAGATGTGGAATACGACTTCGGCGATTTACATTATTTTTACTGTATTGTTTTTTGTCATTGGCACAATTTGGATCTTTGGACACCTAAACCACAACATGTTAATGGGGCACTAATTTAGTGCCTTAATGGAATTATTTATTATGTTTAAAGACTATTTATTGCTTACCAAACCTGGCATTATCATGGGTAACCTGATAGCTGCTGCAAGTGGTTTCTTTTTAGCATCACGAGGTAATATCGATGGCTCGACATTGCTATTTGTTTTGTTGGGTACAAGCTTGGTTATTGCATCAGGTTGTGTATTGAACAACGCTATTGATCGCGATATCGATCGTAAAATGAGTCGGACACGCAATCGTGCATTAGCTTTAGGACGCTTAAAAGTATCTACAGCAGTCATTTATGGCTTGATTTTGGGTGTCTTGGGCTTTTTAACATTGGCGTTAAAAAGCAATTGGCTAGCTGTATTTTTTGCAGGCTTGGGCTTCTCTGTCTATGTTGGCTTGTACAGTCTGTACTATAAGCGTAGTAGCGTTTATGGTACGTTAATCGGTAGCTTATCTGGTGCTTGTCCACCTGTTATTGGTTATGTGGCTGTCACTAATCAATTTGATATTGGTGGCGTTATTCTTTTGCTGACTTTTTGTCTTTGGCAGATTCCTCATTCTTATGCGATTGCTATTTATCGATTTGAGGACTACCGTTCAGCAAAAATTCCTGTGTTGCCAATCGAGCAAGGTATACAAGCGGCTCGCCGCCACATGATTGGTTATATCATTGGATTTGCCATAGCTGCATTGATGCTAACGTACCATGGTTATGTCGGCAATTTGTATGCACTGATTATGGGCGGTGGTAGCTTGTACTGGTTATATTTGGCCAAAATTGGTTACCAGCCAGAAAATGAGCAGCAATGGGCGAAGAAACTATTCGTCTTTTCAATTGTCATTATCGTAACGTTCAGTGTCTTGATTTCAGTTGATTTTAGCCATATCGATACTGCAGACGCTACGGTTGTTGCCTCGCTAGCCTTAAAGTAGGTTTTTTGTATAAAAGAAACTTAAAATTGGTACAATGTTAGGTCACGCTTTACGTGGGAAGCTTTGTACCAGTTACTAATTTATTTCGCTATAAAAACTAGGGAAAAGTAGATATGAAGCCAGAACAAATTGCCAAGCTCACTGCCGTTATTTGTTTAGTATTATCCATTGTCATGGTGATGGGTTATATTGTCACTAGAGATAGACCTTTGGGCGAGGGGCATCGTCTAGCTTCTGACTATGGTGGAGAGTTTACTTTAAAAAGTGATACTGGCAATGTTTCATTGTCTGATTTCAAAGGAAAAATTGTCGTTATTTACTTTGGCTTTATGAACTGTCAAGAGGCTTGTCCAGTATCGATGACTACGATGCGAAGAGCCTTTAATCGATTGAGTTCAGAGGAGCTAAAAAGTGTCCAAGGAATTTTTATCAGTATCGATCCTAAGCGAGATAATCCAGAAGATTTGGCAGCGTTTGCCAAAGACTATCATCAAAATGTTATTGGCTTAGTTGATAATAAAGAACATATAGAGCAATTGGCTGAGCAATACGGGGCATTGGCGGATATGGATGTGCTAGAAGGAAATTCGGTGACTTATACCGTTGAGCATTCTTCCCGTTTTTATATGATAAATAAGTCGGGTAAACTGCAGACGACGATGAGCTACAGCACGACACCAGCGGAATTGGCGGCAAAAATTCGACAAATGTTACAAGAACCCGTGAAATCAACTCAGTAAATTCTCAGTATACTGGTATATACATACATTCTTATCGCGGCGTATATCATCTCTCCGCATCCTTAAATGTTCCGCCATACTTTCTTTATATAGTGAGGTCAATTAATTTCTGGTACAAGGCACATTGTCGAAAACAGTATAGCTAATACGGCGAGACGATGTAACGCTGTAACAGGAATTAATTGGTCTTGCTATAGACGTTTCTTGCGTCAGAAATTAACGTACATCTCTATAGTCACGACGACAGTCATGTTATAATTTTTCTTTTCTTTCGAAGAGGCCTTATGAATGTTAATCAAATAAAGTTTTTTTTGCTATTTAGTACCGTCATTCTAGGATTTAATGTAACGGGATTATGGGCAAAAACCAAAATGCCAGAGGTCTTGGCGGAAACCAATTTGCCAATGGCGTGCCAAAAGCCATTGATTGAATTTGCTGAACGTATGATAGGTCCTAAACGTCATCGCATTTTACAAAACAAAACATCTCATTCGCCGATTTTTGAGGCGTTTGTTTTATTAACTTATAACGACCAAGAAAGCCATGTGAGCTTTACAGCTGTTCCGACGGAAAAAGGGTGTGAAGTCAGTTACCGCGAAAGCTTTGAAATTAATACGCCTTGTATCGATGCTCGTGAGGCATTATTAAAACGCTGGAAGGTTTTAGGTAAACTTTCAGACACGACGATGGTATTGCGTTATGATTTTCCCCGAAGAAAATCTGAATTGCCAGCTGATGAAAATGATAGAGCAACGGCGTATTTAACACAAACTCGTCGTGGTGCATCTTGTTTAGTCACGAAAAAGCAACAGCACATTCAAACAGTAAGTCCAGAGAAAGAGGGGAATTAATAATGAAGGTTTTTATGAAAAATAAGTTTTTACTAGCCATCATGGCTATGACGTTCGCATTAACGGGTTGTGATAAAGTTGTCAGTACTTTTGAAGAATCCTCGCGTTCGGGTACTGTTGTTAATGATGATGTTGAAGCCCCGTTAAACGAAAAATCGAAACAGTATGAGAATGCCCTCAATTTATCTAACGAGTTTTTAACTTTGTGGCAGAAAAAAGCGTTTCAAACGATTCAAGATAAATTGGTTGATCCCGAAATTCAAGATCAATTGAGTGCTGATAAACTTGCAGACATTTACCAGAATGTTGAAAAATCCTATGGGAAATTTGTTAGTTTTAAACCTGGACAGTGGGCATTTGAGCCTAAGCGAGCCAAAAAGCAGTATTTTTTATTCAGCATTAAATCTGTTACACATGAAAAGGCAAAACTAAATTATTTATTCCAATTTATGCTTGATGATAAGTACGAAAAATTGGTTGGCTTTTATGTGCGAGAAAAACCTGCCTTACGTGCTCCAGGACAAATTCATAGTAATAAACAATAATACCCTTAAGTTACATGATTATTGCTATGGTGTCATGCTGTAGCGAAATTTTTTGGGAATACCGTGAATATTTTCATGGTGGCTTTTATGAGACTTTTGAGGAAGAAAATGAGTAAAAAAACATTGGCGGTCATTGGTATTTTTATTGCTGTGTTGTCACTACTTGCGATTACTAGTTTGTATCGACACAAAAACGAAACGTCTGTTGCTTCCAACCCTATTGTATCAACGAATACGGCTACTCAGAATGACGGTACCTGGAGCGACTCAGCACGATATGCTTTCATTACGGATAAAAAAAATCCTCAAATGGCTGTGTTTGACACTTATCAAAAAAAAATTATTTCTGTTTTTCCTTTAAAAGCACCTAGCGATTATTTTAGCATTAGTCGCTTAGGGGGCTTTATTGTCTATGCCAAAAATCACTCGAATGCCATTTATCGTTTGGATTTGCAAACCAGGCAGCAAGAAAAAATTGCATTGGATTATCCTATTGAGGGAGAGCTAATTGCTCACTCAGAAGGACGTTGGTTAACTTATCTCAGTGACAATAAAGTAGTTTTAATGAACTTGCATAAGGGTAAAGTTTTTACCTATGCAACCAGCGGAAAAGTGGATTTACTTTATACGCCAACCGGGGAAAGTTTGTTAATTACTGAGTTGGAGCAAGGTAAGTTGCTGAGAGTTAATTTAGAAACGCAACAAAAGCAACTTTTATTGGATTTGCACAAGCCGATATCGCCAATAAGTGTTATGCCCAATATGATGGCGTTGTTTTTTTCTGTTGATAATGATTTGGTTCGCTATTCGCTATTGGACAGTTCACTTAATTATTATCCGATGTCACCCTCTGCGGAACGTCCTTACATTACCTCTGAAAGTCGTACTGTGTTGCGATTAGTGGGGGATAAAACTTCTGTAAATGGTGCTGAGCGACTACAAGTTATCAATGCCTACACGCGGAAAAAAACGCATGAATATACATTGCCCAATTTGCTAAACCTAAATGATGAAATGGTAACGGGATGGCTAGATCAAATTGCTATTTTGGCGGCTCAGAAAGGACTGTATAGTATTGACTTGTCTTCTCACGAAACAAAATTAACGGCACTGCACTTGCCCGTTATCTCAATGCTTATTCAACCTGACTCGAAAACGCTTTTAGCCGTACAACAAAATAGTCCTGAGCTGCTATTATTTGATGTGAAAAATCAGCAAGTTATGGAAAAAGTAGATGCGCAACTCGAAAGTCCTGAACGTGTTTATATGGGGCAGACCACAACACTATGTCATTAGTTTGGAGAACACTGATGAAAATTATTACCTTATTACTCGCCTTAGCTTTCTTATTTGGCTGTCAAACAACAACAGAAGGAAGTATAAGAACGGCTATTACGACAACGCTTTAACTTACTATATTGCAGTGTTTTTCACTGTGCCAGTACAGCATGTTCTTATGCTGTACTTCTGATTTTTTTCAATATTTAATCCCCTGAACTTGTTGTTTTTTATCACTATTTGAATACGAAGATTTCGTATATAGGTATAAAGTTCAATTTTAAAACCTACTAAACAGTTCATGTAGGGTGGAAGGAGCGAGGTACGAGCGATATCCACCGCTTGCAGATGTTAAATTTCCAGAAAATAATAAATGATTTGAATTGACTTCGATAAAAACATCGCATAACGAAATTAAATACCAGTCAATAAAGGTGGATATCGCTATCGCTCCATCCACCCTTGTATTATAAATCTTGTCGAATTAGTCTAGAATATTCGATGAGGTGGCAAGGTAGAGATGAATGCACCCTTAGGCTAAAAGCCAGTG
>PDWI01002256.1_pt1 | contig 29310 bp, 25 predicted proteins | sample 1430891 | NCBI WGS metagenome assembly PDWI01 (sample SAMN01162508, study PRJNA174530) | Oral metagenome, whole genome shotgun sequencing project. | biome: Marine environment; feature: Marine mammal; material: Swab sample of the gingival sulcus; isolation source: swab sample of gingival sulcus... | reverse complement strand
TGCTGCTTTTATTGATATTTCCAATTGTTCAGGAACAGCAAAAATACCATATTCCTTTTGGAAATTATACATTGAGTCTTCAGCAGCTTTTAAATCAGTAATATTTCTTTCATATCTTTTTTCAATAAATAATCTATTGTTTTTAGCATTCATTCCCGCCAGACTTATATTTAGGCTATCAACTATTTCTACAAAATAATTAGCTATTTTAGCACTAATTTGAGGATCTTTATTAATAACACTAACTTCAATCATACCAAATTCATTAGGTTCAATTATTATATCACTACTAATTTTTTTTATTAATTTATCATAATTTCTATCTTCAATATCGTAATATTCATATAAATGAAATTTTTCAATAACATTTTCAAGAACTACCCTACTTTGAAAAAGTCCCTCTATCAAATCCGCATCACTACTAACATTCACACCTAATAGTTGGCTACCGAGAGACAGAGTTGAGTTACCTGAAATAAGACTACCTAGCCCCCCCATACCACTCCCACTTTGAGGTGTTAAAACTATCTTAGCAGTAGATTTAAAAGTTTCCGGTATTAAAAAAGATATTACTGTAGATAAAACTAATACAAACAAAAGATTAATTATTAAAAACTTCTTCCACTTGTAAAGAATGCTTAAGTAATCGGTAAAAGTATATTGTTTATTTTCTTCGGTCATCTCATCCTTGGAAATTTATTGTTACTTATTAAGTTGATTTAATAATAATATAACTGTAGCTATGCTTCCAATAATACCGGCATATGCAGCAATTCTTGTTATATAAAACTCTGTATCTTGTGGTACTTCTTTCTTAACATAAATATAGTCACCAGCTTCTATGTTATAATCACTATCAAAATCTATATTTATCCAATCTCTACTTTTTCCTTTAATTAAATAAATCTCATCATCACCATAAGCAATTTCTGTAAGTCCACCGGCTTTTTCAATATAATCCCGTATTGTCATATTTTTATCGTAATGATAATTTCCAACTTGTTTAACTCCACCCCAAACATAAACATCTTCACTTTTTTTAGGAATAATAATAACATCTTGATCAGCTAATTTAAACTTACTTTCATTCGAATTCTCATCAATTAGATTTCTAAAATCTAATTGAGTAAAACCATCAAGTGCTCTTAATTGATTATCAATTCCAAAAAACAAAGTATCTCTAATTGTCAAATCTGCAGTTCTGTACATTCTTAAATAATCGAGCTGTTTAAGATTAGTCAAAAACTTCTTAAAATTAAAAAGAGAATTATTACCAAAAGCATTCTTCTCAAGCATTTGTTTTCTTAACATAGAATATGAATCTAATCCTCTAATTACTTCAGAGAATTTCAGTGATGCATTTTCAGTAAATCCACCAACCTTCTCTATTACTTCATTAATTGTGGTAGCATTTTTTGTTATAAAAACTCTACCTGGATTTTTAACTTCTCCCAAAACTAAAACACTATAATCTTGTTTCTCATTCTCGTCTGAAAGTATTCTAATTCTATCTCCTCTTTTTAGAATAGGATTATCTTCAATTTTAACAACTAATTCTGTTTCATTCATTCCATCATTTGATAATCTGGAAATTGAAGCCTTCGTAACTCCTTCATATGCAGGATTAATTCCATGTGCAATTAAAATAGCATCCGATAATTTTTCACCATTAACAAATTCAAATTTAGTTTCTTTTTTAACAGCTCCGGTAATATGAATAAAATTTCTCTTGAAATCTAAAGGAGGGAAGATTAAAACATCATCATTATTTAGATAAGGATTGTAAGAAAAATCACCTGTCAAACGAAATTTAACCAGATCAACAATTAATTCTTCACCAGAAAATCTTTTGAGCAAAATATTTCTCTTTGCAAAATCATCCATCTGATTCTTCATTAAAGATAACAATTGTTCATCGGGAGTAGTTCTTAATAATTCTGCTCTGTACTCAACCAAAACTCTTGTTATAAGCTGATCTACTCTTTCTGTTCTTGATGCTAGATATGTTCCACCAACCGGGAAATCACCACCAATTGTCACATTTATTAAATTTAAGGCTTGTAAAGATGATGAACTTGTCTCAGGTCCACTTATCATTTGTCCTTGAATTGATGACCAAGAGCAAACTATTAAGAGAAAGAATAATCCAATTATTCTATTCATATTTTTATTTATTTCCATATTGTTGTTTGTAGTATAATTGATAACTACCATTTATAATACTTTCCCACCAATTTTTATTATTTAAATACCAATTTATAGTTTTTTCAATAGCATTTTCAAAGTCAAATTCAGGTGACCATCCTAATTCATTTTGAATTTTTGATGAGTCAATAGCATATCGTCTATCGTGTCCAAGTCTATCTTTAACATATTCAATTAGTTCTTCACCCTTGCCAAGTTTATTTAAAATAATTTTCACAATTTCAATATTTGGCATTTCTTTACTTGCACCAATATTATAAACCTCTCCAACTTTACCTTTTTCTAAAACTAAATCAACCGCTTTATTATGATCTATCACATAAATCCAATCCCTAACATTCATTCCATCCCCATAAATCGGTAGTTTTTTGTTATTCAAGGCATTTATAATCATTAAGGGAATTAATTTCTCTGGAAATTGTAGTTGCCCATAATTATTAGAACAACGAGTAATTACAACCGGAAGTCCATAAGTATGAAAGAACGAAAGTGCCATCATATCTGCAGAAGCTTTACTTGAAGAATATGGACTGTTTGGAGAAAGTGGAGTTGTTTCGGTAAATAATCCTTCTGCACCAAGACTTCCATAAACTTCATCTGTGGAAACTTGAAGGAACTTTTCTATTCCATGTCTTTTTGCAGCTTCTAATAATACATTTGTACCAATTACATTTGTCTTAAAGAAAATTTCTGATCCAAGTATACTTCTATCAACATGAGATTCAGCAGCAAAATTTACTACATGAGTAAATTTATATTTTACAAAAAGATGATCTACTAATTCCGAATTACAAATATCACCCTTTACAAAATAATAATTACTCTTAGTCTCAACTTCTTTTAGATTTTCTAAATTACCTGCATAAGTTAATTTATCAAGATTAACTACAATATCATCACTTGATGAAAGAATTGTATTAATGTAATTACTACCAATAAATCCTGCACCGCCTGTTACTAGTATTTTCTTCATATTAAAAAGCAAATAATCCTATTAAAATACCCGTTTGAAAAACAAGTCCATTAGCATTTATATTACTTGGAACTGAATTTAGATTTTTACCATTTCCAATTTTCCAATCATCACCAAATGTAAATTGATAACCAATCCCACCTCTGATGGCTAAAAATCTCGTAATTGGGAAATCAATATTAACAGTTGGTAAAACAAAATAATATGAATTCTTAATTGATAACTCTTTATAATCTACAGAATTTCCATTTTTAATATCATCCCAAATAGTGTTCCAATTAAAACTACCTTCATTTTGATAAACATCAATATCTAAGGAACCTCCGCCAAACATAAAACCGGCAGATAAAGCCATATTTTTTACAAATGGGAAAGTATATTCAATGGTTAATGCACCACCACCAATGGAATATTTTGTCTCTGTATCAAGATTTTTAATAACAGTGCTTTCACTCTTATAACCACTAAAACCAATTCCACCTAATCTCAAATTATCAATAATCATTACATAGGCATAACCTCCACCGCCCCATGCAACAATTGGTCCGCTTAGTTTACTCATACCAATATTTGTCAATTCAGAATTAATACCATCATAATTAGGTAGAATTATCATCGGAGTAATTCCACCAGCTGCACCAAACTTTGCAATCCAACCAATTTGGTTTTCAGATTGCGCTATTAAAAATGAAGATACAGTAAGAAATAATAGAAAAATTTTTCGCATTAGATTATTATATTTATTTTAACCTAAAAAGTTAGTAATAATTAGGCTAATTAGAAATAAGAAATGTAAATTTATATAAGGCTGCCTGATTCCTTTTTTTTTTGACGAATAACAACAAGGATGAAATTCAAACAGCCTTTAAAGTAATTTTTAGTAAGTATTTTTTAATCCATCATCATTCTTAAAAAAGATGAACCACCTTTTTCTTTTCTGGATTCTACTTTTTCTTCAACTGGATTAGATTGAAAGGCATCTAGTTGATCTAATTTAAATCCACTATTTGGTACTTTGTTTTCTTCAGAAAGAATTTTATTGGTTCCTTTAACTCTAAAAATTGTTGGGGTTTCCAATTCTTCTGCTCCAGCTGGAATTTCGATATTTTCTACAGTATATCCGGCAAATTTATTTTCTTTTTCTTCAACTTCCTTAACTTTTTCCTGTACTATTTTACTTGGTTGTTCTTCCTCTTTTCCAAATCCTGTAGCAATAACAGTATATGAAACATCATCATTCATTTCTTCTTTGCAAACCCAGCCAAATATAACATTTGCTTCTTCGCCGGCAGCATCATAAATAACTTTATTTCCTTCATCAATTTCTTGCATAGTTAGTTCATCGGAACCTGTAACATTTAGAAGAATATTTTTTGCACCTTTTATACTAACTCCATCAAGTAATGGTGATGATATTGCTTTTTGAGCAGCTTCAATAGCTCTATTTTCACCACTAGCAATTCCGGCACCCATCAATGCTTCTCCACTTGAGTTCATAACTGATCTTACATCTGCAAAGTCAACATTAATAATTCCGGGAATTGTAATAATATCAGCAATTCCTCTTGTTGCTTCGTATAGAACTTCGTTTGGTTTATCAAAAGCAGTTTTAGCAGAAACAGTTCTGTCAAGAATATTCAATAACCTATCATTAGGAATAATAATTAAACTATCAACATTCCTTCTTAAATCATGAATGCCTTCATCAGCATTTAACATTCTTTTTTTGCCTTCCCACTTAAACGGTTTAGTTACAATACCAATAACTAAAGCACCAATACTTTTTGCAATAGAAGCAATAATAGGAGCACCACCAGTTCCTGTTCCTCCACCCATTCCGGCAGTTACAAATACCATGTCACTTCCTTCAAGAACTTTACTAATCTTTTCTCTATCTTCTTCTATTGCTTTTTTACCTACATTAGGATCCGCTCCGGCACCAAGTCCGCGAGTAATACTTGTACCAATTTGTATTTTATGATGAGCATTACTCATTTGAAGTACTTGAGCATCTGTATTTACTGCAACATATTCAACCCCTTCTAAACCTTTCGCCATCATGCTCTCAATAGCATTGCAGCCTCCACCACCAACACCAACAACTTTCAATTGTGCTGATAACATTTCATCTCTATCAAGAGTTATAAAACTTTCCATTTTTCCTCCTTGTTGTAATTTCCTATAATTCGTCAAAAAATTCTTGTACTTTTTTAAAAAACTTTGTTATTCCTAATTTGCCAATAGATGTCTTATTTTTTAAGCTGAACATGGCTTCCGAACTAGTTGTGCCGGGAACTCCTCTAATAAGACCGGCAACAGTAGCAAATTCCGGACTTTCAATTTCGTTTGATAGACCGGCTCCAAGCTCTAAAGGAACACCAATTCTTGTTGGCTGACCAAATACTTCTTCAGCTAGTTCTGTAACACCTTTTAATAAAGAACCTCCGCCAGTTAAAACAATTCCAGCTTTTGTTTTATTTTTAAATTCTGCTTGCCTTAATTCGTTATCTATTAAGGTAAAGAGTTCTTTCATTCTTACATGAATTATCTGAGTAAGTAAGGAAATAGGTATTTTCACATTCCCTCTTGCTCCAACTCCTTTTATATATATATCTTCATCTTTAATTATTGCTTCTTCTAAAGCATAGCCATATTCTTTTTTTAGTTTTTCTGCTTCTTCAGTTACAATTCCTAAAGACTCACGAATGTCGTTTGTTACTTGATTACCTGCGACACCAATAACTTTAGTATACTTAATACTCTTTTCGTGAAAAACTGCTATGTCGGTTGTACCTCCACCAATATCTATTAATGTAACACCTAAATCTTTTTCATTTTCTTCTAAAACAGATACACTAGATGCTATTGGTTGTAAAATATAATCTTGTACTGCAAAACCTGCTCGTTCAACCGATTTACGAATATTTTGCATTGCCGGAATAGAAGCTAAAACCACATGATTTAAAGCTTCCAATCTTGACCCACACATACCAATTGGATTTTCAATTCCACCTTGATGGTCTATATAAAATTCTTCAGGAATAATATGTAGAATTTGTCTATCAGTTGGAATTTGAATTGTTTTTACATCTGCTTTTAATCTATCAATATCTGTCTGACTAATTTCTCTATCTTGATTATTTATTGTAACATAATTTCTATGTCTTAAACTTGTAATATGTTCACCAGCAACACCTACATTTACTGATCTTACATCAATATCTGCTCTATTTGAAGCAATATTCATAGCTTCTTTAATTGCAGCAGCAGTTTTTGCAATATTTGCAACCAAACCTCTATTAAGCCCATCAGATGGTGCGACACCAAATCCAAGAATATCAATCTTATTATCTAGTTGCTCTGCAATTACAGCACCAACCTTGGTTGTACCTAAATCTAGTCCAGCAATTATATTCTTTTTCATATTCTGCCCTTATCTTTTGTTAATTTCTCATCTAATCCTAAGTAAACAAATTGGTTATATCTAAGATCTATGTAGTCTATATATTTAGAAATTTTATTACCTTTTATATGTTTAAATATTTTTGATAAATAAACTGTCTTTTCAATCTCATCTTCTAGTCCAAAATAAATTGGAGATTCTATTTCTGATAAATAAAGAGCAACATTTTGTTTATCAGTCAAATTTATTTCTGAAATATTTTCATAAAGTGTATTATCATATAATTTTGCAGTAGTAATAATTTGAAGAGCACATAAGAGTTTATTATTATTAATTGCACTTCTAAATAATTGTATATCCTTATTTTTATTAGCAACAATTACCGGAAGATCAATATTTTTAGTTGCCGGAATAAATGGAATTATTTCAGCCATATCTGAAATTAAAAATTGATTATTTTCTTCTAATAAAATTGCGTCCATTTTCTTTTCAAAAATTTTAATTTCAGCAAGTCCTCTTTCAACAACTAATACATCAACTTTTTCTATGTATGGATGTTTATCTAATCTATCTCTAATTATTGAAATTGAAATGTCAGAGCTTGCATCAATTTTACTAATTCGGGCAAATTCCAGATAATCATTTTCAGTTAATAATCTATTACCAGATATTCTAGTTTCTGTAATATTGTTTAACTTGCTTGTTTCTAGACTAAAAGCTAAAAATCCAACAATACTCGCAATCAACAAAAAAAGTGTTATATGTTTTACTTCCGAATTCACTTTAGCTTTTGCTCTTCTCAATTTCTTTTATAAATTTTTCACCATATTTCCATATATCTCCGGCACCCATTGTAATTACAATATCATCATCTTGTATTAGTTCTTTAAGAGTTGCTGGTACATCATTCTTATCACTTACATAAAGAACACTTTTATGACCAAAATCTCTTGCAGCATCTGCAATCATTTTTCCGGTAATTCCTTCAATTGGTTTTTCTCTTGCCGGATAAACATCAGTACAAATAAAAATATCAGAATTAAGAAAGGATCTTCCGAACTCTGCATAAAAGTCTCTTGTTCTAGAATAAAGATGAGGCTGAAATACTGCAATTAGTCTTCTTTTCCATCCACTTCTTATGCCCAATAATGTTGCTGTTGTTTCGGTAGGATGATGTGCATAATCATCTAAAACTAAAATTTCTTTATCATATTTGGTTTCAAATCTTCTATAAACACCAGAAAATGATTCTAATGCTTTAGCTATTGTGGCAAAATCAACACCCATTTCTTTTGCAATTGAAATAGCAACCATTGAATTTTTAACATAATGAAGTCCGGGTAGGTTTATGGTAACTCTTCCTAGTTCTTCTCCTTTATAATTAACTGTATAACTACTCTTATTATTATCATAAACAATTTCTGTAGCTCGAACATCAGCTTGCGGAGAAATACCATAAGTTATTACAGTTTTATTTATAGATGGAATAATATCTTGCAATGCAGGTTCATCTAAACATAAAACAACAAAACCATAAAATGGAACTTTATTTGCAAATTGTATAAATGCAGATTTAATGTCATCTAAATCTTTATAAGTATCTAAATGTTCTTTTTCTAAAGTAGTTATTGCTGCAATACTTGGAGTTAATTGAAGAAAAGTTCTATCAAACTCATCAGCCTCAACAACAATATAATCTCCATCGCCTAGTCTGGCATTTGTTCCACCTAATCCACTAAGTTTTCCACCAACTATTATTGTAGGATCAATTCCACCGGCAGTAAGTACTAAACCTACCATGGATGTTGTCGTTGTTTTACCATGAGTTCCGGCAATACCAATTCCATGTTTCATTCGCATAGTTTCTGCTAGCATTTCAGCACGTTTTATTGTTGGAATCTTTCTTTCAAGTGCTTCATTTACCTCAGAATTTTTCCTATTAACTGCTGATGAGTAAACAACCAAATCAGCACCTATAATGTTCTCTGCCGAATGTCCTTTAAATATTTCAGCACCTAAATCTTTAAGATGGTCAGTTACTTCTGATGTTGCTAAATCGGAACCAGAAACTTTAAATCCTTGATTAATAAGAATTTCGGCTAAGCCACTCATCCCTATACCACCAATACCAACAAAATGTATTTTTCTTATAATATTTTTAATCATTTAATATCTCTAATTGTTTTCTTTAGCAAGTTTTAATATATCGTTCGCTATATTATTAGCTGCTTCAGGTTTTGAAATCTTTTTTATATTATTTTTCAATTTTTCTAATAAACTATCATCTGCAATTGTATTAACAACACTACTTGTAAATTCTTGATTTAGGTTTTTATCTTCAATTAGTAATCCAGCTTCTAAATCTGTTATTGACTTAGCATTTTTATATTGATGATTAGCAGCTACATTGGTTGAAGGAATAAATATTACCGGCAACCCTAAGAAAGCTACTTCAGCAATTGTTGTTGCACCTGCACGAGCTACTAATAAATCACAACTAGAATAGGCGCTACTCATATCAGAAATAAACGGCATTACTTTTACAGATTCAGATTGAAAAGTTTTATAAGTTTCAAAATAGTTCTCGCCCGTCTGCCATATTACTTGAATATTATTCTCTTTAAATGTTTCAATACTCTTTGATACTGCTTTATTCAGAGATTCAGCCCCAAGACTTCCACCAAGTATTAGTAATATCTTTTTATTCGGAATAAGCCCAAACTTCTCTATTGCTTTATTTCTATCATAAAGACTTAGCGTTGTTCTAACAGGATTGCCTGTTAAATACAACTTATCTTTAAATTTGAAATACTTTTTTGAATCTTCAAAACTTAAATGAATTCTATCTGCTTTCTTCTCTAACATTCTGTTTGTTATACCTGGATAACTGTTTTGTTCAAGTAATACTACTTTTGAACCTAATAAAGAAGCAGTTGCAACAACAGGACCCGCAACATAAGCACCGGCACCTATTGTTACATTAGGTTTTAATCTAATATTTATAATTAATGATTGAATAATTGATACAATCAATTTTATTGGAAAAAGTAAATTCTTCATTATCATTTTTCTTCGTAATCCACTAATCCAAATCGTCTTAAAACCAAATCCAAGTTCCGGAACAACTTTACTCTCAATTTTTTCTTTTGTACCAACAAATAAAATAGTTGAATCAGGACTCAAGTTTCTTAATTGCTCAGCAACAGCAATAGCAGGAAACAAATGTCCTCCTGTACCGCCAGCAGCAAAAATAAATTTATATGAAGAATTACTCACGACCGAGCTCTCCGTATTTCTAAATGACGATTAGTTACCATTGCTATATTTATTAGAATTCCAGTTGATATCGAAAATATTATTATTGAAGTTCCACCAAAGCTGATGAATGGTAATGTAATTCCTGTAGTTGGTAAAAGTCCTAAACCAACTGCAACATGAATAAATGCACTCATTACTATTGTAAATGACAAAGCAAATGCTAACAATTGTCCAAGATTATCTTTTGCTTTCTTCGCAATTAATAATCCTACTATAAATATTGCCATATAAGCTAATAGTATCCCAATTGCTCCTAAAAATCCTAACTCTTCTCCAAGAACAGAAAATACAAAATCGTTGTGTGGTTCAGGCAAAAATAAATCACTTTGTCTACTATGACCAATACCTAAACCAAAAAAGCCCCCACTGCCAAGTGCAATCTTTGATTGTAATACTTGAAGATTAACACTACCACCTTCAGTAACACTATGAAGAAATGTTAATATTCTAGCTCTAGAATGTGAAAACATCATAGCTCCCGCTCCACCAACTAAAGCTAAAACTCCAACAATTCCACCCAAATGAAAAAACCGTGCTCCACCTACGTACAATAGGATAAATGAAGTTGCAGCAACAATAATTGTTGTACTTACATTTGGTTGGAAAAATATTAATCCACAAACAGCTCCAATCCACAATAAAGCATGACCTAATCCACCATTAAAACTTTTTAAACCTTCACCTTTTCTCTCAATAAATACAGCTAGATGTAGCAACAAAAATATTTTAGCCAATTCAGATGGCTGAAATCTGATAAATCCTAAATTTAACCATCTTGAAGCACCTTTAACTTCCGGGGCAAACAATAGAGTATAAAGCAAAACCACTATAATTCCCACTAATAGATATTTACTTATACTTCTATAATACTTATATGGAACAACAGCAAAGAATAGAAAAGCACCTAATGCAAATAATATCTTTTCAACGTGAGAAATAAAAAATGAATACCCTTTTGCTGAAAATATTATTCCAGAACCTAATGTCATTAGTACAAATACAATTGCTATTAATATTCTATGTAAATTTTTCATTTATACTCATTTACTATTTTTTTGAATTGTGTTCCTCTATCTTCATAACTTTTAAACATATCGAAACTTGCACAAGCCGGAGAGAGTAATAATATTTCTCCATCTTTCGCTTCTAAAAGACCTTTTTTTACAGTTTCTTCAAGCGTCATAATTATTTCTACTTCTTTAATACCTTTAAAATACTCGTAAACCTTTTCAGCAGATGATCCAATTGCATAAATCTTTTTAACTCTATTAATTACTTCATCCTTAATTCTTGAATAATCATTACCCTTATCTGTACCACCAAGAATAAGGTATATAGGTTCATCAAAACTCCTAAGTGCATACCAAACAGACTCAACATTGGTAGCTTTAGAATCATTAATAACTTTAATTCCTTTAACGTCTTTAACAAATTCCAGCCTATGCTCAACACCGTTAAAATTTTTAAGACCTAAAGTAATTTCTTCCGGAGTTAAACCAATACTCATTGCTATATTTATTACAGCTAGTGAATTTTGAATATTATGTTCTCCTCGTAAATAGATATCATACAAGCTGCAAATATAATTTGTATTATTTTGTTTGCTATAAATGATTCGATCATCATCAACAAAAGAACCGTTTACCAATCCTTTATCTAAAGAAAAACCAACTAGGGATATATCCTTAGAAACATACCCTAAAGGAATATTGTTATCATCAGCATTAAAAATGAACATATCTGTTGCTGACTGGTTTTCAGAAATTCTCATTTTAGATTTTATATATAAGTCAAATCTTTTTTCATATCTATCTAAATGATCCGGAGTAATATTCAATATAACAGAGTATCTCGGTTTAAATTTTTCTATATAATCAAGTTGAAAACTTGAAACTTCCAAAGCAACATATTCGTTCTGTTTTACATCACTAACAATATCAGAAAATGGAACACCTATATTTCCAGCCAAATGACATTTATATCCTACTGAATTAAGAACATGTGCACATAAAGATGTTGTTGTTGTTTTACCATTGGTTCCCGTAATTGCAATTATTTGTCCTTCACAAAACCATGATGCAAACTCTATTTCACTTATTGTTTGAATCCCTTTTTCTTTTGCCTTCAAAAGAACATTAGCATTTGAAGGAATACCAGGACTCGTAATTATAAAATCACAATCAAAAACCTTATCTGTATGTCCACCAATTTCAAAGTCTATATTTAACTTTTTTAGTTTTTCACAATTTGTCTTAACATCATCCGAAGTAGATAAATCACTAACAAAAGGTATTGCTCCTTTAGTTAATGCCAATTTAGCTGCACTAAATCCACTTCTTACAGCACCTAGAATACTTATTTTTTTTCCACTTATATTCATTAACGTATCTTAAATGTTGCTAAACTTATTATTGCAAAAATTATTGTTGCTATATAAAAACGTATTACAATTTTAGGTTCTGCCCATCCCAACAATTCATAATGATGATGTAACGGAGCCATTTTAAAAACTCTTTTGCCTTCACCAGTTTTCTTCTTTGTATATTTAAAGTAAAGCCTTTGTATTATTACAGAAAGAGTTTCTATAAAAAAAACCCCTCCAAGAATTGGAATAAGTAATTCTTTCTTAATTAGAATTGCAATTATTCCAAACGCACCTCCTAAAGCCAACGAGCCGGTATCTCCCATAAATATTTGAGCCGGATAGAAATTATACCAGAGGAATCCTAAACCAGCACCAATAAAAGCTGCTATAAAAACTGTTAATTCACCGGAACCCGGAAGATATATTACATTCAAATAATCCGAATAAATACTATTACCAGTAACATAACTTAAAACAGCAACTGCCAGCATAACTATTAACATTGAACCAATTGCTAATCCATCTAATCCATCTGTAAGATTAACTGCATTTGAAGTTGCAGTAATTATGAAAATAACCATCGGTATATAAAAAATTGAGAAATCGAAATTAAGATTCTTCATAAATGGCAATGTTGTTTGGGTATTGTACTCACTAAACTCCGGTAAAAAATAAACTGCACAACCAACCAAAAGACCTATTGCTATTTGTCCAAGTAATTTATATCGAGCAATTAACCCCTTAGATTTTTTCATTACTACTTTTAAATAATCATCTATAAACCCAACAAAGCCTAACCAAATAGTTCCTGTAAGTACAAGAATTATATAAATACTATTTAGATCTCCCCAAAGTAGAACAGGCAATACAACTGAAAGGATAATTATAATTCCTCCCATTGTTGGAGTACCTTCTTTTAACTTATGTGTTTGCGGTCCTAATTCTCTTATCGTTTCACCTATTTGTTTTCTTCTCAAAAACTCTATAATCTTAGGTCCTACAACAAAAGCAAGAAACAAAGCTGTTATAGCAGCTAAAGCTGATCTAAAAGACAAAAACTTAAATATTCCAAAACCAGGTGGAGAATAAAGTTCATTTATATAATCAAATAAGTAATAAAGCATTAAGCCACCCTACTTACTAATAGATTTACAAATTCTTCCATTTTCATTCCTCTAGAACCCTTAACCAAAACAACTGAATCATTTAGCTCTAACTTTTCTAAATAGCTATAAAGAGATTTTCTATTTTTAAAATGTCTTTTCTCTTTTTTATTATTTACTTTTTCAAAAATCAGTTTAGAATTCTTTCCTATTGTTAATACTGTATTGATATTTGTACTATTTAGTGTGATTCCAACTTGCTTATGAGCTTCATCAGTTTGCTCACCTAGTTCAAACATATCGCCAAGTATTACTATTTTTTTTGCTCTCTTCTTAAATTCATCTAAAACATTTATGGCACTCATAACACTTTCAGGATTTGAGTTATAAGTATCATCAATAACTGTGAAAGACTTAGAATCTTTAATTTCCAAACGTCCTTTTATTTGTTGCAAAGATTTTACAGCAGTTAAAAGATTCTTTTTAGGTATACCTATTTTGAGACATATACTTATAGCAGCCAATAAGTTTTTTGAATTAGACTCTCCAAGTAGTGGAAGTTTAAGAGAGTATTCTTTTCCTAATCCAACAACATCTATTTCTTCAAATCCATTTTTCCCAACCTTTCGGCTACCTTTAACATTATCTCTTCCCTTAAAGCCATACGTTATTACATTCTTATAACTACTCTTTATGGATTTCAAATATGGATCATCATTATTTATGAAGATTAGACCATCTTTTTTAGTATGGTTAAATAAAGCTGATTTTTCTTCTAGAATTTTTTCTTTATTTTTTAAATACTGTGTGTGTGAATTACCAATATTTGTAATTAAAGAAAAATCTGGATTTGCAACTCTAGCTGTATATTCTATTTCTCCAAAATGATTTGTACCATGTTCAAGTACAATAAAATCAACATTTTTTGGAGCAGACAATATTGTTAATGGAACACCTATTTGATTATTATTGTTTGCAGTAGTTTTATGTACTTTATACTTAGATGACAAAAGATGAGCAATCATTTCTTTGGTTGTAGTTTTACCATTACTTCCAGTAAGCGAAATAACTTTTGCAGATTGTTTTCCTCTCCATATTCTAGCAAGTTCTGCATAAGCATCTAAAGTATTTCGTACTGATATTATTGGAATTTCTACATGTTCAAATCTGTTAAGCTTTCTATTACTTACCACAATTGCTTTTGCACCTTTATCAATAGCTTCATCTACAAAATCATGACCATCAAAAGCTTTACCTTTTATAGCTACATAAATGGAATTATTCTTAATCGTACGTGTATCTATAGAAACTGATGTAACCGATCTATATCTATCAGGATAATATATTACTGCCGTTTGTATATTGAATATGTCTTCTAAGGTAATTTTCATTTTATAAATATTTTTGTACTACTTCTTTATCAGAAAAATAGTTTCTAACTCCATTCACTTCTTGATATGTTTCATGTCCTTTACCGGCAATTAAAATAACTGCATTATCATTGGAGCTCTCAATAGCTGATTTTATTGCTTCTTCTCTATCTGCAACAATTTTATGATTCTTAGTTTCTAAACCAGCTTTTATATCATTTATTATTTTTATTGGGTCTTCTGTTCTTGGATTATCTGATGTGATAAAAACGAAATCACTATTTTGTTCAGCTATACGCCCCATAATAGGCCTTTTAGTTTTATCTCTATCACCGCCACATCCAAATACTGTATAGATTTTTCTTTCATTACCAACAATATGTTTAACAGCTTTTAAGGCTTGTTCAAGACTATCAGCGGTGTGTGAATAGTCAACTATAACTTTTTTATTCTTAGAGCTCACAACCTCAAATCTACCTGGAACTTGAGGAGTGGAATAAACTCCATCAATAGCCTTTTCAATACTTACATCAGATAAAACACTTGCCCCAATTGCTGCTGTAGCATTGTATGCATTGAACATCCCAATTAAAGTTGTTTTTACATCATAGCTTTTATTATTATGTAGTAATTTGAATTCTGTTCCATCTAAACTGTAATTAACGTTACTAATCTTAAAATCTGATTGATGATTAAGTGAATATGAATATTTTTGTGCATCACTATCACTAATTATTGCAGAACCATTTTCATCATCTTTATTATATAATAGTGATGCAGAAGGTTTAAGATTGTTGAACAAAATCTTTTTAGCAGCCATGTAATTTTCAAAATTTTCATGAAAATCAAGATGGTCTGAAGTTATATTTGAAAATACTCCAACATTAAAATCAAGGTTATTTACTCTCGAAAGTTCTAATGAATGTGAAGAAACCTCCATAACACAATCTGAACAGCATTCATCTACCATATCGCTTATTAAAGAATTTATAACATGAGCTTCAGGAGTTGTAAGTTTTGTTGAAATTTCTTTTTCTCCAATCATGTTTTTATTTGTACCAATTAAACCTGATTTTCGTCCAGCTTTTTCTAAAATATTTTTAATATAATAGCTGGTTGTTGTTTTTCCTTTAGTTCCTGTAATTCCTATTAAGTTCAATTTTTCAGATGGATTTCCATAAAAAGTATTTGCCAATTCTGTTAAAGCTTTTCTAGAATTATTTACTAAAATTTTTACAACATTAGATGAACTTAAAAGTTGATTAATATTTTTATCATTCTTATCAACTATAATTGCTGATACACCATTTGTAACAGCTTCAGGAATAAAATCATGACCATCACATTTGAATCCCTTAATAGCAACAAAAATGCTTTCTGCTGTTGCTTCTCTTGAATCTAATGTAATGTTTTTCACTTCAACTAGTTCAGTTGGACCAACAACTTGAATTACATTCAGATTATTTATTAATTGATTTAAAAGCATTACTTGTTCCCTTTTTTAATACTTGAACAAGTAAGGACACAATTCATTCCATCTTTAATTGCAGTTCCTTTTCTTACACTTTGTTCTATAATTTTACCACTTCCTTTAATAGTGTATCTTACATTTAAATCACTAAGAATTCTTATTGCTTCTCTTAATGATTTATTTTTAAGATTTGGCATTGTGGAACGAACAATTTTACTTTTTGCTTCATCTCTTTTGGGTTGATCTGAAACATTCGCAAATGAAACTAATTCTTCTTTATCATTTTGTTTTTCAATACTTGCAGTAAATTCATGTATTATATTTTCTCGTTCAATTTCCTCTTTATTTCTTTCAATTGAGAAGTCTGTTTCTAAAATTTTCTTTGCTATCTTTCCAAAAATAGGAGCAGCAACTTGACCACCATATCTTCCTTTTTTGGGTGAATCAACCAATACCAAACAAACAACTTGTGGATCCTTTGCCGGGAAAAATCCGATAAAAGATGAGTTGTATAGTCTACTTGAATATTTTCCATCAATTAGTTTTTGAGCTGTTCCCGTTTTTCCACCCACATAAACACTAGCCTGCTGAGCTTTTGAGCCTGTTCCATTTTCAACAACACCAACCATAATACTTTTAATTATATCCGAAGTTTTTTCGCTAATAACTCGTCTTATCTTTGTAGTTTCAAACTCTTCTTCAATATCACCTTCGTGATTAACTATTTTTTTTACTGTATAAGGCTGTAAAAGTTTTCCACCATTAATAAGAGCAGAATATGCCATTACCATTTGAATCGGTGTAACTGAAATTTCATAACCATGAGATATAAATGCTTTACTAATTTCAGAAAATGAATTTGGCTTTTTCAATCGCCCTCTTGCTTCTCCAACTAAATCGATAGAAGTCAAATTTCCGAATCCAAAGTTTCTTAGTCCTCTATAAAAATCTTTATTATCAATTCTATCACTTAGTTTTACTATTCCAATATTACTGGATTGCTCTAATACTTCTCTTACTGATAATTTTTCAAATTTATGAGTATCTCTTATTAAAGCACCTTTTATTCTATACTTCCCATTTTCCGTATTAATAATCTGGTTTTCATTAGTCAGCCCTTTTTCCATAAGCATAGCAAGCACTACAGATTTTAAAGTTGAACCAGGTTCAAAAGTATCTGTTAAAGCTCTATTTCTTCTAGAAAAATTTGTAGCTTTATAATATTGATGCGGATTATAATCTGGCACATTAGCTAATGCTAAAATTTCTCCAGTTTGAGGATTTGCAATTATACCAATTGCAGATTTGCCTTCATATTTTTCAATGCCTTCTTTCAATTCATTAACTAATATTTTTTGATATACCTTATCTATAGTTAAATAAACTGAATTACCCGGAGTAGCAATTATTGAATTATCATAATCAATTGAAACCGGTCTTCCAATAGCATCGTTTTCTACATGAAGCTCACCATCAATACCTTTTAAGCGTTCATCGTATAATTTTTCTAATCCTGCCCTTCCTATACATTCTTTATCTGCATAACCTATAATATGAGATGTTATATTCCCATAAGGATAAACTCTGGTATAGTCTTCTGTCTTAAAAAAACCATCAACAACAAAATCGCTTAATAGTAAAGCTTTTTCTTTCGAGATCTTCTTTTCGAGACAAACATTTCCTTTGGAATTTTCAATCAGTCTTAAATATTTAGAAGGACTTGTTTTAAAAACCTCCGCTAATTTTTTTGCAACTTTATTTTTTCTCCTAGAGCTTCTCTTCAACATTCCTGTATCGGCAAATAGCGAAACATCATCCTTTGTATAAGCAAGAATTTCACCATTTCTATCGTAAATGATTCCTCTTTCTGCTTTAATAGTATAAATTTTGTTTTGCTGTTTTTCAGCTTTAGCAGAATATTTTTTGTGGCTACCAACTTGTACTGAAAACAATTGTGCTATCAAGCCAAAAAAAGCTGCAAATACAAAAAATGTTATGATCAGGGCTCTGGAATTAATCATATTTCTTTGCTATAAATTTTTTAAGGTTATTTATTTTGTTTTTATTTACTGTAATACGATCTAGATGCTCAATTCTAATTAAATCAAATTTGTTTTTTGCTTTGCTTACTACTTCATCTTCAGAAGTTAATTTTTGATATTCTACTCTTCGAATTTCAAGTTTATTTTGTTTTTCTATAAGTTGTTCCAATTTTTTATTCTTTTCGGCATTCATGTTTTTAATAGCCTTCAGAGTAAATAAATAAATAAACAGTAGTGGAATTATTGCTATAACACCAGTTATAAATTTTCCAAAATATCTATTTTTGTTAGTATCTATATTTTTTCTGCTACTCTTAATTTTGCACTCCTTGCTCGCGAATTTGATTTAATTTCACTTTCACTAGCAATAATTGGTTTTCTAGTTAAGATTTTTACAGTACTCTCTTTCCCACAAACACAAACTGGAATTTCAGTTGGACATACACAACTTAAACTCTCATTTTTAAAAAACTCTTTTACTATCCTATCTTCTAAAGAATGATATGATATAATTACAATTCTACCACCAGTATTTAAAAGCTCAACTGATTTTTTTAAAAAAAATTCCAGTTCTTCAAGTTCATTATTCACATAAATTCTAAATGCTTGAAAAACTCTTGATAAAGTTTTATTTAGATTTTTTATTGGTACAACCTTCTTTACAGCCTTCTTCAACTGAGTAGTTGTACGAATTGCATTTACTTCTCTTTCAAAAACAATACTTTTGGCAATTTGCCTTGATTTCCGTTCCTCTCCATATTTATAGATTATATCAGCTATCTCATCAGATTCCGCATTATTTATATATTTATAAGCAGGCTCTCCTTTTGATTTATCCATCCTTAAATCCAGTACAGCTTCTTCTCTATATGTAAAGCCAGAATCAATATTATCAAACTGGAAAGATGAAACACCTAAATCGGCAAAAATTCCATCATAACCATCAATTTTTTCAACAAGACTAATTGTTCTAATATCAGTAAAACTAGTATTATAAATTGTTATTCTATCATCATCAGAAAACTTTTCTTCACAAAAATTATATGCCTCAATATCTTTGTCTGTTGCTATTAATCTTGAATTTGAACTTAACTTTGATAAGAAATTTGAAGTATGTCCCCCAAAACCTAAAGTGCCGTCAAAATAGTTTCCGGTTTCTTTAGTTATTAACATATCAATAGATTTTTTCAACAAAACCGGAACATGTAAACTCATCTATCAGCCGCCATTACTTGCTTGGCTACTTCTATATATGGTAGCTCATTTGTTTTTAGGTAATCTTCATATTCTTGTGGATTCCAAAGCTCAATCTTTTTATTAGCTCCTAATATTAGAACCTCTTTTTGTATACCAGCATATTCTAATAAGTTTTTAGGAATAAGTAATCTTGATTGAGAATCTAGTTTATCATCAGATGCATATTGCAAAAATAAACGCATAAATCTAGCATCTTTAGGGTCAAATTGATTTAATTGATTAAGATTTTGAACAACATCTTCCCATAAGTTCATAGGATAAACATCAATGCACTTTTCAGTTCCAACTGTCATTACAAAAGCATTATTTGCTTTTGGATCAATGAACTTCCTCATTTTGGCAGGAATACTAACTCTACCTTTTGAGTCAATTGAATATTTGAAACTGCCTAATAACATTTAATTTTCCCAATTTAGGGTAAATTCCACACATTTACCCACTTGATTAACCTTTTCCCCCACTATCACTAAAATAATGCATTTAGAGCCCAAAAGTCAAGTATTTTTTTAATAAAAAAAAGCAACTATTTTGGTAAAAAAAAGATAAAATCTTCATTATTTTGGCACATAATACAGCTATAGGTTAATTTTTGAAAGAAAGATCAGAAAAGGGAAATTTTAATAAATCAATATCATGATTAAAGAAAAAATGAATAACTGATTTAGAAAATTAATTTAAAATTAGAACATAATTTTTGCAGATATATCAGTAAAAAAGGTGTAGCTTTGGGAAAGCAAAGCCCATATAGAATTTGATTGAAAGTTACTTAATAACTCTATAAATTCTTAAGGAATTTTGTGAAGTAAAAAGTAGGTTGAAATTTAATAAGAAAAATTTAGTCACCGAGCCAACTGGGGGATTCGAACCCCCGACCTACTCATTACGAATGAGTTGCTCTGGCCAACTGAGCTAAGTTGGCAGCTAAGCTTTAAAGACTATTTATTTTTTCTTCTTATGTCTATTTTTTCTTAATCTTTTTTTTCTCTTATGAGTTGCCATTTTATGACGTTTTCTTTTTTTACCACAAGGCATATAAATACTCCTAATTAAGTTTTAATAATTTTTCGGCTTTCTTACCAATACTCGAATTTGGGTCCAATTCATTTGTTTTCTTCCACATTTTTTTAGCTTCAGATTTTTTTCCACTTGCAAAATAAACTATACCCAAATTAAAATTTGCAATTTGATGTTCTGGTTCAATTTCCAGAGCATTTTTAATTACATTAATTGATTTTTCAAAATTTTTCAATTCAAAATAACAAACTCCCATATCAACAATTACATCAATATTTTGGGGATCTTTGTTTAAGTATTCTTTATATTTCTCAATAGCTCTTTCATTAAATCCATTATCGTTAAGCATATGTCCTAATTTTAACAACGCTTCTAAATTATCCGGATTATTATTTACTACCTCTTCAAGACTATTAATCTCATTAATAGTGTTCATATTTACCGAAGAAGTTGATAAATTATTTTGAGCATATTGAGATGCTCTAACAGATTCAGTATCAAAAAGACCAGACGATATTAAAATAAAAACACCAACAAATAATAATACAACTATTATTAAACCTAAATGAAATGTAGATAGTTCTTTTTTATTATTTTTTGACATTTAAGCTTCTTATTAATTAATTTTCGTTCTCTCTACTTTTCATTCCTCTATCTACAGACGATTTGAAATCCTTTGAAAATTTAAAAACTGGAACATAATGTTCAGGAACATAAACCTGTTCGCCTGTTCTAGGATTTCTAGCATATCGGGCATTTTTCTTTTTTGTCTTATAACTTCCAAACCCTCTAATTTCTATTCCATTTCCATCTCTTAAAGACTGAATTACTGTATTAAGAAATCCTTCAATTATTGCCTCAGTCTCCAACTTTGTTAAGCCAGTACCAGATGCAACTTTTTCTACTATATCAGCTTTGGTCATTTTATCTTCCCGAATTTTATTTTCTTGAATCAAGCCTTAAAAGATATGAAAGAATTTTCATTAAAGCAATTAGGAGAATCTTATAAATTAAGATAAAACAATTAGTTACAGAAGCTAAAAAGGTATTATATCCCTTTTATTTGGTTTTCTGCAAAAGCAATTAAAGGCTGTATGTGGGCTTTTTTTCTTTTATACGAATCTAATATATTTGATAATCTGAATTTTGCAGTATTATAATGGCATTTTTTATAACTTAAAACAGCATTTAATAATTGCACATTTTCTTTTTCACTATTCTCATAATCAAATTCATTTAATTCATTTACGCTGGAAATATTATCCGTTCTAATACTAAGAAAAGAATCTATTATTTTAGTGGAATTATTCTCCCCTTTGTGTTCTTTAAATTTATTTAAATAATTGTGTGCCTCTGAAAAATTATTGTCTAAATAATTTATTTGAGAATTCAACAATAAAAATTCTTCTTCTCTCTCGGATTCGTCTATTTGTGCAAGTGTTTCTGCTGCTTGATGAGAAAGTCCCATTTTCATTAATGCTCTTGCTTTATAGAGCATGGGTTTTGTAAATTGGGGCTCTAACTTACTTAATGAATCAAACACTTTTATTGATTCTTTGTAATTTTGTGTCCAATAATTCAATATTCCCTTTTGTAATAGGGCATCTTTATATTTTGGATCAATATTTATTGCTTTCTCAAGTTTTTTTAATGCTTCATTTTCTTTGTTTAATTTGTAATATAAGAAAGCAATCTTAAAATATATTTCAGCATCTTTTTCTACATCAACAATTTTAAGTAAATCTGCAATCGCTCCTTCAAAATCACATAAATAGGTTTTCAGTCCGGAAGTACACTCTAGTAATTTTAAGTCTGAAGGATCAAGATTATATGCACTTTGATATGCTTCCAAAGCTTCTATATGATTTTCGGCTAATAATTCTAATTCAGCTTTTAATAAATGAAAGGTTTTATTTTCGGGATCTAACTCCACTGCATTTTCTGCACTTGTCTTTGCATCAATTAAATCCCCAATTTTCATTTGAATTTTTGCTTTATTGAAAAAGTAATTTGCATTTGCAGGATTTAACCTAATTGCAGAATCAAAATCGTCTATCGCATCTTTATAATTAAGGAGATTAATATTAATTAACCCTCTTAAGTTATAAGCAAAACCATTAAACGACTCAAGTTCAATTGCTTTATCAATATCAATAATTGCACTAATAAAGTTTTCTTTTGAAAAAGAAATTAGGCTTCTTAAATATCGAATATTAAAATCATCTATATTTCTTGAAAGAAGAAGCTCCGTATAATTAAAAGATTCATCTAAGGCTCCATCAAAATATTTAGATCTAGCAGAAAAATATAGTGATTGAGGGTCATTGGGATTAGCAGAGTAATACTTATCTGCATATTTTACTGCTCTTTTATTATCACCTTGGAACTGATAAGTTTTTGCCAGTAAATAACTGAGTTTTGGATTATATTCAGAATTGATAGATTCGAGCATTTCCAAATCTATTTGAGCTTTATTATAATTTTTTAATTTTAAATAAGTATTCCCTCTATGAAAAAGAGCATCTTCGTTTTTTTTATTAAAGTCTAATATATGCGTAAAACAGTTTACAGCCGAAAAATAATTTCCATTTTCAAAAAACTCTATTCCGGATTCAAGTAATTCACTAATTTTATTTCCATAAATTATTTTTTTTACAAAATTCATAGTTATTCACAAATTATTTTAAAATAGAAATTATAATATTTATCACACTTTTAATTTATATCTTAACATCTAAATAATCAACTGTAAGTTAAACTAAAGGAGTAATAATAATGAAAAAAGAATATAAAGTAACAGGTATGAGTTGCCAACATTGTGTTAAAGCAATTGAAATGGAACTAAAATCTTTAGAATTAATTTCCTTCAATGTTGAAATTGGAATTGTAAAAGTAGAATTTGATGATGATAAAGTAAATGAAAATGAAATTTCTGCTGCAATTGTAGAAGCAGGATTTACTATTTCAGAGTAAAATATGAATGAAATCAGTTTAAAAGTAAAAGGCATGACTTGTGCAAGTTGTGTTACTCGTGTTGAAAAGATTGCGAATAAAATTGAAGGCATTGAAAATGTTTCTGTAAATCTTGCAACAGAAAAAATTAATTTCTCTGCTGTTGAACAACAAAAAAATGTCAATCAATTATCGCAAATATTAAATGATTATGGCTATGAACTAGTTGTGGAAGAATCTGAAAAAAACGCCCCCAATAAAGAAAGTAATGTTGGGAAGCATTCAAATGAATATAAAGCTGATTTTATTACCGCTCTTATTTTTACCCTACCGGTTTTTACAATTAGTATGCTTTACCATTTTGAGTTCTTCCAAAATATGTGGTCTTTTAGTTTAGATACTACAAATAAGATACTATTAATTTTAACAACACCTGTTATATTCGTTCCCGGTAAACGTTTTTTTTCTAATACTGTAAAAAATATCAAACACTTTTCAGCAGATATGAACACACTTGTAGCAGTTGGAAGTGGTGCGGCTTATGTTTTTAGTACAATTAATACTTTGTTCCCCCAGTTGTTATCTAATACTCACGTTTCTCATGATATTTATTTTGAAACTGCTGCAGTAATAATCACTTTAATTTTGATGGGAAAATTTCTCGAAACCAGAGCAAAAGCAAAAACTTCTGAAGCATTAAAAAAACTTATAAATCTTACTCCGACAAAATGTACAGTAGTAAAGAATAATAAACATCGTACAATAGAAACAAAGAGTTTACAAATTGGTGATACTGTTTTAATAAAACCTGGCGAAAGCATTCCTGCTGATGGAATTGTTACTAATGGGCACTCAAGTATCAATGAATCTATGATTACCGGAGAAAGTATTCCCATAGATAAAAATATTGGTTCAAGTATAATTGGAGGAACAATCAATTTAACCGGTTCATTTGAATTTGTAGTAAAAAAAATTGGGACTGATTCTTTTCTAGGTTCAATTGTAAAGCTGATTGAAAACACTCAAATTTCTAAACCTCCAATACAAAAATTAGCAGATAAAATCTCGGGAGTTTTTGTTCAAGTTGTTATAGTTATTGCTTTGCTTACCGGAATTACTTGGTATTTCTTTGGAGCTCCTTATGAATTAAATACTGCTATAATTAATACAGTTGCTGTTTTAATTGTTGCATGTCCGTGTGCATTAGGTTTAGCCACGCCAACAGCTATTTTAGTTGGTTCAGGTTTAGGAGCAAATAACGGTATACTTATTAAAGATGCTGAAAGTTTAGAGACACTCTATAAATCTGATTACATTGTTTTTGACAAAACAGGAACCATTACTGAAGAACTTCCTATTGTAAAAGATGTAATCTCATTTGAATTACCTAAAGATGAACTTATAAAAGTTGCAGCTTCGGTTGAAGCAAAATCTGAACATCCGTATGCAAAAGCAATTGTAGAATATTCTAAAAAAAATAATCTAAAAATTACTTCTGAAGTAAATAATTTTAAATATTTAGTGGGTAGTGGTATTACTGCCACTATTAACAATCAAAAAATAAAAATTGGTTCAAAAGATTTATTTAAGAATAACAATAATCTCAATGATTATGAAAAAGAAGAAAACATAGAAACGAATATTTATATTGCAATAGATGAAAAAGTAGAAGGATATTTTACTATTTCTGACAAAATTAAAGATGATGCTGCTATTAGTATAAAATCATTACACTCTTACGGAATTAAGACTTATTTATTAACAGGTGATAATAAAAGAAAGGCAGTTAAAATTTCAGAGAAGGTAGGAATACAAGATTTTTCTGCTGAAGTAAAGCCGGATGAAAAAGTTAAAATTGTAAAAAATCTACAAAACAATAATTCAATTATTGCAATGGTGGGCGATGGAATAAATGATGCCGCCGCATTAACCCAAGCTAATGTTGGAATTGCAATGGGAACCGGAACTGATATCGCTATTGAATCCGCTCAAATAATTTTATTACGAAATAAAATACTTGATGTAAATAAAGCTTACATACTTTCTAAAAAAACAATGGGAACATTGAAACAAAATTTATTTTGGGCATTTATTTACAATGTTATTGGAATTCCATTAGCAGCATTAGGATTATTAAATCCTATGATTGCAGCTTTAGCAATGTCGTTTAGTTCAGTCTCGGTTGTCTCAAATTCTTTGCGCTTAAGAAATGCAAAGCTAGATAGGTAACATAGATTTATTAAAAAGTAAAGCCTCATCAAATTACATATTGATAAGGCTTTACAGAAACTAAAATCTTACACATAAATAAGATTATTTCTTTGGAAGTCTTTCTATATACGAGCTATGACTTAAATGAGCAAAAGTATTAACAGCTTTTAGTTCATCAATGTTAAAGCAATTCATATAACTCATTGAACTTCTAACTCCATCGGATATTGAATCAATAACTGATTTTACAGAACCCTTATAAGGAATCATTGTTTCTTCACCTTCAATAAACTCATTTTTCATTTTTACACCAAAAGAAGCAGAACCTCTATATTTTTTCCAAAGCTGATCATTATACTTTATTACTTCTCCCGGAGCTTCTCTTGTTCCTGCTAACATACGTCCAAGCATAACCACATCTGCACCTAATGTAAGTGCTTTTGCAACATCACCGGGACTTTTTATTCCTCCATCAGCAATTAATTCTATATCTACATTTTCTTTCTCTCTAGCAAAATAAAGGTCTAATAAAGAACTTGCTTGTCCAATTCCAATACCGGTTTGAATAGATGTTGTACACATGCTACCTCCACCAATTCCAATTCTTACAGCATCTGCACCTGCATCAACTAACTGCCTTAAAGAACTGCCTTGTGCAACATTTCCGACTATTACTTTTACACCAAATTTATTCTTAATAGATTCACATTTGTTTAGCACTTCTCTATTATTTGCATTTGCAGTATCAATACAAATCATATACTTCCTTTCAGCAAATTTTGAGATAGTTTCTTCATCCTGAGTTAAGCTAATTGATACTGCTGAAATTTTATGATGTTCATTATTACTTACTTGATCTAATGAAGAATCAAATCTATTAATAATTCCAATACAGCCCAAATCATCTAAAACTTCTGCCATCATTACACCAGTAACAGAATCCATCGGACTTGATACAACCGGTAATAATAATTTCTTATCTAAGAATTTACATTCAGTATTTGTTTCTTTTCTACTTTTTATTCTTGATACTTCGCAAGGAACTAAACTTATATCATCATAAGTAAGTGAAAGTTCGTGATTATATAAATCTTCTTTCGTAAAAATCTTCATTACAACTCCAAATAAAAATATTACTAAGATATTCTCAGTTTTACAAACATATGTTAATCAAGACATAATTAAATTCCGAGAACAACAAAGAACATGAACGGAATAACATCCCCATATATTTCTATTGTTTTATTTACTCAATAATTCTTCCATTTTATCAAGAAGCTCATTCATTTTTTTTACAACTGCAAGAATAGGTTGCGGTGTAGTCATATCAACTCCAGCCGTTTTTAATACATCAATTGGGTATTGGGAACTACCCGCTTTTAAGAATGATAGAAACCTATCAATTGCCGATTGTCCTTCTGTTTTTATTTGAGCAACTAATTCTTGCGATGCAGCATAACTTGTAGCATATTGATAAACATAGAAGTTATAATAGAAATGAGGGACCCTTGCCCATGTATAGGTTTCCTCTTCATCAACCACCATTTCTTTACCCCAATATTTCTGATACATATCACCATACAGTTTGCATAAAATCTCCGGAGTAAGAGCTTCACCACTTTCGGTTTTCGCATGAACTAATTGTTCATATTCAGCAAACCTTGTTTGACGATAAAAAGTAGTTGTAATATTGTTCAATTGTTTTTCTATTAAAGCTAATTTTTCTTTCTTGGTTTCAGCATTCTCAATTAAGTAATCCAATAATAATGCTTCATTGGCTGTTGATGCAACTTCAGCAACAAAAATTGAATAATTTGCATAAGGATATGGTTGATTCTTTTCAGTATAATATGAATGCATATTATGTCCCATTTCATGAGCAAAAGTAAACACATCATTCAACTGCTCTGACCAATTTAGTAAAACATAAGGATGAACACCATACGAAACACCCGAAGAATATGCACCACTTCTTTTCCCTTTAGTTTCGTGAACATCAATCCACCTATTATTAAAAGCTAATTTTAAACTATTAAGATAATCTTCCCCTAAAGGTTTTAATGCTTCTAACAAAAGATCAATAGACTTTTTATAACTGTACTCTTTTTTTACAGATGGAAATAAAGTAACATAAGTATCGTAAGGATGCAGCTCATCTAGATTTAATATTTTCTTTTTTAATTCTGCCCATCTATGCAAAGGAAACATATTTTTATTAACTGTATTTACTAAATTATCATACACTTCAAGAGGAATATTATTGGGATCCAAAGATGCTTCTCTTGTTGTTACATAATTTCTGGCTTTAGCGTTAAAAACAGCTGATTTTAGATTTCCGTTAAATAAAGCTACTAATGTATTCTTATATTCTTTAAAAGGCTTGTACATTCCTTTGTATACTCTTTCTCTATAAGCCCTATCAGTAGAGTACATTGCCGCTCCATATCTTCCATGAGATATTTTTATGTCCTCTCCATTTTCATCTTTAACAATTGGAAATTGAATATCGGCATTATTAAACATTCCAAAAACACTTGATGCTACTCCTCTTACAGGACTTGAAAGTGCCATTAATTCTTCTTCTCTTGGAGAAAGCGTATGATCTTTAGTTCTTAATAAATCTTCTATTTGATGTCTGTATACTTCAAGTTCTTTTTCAGAATCAACAAAGCTCCAAAGTTTATCTTCGGGAATACTTAAAAGTTCCGGACTAATATATGAGCTTGCTGCACTTAATTGAGAAGCTAAAGTTACAATTCTATCATATCTACCTTGGTTTTCAGCATGTCCTAAATCTAAATCTCTTGTAAGCGAAGCATATAAATAAAGTCGACTTATTTTAATTCCAACTTCATCATCAAATTTTAAGCAAGCTAATAAGCTAGATGTTTCTTTATCAAGATTACCTTTAAATACTTCATATTTTTTAATTGCCTCTTCCACCCAAGAAAAATCTTTTTCCCAAACTTCCGTTGTTTCATAAATATCTTTTACATTCCAAGTAAGCTCTTCCGGAATATCGCTATGAAGTGGTAATTCTCCTTTGCTTTGTGCAATTGAGGAATTAAATACTTGTTGGTTTAATAAAAATTTCAAAATTTAAATACTCCTTATAAATAGTAAAATAAAAACTTTATAAATTAGAATTAATTTGAATAAAAATAGTTGTAAGGTCAGTTTGAAAAATATAACTTACAATTACATCTGCCCAAAACAAAAAAAGTTGACTCATTCTCGGCAAATTGTTTTTGCTGAGGTTAAATTTATTTTAAGCAGAAATAAATTTAAATCGAAGCCATTATGAACATAACACTTTTTAGCCAAATATTACAACAATTAAGTAGAAAAGATTTTCAATCATAAGTAATAATTTATCAATCAGATAAATATAATAAGGGTATAAATAGTTGAGAATAAAGCTTTGATTGAAATTAAATCAATTAAAACATTAACTTTGTAAATTTTATATAAAATATTCTTATAGTTTTTCTAATTTTTTTAATTCAGAATATTGTTTGCAAAGTTTATTTTTTCTCTTCTTATATAACCACTCCAGTATTAAACAAAATAAAATAATGGAAACCGCAACTATAACTCCTTCTACATTTGTTTGATATTGCTGATGG
>PDWI01002274.1_pt1 | contig 29314 bp, 29 predicted proteins | sample 1430891 | NCBI WGS metagenome assembly PDWI01 (sample SAMN01162508, study PRJNA174530) | Oral metagenome, whole genome shotgun sequencing project. | biome: Marine environment; feature: Marine mammal; material: Swab sample of the gingival sulcus; isolation source: swab sample of gingival sulcus... | reverse complement strand
TGATGAATGAAAAAAGCACCTTTGTCATTTGAAATAGTACCCACTTTATTCTTTTTCAAATAAACATTTGCAAACGAAATGGGTTTGTTGGTAGAATCTTTAATGATTCCTCGTAAATTAACCTGTCCTATAGCTTGTATAACTATAATATTGAAGATTAATGTGATGATTATTTTCATTCTTTTTGAATCTATTAAAGTTACGTTTCTTATTTAAAGACCAATAACAAAGGGTATTGTTTTTATATCATTTCATTAACTCTCGTATGTTTAAACCGCCAAAGTTACCGGAACTCATAAGCAGCAGGTTGGCGTTTTGTAAGTTAAGATTTAAGCAATATTGTTTGAAGAGTTCAGTATCATTAATAACGCGTAAACCGTCTTTACCAAACGCTTTTATAATTTCTTTTTCTGTAATGGGCTGTTCTGATTTTTTAGCTGCTACTTCAGGGTTAAAGAAAATAACGGCTTCATCAGCTTCGTTCATACAAGAATGATACTGAGGGAGAAATTCAGGTCGTAAACTACTGAATGTGTGCAATTCCATACAAGCGTATAGTTTCTGATTAGGAAACTGTTGCTTAACCGATTTAACAGTGGCTTTTAGTTTGGAAGGGGCGTGTGCAAAGTCTAAAAATATATGTGTATCGCCTTCTTTTTTGATTAATTCCAAGCGTTTAGCTGTGCCTTGAAAAGAGCCTATTGCCTCATAAAACTCTTTTGCACTTAAGCCCAGTTGTTTAACGATATTTAAAGCCCCCGATAAGTTCTGAAGATTATGTTCTCCAAATATTTGAATAGGATGAGTATGTTGATTGGAATCTATCAAATAACTTTGTCCATTTTCTATTTTGAAAGGGTGTGTATTATAAGCTTCAAAATGTTGATTGCTTTGGGGCTTGCAAATTTCTTTTAGATGTTTATCTTCTGTAAAAAAAGTTAAATAAGCGTCCTCAGGCAAACTCGCTATAAATGTTTTGAAAGTATCTAAATAAGATTCAAAAGTAGGAAAAACATTGATGTGATCCCAAGCGATACCTGATAATAAAGCTATTTGAGGTCGGTACCAATGAAACTTCGATACTAAATTAATGGGAGATGATAAATATTCATCACCTTCTAAAATAATACAAGGCGCTTCTTCGCTTAATTGAGCCATATTGTCAAAGCCATTCAGCTGAGAGCCTACCATATAATCAAAAGGATATTGGTGGTATTTTAAAACGTGCATTACCATAGCTGTAATACTTGTTTTCCCATGCGAACCGCCTATTACAACACGTGTTTTATTACGACTTTGCTCGTAAATAAATTCAGGGTAAGAATACACTTTAATACCTAATTCTTGTGCTTTTAGCAATTCAGGATTGTCTTTTTTAGCATGCATCCCCAAGATAATAGCATCTATATCTTGCGTTATGCGTTGGGCATTCCAACCCATTTGCTCAGGCAAAAGATGATGTTTTTTTAAACGTGAACGCGAGGGCTCAAAAACATCATCGTCAGAACCACTTACTTGATGACCTATTTTTTGCAAAGCAATTGCTAAACTGTGCATAGCTGCACCTCCTATAGCTATAAAATGTATTCTCATTGTATTTTAGTTTCAAAAAAGGTTAAAAATTCAATCGTATTAGGATAAGAAATCTAATACCATTTCTTTTAACGCCTCAGGTTGTTCGGTATGTATCCAGTGTCCGGTATTTTCAATCTCCTCTAACTCATAAGAGGGGAATAATCTTGAAATAGTATCAAGGTCGTGGTCTTGAATGTATTGGGATTTTGCTCCTTTTACAAACAAAACAGGGAAGCCTTGAATAGGTTTAAGGTGCTCACTGTCAGAAAAGCCTTCTAATATAGCTTTCAATTCCTTAGAGATAACATCTATATTTAATTTCCATTGAAAACCATTTTTGTTGCGTTTTAGGTTTTTCATAATAAATTGACGGGTACGCTCCTCCGGAATACTATCTTTAAGCAGCTCATTTACATCATTTCTTTTTTTGATTTCAGATAAATCTAAAGATTGCATTCCCTTTATGATTTGTAGATGACGTTTAACATTGCCGTCAACATCATATTGATAGTTTTTAGGCGCAATATCAACAACAATTAGCGCATTCAATCGCGTAGGCTGTTTCATTGCAACGTGCATCGCTACCTTTCCGCCCATAGAGTGTCCCAGAATAATGGCTTTGCTTATTTTTTCTTTGTCCATTAATTCTATAATGTCATCACTCATTACATTGTAATCCATTTTTTCGCAATGAGGGGAACGTCCATGATTTCGTAAATCGACCAAATACACTGTAAAGTGTTGAGACCAATCTTTAGCTATGGTTAACCAATTATCTGCTGTACCATAAAGTCCGTGTAAAATAATTAGTGCTGTTTTTTTAGCTTTTATTTTGTTATAGTGTAATTCCATTAATATGAGGATAATAGTCGTTTGTACATTTGTATTGTGTTTTCAAGCCCATAGTAAAGCGCATCAGAAATTAAGGCGTGTCCTATAGAAACTTCGTCTAAAAAAGGAATGGTTTCAGAAAAGAAACCTAAGTTTTCTAAGGATAAATCGTGACCGGCATTAATTCCTAAACCACATTTTTGAGCGTGTAAAGCTGCTTCAAGAAAAGGTTTAACAGCTTGTTCTTTTTGCGTGGGATAATCATCGGCATAGGGCTCTGTATAAAGCTCTATACGGTCAGTTCCTACTTCTTTGGCGTAAGAAATATTTTCTAAATCAGTATCAACAAAAATGGAAGTTCGTATGCCGGCTTGCTTAAATTCCTGAATAACCGACTTCAAAAAAGAAGCATTTTCTTTTACCTTCCAACCGGCATTAGAAGTAAGTACTTCCGGTGGGTCAGGAACTAAAGTAACTTGTTCCGGTTTTACTTCTGTTACCAATTTAATAAAATTATCGGAAGGATACCCTTCTATATTAAATTCGGTTTGTACTACTTTTTTTAAATCGTAAACATCTTGGTAGCGAATATGTCGTTCATCCGGACGAGGGTGAATTGTAATTCCTTCAGCTCCAAAACGCTCTGCATCTTGAGCCACTTGCACTAAATTGGGTACGTTACCTCCTCTGGCATTGCGGATTGTGGCAACTTTATTTATATTAACACTTAATTTTGTCATCTCTATTTTTTTTAAATCACAAAAGTAAAATTTAATATTAGAAGTAGCAGGCAAGAAAAATGTTTTTTTGAATTGATTGGTATATTCATTTATCGTCAGGAATATTAAAATGAAATAATATTGTGAAAAATCGGATTTTTTGGTTTTAAAAAAAAGCTTTACATTTGTCTGCGCATTGATTTAGTTATTGTTTTTGAATCAAAAAAAAGCGTTACTGTTTTTCTATCATTTAGGGCAATTTCTAATATTACTTGTTTAATCTTAAAGGTTTTGTTGTTTAAAATGTCTGTTTTATCTACTTCGTATTTTCCTAATATACAGTATGTAAGTAAGTTCTTGCAAAGTGAATATATTACGATTGATGTGTATGAACATTATCAGCGTAGAACGTTTAGAAATAGATGTACCATATTGTCCGCTAATGGTTTAATCAATCTTTCGGTACCGCTTATTAAAAAAGATTTTAAGGCGGTTAAAGATGTTCAAATCGATTATAGCACCAATTGGCAAAAACAACATTACAAATCCATTGAAAGCGCCTATAATTCCTCTCCATTCTACGAATATATTATAGATGATTTTAGGTTCGTTTTTGAAAGCTATGAAAAATACCTTATTGATATGAATAACAAAATATTAGATGCCATACGGACTTATATTCCTCAAATGGCTGATTATTCAGAAAGCACATCATTTGTTCCTTATCAAGACGGCGATTGGCGACTGGCTATTTTGCCTAAACCTAAGCAGGAAGATAAACATTTTTTACCTTTAGCTTACTATCAAACTTTTGGTAATAAATTCCCTTTTCAAAATAATTTATCTATTTTGGATTTGTTGTTTAATGAGGGAAATTTAGCTTACCATTTCTTAAAGCAATCCATTTTGTAAAAAAATAAGAAATAGCCGTTTGTTTCTTCAACTTAAGGTTTACTCAATTAAAAAATAACACGTTTAATTAATAGGGGGTGTTTAGGATTTGTTCAGTCAATTCTTTTAAGAAGCTTTGGGGGAATTGGTCATTATTAAATAATTGCAGTAATTCATCGGTTTTTAATAGCTCTTTTTTCTTGATTAACTGCACTTTTTTAGGGGTTAATAAGATAATTTTATCCACGTATTTTAAAACGACTTCAATATCGTGACTAGAGAAAAGCACTGTTTTATTGTCTTTCTTACATAACTCTTTTAGCAGAGAAATGGTATAGTATTTATTAGGGTAATCAAGGTACGCTGTTGGCTCGTCTAGCAGAATGATTTTAGATTGCTGAGCCAATGCCATAGCGATTAGCACCCTTTGTTTTTCTCCGTCACTTAAGTAATTAAATTCGCGTTTTAATAGATGAGTGATGTTGAGTTGCTCTGCCGATTTTTCAACAATAAGGTGGTCGTTTTTAGACAAATGTCCTAGCCAATTGGTATGTATAGAACGTCCTTTTGAAATGACTTCGTAAACAGAGGTGAAATCTTGTACTTGGTAATGTGTTCCTATAAAAGAGAGCGTTTGGGCTTTTTCAAAAGCAGAATAACTTTCTGCAGTTTGATTAAAATACATCAACTGACCTTTGTAATAAGAAAAATGCGCTAAAGCATTCAAAAGGGTACTTTTGCCTATGCCATTGCTTCCCAATATCGCAATTAGTTCACCTTCTTTTATATTGAAAGAGAAAGGAGGGAGGATAGGCTGAAAATGTTGAGCTTTTTTGTAACCTATTTCTAAATCCTGAACACTAATGGTATTAATCTGATTATTCATTGGAGATATATTTTTGATTCGGTTTAAGCAACATCCATAGAATAAATGGAATACCAATAAATGCGGTTACTGAATTAATAGGAAGAATCAAGCCTTTGTCCGGTAACTGACTGATTAAATCGCTTATTATCATAATAATGCTTCCTGTTAAGCCGATAAAGGGCAGGAGTTTTATATGGTCAGAAGTTTGGGCTAATTGTTTTGAAAAATGAGGAACAATAATGCCTATAAATCCAATAGGTCCACAGAAAGCTGTTATGGAGCCTGTTAAAATTGCTGTGGTTAGAAGAATCAGCCATTCTAAATGTTTTTGATTGATGCCGAAATTACTAAGGTTTTGGCTTCCCAACAACATTATATTGAGTCCTTTAGAGCTGTAAATATATAGCAATAAACCCACTACGCAGAATATGGTCATAATTAATATTTGTCCGTAGTTGGGGTTGGCAATATTTCCAAATGTCCAAATGATAAAAGATTTAACTTGGAAATCCGGACTAAAGAATTGTAGTATAGAACTTAACGATGTAGATAAAGCGCCTAGCATCACACCTATAATAAGTAAAGTCATAATATTTCTTACGTATTTCAGTATAAATGCTAAAAGTAACAGCATCCCTACACTACCTATTAGCGCTCCACTTACAATAGATACATTACTATTGAGCGATGAAATGGATAAAATAGAACCTCCCATTATAATAATGGAAACACCTAAGGAAGCACCGGAGCTAATGCCTAAAATATAGGGGCCTGCAACCGGATTTCTAAATAGCGTCTGCATTAGTAAACCGCTTATGGATAGAGAAACACCAACTATGATAGCAGTAAGCACTTTGGGTAATCGGAAGTTGAGGATAAGTTGCTGAGCCGTTTCAGTTTCTACTTTATTTGTAAATAGACATAAGGGATTAAGTATAATTTCTCCTAAAGACAAGTCTAAGAAAAACAGTAGTACTAATGTAACGGAAAGTATAAATAGTATAATTTTTTGACGAAAATTAAACATTTTAGTTTTTTAGTTTGGTTTCTTTAAAGAATAAGAAACGAGAAATACTTTGTCCGTTTTTGAAGTAATAAGTTTCTCCCCAAGGCTGTTTAACCTCTTTGTATTCTACAAGTATATCGTCTTGTATGATACTTACTGTTCTTACTTTTTTGCCTGAGGCTGTTTCGTATTGTTCTATTTGAGGTTTTTCATTTCCTTTTTCTTTTCGTGCTAACAATACAAGGGTTTTGTCAATTTCCTTAATCTTGATTTTGGGATAAGCTTCTTTAGGCAAAACAGCCAAGGCTTTTTGATAATTTTGTTTTGCTTCTTGATAGTTTTTACTCTGTAACTTACTATCTGCTAACTGAATTAATTTCTGATATTCCTGTTGTTTAGCTTGTTGTTCTTTTTCTTTCTTTTGCTTTTCAGCTAATAATCTAAGAGTCTCATCAATTTCCTTGATTTTATTTTTAGGATAGTTTTTTTTAGGTAAAACAGCCAAGGCTTTTTGATAATTTTGTTTTGCTTCTTGATAGTTTTTACTCTGTAACTTACTATCTGCTAATAGAACCAATTTTTGATATTCCTGTTGTTTAGCTTGTTGTTCTTTTTCTAGCTTTTGTTTCTCGGCTAACAATCTAAGCGCCTCATCAATTTCCTTGATTTTGTTTTTAGGGTAGGTTTCCTTAGGTAAAACAGTCAAGGCTTTTTGATAGTTTTGTTTTGCTTCTTGATAGTTTTTGCTTTGTAATTTACTATCTGCTAACTGAACTAATTTCTGATATTCTTGTTGTTTAGCTTGTTGCTCCTTTTCTAGTTTTTGCTTCTCAGCTAACAATCTAAGCGCTTCATCAATTTCCTTGATTTTGTTTTTAGGGTAGGCTTCCTTAGGTAAAATCGCTAAAGCTTTTTGGTAATTTTGTTTCGCCTCTTGATAGTTTTTGCTTTGTAATTTACTATCTGCTAATAGAACCAATTTTTGATATTCTTGTTGTTTAGCTTGTTGCTCCTTTTCTTTCTTTTGCTTTTCAGCTAATAACCTAAGCGCCTCATCAATTTCCTTGATTTTGTTTTTAGGGTAGATTTCCTTAGGTAAAACAGTCAAGGCTTTTTGGTAATTTTGTTTCGCTTCTTGATAGTTTTTGATTTGTAACTTACTGTCTGCTAATTGAATTAATTTCTGATATTCTTGCTGTTTAGCTTGTTGTTCCTTTGCTAGTTTTTGCTTTTCTGCTAATAACCTAAGCGCCTTATCAATTTCCTTGATTTTGTTTTTAGGATAGGCTTCCTTAGGTAAAATCGCTAAAGCTTTTTGGTAGTTTTGTTTCGCTTCTTGATAGTTTTTGCTTTGTAACTTACTGTCTGCTAAATGAATTAATTTCTGATATTCTTGCTGTTTAGCTTGTTGCTCCTTTTCTAGTTTTTGCTTTTCAGCTAATAATCTAAGCGCCTCATCAATTTCCTTGATTTTATTTTTAGGGTAGGTCTCCTTAGGCAAAATAGCCAAGGCTTTTTGGTAGTTTTGTTTCGCTTCTTGATAGTTTTTACTCTGTAATTTACTATCCGCTAACTGAACCAATTTCTGATATTCTTGTTGTTTAGCTTGTTGCTCCTTTTCTAGTTTTTGCTTTTCAGCTAACAATCTAAGCGCTTCATCAATTTCCTTGATTTTATTTTTAGGGTAGGTTTCCTTAGGCAAGATAGCCAAAGCTTTTTGATAATTTTGTTTCGCTTCTTGATAGTTTTTGCTTTGTAATTTACTATCTGCTAATAGAACCAATTTTTGATATTCTTGCTGTTGCTTAGCTTGTTGTTCTTTTTCTATCTTTTGCTTTTCAGCTAATAACCTAAGCGCTTCATCAATTTCTTTGATTTTGTTTTTAGGATAGGTTTCCTTAGGTAAAATAGCCAAGGCTTTTTGGTAGTTTTGTTTCGCTTCTTGATAGCTTTTGTTTTGTAATTTACTATCTGCTAATTGAATAAACTTTTGATATTCTTGCTGTTTGGCTTGTTGTTCTTTTTCTAGCTTTTGCTTTTCAGCTAACAATTTAAGCGTTTCATCAATTTCCTTGATTTTGTTTTTAGGATAGGTTTTCTTAGGCGAAATTTCTAAAGCTTTTTGATAGTTTAGTTTAGCTTCTTGATAATTCCTAAATTGTAATTTATTATCAGCCAGCTTAATTAGAGAGTCGTATTTGTTTTTCTTCTTAAATAAATTATTGCATTTTATAATTTGGTCTTCACAGTAATCAGAAAAAGGATCTAATTCGAGAGCTATATCATAATATTGAACCGCCTCTCCATATTTTTCATTTTTAAACTTTTGGTCAGCTATTGCTACATTCTTTTTGAACAATATTTCCGAGCGATTATAAATAGCTTGTTTTAAAGCCTCTATTTTTTTTCTCATTTGTTTGGTATAAGGCTTGTCAAATACAAACTCTTTTTTCTTTTCACTATAGAAAATTTTGGTAACAGGTTCTTTTAAAACAGCATTTTCGTCATTAAAAGAGAGAAATAAATTGATGTTAAGAGAGTAGCTAAGCGATTGATTGGATTGATTTACATTGGTTTTAAACTCTACTTTTTTAGAAACATATTGTTCTCTTGAAAATTCAATAATATAAGTTTGGTTAAATTCAAGATTGAAAGAAAAGTGTCCTGCAGTAGAGGTTTTAATATCTTTTATTTTCTTATTATTTAAAAATAAAAATACATTAACATCGGGAATCTTACTTCTGTTTTCTTTTACATAGCCACTAACTTTAACAGTTTGCGCTGTTAAAATGTTAGAGGTAAATAAGAATAATATTAGCAAATATGTTAAATGTTTCATTATTTAGATATTCCAAATTTCCCACGAATTTATAGCTTGTAAAGTTAACATTTTTATTCCATTCTGAAACCTTGATTGTCGTTTTTTTGCCATTTTTATTAAAAAAGTCTCTTCTGGGTTATAAATAAGGTCGTAAATAAAGTGTTTTTGTGTAATTTCTTCGTAAGGAAAATTAAGTCGTGCTTCTACTTCAGGAAACATACCTACAGGTGTGCAATTAACAATGATGGAATACTTGTTGATTTGATTCTTTAGATCTTCGTATTTAAGGGCTTTGGGATGATTTCTGGAAACGAAATCACATTCTATATTCATTTGTTTGAGAGCGTATTCAACTGTTAAACTAGCGCCTCCTGTCCCCAATATTAAAGCTTTTTTGTCGCTTTCGAGAAGCATAGGCTTGAAACTTTGGTAAAAAGCTAAATAGTCTGTGTTAAAACCTTTTAAATAGGTTTTTTTAGAACTTTGCCTTTGAATTTGTACGCAATTTACCGATTGGATTTGTAAAGCGGTGTCTTCTATTTCATCTAAAAAAGGAATAATGGCTTTTTTATAAGGAATGGTGACATTGAAGCCTTCCAAAGAGTGGTTCTCATCTATTAAAGGGAGAACGTCTTGAATTTGTTTAAGCTCGAATAAGTCGTAAGAAACATCTTTTTTGTTGTTCCATTCTTTTTCAAATAAAATTTTTGAATAAGAGTGACTTAAGTGTTTCCCTATGAGACCAAACGAGCGCATTATTTTTCCTTAACTGAATATTTTTCCATAGCAACGATAGATATAACGCCACATATAAAAACAAGTACAGCGACGACAAAAGAAAGGTTCATTTCCGGTAGAAACCAATGATAGCCAACTACTTTTTCTTTTGTTTCAAATACTTTTGTAATGGCTTCTTTCCAAGGCCATAAAATGAGTAAAGAACCTAAGATAAAGCCTGATAAAATACCAATAGTTTGGTCTTTGTATTGTTTGAAAACCCAAGATAATAAATAAGAAAAGCCCAAAATTCCAATACCGGCACCCACGGCAACAGGCATTAATATAGCCATATTGAGATGTTGTACGGCATCAATCATAATAAGCTGATAATTACCCATTAATATTAAAACAAAAGAGCCGGATAGTCCGGGTAATATCATACTGCTGGCGGCAACAATGCCACAAACAATTAAATAAAACAACTCATCGTTTTCGGAGGCGGGGCGCATTAGGGAAATGCTGATAGCAATGCCGGCTCCTATTATAAAGCTAATCCAAACTGATGGTTTCCATTGTTTTATGGTTTTGGCTACAAAAAATACCGATGCCAGTATCAAACCAAAAAAGAACGACCAAACTTCAATGGGGTAATTTTTGAAAAGGAAATCTAATAATTTCGCAAATGAAAAAATACTGACAGCAATACCTAAGAAAACGCTAATTAAAAAGCGTAAGTTAGTATGTTGGGCAAAAGCTGAAAAACGTCCTTTTAATAGTAACTTTAAGGCTTCTGCATTAAACGATTTAATACTGTCGATTAGGGGCTCAAATATACCGGTGATTAAGGCAACAGTTCCGCCGGAAACACCGGGGATAACATTGGCAGCCCCCATAGCAATACCTTTCAAAAAAAGATTGATAAAATTTCTCATTGGTTTAAATAAAACTGGTTTAGATTCTGATTTATAGATGAACTTGATTCTGTCGAGGAACTATAATTCAATGTCTTTCCATAATTTAGCTCTGTAATTCTCTAAATCAGGAGGGATACATTGTTCAACAGAATCTACCAATTCCGAAGTATAAATCATTTCTCGCATATACTCAGGAGCACGGCGTACGCCTTCGCCTAAGTTGATTAAAACCACATCGCCATTTTTAATTAAGCCTTCTTTTAGAGATTTGAAGAAACCGCCTAAAGCTATAGAACTGGCAGGACCTATTCTTACTTTAGTTTCGTAGGCAACTAAACGTGCTAAGGATAATATTTTTTCTTCTTCAAAAGAAATAATTTCTCCTTTACTTTTCTTCACTAATTCGGCTATAATAGGATAGGTTGCCGGATTTCCGGTGGCTAAAGTCGGTACTTTCGTTGTTGGTGCTTCTATGATAGGATAGTCGTTTAACCAACCTTCAGGGAAGTGGTTTTGTTTTGCTTTCTCCCAAGCTAAAGCCATAGGGTTGCAGGCATCAGGTTGCACCATAATGTATCTAGGATAAGAAGAAATTAAATTTAAGTCTTTAATATCGTCTATCGCTTTGTCTATGGCAATAGGACCTGTACCTCCGCTAAGTGCTTGTACGTAAACAGTAGGGAAAGCATCCATTTGCTTTAACCACTCAAATACCATTGTTTTTTTCGCCTCTACGCGCATAGGGTCTATATTTCCCCCTGATATTAAAATGCCATATTTCTTTGAGTATTCTGCGGCTATTCTTTTGGCTTCGGCATAATCGCCTTTTACTCTGAATACTTTTTGTCCGTAACTACTGATTTCAGCTTCGTTTGACATTAAAGCTTCTTGAGGAATGAAAACGGCTAAAGAAATACCTGCTTTGGCAAGGTAATACGCAAAAGCTGTTGCTATATTTCCGGTACTCGCTACAGCAAATTGTTTGATGCCGTTTTCTTTAAGTACACTTGCTGTAACAGATGCGGCTACGTCTTTAAAAGTCCCTGTACCGGGGTTCATATCGTTTCTATATACATTTACTTTACAAGTAATGCCGTATGTTTTTTTAGCATATTCTTCTAAGAATGTCCAATTTTGAACAGGAATGATGCCTTCGCCTGAACTTACAATATTATCGCGATGCTTGAGTGGTAAAAAATCGAAGTAATCAAAAACAGACTCGCTTTTTCTTTCTTTGCTAATGAGGTTTTTGATTGTTTCAATAGGCTCACTGTATCGCACATATACATGATTCTTTCCGCAGGAGTGACATTTTTGTCCGGCAGAAAACCATTCTGACATATCTTTTGTAATAGCTTGACAAGACTTACATTCTAAGGTAAATTTACTCATAAAGTTTTGTATTGTTTTGTTGTTTATTCTTGTTTCTTCCTTTTCTAAAGGGAGATAAATTAGCTCGCAAAAGTAAATAAAAAATGCTTAATTTAATGAGTAAATGGTATAAGAATCATTTTTTGACTGCTCGTTTGTATTTCAATTAAAAACCTTATCTTTGGGCTTTTTTAGAAAAAGGCTCAGTGGAAATTGTTTTTTGGATATTGGTAATATTGATAGCATATACTTATTTGGGGTATGCTTTGTTGATTGCTTTGTGGGTGTTGTTACAAAAAAAAGCACCTGAGGTATCTTGTTCTACTGAAGATTTACCTGAAGTTACTTTGCTGATTGCGGCTTATAACGAAAAAGATTTTGTAGAAAAGAAAATCTTAAATTCCAGACAATTAGATTACCCTAAAGATAAATTGACCCAAATTTGGGTAACCGATGGCTCTGATGATGGCACTCCTGATTTATTGAGGCAATATGATGATGTTACTGTTTTACACCAAGATGAAAGAAGAGGGAAAACAGCGGCTTTGAATAGAGCGATTGACTATGTTAAAACACCTATTGTTGTTTTTTGTGATGGCAATACACTTCTGACTCCTAATACGCTTAAAGCAGTTTGTTCGGCTTTTGCAGATGAAAAAGTGGGCTGTGTTGCCGGTGAAAAACGTATTTTAGAGCAGATTGAAGACAATGCCAGTGGTTCTGGAGAGGGGATTTATTGGAAATATGAATCTATGCTAAAGCGTTTAGATTCTGAATTTTATTCCACAGTAGGAGGGGTAGGAGAGTTGTTTGCCGTGCGAACGCACCTTTTTGAAAAGATAGATGAACAAACCATTTTAGATGATTTTGTTATTACCATGGGAATAGCCTTAAAAGGATATAAAATAAAATATGTTCCAGAGGCTAAGGCTGTAGAGGGGGCATCCGCTAATGTAAAAGAAGAACTGAAACGAAAAGTGCGTATTGCAGCAGGCGGTTTCCAGTCTATTCAGTTTTTACCTGAATTATTGAATATTTTTAAACATCCTAAATTGTCATTTCAGTTTTATTCCAGAAAATTATTTCGCTGGTTATTGGTGCCTTTGGCGCTGTTTTTATTGTTGCCTTTGAATATTTTTATTGTCCTGAAAAATGGCTCTGGTGTCGATATTTATAGTTTTGCCCTTTTAGTGCAGTTGGTATTTTATGCGATGGTTGTTTTGGGGTATGCTTTGTCAAATGTCAAGATAAGACAAAAATTGTTGTTTGTTCCTTACTATGTTTTTGTGATGAATTATGCAGCCTTATTGGGGGCTATTCGTTTTTTAAAAGGAAAACAATCAGTGAAATGGGAGCGCGCTAAAAGGGCGTAGTTATATTTCTTTCCTTATTTTTTATGTGATAGATGAAAAATAAGCAATTGTGTTAGCTGTAGCTTATTGGCGGCTTGTTAATTTAAAGCACATTTCTCTGTAATATTCAAATATTCTAAGTATTTTTGTTTTTTATTTAATGTAGAAAACCAATTTATGAAAGTTAGAATCATCAATCAATCAGAATATCCAAATCCTGCTTATCAAACAGAGCAATCAGCCGGAATGGATTTAAGAGCTAATAATAACGAACCTATTGTTTTAAAACCTCTTCAACGTACTCTTGTGCCGACAGGTTTATTTGTAGAATTGCCTAAAGGTTATGAGGCGCAAATAAGACCTCGTAGTGGTTTGGCTTATAAATATGGTATAGGTATTGTTAATGCTCCCGGTACTATAGATGCTGATTACAGAGGGGAGATAGGCGTTTTGTTGGTTAATTTATCAGATACTGATTTTACCATTAATAAAGGAGAGCGTATTGCTCAGATGGTTATTGCTCAACACGAACAAGTGGAGTGGGAGAATGTAGAAACTTTAGAAGAAACCCAACGAGGACAGGGTGGATTTGGTCATACCGGTAAGTAATTTAGATAAGAAAATAACGTATAATTAAAATTAAGACAACACAATGAAAATAATCATTCCAATGGCAGGGATGGGAAAGCGAATGCGCCCTCATACTTTGTCGATACCAAAACCTTTAATTCCAATAGCAGGCAAACCTATTGTTCAGCGATTGGTGGAAGAAATAGCGGCTGTAAGTCACGAACCTATAGAGGAAATAGCTTATATAATCGGTGATTTTGGAGAAGCCGTAGAACAACAACTAAAACAAATAGCAGAAAACAATGGGGCGAAAGCATCTATATATTATCAAGAAGAAGCTTTAGGAACAGCGCATGCTATCTACTGTGCAGAAGCTTCTTTAGATGGTAAAGTGATTGTGGCTTTTGCCGACACCTTGTTTAAAGCCGACTTCAAAATAGACGATCATATTGATGCTAGTATTTGGGTGAAAAAAGTAGAGGATCCTAGTGCTTTTGGAGTCGTTAAGTTAGATGATAAAGGTTGTATTAGCGATTTTGTGGAAAAACCTCAAGAGTTTGTTTCTGATTTGGCGATAATTGGTATCTATTATTTCAAACAAGGCGAGCAGTTGAAAGAGGAGTTGAAATATTTATTAGATAATAATGTTACCGTAGGTGGAGAGTACCAATTGACTGATGCTTTGGAAAATATGAAGAACAAAGGTGTGAAGTTTGTTCCGGGTGAGATTATTGAATGGATGGATTGCGGTAACAAAAATGCTACAGTGAATACCAATAGTCGTATTTTGGATTATCATAAGTCAGAGGGCTTGGTATCTAAACAGGCAACAATCAAAGATTCTGTAATTATACCTCCTTGTTTTATAGCTGATAATGTTGTTTTGGAAAATGCAGTAGTAGGACCTTATGTCTCTATTGATGAAAATTCAGAGGTACGTCATTCTGTTATATCAAATGCTATTGTTCAGAAGAATACTAAATTAGAAAATGCAGTTGTGAAAAATTCTATGTTAGGTAATAACGTGGATTTCAAGAAAAAGGCATCTGAGTTAAATTTAGGGGATTTTACACAAGTAGAATGTTAAATAAGTTATTGTATATAAAAAGACCTTATTGGGTATTTATATTATTGCTTTCTTCTTCCTTATTTTTGAACTCTTGTTCTTCCTATAAAGCCTTTCGAAATAGAGGTAAAGTAACCACTAAGAAAGACTTAAAACAAGAGCGTAAACAAACCAATTTTACATCAGCTTTGTTTGAAGGAAGTAAGCAAAAAATGTTGGGGAATTTCTCTAATTCCATTAAATGGTTTGAGCGTTGCGCAGCAATAGAACCTCAATCGGCAGTGGCTTATTATGAGTTGGCAGATGTATTGGTTAAGAATAAGCAATTTGAGGAGGCTATCCCTTATGCCGAAAAGGCGGTTAAATTTGAACCTGATAATTATTGGTATCAGTCGTTTTTAGCGGCTTTGTATTATAATTCACATTTGAATAATAAGGGCAATAAGGTTTTGGAACAAATGATAGCATTGTTTCCTGAAAAGAAGAATATTTATACTGAATTGTTTACTAACTATATTAAAGACAATGATATAGATGAGGCACTTAATGTTATTGAGCGTTTTGAAAAGCAATTTGGTAAAAAGGCTTTTGTGACGGAAAAAAAAGTAGGTATTTATTTGTTTCAAAAAAAATATAAGAAAGCCATTCAGGAAGTTAAAGCTGAAATAAAGGCACACCCTGAGCGTAAATACAATTATGTTTGGCTAGGCGATGTCTATTTTGAATCGGGCAATTTAGAAAAGGCACTTCAGTGTTACGAGAAAGTTCGCTTGGAGCAGCCGGATTATGGAATGGTTTATTTTGCTTTGTCGAGATACTATGAAGCCAAGCAAGATGAGGATAAAATGTTTGTTAATCTTAAGCAGTGGTTTTTAGCTGATGATGTAGGAGAAGAAATCAAATTACAATTCTTATCATCTGTTTTTAAAACAGCTAATTGGACGGAAAAAGAAATGGAGTGGATGGCTGATATTCTTGCTGTAGCAGAAGATAAATATCCTGAAAGTTTGCTTCTAAATGCTTTGTTAGTAGATTGTTATATCAAGAAAAAAGATGTTAAGAAGGCGCAAGAATATTTACTGCGTTTAACAGACAAAGGCGAGAATAAAAAAGAAATATGGGAGCAAATTCTTTATATTGATAGCGATTTAGCTCAGTATGATTCTTTGTTGATACACGCTAAGAAAATGATAGAATATTATCCTAATCAACCGAATGGCTATTTCTTTGCCGGTTTGGGTGCGTTTTATACTCAAAAGAATGAGCAGGCTGTACAGTTTTTTAACGATGGCATAGATTTTGTCTTAGAGGATAGTGTTTTTAAGTCTCAGTTTTATGGTGCAATGGGCGATGCTTATCATCGTTTGAAACAGCACAAGCAATCAGATGAAGCGTACGATAAGGCGATAGCGTATAATCCTTATAATTACTATGTTTGTAATAATTACGCTTACTACCTTTCTATGCGAGCCAAGGACTTAGATAAGGCTTTGAAATTGATTAAAAAATGTGTGCGACAAAATCCTAAAAGTGCTACGTTTTTAGATACTTACGCTTGGGTTTTGTTTAAGCAAAAAAAATATAAAAAGGCTTTGGAAATGATAGAAAAAGCTTATCAATCTTTAGGAGAGGAAAAAAGTGCTGCCATTGTTGAGCATTTTGGGGATATATTGTTTCATTTGAATCAACCTCAAGAGGCATTAGAAAAATGGAAAGAAGCCGAGAGTATTGGCAAGGGTTCTTCTGTTTTGAAACAAAAGATAGAAACAGAAAAATATATGGATTATAAGTAATAAAGTAGGGGACGGATAGATGAAAAAGATAATTAGTTGGTTGGCTTTGGTGGTAATGGGTTTAAGTGTGTTTCAAGTACAGGCACAAGAAGAAGCGGACTATCTTATTAATAATACCGATAGCATAATAAATCATAGTGATATTAAAGAACTAAAGAAAATAAGTTCAAGGCGTTTGACCAAGCGTGTTATAGAACAATATGTTGATTATGATAATATTACTTTGAAAATAACGGCTAAATTAATTTTAAATAATAAGAGGTATAAGTTACATATACAGTATAAATCTATAAAAGATTCCATTATATGGATTAATATGAATCATTCTACGGGCTTGCCTGTGGCACGTTTCCTTATTACCAAAGATTCTCTGAAATTGATAGATAGAATGAAAAAGAAGTATTATAAAATAGCCTATCAAAATATGGCTTGCGATACGCTTGACTATTGTTTTGATTACAATACTTTTTCAGCTATATTTCTTGGAGAATTGATAAATCTTAACCCTAAAAAGCGTTTGTTGGGGGCTTATTTGAAGTACAAATCTTATAAAACGAGTGACGGGTATATAATGCAAAATTTACCTAAGAGGAGATTGAATAGAATTATTAAGAAGAATAAAATAGAGCGCTTTTTTATTCATAAAAACTTGATAGATACAGCCTATCAATTAAAAGAAAATGTTTTAGAAGATAATGTGCATCATCAAAATTTGACCATTCGTTATGATGCTTACGATACCCTTAATAATGTGCCTCAGAATATTCAGCTTCAATTGCTGAATCCAAAGGACACAATGATAGTGGATATGAAAGTAAAACGAGTAAAAATCAATCAGGATAAAATGAAATTTTCTTTTAGAGTCCCTAAAAAATACGAAGTAATAGAATAAATTTTTAATTAAAATAAATAATAATGAGTCTGTTTTCACAAATTAATCAAGATATAAAATCAGCCATGTTGAACAAGGAAAAAGAAAAGTTAGAAGCTTTGAGAGCTATCAAAGCGGCTTTTTTTTTAGCCAAAACAGAAAATGGAGTAGAAGAAATTCCTGCTGATAAAGAAATAAGTATTATTCAAAAATTGGTCAAGCAAAGACGTGATTCTGCTTTGATTTACAAGCAAAACAATCGTCCTGAATTGGAGGCAAAAGAGAATACCGAAGCCGATTATATTGCTGAATATTTACCACAACAAATGAGTGAGGAAGAAATTATGGCAAGCGTTAAAACCATTATAGAGCAAGTCGGCGCGAGCAGTATGAAAGATATGGGTAAGGTTATGGGAATGGCAACGAAGCAATTGGCAGGTAAAGCTGAGGGTAAATTAATCGCAGATTGCGTTAAAAAAGCTTTGGCTTAGAGCTTAAGGTTTAGATTAAGAAAGGGCTTTTTTCAAAAGTCGGTAAAAAATAATTTGATGCTGAAACGCTCGTTTCACCCTAAAATTTATAGATGATTTGAGCCTTGATTTGTGTTTTGGCATTGCCTTCAATTTTTTCATTACCGCTGCCTATACTTTTTAAAAAAGGAAAATAAGTTCGGGAAGCTTTCACTTCTATTTTTAGGTGTGGGCTTGCTTGGTATTTGAGTAAAGCGTAAAAACGAATGCCTTTTTGGTAAAAAGCAGGAATGGAAAAGCTGTATAATACATCTCTTTCGTAGGTATAGATGCGTGTATTATAAGAATCGCCATTAAAGAAAGCCAATCGTAAGGAGCTGTTTAGAGGGATGCGATTAAACTGATAATTAATATCTTGATAAATCAGGTATGCGTTTTCTCTTTGTTCTTGTTGATAAGCAGACCATACCCAGCGATATTTTAAGCTTAGCTGTTTATTAAGTTGCGCTTTAAAGTCTAATCTAAGCGTTTGTTTATTGGCTTCTTGAGTGTTTTGTGTAGCTTGTTGCTCTTGCTTGTTTGCTGTGATATTTTTATCTTGACGCTCATATTTATATTGTGTAGTAAAATGTATTTTAGCATTAGGAATATAGTCTAATTCAGCGAAATAATCGAAGCCGTTTGAGGGTTTATAGGTTTGAAAACGCCACCACGGAAACCGAAAATAATCAGCATAAAATTTCAAATTGACAGAAGATAAAGCCTGTATTTCTATACCCAAGTACAAGCCTTCTTCATTATTAACCATAGAACTTTCCGAAAAACTTTTGGCGTAAGGCGAAAAATAGGAGGGAGAAAAATAGCGATATAAAAGAGACAGATGTACTCTGGAATTAATTAAAAACAGAATATTTTGATTGATGACTCGGTCTTTATTCTGGTTTACAGCTATTTCTCCCGAAAGAAATAGAGAATGTATATTCCAATTATAGGCGGCGCTACCATACATATTGCTTTGTTGGTAATAGCGCTTTTTTTGATAAAAATAAGAATGAATATTAATGTCGTATTGATGATGATTGCTAATGAATAAGGCGCCTGCAGAAAATTGAGCACTTGAGTAACGTAAAATGCCACCCCACTCGTAAGTGCCTAATTGTCTTTTTTGTTCTATTTCACGTTGTGTTCTGTGTAAACCGGTTCTTTTAAATGAAAATAAAGAATCTTTTTCGTTCCATTCAGAAGCAAAAGCATCTGTTTTTTTATAAGAGGCAAAAAGGGTACTTGTCCATTTAGAAACTTGAAATTGAGTAGCTAACCCCCTGAAAAAATCGTATTCGTTAGATGAAGAATAAGCTTTTAGTTCATCAGAAAACAGGGCTGTTTGAGTGACTAAAGAAGACTTTCTATTGCCAAAACCATTTCCTAAAACTAAACCCTGACCAAATTGTATTTTGTAATCTCCTAATACTATTTTCTTGATAAAACCTATATTATTGACTTCTAAATGAGCTGAATAAAAGTCAAAACCGCTCTTGTTAGGGGATTTAAAGAAAGCCTCTCCGGGATCTTTTTCAGCCAAAAAACTGAAAGCCAGAAGTTCAGAAAGTTGATATTGATATTTTAAGTAATATTTGTCAGGGCTTCCAATGTAGGCAGGTGCTTTTCCTTTGTAAACTTGATAAGCTTTGGATTTCTCAAGCAATCTTTCGTAACGTAAAATAAGTCGATTTTTAGAAAAATAAGCCTTTTTTTGAGGACGAGGAGCTTCATCTATTCGAATAAAAGGCAAAATAGTTTGCAAGCTTGTGTTATCTAGTCCCTCAATCAACTTTAGCTCATATAAACTGAGTAAATTACCATTTTGTTTAATGTAATTTAAGATGTTTTGAATTTGTAACGGACTTAAAATTTTTAACTCAGACCATTGTTGATAATTGGCTGTATTGACAGAAATAGTTTGGCGGTAAAGTTGGTTAAAATGCTCATACCAATATTCACTTTCCTCCGGTTCATCCAATCGCTCTATCATTAAACGAACAATGCGTTCTACAGCTTCTTCTTGAGTGCTTGTAGCGCTTTTGTTTTGTGCAGAAGCCCAAGAAAAGCAAGTTAGAAACAGATAAATAAACAGCTTACTTTTTAAACGCATAATCAAAGTGACTATAAGGTTGTAAACCTAAATTTTGCTGATAAGAAAAAAGAATCTGACAGCTTATGTTTTTCAGGCGATAAGAAATGCCAAGAAAAGCTTTATGAGGATGAATACCGATACCTGTTTTTATAAAAATATTACGCGTTAATTTAAAATCAGCCATAGCGGTATAGTATATCGGGAAATCTAAATCTTTTTGAAGTTGTAAACTGAGGATTAAATTAGGTTCTATTTTATATGAAGCCGACAATTTATAAATAACAGGTAAACTAAAATGTTCTGAAAATTTCTGAAAAGAAACATTGTAAAGGGAAGATGCTATATTTAATTTATCGGTAATTTTAGCTGATAAACTTAATTCCAATAACCATTGATGCCAATTGCCATAAAATTCTGTTTGAAAGATAGAATAATAATCCACCTTTAGCCCTATGGAAATATAATCACCTAAACTTTTAGCGTAGGATATAGCCCATTGGGTTTCTCGCCATTTAGCTGAGCCAAAATGTTCAAAACTTAAGGCAAAAACATTGGAACGAAATGGAAGAGCGAACACCAAAGATTGCATTTGCAGTTCTTTTAGAAAATAAGGGTTACTATAATTAATGCCGCAGCTCCAATGCTGTAAAGAATTGAGTTCAGAGGTGTAGTTGGAGTAATGCCAAAGGGGAGAATCAGAGTATTCTGTCGTCCCTAAACTATGAATAAATTGCTGGTTAGAAGCTATTTTTTGGGCATAAATAATTTGATTTAAACTAATAAAAAGTATAATCAAATATTTATTCATAGGTTAAACAGATTGTTGAACCCTAAAAATAATTAATTTTCTTGAAATTAGCAAATTAAAAAAATAATGCTTTTTTTGGGGTAGAAATGGAGTTTTTAAAAGGAACTTAATTATTGTTATCATTGTTTATTGTAAAGTGAAATAGAGCCTGGTTTCTAAGCGTTTACGAAGAGAAGTCTTTTGTAATTTACTCAACTTTATCAATCTTGTAATTATTGCTCTCTTTAATTACAGTTAAATGAATAATATTCTTTTTTTCATATGAATTAGAAGGAGATGTGATTTCAATTACATAAGAAACAATATAAGTATTCTCTTTTGTTGTGTCCTTTACGATTGTTAATGTTGATTTGAATTTTTCTGAATTGGTTCCTCCAAAATCGTTTGTTAATAAATCATGACCTAATTCAAGATACTTTTTTGATTCTAATCTTAATTTAGAAGTACAATATATTTGTTGTAATGAATCGATTCTATTATCAAGAATCTTTGGAGACAAAGGTGGTTTGGTTTCCCAAATTATGTTATGTGCAATATAAAATTCCCTTAGCATTGAAATAATTTGCTCATCTTTACTCTGCGAATGCATACAGCTAGTACTAATTACGAGCGCTAAAGTTGTTATTAAATATATTATTCGTCTCATATTTGAATTTAAAAATCTAAATTAATCCCCCTGCCTAATTTTTAACGATGATTATTAACAAATTTAAATATTCATTCACGAAAAATTGCATTTACTAATATGTTGTAATCCGCTATTGCTTATGGATTTGTATTTTAAAATGTATTTTATTATACTTGAATTGATAAATTTACTTTTCCGCCAAGTCCTTTTTCAACTATATCAAACAAAGTCTTTAATGTTATGTTACTTCCGTCATTTTCTACTCTTGAGATATAAGACCTTTTTTTGTCAACCAATTCTCCCTATTGTTCTTGGGTGAGGTTTTTCTCTTCTTTTGCTTGTCTTAAAAGAAGTCCTGCTTTAAATGAGGCAAACTCTCTGTCAAGTTGATCCCTGCGCTCCGTTCCTTTTTTCCCGTAAACGGAATCCTTAGTTTCTTTCCAACTTTTAGTTTCCATTTTATTTATTTTTTGTTGGTTAATATTTTTCTAACCCATCTCGGAATAACGATAGCACCGATAAATAAATAAGGATAATAAGTTACAATACGCCACATCAACGCCATTAAAATAACAAAACCTTGAGGAATAAATTCAGCCATATATTCTGAAAAAATAGCTTCAGCAAAACCACTACCGCCGGGCGTAGGCATTACCAACATCATAATCCACATAACTAATTGACGGGCAAATATCAATAACTGCTCGTAGAAAGAGTAAATAATTTCTTGATTAGGAATACCGAATATTAGTGCCAGTAATAGTAAATTGACAACCCAATAACGAGCTGTCCACGATAAGATAGTAGCTCCAAAGGCTTTTAACCAAAACAACAGGCTTTTGCCTTTCAGTTCTTTTGATGCAATAATAATATCATCGCCTGTTTTTACAGCTCCGTATCGCCATTTCTTTAAGAAAGGTAGGCGGAAAATAAAGAGTAAAAAGTATTTAATGCCTCTCGGGTTGAAAAATAAACCATAAGCAACAAAAAGTAAGAAAGCCAATTTTATGGCATAACCTATTACGGCAAAATAGAAATATTTATTAGCAAACGACAAAGGTAATTCTCCACTGTATGCTCCAATCGAAAATAAATCATTAGCACCTATTAATAAGACGACTAAAGGGAATAGTAGAATAAAATACAATTCGTCAAGAATGGAAGTAGCCAATACTACTGCAGAACTTTTTCCTAAATTAAGCCCTTCTTTATGAATAAAATAGACCGCTACACTTGTGCCTCCAATGGCAGAAGGGGTGACCGCTGAAGTAAATTCCCATAGTAGAATAATATTCAGAACCGAGCGCCATTTTAAATCTTTTCCGGCTAATACTTTTAGGCGAATCATATAGCCTATATCACGTAAAGCCATCATTATAAAGGATAATACAATAAACAAAAGGCTATACCAAGTTAATGTAAAAGCCGAAATATTAACGCTTTCCCACTCTCTGTATAGCATAAAAAAAGCCACAGACAAACCTAATAGAATAGGAATAATAATTCGTTTAGGGCTGACTTGTTTTAATATATTATTGTTTTTTGACATATTTCCTTTAATGTTCGTTATGTTTGCTTGTTAATGCTTTGAGTTTGTTAATAAAGTGTGTGGTATATCAATAGTAGTGGATAAAAATTCACAAGCTTTTTATGAAGTATCTGTTTCGTTATTATTTATACATTATTTTATAGGTCGTTTTTTATTCTTTCAACCTACTTTCAATATCCATTCTTTCGTGTAAAATTCTAATCACTTCTATTTCATCTTTTGAAAAGTATTGATAAAAAATAATGTGTTTTCCTGTTTTATATCCTAACAGGTTAGAATTAATATTATGATATATTTTTCCAGAGGTAATATTATTTGCTATATTTTCACAAGCAATTTTTATCATATTATGATATTTATCTGCTTGTTTTTCAGACCAGTTTTCAGCTGTGTACTCCCAAATATTAGACAAGTCATCAATGGCTTTTTGCCTTAAAGTTAATTTAGCCATTATTTCTCTTTGCTTTTAGTTTTAAAAGGTGATTGTCAAAATCAAAATTTTCAACTTTTGGGCTGTTTAGTCCCTCTTGAATAGCAGTTCTTAAAGCCATAACTTTACTTTCTTCGTCTTCTAAAAGACGTAAGCCCGCTCTTACAACTTCACTTACATTTTTGTATCTTCCTGCTGAAACTTGTGTTCTTACAAAATTTTCAAAATAATCTCCTAATGATATTGATGTATTCTTCATACTGAATATGTTTTTTACAAAGTTACCTATTTGGGGTAATTAAGCCAAGTTTTTTAGATTGTTTTTTAAGTTTCATTCACTTAAATTGCTTTTGTAATAGGGTAAGTGTATGAAATTTAAAAGCGATAAGTTTCAAATCTGAATGGCTTGTGATTTTTATTTTATTCTTTATATTTTTGAAAATACAAAGTAAAAGTGTGGATAAAATGAAATATTTTTTTGAACTCTCTATTCTCCTTATTTATATATTTGTGTTGGCTACTGCTCTTTTGGGTAGCCCCACTTTTTTCAAAGTTTCATTGGCCTTTTCTACCTTATCTTGAAAAAGAGGCTTATTTATAAATTCCTTTAAAGAATTATCAATTTTAACAATTGGAATTTTTCTTCTATTTAAATCATCTATTGTTGTTGTCATAATTTTTATTGTTTTAAACGCCTAACTACAAAAGCATCAAAATCATTACCCTTTTCAAAGTTCAACCATTGATCATCTATTAACCCATAAACCTCAAAGTCTTTAATCACTTTGTCATAGTATTTATTTATTCCCATTCGATAAAGTCTAGTTCTTGCTCTAGTGCTTCCTGTTGCATAAACCCAAGCTTCTGGGTTCTTATCTGTAAAAGCATAAACAGCAGAAACTACTGTGGCTAAAACTTTTTCACTATCGCCATTGTTAGAAACAATTGTATCATCTATTTCATTAGTCTCTTCATTTTTATCTCCAAAACCTAAATTGTAGAAATCTTTCAAATGTGTTTCACTAAATTTAATCAGCTTTTTAATCTGCCCTTTTTCTCCAATACTCACAAATTCAAAAATCGTTAAGGAATTTTCTGCACTAAGTTGATATTTAGGTAAATCCATTGTTTTAATTTTCTACTCCACAAAGATATATTTTTTTTTATAGTTAAACCTTTTTTGTAAAAAATAATTTCAAATGGGATATTCATCATTTCTAATATTTTCTATATACATTATAGAATGAAAAAAGGAAACGCTATATATCGGTTTATGATTATTAGTAGATTTAAATGTGCACAACTATGTGCTAATTAACTGATTTGTTATTGCTTATACTCTGTTTTTTTGAACTGGTATTTTATATCCCCAATGTTAAATCGTTTTTTACCTTATGATACATTAAGGTTGCTTTTATGCACTTTTTTAGTTGTACAACAGGTATTTCTTGGTCAAGTTGAAAAATAATAGCTCTATTGTTTTCATATTCCAATAACTCCCCAAATACCAATTTAAAAGTCTTCACCAACCTACTTGTGCATTTAAAATACATTTGATATTGATTTGGGGTCTTTTTCTTCCAATCCATTCGTAAGGTACTTCCTGTTTTAGTTAAGAAACTCGGCTCTCCCCATTTTAAAGTTTCTTCTAATTCCGTAATCTCTGGAACTTCTTCGGCAGTGTCAATGACAAGTTTTCTTAAATATTTCAATTTATCTCGTACAAAATCGGGATACCTTTCCAACTTTGTTTCAAATTCAGGCTTGGTTATTATTTTTAACTTACTCATTTTTTTCATTTAATAGTAATTGTTTGTTTTTGTTCATAGATATCCTCTTTGTTAAACTGTTAGTAGTTTAATAAGCACTTTCTTTGTTTCCTTTACTTGTGCTTAGTTACAGTTATTATTTAATAATCGGGATGAAAAGCGTAATCGTGTTTCCAACGTTTATGTGACCAAAGCCAATCTTCTGGCTTCTTTTTGATAACTTCTTCTAACATAGAGGCGTATTTTTGAGTTAAAACACCTTTTTTTAAGGGGGTGTTAGCAGGGTGTAATTCTTTAATTTCCAAAGTGTAATAAGAACGTTTGACTCTTTGTACATCAAAATATATCACAGGAAGACCTGTTTTCATAGCATATGCCTCAGCTCCATGAATAAAACCAATGCGGTCGTTAAAAAAATCAACAATGATACTTTTGGAAGTATTGCTAGGGCTTTGGTCTGATGCTAAGATAATAGCAGAAGGCTGTTCCAGTACCTTTTGAAACGCCAAGCGAGTTTCCTCCATAGGGTACAAGTGCATCCCTAAACGCGACCGTTGTTGATGAAAATAATCTTCTAAATAGTTGTTTGATAAAGCTTTGTAGATAGATACAGCTTGATGTTGTATTTGAGGATTAACAGCTTGTATGCCCCATTCCCAATTGGCATAGTGTCCTGCTAAGCAAATAACAGATTGATTTTTAGAATAATATTGGTCTAAAATTTCAGGATTGAGAATCTTAAAGCGCTTAACAATTTCTTGTTCACTCATCGTTAAACCTTTTAGCCCTTCCAATAAAATATCAGATACATTATAATAAAAAGCTTTTTCTATTTTGTGTATTTGCTTTATGTTGTAATCAGGGAAACAGCGTTTTAGGTTGTCACGCACCACCTGAGTTCTATATTTAACAACACGGCGTAGCAAAAAAGCAATAACATTAGATAAAAAATGTACTACTTTAAAAGGAATGTATCGTAATAGCCGAATACAAGCAATGGATATAATGGCTACAAATCGGTTCATTTAGAAATATATTTTGGAAGGATTATTCGGTTAAAGTTTTATACAAAAGTTATGTATGGGTTAATGGTGCTCTTTATTAAAAGACGGAAGTCAAAAATAATTTCATTTTCGACTTCCGTTTTGTTTAATGATTTCAATTTAAAAGAATTTACATTCTTTCAGGCATAGAAATACCTAATATTTTCATACCATTCTTTAAGGTATGAGCTACCCAAGAAGAAATAGCTAATCGGCTTTTTACCAAATGGGCGTTTTCTTCCTTCAAAATAGGGTGGTCGTGGTAGAATTGGTTGTATTCCTTAGCCAATTCATACACATAAGAAGCTAACATAGATGGACTATATTGTTTGGCAGCGTCATTGACCAAGGCAGGGTATAATGATAATTTTTTAATTAATTCATTTTCTTTTTCTGTTAATTCATCAGGACGGATATCCACTGTGATATCGCTGTCCCATTTTCTTATAACAGACTGAATACGAGCGTAAGTGTATTGTATAAAAGGACCTGTATTACCATTGAAATCAATTGATTCTTTAGGGTTAAACATCATTCCTTTTCTAGGCTCTACTTTAAGCATAAAATATTTTAAAGCGCCCAAAGCGATAGAGTGGTAAACCTGTTCTTTTTCTTCTTCGGAATACTCGTCTAATTTTCCTAATTCTTCAGAAGTTTTACGTGCTGTTTCTACCATTTCAGCAATTAAATCGTCAGCATCTACTACTGTTCCTTCTCTCGATTTCATCTTTCCTTCAGGCAACTCAACCATTCCGTAAGACAAGTGATGAATAGCTTCCGACCAATCGTAACCCAACTTTTTCAAGATTAATTTCAGTACTTTGAAGTGATAATCTTGCTCGTTACCAACAACATATAAATGTTTCTCAATATTAAACTCCTCGAAACGCTGTTTGGCAGTTCCTATATCTTGAGTCATATAAACAGAAGTCCCGTCAGAACGTAATAACAATTTTGAATCTAATCCGTCCTTGGTTAAATCAGCCCAAACGGAACCGTCGTCCTTTTTAAATAAAATACCTTTTTCTAAACCTTTTAGTATAATTTCTTTTCCTAGAACATAAGTGTCTGATTCGTAATATATTTTGTCGAAATCAATCCCTAATAGGCGGTAAGTAACATCAAATCCGTCATATACCCAATTATTCATTTTCTTCCACAAAGCTCTTACTTCCGGATCTTTGGCCTCCCATTTTACCAACATCTCTTTGGCTTCAAGGAAAATAGGTGCATTTTTTTCGGCGTCTTCTTGAATTTCCCCCTGCTCCAATAACTCTTGAATTTCTTTCTTATAGGCTTTGTCGAACATCACATAATAGTCACCGACTAATTTATCGCCTTTTATTCCGGTAGATTCCGGTGTGGCTCCATTGCCCCATTTCAACCAAGCCACCATAGATTTACAAATGTGAATACCTCTATCGTTTACCAAATTTACTTTGGCAATATTGGTACCGTTGGCTTTTAGTAATTCCGAAATAGAATAACCTAATAAATTGTTTCGAATATGTCCTAAGTGTAAGGGTTTATTCGTGTTAGGTGAAGAATATTCTATTAAAGTAACCGGTGAATTAGTATCAACAGGCGTTATTCCGTAATCTAAATTATCGTAATTATTTTTTAGTAAATTTAACCAATAATCAGGAGCGACATCTAAATTTAAAAAACCTTTTATTACTGAATAAGATGCTATTTCAGAGGTGTTTTCAACCATATATTGCCCTATTTTTTCAGCAGTTTCCTCAGCCGAACAAGACGTGATTTTTAGAAAAGGAAAAACATTAACAGTATAATCTCCTTTCACTTCTTTTCTTGTTTTCTGAACCCTTAGTTTTTCGCTTTCAATAGGTGCATATAAATTCGAGAAAGCCTCTAGTATTTTGTCTTTTATGATTGTTTCTAACATCTTTATTTTCGTTTTCTGAAGTTGGTTTTAAATGATTTTTTCCGAGTGCAAAGATATATTTTTTTTGATTATTATACCATTTGTTATCTAAAATTACCTAAAAATAAAACAAGGGTTTGGCTTTACTTGTTTTCTGTGAAATATACTCTTACTTTCTTGTTTATAAGTGTTTTGTGAATTGACAAGCTCACTTCTATTACCATTGTAACTTATGTAATGGGGATGTTGAGTTTAAACATCTTTTAAAGAAATCAAAAAATAATCAGACTATTATGTATTTTATAAATGCCTTTTGTGTACTTTTGTAGCTTTTAAATAAGAATAAAATATATTAAAATGATAGAAGTAAACAAAGTAGTTAGTTTAAACTATAAATTAACCAAAGATAATGCTCAAGGAGAATTAATTGAAGAAACCTATAAGGCACAGCCTTTAACATTTATCTATGGTGTAGGGAGAATGATTCCTAAATTTGAGCAAGAATTATCAGGTTTGAAAGCAAATGATAGTTTTTCTTTCGGAATTAAAGCTGCGGAAGCTTATGGCGAGTACGATGAAAAAGCTATTATGGATTTAGATATCAATATCTTTAAAATTGATGGAAAAATAGATGAGAATGTAATTCAAGTAGGTAAAATGGTGCCTATGCAAAATAATCAAGGACAGCGTATTGACGGTAAAGTAAAGGACATTACTGATACTCACGTTAAAATGGATTTCAATCATCCTTTGGCAGGTCAAGATTTATTTTTTGAAGGAGAAATTGTAGAAGTAAGAGAAGCTACAGAAGAAGAATTACAACACGGACACTCTCATTCAGGAGGTTGTGGTTGTAATGGTGGAGACTGCGGAACAGACGATTCTCACGGAGGAGGATGTTGTGGAAGCGATGACCAAGGTTGTGGTTGCGGTTGTTAATTCGTTCATTATTAAAGATTTTACGTAAGTTCCATTAGTAAATGCAATTTTTTGGGAGGATGATATTAAATAATTTTTCGGAAAAAGGGAAAGAAAAAAAACTCTTTCCACTTTTTGCCGAATAGTTAAAAATGTTTATATTGTCCTTCGACCAAAAAATTCAATATATGAAACATTTAACTAGGGAACAAAGATATACAATTTGGACATTAAAAAAAGAAAATTACACCAATAAAAAAGTAGCCCAATTAGTTGGAGTAAGTGAAAGCACTATTAGTAGGGAGTTGCGGA
>PDWI01002255.1_pt1 | contig 29315 bp, 33 predicted proteins | sample 1430891 | NCBI WGS metagenome assembly PDWI01 (sample SAMN01162508, study PRJNA174530) | Oral metagenome, whole genome shotgun sequencing project. | biome: Marine environment; feature: Marine mammal; material: Swab sample of the gingival sulcus; isolation source: swab sample of gingival sulcus... | reverse complement strand
TGCTGGTGTAAAGTTTCCTGCTGCTTCAACTGCGTCGAAACATCCGTCGTTGTCTGAGTCGAGGTCAAGGTAGTCTGGTGTTCCGTCGGAGTCTGTGTCTTGACATTCGCTTTTATGTCTAAAAACCAACTCTATCATTGATGTTCTTTTTGGATTACTTTGGCTTATATCCCAATCGTCTTCAAAACTAAAAACAACCCTTGTAACATTACTATATGTTGTTGATAGATCTGCTATATATTCATTTGTATATGAAACAGGAACTGTTAAAACTTCTTGCCCTAACATGTTAGATCCGTTATAAAAAGTAAAAATGGCTGTTTTTATTCCTTCATCATTTCCCCAAGAAGAATAAAATTTAAATTGATTAATATCTGATGGGGCATTCATGTCTACATTAAAAGTAATAGGGTTCTGATTTTGATGCCAATAAAAATATGGATATGGTCCAGGACCGCTTGCTCCAGCACCTTCCCCATCAAGAATCTGACTCATGTTTCCGTATACAGCATTATCACTTGCAGAAACAAAACTTGCTGGTTTATTTGTAACAACCACATTTCCACACTCATCAACATCTAAGATTCCATCGTTGTCATTGTCTTTGTCATCAATATCAAAAACACCATCACTATCTGAATCTATAAAGTTGTCACATATATTAACAGAATCATTATAAGCAGCTCCAGCACCTTGCCCGCCACTTGCTGTATTTGGCACACCATCACTGTTAACTGCATTACCAAGGTTCTGGTTACTTGCTGAAGATCCAGGTCCAACAGTTACAGTACCTTGTGCATTTACCATGTCATTTGGTGTGAAATTTCCTCCACCTTCAATTGCATCAAGACATCCGTCGTTGTCAGAATCTAAATCAAATTGATTTTGTATTCCATCATTGTCAGCATCGCAGGTAATTTTTTCCACTTGTATATCATCTAACTGAAAATTTCTTCCTCCACTTCCTCCTGCATAATTGTCAATCATTATGTAAACTTCGGCATTAGTACTATCAGCAGTAGCTGTCCAGTTTGAAGAAACTGTTTTATAGTTTCCTCCCCCAAGCAAATCAACCTCACCTAACAACACAGGCGCTGTAGTTCCTGAAGCTCCATCCACATCAACAAACAATGATAGTTTTGGTGGAACTCCACTGTTTTGCCACCAATATTTATATGAGATTGTATACTCATTTCCAGAAACAAGAGTTAAATTTTTTGCTTTAAAAAGAATTTTTTCTCCTGAATTTAAGTTTGGCCCATCAAATCCCATTGCTGGATTTTCACCAAAGTTCTTTAAAGCAGAAAACCAGTCTCTGGGTTGTAAAGCTACAGCATACCAACCCTCTGGGGAAACTGATCCTGATATTACTTCTTGATAAGGTATTTCAGTTTCTTCATTAGGATTTGACAAAGGTGCTACAGGAGTAGCTTGACTAACATAACTACTAAAATCCTCTAAAAAAATAACTTCACTTGTACACTCTTGTGAGTCTAAAATTCCGTCGTTATCATTATCCAAATCAACAAGCTCATCAACACCGTCACCATCGGTGTCAGCTGCGTAAGTTATTGTGGTTGGTAATAAAGTTAAAACAAGAATAAACAAACTTATTCCCACAAATACTTTTTGTATTTGTTTTGTATTAAATATTTTTATCATATAAAATCATTATAACACTTTTTTTAGAAAAAAATAAATTTTTTTCTAAAATTTATAAAACAAAAAACCAACTTTTTAAAGTTGGTTTTTTAAAAATATTTAAATTATTTTAAAATATATTCTGATTCAATTTCAGTTCCTAAAGTATCAAAGAACGCATTGAATTGTTCCATTTTTTCAGAATCAACAAAAGGTAAAATTTGATTTTTTATTTCATCTCTCATTTGAGCAACTTGTCCGTAAGCTACTTCCATTTTTCTTTCAGCATCATCTTTTCCATATTCCTCAGCTAAAATTTGTTTCATTTCTACAACTTTTTGCTCTCTTTTTGCCAAAATGTCTCTTAACTGTCCTTTTTGCTCATCTGTTAAATCAGATTTTAAATAATCTGAAAAATCTCCAAACTCCTTAACTTCTACTGCAACGTTATTGTTGTCTGTTTGTTCTGCATCATTGTTGTTTATCATTTTTTGATAACCAAAATAGAATAAAACTGCAATGATTGCTAATATTATAATTGTTACAATTGTATTTTTCATATGTTTTCTGTTACATATTCATCATAGCACTTTTTAAAATATATTACAAGAAGAATAATTTAAAATATAAAAAAGTCTGCGAATAAATTCGCAGATCTAAAATAAAAATTAATCCTCACTCCCGTTGTCGTCACACTCAATCAACCTGGGCAGTTGGCCCTTTTTAGTTTCAATACAATAACTTTCTGTATGATTATAAACATACTTTCCAGGAATGTGAAATTCTGGCTTTTCCTCCAGAATTTTTTCTAAAAGCTGTTCACCTTTTTCTTTTTTTTTTCAATATCAATTAATTCAATAATGATTCAATAATGATTCAATAATGATTAGAACGGCTGAGGCTGAAAAAACCATAGAGGAAATTATAATTAACTTTCTGCCTTTTTTTCCTGTTCTATCATTACGAAAAAAATACACAATGTAAAACAAGTTAAACACTATTATGCAGATTAATAAAAAAACAGCCATTATGTTTCTCCTAAAAAAGTTTATGAAAATTTCTAAAAACAATAATAACATAATTTAAACAAACAGTCAAATTAGTCAAAAAGTAAAAACACAATTTTGCGTAAGCAAAATTGTGTTTTGTATTACTTTTTAAATTATTTAATATCAAAAAGTTCTACTTCAAAAATTAAAGTTGATTCTGCTGGAATTCCAGGCAAGGCTTGTTGCCCATAAGCCAGCTCAGCTGGGATTGTAAATTTAAATTTTGATCCAACCGGCATTAACTGAAGTCCTTCTTGCCAACCTAAAATAACTTGGTTTAAAGGAAATGAAATTTTTTCTCCTCTTTGAACTGACGAGTCAAAAACTGTTCCATCTTCCAAAGTTCCGTGATAGTGAACTTCAACTGTATCTGTAATTTGTGGTTTGTTCCCTCCTCCAAGTTTTAAAACTTCATATTTTAAACCTGATTCTGTTGTATAAACTTTTCCTGTTTCCATATTTTCTTTTTTATTATTCTTTTCAATATTTTTCTTTTCACTTTCCTCTTTCACTTTTTTCTCTGCTCCAACCTTCTTGTTTTTAATTTCTTTTTCTTTCTTTTCAATCTCTTCTTTTACTTTTTTTACTTCATCGATATTTTCAATTTTACTGTTGTTTTTATTTTCAATTTTAGTTTTCTCACTAATATCTACAATTTCATTTTTCAGGTTTTGTGTATTTTTCATTGAATACATAAAACCCGCTAGTAAAACAACGGGAATTGCAAAAAGTAAAAGTTTAGCAATTTTTTGTTTATCCATTTTATCTTTTTATAAGTTTTTTAAATGCTCTTCCACCTTTTTTAAATAAAGAAACTTTTTTATCTCTATGTCTTCTGATTTTTTTAGAAACCTCATCTTTTAACTTATCGATGGCTTCTGTTAAAGTTTTCTCATCGGCTCTTGCACCATAATTTTTGTGCGGTGTAACTATTGTACATTCAGCATAAAAAATTTTATCATTTTTGTTGTTGTCTGTGTTTTTTCCGATTCTAAAATCACAAGTTGAGTCTTTTTCACACCCACCTAAAAAACGTTTCAAATTTTCAACCTTAGAATTGATATAAGACTCTGTTTTTTCATCAAGCTCTATGTTTTTGGCAAAAATTTCAATTTTCATATTTATATTTTATTATTTTAAGAAAGTTTATCTTTCTTATATTTATTATACACCTTTTTTACTTTTTTTCAAAATTAAAAGAAAAAAGCCCATTTTCGCTCAACTTCAAATTTCAAAAATGCGAAAATGGGCTTTTTTATAAATTTTCTATAAATTTTCAGACATTTTTTCAATCTGACTTAAAAGTGTTTGAGTGTAACCTGCTTCATTGTCATACCAGATAATAACTTTTACAAGTTTTCCAATTACATTTGTAAAATTCAAATCTACAATGGCTGGATTTTCGTTTCCAATAATATCTGTTGAAACAACAGCTTCTTTTGTTATTTCGACTAAATTTTTATACTCTTCTTTATGTGAATATTCTTCCAAAATTTTATTTACTTCTTCGGGAGTAGTTTCTTTTTTAGAAATAAAAGTTAAATCAACAAGTGAACCTGAAACTGTCGGCACTCGAACTGCCATTCCATCAAACTTCCCCTTAACACTTTCCAAAACTTTTCCAACAGCTTTGGCTGATCCTGTTGTTGTTGGAACAATATTTTGGGCTGCTGCTCGCCCTCGTCTGAAGTCTTTTTTTGAAGGTCCGTCAACAAGTCCTTGACTTGCAGTATAAGAGTGAATTGTATTTAAAAATGCAGATTCAACTCCAAGCTCTTTTTCCAAAATATTTAAAACATTCGAAACAGCGTTTGTGGTACAAGATGCATTTGAAGTAATTGTATAATTTTCTAATTTGTCATCATTGATCCCAAGCAAAACTGTTGAACCAATTTTTCCTTCTTCAAACTCTGTTTCTTGAGAGTCTTTTGTCGGCCCTGACAAGATCACTTTTTTAGCCCCAGCTTTTAAGTGAGCTTTTGACTTTTCAAATGAATTAAAAACTCCTGTACATTCAGCCACAATTTCAACTCCAAGTTCTTGCCAAGGAAGTTCCTCTGGATTTCTAATTGAGAAAAATTGTATTTTCCGATCACCCACAATTAAATATTTTTCATTTTCGTTTACAATTTCAAATTCCGCTTTTTGTCCATATAAATCCACAATATCTTTTTGAGCAGTATCATAATTTAACAAATATGTCATATTTTCAATATCTCCTAAATCATTGATTGCTACAACTTCAACATTTGGACTTTTCAAAGCCATTTTAAAAAGCAGTCTTCCGATTCTTCCAAAACCATTTATTCCTATTTTTGTTTTCATATTTTTAATTCTAACACAAAACAAAATAAAATAAAAAGCAGAAAAAAGCGAAGCTTTTTTCTGCTTTTTATTTTAAAATGGAAAAACCAAGCAAAGCTTGGTTTTTCCAGTACTAACTCAAATCAGTGCAAGCACTTCATCGAGTTAGTGTAATAATTATATCCTTTTTATTTTAAAACACAATACCATCTTCAAATAATTGTGGATAATTAAAAAGTTAAAAAATTTAACAAAAAAACTACAACATCCTATCAAGTGCTTTTTGTCTTGGTGAATGAGCCTGTGCATCTTCAACTGTGATTTCACCTTTTCTTACAAGTTCAACAAGTGATCTGTTCATACTAATCATTCCTTGATCCAAACTTGTTTCAATGAATGAGTCAATTTCAGCAATACGACCTTCACGGATTAAATTTGCAACCGCGTTATTATTAATCAAAAGCTCATAAGCTGGCACACGCCCTCCTGAAACTGAACGAATAAGTCTTTGCGAGAAAATTCCAAGCAGTGAATTTGAAAGCTGATTTCTAATTTGTTTTTGTCCTTCTGGTGGAAATGTATCAATAATACGGTCAATGGTTTGTGAAGCTGAGTTTGTATGCAAAGTTGAAAATACCAAGTGACCTGTTTCAGCAGCTGTAACAGCAGCCTCAATTGTTTCTGATCCGCGCATCTCCCCTACAAGTACAACATCGATATCTTGCCTAAACATAGATTTCAAAGCATTTTTAAAATTTTTTGTATCCACCTTAACTTCTCTTTGGTCGATAATTGCTTTTTTTTGTTCATATAAATATTCAACGGGATCTTCAATAGTTAAAATATGAGAATTTCTATTTTCATTTATCATTTCAATGATTGCAGACAAAGTGGTTGATTTTCCGTGCCCAGTTGGACCCACAACCAAAAAGAAACCTTGTTCTTTTCTAGCAAAAACTTCCAAAATTTCAGGAAGTCCTAGTTCTTCCAAAGTCTTAATTTCTTCATTAATAACCCTTAAAACAATAGAAATCTTTTCTTGCTGATAAAAAGCGTTACCTCTAAACCTTTTTCCATTAAACTCCCATGAAAAGTCGTATTCTTTATCTTTCATGAATTTTTCCAATAACTCAGGTTGTAAAAAAATTCTAATAATTTCATCTATATCCTGTGCTGAAAGAGGTTGACCCAAAGTAATTGGCACCAAATCCCCATCAATTCTAATTGTAGGAAATCTACCTTCTGAAATATGTAAATCAGATGCCTTTTCCTTTTCAATTATTGCTACTAAATCTGCAATTAATTTTTTATATTTATTTTCCATATTTATTTTATTATATTATAATCCCATTACTTCTTCAAATGTTGTAACTCCATTTAAAGCTTTAATGATTCCATCTTCTTTAAAAGTTACAAATCCCTCCTTACGAGCCTGGCTGTATATTGACAAAGAAGAAGGGTCTTTAATAATTAACCTCTTTAATTCATCTGACATTTCTAAAATTTCAAATACCGCAGTTCTACCTTTCATACCATCATCGTCAAGTTCAGATGGAACAGCCTTATAAACTTTATCTGATTCAAGAATTTTTTTTCTAATTTTTGGATCCAAGTTTTTAGTGGTTTTTTCAATAAAAACTTTAACATCCTCATCCATTTTTTCCTCAACACGATTTTCAGGAATAATCTTTCGGATCAACCTTTGCCCAATTGTGGCGATTAAAGTAGGTCCAATCAAATATGGTTCAACTCCCATATCCACAAGTCTTTGTGGTACATCTGCTGCTGTGTTGGTGTGGATTGTTGATAAAACCAAGTGACCTGTCAACGATGCCTCAATAGCAAGGGATGCTGTTTCCTCATCACGAATCTCACCCACCATAATAACATCAGGGTCTTGACGTAAAATAGACCTTAATCCACCAGCAAAAGTATATCCGATTTCAGGACGAACCTGTGACTGAGAAACACCAGGAACATTAAGCTCGATTGGATTTTCCAAAGAAACAACGTTTTTTGTTTCTTTGTCAATTTCATTTAAAAGTGAATACAAGGTATTTGTTTTACCAGAACCTGTTGGTCCACAAATTAAAATAATTCCGTATGAGTGAGCGATAATGTCTTTAATTTTATCTAAATTTGCTTTTGAAAATCCAATACTTTCAATTGGTAACGCCCCACGGTCTTGTTCCAAAAGACGCATTACGACCTTTTCACCATAAAAAGTTGGAAAAGTTGACACACGAAAGTCAATTTTTCGATTAAAAAATACTCCTGAAAAACGACCATCTTGTGGTTTTCTTTTTTCATCAATTTTAATTTTTGACAAAATTTTAATACGAGCTACCACAGAACGATGTACATTTCTAGGTAAAACCATTTCCTTTTCTAAAATACCGTCAATTCTATATCTAACAACAAGCTCTTTTTCTGTAACTTCAATATGAATATCTGATGCTTTTTTTTCAGCAGCACCTTTAATAATATTTGATACAATTTTAGCAATCGGACCATCCTCTTTAATAATATCATCAGTAACATCATTTCCCATCCTTTTTCTTAACTCATTTAATTCTTTTTCTTGAGCATCTGAGTACTGCCCTAAAGCACGAGTCACCTCACTTTTAACTCCACTGTATTTGTCTGAAATAATTTTATATTGATCAAGAGATAACAAAAAAACTCGATAGGGTTTTCCTATTTTAGTTGAAATAAACTGTAAAATATTACGAGCCGCCATATTTTCAGGGTTAAGCATCCCTACTTCTAAAAAGTCATCAGATGAAATACCTAAGGGGACTAGATGATATCTTTTTACAGTATCAAGTGGAATATAAGACATCACCTCGTCACTTATGGTATAAAATTTATCAAATTCCTTATAGTTAAAAGAAGAGAAATATTCTTTTTTAATATCAAAAATTTCTTCTTCTGTAAGCCCCCTTTCAACAAGCACTTCATCGTAAGAAAGTTTTTTCTCTTCTTTTTCTTGCTCTATATTTTCTATTTGAACTCTGTCAAAATTTTTTTTCTTAGCAATTGCTTCTAAAATTGTCATATTATTTTAATAATGCGAAACTAATTATTAATTATCTCATTTTCTTTTTCTGACAATTTGCCTTGATTTTCACTACCACTCTCTTGAGAGCCTATTGCCTGATCAGTATTTGTTTCCTCTTCAGTATTATCACTTTGTGTATTTTCTTGTGTAAATTCATTTCCAGAAAGACCCCTAATACCACCACCTATAATAAAAGGGTTGACTTTACCAACTTCTTTGTCTGGAATTTGCCCTGAAGCATAGTCAATCAAATCATTAAAAGGGACCAAATTCCCCTCAGCATAAGAAATATTTTTTCCATTAAAAAATTCTGTTCTGATTTCTATTTTCAAAACTTCATCCAAAACTCTTAAAATTTCTTCAGCTTGTTGATCTATTGTATTCTGATAAGTAATTTCTTCAACACCCATTTTTTGTTTTTCCCCACGAATAAAATAGTTATAAGCAAAAACCAATACAAATAAAACTACAGCTGACATTATGATATATTTTATATTTTTTTTAAATTTTTCTTTCATATTATTTTTTTAACCAATAAGCTCTCACAACCAAACTGAATTTATAATTATCTCCCGTAAAAGAATCAGAATAAGCATTAGAACCTCTATCGTTTTTTGCACTTACAATTTTTATAGAAACAATATCAACCAACCTTAATGATTTTCTTAATTTTTCTACAAAATTTTTAAATTTTTCATATGTTGTGTTAAAAGAGAAAGACAAGTTTACAGATTTGTAGCCTTTTTTACTTTCCACCTCGACAGCCCCTGCTTTTCCAGCTTTTTTTGTTTCAAAATTTTTTACAAGTGAAATATCTTTAATTCTGATATTATCTTTCTTTGCAATTTTATCTATATCGACGATCAATTCCACATTATCCATATGGTTTGGCAAAAGTCTCTCTAAACGTTTTCTTTTTTCAACTGAAATTTGATTGTACTTGTCACTAAGTTTTTTTCTAGCATTTCTAATTGTTGCTAAATCTTGCTCTTTTTTTTCATAAGCTTTTTTTTCCGCCATCAAATCTTGAACCTCTTTATATTGAGGGTCAATCCAGGTAAAAAATAACCCGATTGATGCTAAAATTAAAATTATTGGTATTGTTAAATTCATAAAATTATATATTAATCACTTGATAATAAAAAAGTTCTATCGGTTAAATATTTTTTATCTACAGAAAACTCTAAGTCAAAAACTGTTTCTCCTACATTGTTTTTTGTAATATTTGCTAAAACCAAAGAAGAAACATTCGTGTTTCCAGCATACTCCCTTGATTGCAATTGCAAATCTGATAAATCAGAAGCTGTTCCTTTCGCTTGAACTTTTATATCTTGTTTATTTTCTTCTAAAAGAAATTCAGTTAAAGTAACATCGACTAATGTATTTTTTTCCAGATACCGAAAAATAGGAATTAAATTGTAATGTTTTTTTAACAAAACTTCTGCTGAATCAATTCTTTTTGCTAATTCAGAAAAATCTTTAATAGTTTCAATATTAAAAGCCTCCTTTTTTTCAGCTAATTCTTGTTTATAGTTGTTGTTTTGGTTTTGCAATCCTTTTTTCCAAAAATAAACACCTCCCGATGCTATTGCTGTTGATAAAAAAATTATCAAGGCTATTAAAAAGAAAATATTCAGTCTAGGCCCTCTTCTTGTCCTTTCTTCTTTTTTTTTAAATTCCTTTTTGGGAATAAATGATGAATTTATTATTTCTGCCATATACTTTATTATATACTAATAATATCTTAAAAACAAATTTTTATAACATAAAAATAAAATTATACAATATATAATTTATATATATTGTATAATAAAAAATCTCAGTAATTTGAGATTTTTTATTAACTTAATTTCATTTAGCTTAAACTGCTGCTGAAAAGAATTTTTCAAATACAACAAGTGCTACTGTTGCAACAAGCAAAGTTACAACCATAGCTGGTGTTCCGTATTTAAACCATGATTTAAATGTAATTGGCGTGTCTGTTTTTTCTGATTTTGAAACTACAATCACGTTGGCAGTTGAACCAATTGCTGATCCATTTCCACCAAAACCAACTCCAAATACAAGGGCCCACCATAAAATGTTTACGTCAAGACCTGATGCTTGCATTGATCCGATAATCGGAATCATTGCAACTGTAAGCGGGATATTGTCAACCATAGCTGACAAGATGGCTGATGACCATAAAATGATAATGGCTGTTAAAAGCAGATTTTCTTTAGCTCCTGAAACGATTAACTCTGCTGCTTGACCTAACAAACCTGATGCTTCAAGCCCTCCCACTAACACAAACAACGAAACGAAAAATAGTAAAACAGAAAGTTCTGTTTTTTCTAAAATTTCTTGTGGGTCTTTTTTAGCTGAAATTGCAATCAACGCTAGCGCTCCACCAATAATTGCTACAAAAGCAGGTTCCACGCCAATATGGTGATGAACGAAAAATGCAATAACAATAAAACCTAAAACCAAAACCATTCTTTTTAAAGTTCTTGGGGCTTTGATTTCTTTTCTTTCATCCATTTTTAACAAAGCTTCCAAGTTTTGAGGTTTTTGCTCCATTTCTTTTTTAAAAATAAATTTTAAAAGAAACAAAGTCGCAATCCAAGCCACCAACACAACTGGCAAAGAGTGCGTTAAGAATGTATTAAATGAAAATCCTGCTTCAGAACCAATCATGATGTTTGGTGGATCTCCAACTAAAGTTGCCACACCACCTGTGTCTGACAGAAGTGCTTCTGCCATTAAAATTGGTGTTGGATTTATTCCAAGTTTTTTTGTAATTGCAATTGTAATTGGTACAATTAAAATAATTGTTGTAACATTGTCTAAAAGTAAAGACAAAACGGTTGTTAAAGTACCTAAATAAACAACAAGTTTCCAAGGACTACCTTCTGTTAATTTTGCCACTTTTATTCCTAAGTACTCAAATACTCCTGTTTTTTCTAAAACCGCAACAACCATCATCATACCAAACAAAAGACCAATTGTTTTAAAATCAATCGCATCTAATACTTGATGGCTGTCATAAAATCCCATCACCATTCCTGAAATAACCATAGCAATAGCTCCCCAAAATGCTATAACTGTTCTATGAAACTTATCATGAATGATAAAAGCAAATGTAGTTATAAAAATTAAAAGTGATACAATTTGTTCAATATCTAATTCCATTTTATTTTTTATTAATTTGTAATTTTTTTCAATTTTAAATTGAAAACTTAACTATGATAACAAAAAATAAAGCGGATGTAAAAAGAAAAAAGTGCATAACCTTGCACTTTTTTATTCTCTTATTTTATCTGGTGGAACTCTATAATATTTGATTAAAAAGTTTACAATTTCAAAAAATGGTTCGGTCAAAGAGCCAGATGAATATTTAACATTTCGAGGTTCTACTGTGTAAATGAAAATTGAAAATCTGTCTTCTGTTTTTCCATAAGCTGGGAAAAATCCGAAAAATGTATGCATATTTTTCCCTTTCAAATACCCACCTTTTTTTTTGTCAGCAATTTGAGCTGTTCCAGACTTTGTAGCTACTGAATATCCTTCCAAATCACTATTTTTTTTAACTTGTGATTTTTCAGATCTTTTAACCATTATGTCTTTGATAGTTTTTACAGTGCTTTCAGAAAAAACTTTTTTGGCTTCAGAAGAAAACTCTTTGTCGGGAATTAGACCGCCGTATTTTATTTTACTTACAACATTCGGAGTGACTAAATACCCATCAGATGCAATTGTTGACAAGGCTCTTGTAATTCCAATGGGAGTGAATGAAATTGACTGGCCGAAAGAAGCTGCCGCATAGTTAATAGGGTTGTAATCGTTTAAAGATGAAATATTTGAAGAAACTTCGTTTGGTAAATCAATTCCTGTTTCTTCAGCCAAGCCAAGTTCTAAAAGTTTTTCGAAAAATACTTTATGCCCCACTTTTTGTTCAATTCTAATCATTCCTGTGTTTAAAGACTGGATTAAGATTTTTTCTAAACTTGTATTTTTCCCTCGACCTTTTTTGTCGTAATTACAAAAAGTGGCTTCCTTAATATCAACACAACCTCGATCGTTATATGAGAAATTTTTATTTATGGCACCACTTTCAAGCCCCACAGCAGCTGCTAAAATTTTAAAAACCGAACCAACCTCATACCTATATTCTACAAATTTATTTCTGTAATCTTTCCTGTTTTGGTTTAAGTTGAAGTTTTCAGTGTCGGTCATTGCAATGATTTGACCAGTTTTTGGTTTCATTATAATAATTCCTGAATACTTTGCATTATATTTTTTGTTTATTTTTTTTAAAATTTTGTTGGCAAATTCTGTAACGGAAATGTCAACGGAAGAATATAAATCTCCCTCTTTTGAAATATCTTTTTTAGAAAATGCTTTTAAGTTATTTTCTTGTTTTAAGAAATGAGAAAAAACTGTTTTTTGATAAATATCAGAATCTCTGAATAAAATATTGTCATAATATTTTTCCAAACCATAAGCTCCTTTATATTCATGATTCACAAAACCAATTATTTTTGAAGAATTTTCTTTTAAAGGATAAGTTCTTTTATTTTTTTTAGAAAAATGTAAATCTTTGTTTTTGTATTCTTTTTTAATTTTTAAAACATCTTTTTCTGAAATATTTTTTAACAAAACTTCGTAGGTGTCGTTTTTTTTGTTTACTTGTTTGAAGTATTTTTCTTTATTAATTTTTTTGTAATCATTTAAAAAAGTATAAGTGTAATTTTTATCTTTCACTTTTTGCGGATTAACATAAACATCATAAACTGGAATATCAACAGCAGCCACCGTATTGATATTGTCTGTGTGGTTTTTGAAAAAAATAGTTCCTCTTTTGTCGTTGATTTTTCTTTGATACGCTCCAAGCTCTCGGTTTTTAATAATTTCGTTGTATTTTGCGCCTTGAATAATTTGCAATTGATACAGTTTAAAAACTAAATAAATAACGAAAATAAATACAAAAAAAATAGTAAAATTTATAATATTACTATCAGAAAATTTTACTATTTTTTTTTTCACATTTTTCATAAACAAAATAAAAACTTAATTATATAAACCTAATTATACAATTTTAATTTTTAAAAGCAAATTCAGAATCTGTTGAATTTAAATACTCAACTTCTTTTAAATTTGTTAAAGCAAATTTGTCTTCGATACTTTCTAATTTTTCAACATTTTCTGTGTATTCAATTTCAATTGAAGATTTTTTCACTGTTAAATCAGCAAGTTTTGCATCTAAATTTTTTATCTCTGAAACCAAAGCTGCTTCTGTGTAAACAAAGTAAAAGTTGCTCGTTACAAAAAGTAAAATAGAAAAGCTAAATAACAAAAATATAATTTTGTTTCGTTTAATCAATATTTTATTTAATTTTTTTATTCTACTTTGATTTGTCATACTTTATTATATTAATTTTTTGAAAACTCTTAATTTGGCACTTCGAGCTCTTTTGTTTTCTGAAAGCTCCTCTTCAGATGGTTTGATTACTTTTTTATTTACTTTTTCCCCTAAACCTTCTTTTTGAAAATTTTGGAAAATTCTTTTAACATTTCGATCTTCCAGTGAGTGAAATGCAACCACTGCAAACAAACCGTCTTTTTCTAAAACTTCAAATCCGTCTTCTAAAACTTTTTTTAAATTTGAAATTTCGTCGTTAACTGTAATTCTTAAAGCTTGAAAAACTTTTGTTGAAGGATTGATTTTTTTGTGTTTGTAAAAATGTCCAATTTCTTCTTCAATAAGTTCTGTTAAATCTGAAACTATTTTAAATTCTTTTTCTTTTCTTTTTTGAACAATAGCTTTGGCGATTTTTCGAGCCGCTTTTTCACCACCATAGTAGTAAAATAAATCAGCCAAAGTTTCTTCAGAATAAGTGTTCAAAATTTCAGAAGCTGTGATTTTTTTATCTTTGTCAGATAAGTTCATATCTAACAATTCACCACCATCCTGAAAAGAAATCCCTCTTTTGTTTTTCAAAAGTTGATCTGAACTTATTCCCAAGTCTAAAACAATTTTGTCTACTTTTGAAATTTTAAGCTCTTTTAAAATATTTTTAATTTCAGAATAATTTTTTTGAAAAAAATATTTTTTATTTTCAAAGTCTTTCAGTCTTTCTTTTGTTTTTGAAATTGCTGTTGAATCTAAATCAGTTCCGATTAAAATTCCGTCTTTTCCAATTTTTTGACAAATTAAAAAACTGTATCCTCCCCCACCTAAAGTTCCGTCAAAAACAATGTCTGATTTTTTCAAATCTAAACTTTCAATTACTTCGTTTAATAAAACTGGTTTGTGAATTGTTTGGTTTGATTTTGTCATTGTTTTTAGATAATATCCTCAAGTGATTCTGCAATCTCTTCTGGATTTTTTACAGATTCTTTTAAGTATTTATTCCATCTTTCTTCACTCCAAATTTCGGCTTTATCTCCAAGTCCTGTCCACACAAGTTTTGATCCAAGTTTTGCGTGATCCCTCAGGTGTTGTGGAATCAAGATTCTACCTTGTGAATCAGGAGAAATTTCTTGTGAACCTGAAAGAATAAATCTGGCAAAGGCTCTATTTTTTTCTTTTGTCATTGATAATTGGTTAATCTTTTCTTCTAATTTGTTCCAAGATTTTTTTGTATACACAGATAAAGTACCATCAAGACCTCTTGAGATAAACAATGTTTTTCCCATTTCTTTGACGAATTTTGCAGGCATTGTCACCCGCCCTTTTTTATCTACTGAATTTGTGTATTCTCCAATTAACATATTTTTTAGCACTTAAATGTGCTATTCAGATCTAGCTTGTAGCTAAATCCGAATAGCAATTCAAATATTAGATTTGAATAATACTTAATTTTATTGAGTCTAATTTGCAAGAAAATTTTAGAAATTTTCTTAACTGTATTTTATACCACTTTTTGACACTTTTCAACCACAATTTGCCACTTTTTTCCACTTTTCCACTTTTTAATCCACAGTTTCCACTTTTTCCACACATTCACTCCCCTTTATATAAAACTTCATATTTTAAAATATAAAAAACCTTAACTTACTTTTTAAGCAAGTTAAGGTTTTTTAATATAAACGTATGTGTTATTATTATGTTGAGCAGTAAAGCTGCACGCTAATTTTTAATATTTTTTTTGATAAAACTTAAAAAATTGGATGAATTGCGAAGTGCCGAATAAAAAAATCGCGAAACGTATGTGTTATTACGTTGAGCGATTTTTTTATGAAGGCAACAAAGCAAGTCGCCAATTTTTTAAGTTTTATTACAGTCCGCCTTTCATATAGAAAAAGTCCTCATCTTTATCATCGTATTTCCCTTCAATAATATCTCTAAAAGATTTTATTGTATCTTCAATTTTTACATAAGCACCTTTTGCTCCTGTAAATTGTTCGGCTACATGGAATGGTTGTGATAAGAATTTTTGAATTTTTCTTGCTCTATAAACTGTTTGTTTATCTTCGTCTGAAAGTTCATCAATTCCCAAAATTGCAATAATGTCTTGCAAATCTTTGTATTTTTGCAAAATATTTTTTACAGAAGTTGCAACCTCAAAATGCTCTTCTCCAACAATATCAGGTGTCAAAGCGTTTGAAGTAGATTCAAGCGGATCAATAGCTGGATAAATTCCAAGTGCTGCTAAATCACGAGAAAGCACAACAGTTGAGTCTAAGTGTGCAAAAGTTGTTGCAGCAGACGGGTCTGTAAAGTCGTCGGCTGGCACATATACAGCTTGAACAGATGTAATTGATCCTTTTTTTGTTGAAGTAATTCTTTCTTGCAGAAGTGACATTTCTTCAGCAAGTGTTGGCTGGTAACCTACAGCTGAGGGAACACGACCTAAAAGAGCTGAGATTTCAGAACCTGCTTGAACAAATCTGAAAACATTGTCCATAAAGAACAATAAGTCTTTTCCTTCTTTGTCTCTGAAGTATTCAGCCATTGTAAGCCCAGTTAAAGCAACTCTGGCTCTGGCTCCGGGAACTTCGTTCATTTGTCCGAATACAAGTGCGGTTTTATCCAAAACACCTGCGTCTTTCATTTCATAATACAAATCATTTCCCTCTCTAACTCTTTCTCCAACTCCAGCGAACACAGAATACCCTCCGTGTCCTTTGGCGATATTGTTAATCAACTCTTGGATAATAACAGTTTTACCAACTCCAGCTCCACCAAAAAGTCCAACTTTACCACCTTTTAGAAACGGAACAAGCAAGTCAATGGCTTTAATCCCTGTTTCAAAAACTTCAGCATTATCAGTTTGTTCTGAAAACTCTGGTGGTTTTCGGTGAATTGGCCAGTGCTCTGATTTATCTAGACTTTCTTTTCCGTCTAAAGTGTCTCCCAAAACATTGAACAATCTACCAAGTGATTTTTCTCCAACTGGAACTTGAATATAGCTACCAGTATCAACAACTTTCATGTTTTTTGAAAGTCCCGCAGTGTCGTTCATAGCGATGGCTCGAACTCTGTCTGCTCCCAAGTGAGATGCTACTTCAAAAACAATTTCATCTCCATTTTCTTTTGTTACAACAAGTTTGTTTTTTAAAGCAGGAAGTTGCCCTTCAAAATAAATATCTGCAACAGGACCAATAATCTGCTCTAAAATTCCAGTATTTTTATTTGTCTTTTTTTCTTCTTTTGTCATTTTACTCTTTAATTACAACATCAATATCATCAACATCAGATGGAACAGATGATCTCCAGAAAGGTGAAATCAATACATTTATGTTAAAGTTTTTGTATTCATTTTTCATAATTTCTTTAATTTTTTTTTCACTCTTTCCAACAATTTTGTTTTTAAATTCTCCTTGATTTAAAACCCAACCAACAACAGCGTCTCCTTTGACAGCAAAGTTAAATGATTGTCCTGATCCAATATTAAATGATTGTGGATTTAAAATTCTGAAAACTAATTTTGAATAATTTTGAATTTCAATATTATCTAAGTTTTCAATTTTTTTATTATCAGATTTGAAAATCATTTTAATAAAATCTTTTTTAGAAACAACAGGTGCTTTTTGAATAGCTTTTACTTTTACAACAACTTTGTCTCCAACAGATTCTGTAGCAAAATTGTAACTTGTATGGAAATTGTTACCTAAAATAATATCACCATCTTTTTTTTGTTTTTTTGTTTCTATTGTTAATTCATCTAAAATTGTATTTTTCAATTCTGTTTTTGCTTTTTCTAATTCGTCTTTGTTTGGAATATTTGTTTTTCCAATAGAACCTCCTTTAATATCAGATGAAACAACAGCTTTAATGTTTTCAAATTCTTTATCCATTTTCGCTTCTTTGAATCCTGGAACTACTAAATTTGTACCTTTTGAAGCGTTGTGTTTTTCACCTGCAACATCTGCAAATACTTTAGCTTTTACTTTTCCTTTAGCTGGAATTGTAACTGATTTAAATGTTTTGTATACAGAACCGTTTTTAGATTGAAATCTTGTTTCTTTTCTTAGTTTTTGTGCTTTTGATAAATTGTTTGAAATTTCAATTTCTCCTTCGGCTTTTTTTTCAGCACTATCAACACCAATCGAAGCAATTTCTTTTGATCTTTCAAGTTCTGTTGTCAAAACAGAATATTTTATTGAACCTTCTGTTTTTTCAACTTTTTGTTGTGTAACTTGTTTTGTTGTATCGTCTTTTGTAAATACAAAATCTTCTGCAACTTTACCTGTGATTTTTTCAAACTCATCATCCATTTTTGCCTCTTTAAATCCTGGAACTGTTAAGTTTGCATCTTTTTTAATATTATACTTTTCCCCTACTCCATCTGAAAATGCTTTTACAGTTGCTTCTGATTTTGGTTTTAGAGTCACAGCTGAATAAGTTTTAAACACAAGACCATCTTCTGTTTGAAATCTTGTTTCTTTTCTTAAACTTTGTCTTTGGTCTGTATCATTTTTAATTGTAATTTTTCCTGCTGAGATTTTTGAAATTTCTCCTGCAGTATTTCCTTTTTGACCATCTATATTTTGACCATCTGAGATTGTGGCTGTGTAAATGTCATTTGAAAATACTAGATTTTCAGTTTTTGGTTTTATTTCAACTGTTGCTGAATGCAAAAAGTAAGAAATAAAAACAAAAAATGCTAATGCCAAAACAAAAAATGCTAAAAATTTATACCAAATTCTTTTGTTTTTTTGTTTAAATGTTCTTTTGTTATTTTGTAAATTTGTAAATTCTCTTCTTTTTTCAGAAATTTCAATATCTGTTATATTATGATTTGTTCTTTGTTCTTGTTCCATATATTTATTTAATTATGTGGAGTAATTTTAACATATGATTGCAAAAAATTAAAGAAAATCAACTCCAATAATAAACAGATTAAATTTTGCTTTTTTATAATTTTTTTATAAAAAAACAAACCTTAAATAAAGATTTGTTTAAAAACTAAAATTATTTTAATAATTTTTCAATTTTATCCTCAATAGCTTCAATAGGTTCAGCTCCTGCCCCCCTTAAAATTTTATTTGTTTTGTTGTTTTTAATAACTACTCCTGGCGTTCCTGTAATTCCTGCCTCTTGAGCTTGTTTCATGTTTGCTGTAACTTTTGCTTTTGTTTCTTCTGAATTTATACAAATTTCTAGTTCTTTTTTATCAAGACCTAGTCCAACACCAATATTTAACATCTCATCAAAAGTCATTCCTTTTCCACCTGCTTTTGTTTTTGTAAAATATTGATCATGAAAAGCATAAAATCCATCTTTTCCTTTCTTTTCAGCTACACATTCTGATGCTGCGGCTGCTTGAGCTGCAAGTGGGTTGTGAAATGGAAGTGGTAAATGTCTGAAAACTGTGTTTACTTTTCCATCGTATTTATCTACAACTTCTTTTGGAGTTGAGGCAAATCTTTTACAGAAAGGACATTCAAAATCTGAATATTCAAAAATTGTAATTTCTGCATCTTCTTTTCCGTAAACATGATCAGATTTTGTAACTTTAAACTTTTCAGCCATTTTTGACATTTCTTCTTGTTCTTTCCAAACTTTCCAATCTTCTAGTGACTTATCAAATTTTTCTGGAGTTAAACCTTTTGTGTGATTGATAACTAAATAAATTATAACCAAAATTAAAGCCAGAAGAGTAACTAAATTTATTTTTGATATTTTATTGTTTTTAATTTCTTTGCTTTGAAATTCAAAGTTTTCTGAATTTACGTTTTGATGTTTTTTTTCTTCTTTGTGTTTTGACATATATTTTTAATTAAACTACTTTTTATATAGTTAAGCAATATTTTAACTTTTTTCAAAACAAAAATCAATTACTTGACAAATAATAGAAAAAATAATAAAATATGTTAGGATAAATTTTATTAACAAACGGAGAAAAATAATATGTGTAGAAATACTGCAAAACAAGACCTCTTAAAACTTAACTCTTCAATAACAAAAAGAGACGGGTTAAGAAGAGACCTTGTTGAATATGCAAGTAATTCTTTATTTTTTAAAGCCGAAAATTTATATCAAATGGCTTTAAAAAATGGTGATAATTTTATCGAAAAACTTCAAGAAATTGATAAGCTTTTTGAGAAAATTATCGCAAATAGTGGCGATAAAAGCTACAAAAACATGATTGGAGCTGGTTTAACTGCCACTCCAAGAAAAACTCTAATAAGACTTTTAGACCTTTATTTAGAGTTTGGAAGCACATTACCATCACAAACAAAAGAAGAAACAGCAACAGGAGAAGAAAAAATACTAGAAGTTGCTTAACGGATTTTTAAAAAAGCCTTTATTTATAAAGGCTTTTTTTGACCCAGGCCCTGCCTTGACCCAGGCAGGGCCTGGGTCTCCTCAGTCCTGGGTTGAGATTCGATTTAAAAAAACAAAAAATCGCTGCGCGATTTTTTGTTTTGAGTTTTGAAATTTTACCTTTTTACCCAAGTTGGAGCTTTTCTGGCTTTCTTTAAACCAGGTTTCTTTCTTTCAACAGATCGAGGATCTCTTTTCAAAAATCCTTTTGCTTTCAAGTCCCCTCTTGCGTTTGCATCAAGTTCCACAAGTGCTCTTGAAATAGCAAGTCTGATAGCCTCTGCTTGTGCGTTGATTCCTCCACCTTTAACATATGCAGACACAAAATATTTATCTGCTACAAGGTCTAGTGCTTCTTTTGTTTTTTTAACAAGTTCTTCTGTTCCGAAAAATACTTTGTTTTCTTTTCCGTTTACCACAATTGAAGTTTCTTGTGCAGGATAAAGTCTAACTCTTGCAACGGCTGTTTTTCTTCTTCCAACAGCTTCTGTATATTTTTCTTTTTTTGGCAACAAAGATTTCATTGTTTCTTTCACTTTTGCCAAAACTGCTTTTTTATTTTTCTTTTTTTTGTTTCTAAAAATATTGTCTGTCATATTATTCTGTTATGTTAAGGTTTTTCATTAAAACATCTCTTAGTTTATTTTTTGGAAGCATTCCATAAACAGCATTTTTTAAAGGTTCAGCAAATCCTTTTTTTTCAATCAACTCTCCTAAAGTAATTTCTTTTCTTCCTCCAGGGTAACCTGAGTAAGAGTCATATACTTTTTGAGCTTTTTTCTTTGCGTCAATGTCAAGTAAAGATACGTTTGAAACATTAACTTTTACATCAGCCACTTTGTTTGGTTGATAGTCAGGATCATTTTTTCCCATCAAAATTGTAGCAATTTCTGTTGCAAGTCTTCCCAATTTTTGATCTTTTGCGTCTAAATTAAATTCTTTCATAATATTTTATTTAACAAATTCAATAATAGCCATTGCTGCTCCATCTGAACCTGTTCTTTCTCCTTTTTTAATAATTCTTAAATATCCTCCGTTTACATCTTTGTATCTTGGAGCGATTTCTTCTAATGCTTTTTTAACAACAATATTTCCGCCTGAACCAAGCTTTGAGTTTAAAAGTCTTTTTGTTGCTAAATCATTCTTTTTTGCTTTTGTAATGATTTTTTCAACATAACTTCTTAAAGCTTTAGCTTTTGCTTCTGTTGTTTCGATTTTTTCTTTGTCCAAAAGAGCAATTGCAAGTGATCTCATTAAAGCTCTTCTTTGCTTTGTTTCTCTTCCGAATTTTTTATTTTTATTGTGATGCCTCATATTTTTAATAATTACTGTTTATGTTTTTCTAATGCTTTTTTTATTTCTTCTAACTTTTCTTGTGTAATACCGTCTATTTCTAAAATCTCTTCGTCTGTTTTTGATCTTAAGTCAGCCAGTTTTACAATTCCTGATGTTGCGATTTTCTCTAAAATATCTCCTGATACTTCAAGTACCGCGATTGACTCTCCTGTGTCAAAGCTCTCGCTTTCTGTTTCTTGTTGAATTCCTAGAACTGATTGTAATTGTTCTATCATAATTTGAATTGATTCTTTGATAACTTCTGTTGGCGTTACAGAACCATCTGTTTCAATGAAAAATGATATTTTGTTAAAGTCTGTTCTATCTCCTACTCTGGTATTTGTTACCTTGTAAGATGCAATTCTTATGGGTGTAAAGTTTGAATCCATAACAATTTCTCCAACTTTTAGTTTTTGGTTTCCTTTAATATGTTCTTTTGGCACATAGCCTAATCCTTTTGAAATTTCAAATTCAATTTTGATTGATTTGTTTTTTTCAAGGGTGAACAAGTATTGGTCAGGGTTAACAATTTCAACCTGAGATGGTAAGTTAATGTCTTTGGCTGTAATTTCTCCTTGTTTTTTAGCTTCAATTGTAAGTGTCATTGGTTCTTCTGAGTTCAGCTTAAACACAACTTTTTTTAAGTTTAAAATTATATTTATTGCGTCTTCTTTAACACCTTCAATCGCAGAAAATTCGTGTGGAATACCTTCGATGAAAACTCTTGTTACAGCAACTCCTGGAATTGAAGAAAGAATTACTCGTCTTAAAGAATTTCCTAAAGTATGTCCATACCCAGGATAAAGTTTATCAATTTCATATTCTCCTTTATTGTTTTTTTCAGAAACAATTTTTAACTCCCCTGGTTGTAAAATTTCTTTTTGAATCATAGTTTTTTTATTTTATTTGGTTTTTTGGTTTAATAGATGTGTTTATGAAAGTTTTTTGAAAATTTCAAAAATATTTATGGAAAAATTATCTAGTATAGTACTCAATAACTTGTTGTAAATTAAATTCACTTCTTTCTAAAACAGGATCTGATTTGATTTCTCCTTCAAGTTTTTTGTGGTCAAAACTTATCCAAGCTGGTAATTTTGATAAATCTTTTGAAGCAAGATTTTGGAACATTGCACGATCTTGACTTTCTTTTCTAACTGCAATTTTGTCTCCCACTTTTACTTGATATGAAGGAATGTTTAATTTTCTTCCGTTCACAGTGATGTGTCCGTGAGAAACCATTTGTTTTGCCATTGCTCTTGTGTCTGCAAGACCTGCTTTGTAAACAACGTTATCAAGTCTTGTTTCTAAACTTTTGTAAATCTCTGAAAAAGTTTCTTTTTGGCTGTTAATTGCATCTAAAATATATGATTTTAGTTTCTTTTCTTTAAGACCGTATGCAATTTTAATTTTTTGTTTCTCCATTAACTGTTTTCCGTAGTCTGAAATTTGTTTTCTTCTTCCACCTCTTTGAGAAAACCTTTTTTTCTGTTCTGATAAAGCGTATTTTGCTGTTTGACATTTTTCAAACAACACAGAACCGTATTTTCTACATTTTTTATATTTTGTTTGTACTTTGCTCATAATTTTAATATTAAATTTCTATATTCTTCTTGGTTTTCTTGGTTTAACCCCACCGTGTGGAACAGGAGTGTTGTCAGAAATTTCTGTAATGTCAATTCCTTTTGCAATAAAAGATCTGATTACAGCTTCTCTACCAGATCCAACTCCTTTAACAGAAACTTTTACGTTTTGAACACCTGCATTTAAAGATTGTTCTCCAACAATTTCTCCAACTTTTGCAGCAGCAAAGGGAGTTCCTTTTTTGGCTCCTTTAAATCCTAATGCACCAGCTGATGATGTAAAAAACAAATTACCCTCTAAATCTGTTAAAGAGGCTCTTGTGTTGTTATATGTTGATTGCACGTGCAAAATTCCTGTATTTAGTTTTTTCTTCTTTTTTGAAGATTTTGATAATGCTCTTGTTCTTAAAGCATTATTTTTTGTATTATCTTTGTTTGTTACAACTTTCTTTTTTCCCATATTTTTATAATTTTATTTATAACTTTATTTTTTAGTTACTTTAATTTTTCCTGATCCCATTGTTTTTCTTCCACCACCTCTTACTGTTCTTGAATTGTTTTTACTTGTTTGACCTCTTAGAGGCAATTTTTTAACATGTCTTGTCCCTCTGTATGAAGCAATATCAATAAGTCTTTTAATATCAGAAGATTTTTGTCTTTTTAAATCCCCTTCAATTGTCAAAGCATCAATTTCTTTTTTGATGGCTTGTTCTTCTTTTTCGTTTAGATCTTTTGTTTTTTTTCCTAATTCGATACCAGATTTTTCTACAATTTTTAAAGCTGTTGATCTACCAACACCAAAAACTGATGTTAAAGCCATTTCAATTCTTTTTTCATCTGGGATTGTTATACCTGAAATTCTCATATTTTATATAATTTAATTATCCTTGTTTTTGTTTATGTTTTGGGTTTTTTGAGCAAATTACTCTTAAAACACCGTTTCTTTTAACTTTTTTACAATCTTTACAGATTGTTTTTACTGATGATTTTACTTTCATATTTTTAATTCTTATAATCTTTTGATGATTCTGCCTTTTCCGCCATATTCATCCATTTTAACTTCTACTTTATCTCCTACCAAAATTCTAATTCTAAATCTTTTCATTCTCCCACCTAAATAAGCAATATGCTCATCTTCTTGGTCGTCAAATTTGATTCGAAACATAGTGTTTGGCAAAGACTCGGTAACTATACCTTGTTTAATTACTTCTTCCATAAATAATAAGTGCAAGTATTATAACAGAAAATATAAAAAACACAAAATCCAAAAAAAGTCAAATTGTGAATAAATTGGGGTATTTTTAATTTCAAAAAAGGACATTTTGGCTCAATTTTGGCCTTAAAAAAGTGCTGAAATGCCCTTTTTAAAACTTTACTAAATCTTACTTTATTGTTACAATAAAAAAAGTTATATTTTATAAATCAAACAAAAAAACGGAGAGAAAAATGACAAATGAAGAGATAAAAGAATTTATTCAAGAAAAATCAGAAGTAATTGATTTGATGAGTAAAACTTTAATTCGTGTTATAAAAAAAGACTTGTTAACATCAATTCCAGAAAACGAACAAATGGAAAAAATGTTTAAACATATTCTTTATGATTTAAAACACGAGTGTTTAGCAAGTTTTTTAACTGGAGAAAAAGACATTGATGAAATAAACAGTGAATTTTATTCTGTTGTTTATTCTTATGTTATAAGTGATTTTGGGCATATTCATCTTTCAGAAAAAGAACTTTTAATAACAAAAATATCTTTTGAAAAAACTTTGGAATATTTTAAAAATAATCCAAAATAATAACAACTTTAAACTTAAAACCGCGATTTTTCACAAGTCGCGGTTTTCTAAAGACCAAAATAAAAACAACCCGAAAATTGCTCCGCAATTTTCGGGACTCCATTTTCCCCTTCTCCAATTTGACTCAGATAAATTTATATATTATAATCTAAACCTATTTCTTTAAACAAAGGGAGAATGAAATGTCTAACTACAATGAATTTAATATCGAGGTTGACAACTTGAACGACCTTATTATTTCATTAGAACTAGAGGCCGATATAATTTCACAATTAGGTAAAAAAATAGATGCAAAAAGAATTTGCTTATTGTTAAATTTGGTTTATGAAGATTTTCTTGGAAATGGTAATAAAATATTTCTTGATGAATATAAAAATCTAAGTATGGAAGATATAAATACATGCAAGATGATTTTAAGAATCGTTGCAGAAAAAATACAGTCCACAGAATATCTAAAAGAAAGAGGTTTAACTCTTGATGAAAATAACCATGATACAATAATTATGTACGCTTTTAATCAGGTTATAGCACACTCCAAAAACAAATAAAACATTATAAACAAAACCACTTTGGATTTTATCCAAAGTGGTTTTTCTTTACCTTCACCAGCACTCAACAACAATTCCAAACTATTTAGGCTCTTAACGAAGTTCCGAGCACTTTGATTCTGTTTGTGTTTATCAAAGTGCTTGGTCGATTCCTAGTGGAAGGTACAAAATACTTAAAAACCAAAGCATTCGCTTTGGTTTTTGTATTTTGTCCTCCCACTAAATCGACACCAGTTCTAAACTCAAACTTCGCTTCGCTCGTTTTCGTTAAGAACTCGTCGTCTCGTCGCCCGCCGTTTTTTCTCAAACGCAACCACACAGAGAAAAAACATGGCTGGGCTTTTTTCGATTCCTAGTGGAAGGTACAAAATACTTAAAAACCAAAGCATTCGCTTTGGTTTTTGTATTTTGTCCTCCCACTAGGAATCGAACCTAGATCTAGAGATTAGAAGTCTCTTGTTCTATCCATTGAACTATGGGAGGATTGATTTCTATATGATACTACAAAAAAAAATATTTTCAAGTCCAAAAACCAAAACAAAAATTTCGGGCAAACAAACCCCACTTTAAAAATAAAAAACACTCAAAGAGTGTTTTTTATTTTCTGAGCCAGAACCCAGGATTGAACTGGGGACCTACCGCTTACAAGGCGGTTGCTCTACCGCTGAGCTATTCTGGCTTAAAGATATTTCTACCTTTTGGTAGACAATATCTTAACATATTTATTTATTTTTTCAAGTAACCTCAAACTAGTCTTCTGCTACTCCAAACCTTGTAAATTCAACGATTTCAAGCCCTTCTCCAAAGTTTTCTACAAGTTGTTTTACAGTGATTTCTGGATTTTTAATAAAAGATTGTGTTTCCAATACTCTTTCTTTAAAATAAGCATTGATTTTTCCTTCTAAAATTTTATCTTGCATTTCAACTGGTTTGTCTTTTACTTCTTCTTTCAAAGTTTCTGTTGCTGTTTCCATTTCGTGTGAGTCAATATCTTCTTTTTTCAAGTATTTTGGATGCTGTGCGGCAATATGCATCGCTACATCTTTTGCCATTTGTTCAAATCCTTCTTTTGAAAATACAGAATCATCTTCTGCTTTAAACACAACAATAGCTCCAACAGATTTGTTGTTGTGAACATAAGTTCCAAAAGCACCTTCTTTGTTTTCAATTCTTACAACTTCAATTCTTTCTCCAAATTTTTGTGTTGCTTCTGAAAGTTTTTCTTTTACTTCATCAGCGTTTTTGTCTGTTCCACCAAAAATCATTTGTGCAACTTCACCTGCTGTTTTTTGAAAGTCTTCATTGTTTGCCACAAAGTCTGTTTCACATCCGATTTCAAAAATTGCTCCTTTGTTCCCTTCTGTAACTGTTAAAATAACTCCTGAATTCAAATCTCTGTCTCCTTTTTTAGCAGCAATTTCTCCTGATTTTTTAGTCAATGCAACTTTTGCTTTTTCAATATCTCCTTCAGCTTCTTCTAAAGCTTTTTTACATTGCATAATAGAAACTCCAGTTTGAGCTCTAAGTTCCTTTACTAAGTCAATATTTATTTCTGTCATAATATTTTTTTATTTACAATCAGAGAATAGTTCTTTTGAAACAAATTCTAAAGCATCTCGTGATCGGTCGTTAATAACAATAGGATAATCTAATTTTGAAATATCTGTATCTGTGTTTACAAGAGCAATCACTTCAACACCTTTGTCTTGTGCTTCTTTAACTGCGATTGATTCATCTTTTGCATCCACAACTACAAGTGCATCTGGTTTTTTAATTAAGTCTAACAAACCAAAATAATATTTTTTAAGCTTGATAATTTCTTTTTCAAAACCTAATGCTTCTTTTTTTGTATATTTAGAAAATTCTCCTTTTTCTGAATCTTCCATTAGCTTTTTAAGTTTGTTAACTCTTTTTCTAATTTCTCCAAAGTTTGTTAAAGTTCCTCCAATCCATCTTGTGTTAACATAAGAGATATTTTCACATTCAGCAATTGCTGGTGCTAAATCTTTAATTTCAGCTTTACTTGCAACAAAAATCACTCTTCCTTTTTTTGCAAAAATTTCTTTTAACTTTTCTTTTGCCTTTGTAATTTGCTCTTCTGTTTTCTCCAAGTTGATAATATCGTAAGAATTTTTTGTTCCATAGATATAATCTTTACAACTTGGGTGTCTTTTTGACTTTGAGTATCCAAAATGTGCACCTGCTGCAAACATTTCTTCTACCATTTTACTGTTTTTTTCATTCATAATTGGATAATATAATAACATTTTTTAAGCCCTTTTTCAAGTCCGAAAGCTTGAAAAAAATAATAAAAAATATACAAAAGTTTCATAATTTTCAATAACTAAAAAAGCGACCACAAAAACCTGTAGTCGCCCAAATGAAAAAAAAATTTAAATTACTTCATCTAAAAAACCCCATTTTAAAAATTTTTTAGATGAATATGGTTTGTCTCTGAACATTTTTTTGCTTATCTGTTCAAATGACAAATTACTCTTCGAAACAAAAAGCTTAATAATCTTTGTGTTTGTTTTTTTTAATCTTTTTGCCTCTTTTTTTACTAGTCTATTGCCGTGCTTATCCTTAACCACGATTGTTTCCAGAATATCTTCTGTGCAACGAACACCCACAATTTTACCGTTTGCAATTTTATGCATACATAAAAACAAGCATTCATAAGCAACTCTCCAGTCACAATTTTGCAAAATATAAAACGCACAAGAATCACAACTCCCCACAACTACACCTGTGATTTTACCTTTATACCTTTTCATTTCTGAAATAATTCTTCTGCACTGATAGTAATTTCCACCCGTTGAATCTATTTCTAATTCAAAATCTGGAGACCCCATTGTCTTCAACAAGCTTATTTCAACTTTAAATCTTTTGTACATTTCCTCGTTGATGTCTCCCATTAATAGTATGGTTTTGTTTTTAACAACAAGATCTGCTCTGATTTGATCAAGGTTCATTTTATTCTCCTAAAAATACAAATTGAAAAACTATTTTATATTCTAACACTTTATATTTATCTGTCAATATTTAAATTTTAAAAATATATAATATAATTACTTCAATATGAAAAATAAAATATATGATTTAATAATTGTCGGTGGAGGTCCAGCAGCAGTTGCAGCTGGAGTTTATGCAGCCCGAAAAAAACTAAAAACTTTAATCATCACAGACGACTTCGGAGGTCAATCAATCGTTTCAGAAGGAATTCAAAACTGGATTGGAGAAATTGAAATTTCTGGATTGGAACTGAAAAAGAAACTTGAAGAAAATTTGAACTTTTACAAATCAGAAGATTTTGAAATTAAAAAATACACATTAGTAGAAAAAATCAAAACAAACAAAAAAGATTTTACAATCACAACAAACAAAAAAGAAAAATTTAAATCAAAAACAGTTTTAATCGCCACAGGCGGAACAAGAAAAAAACTTCCAGCCAAAAATGCAGACAAGTTCGAACACAAAGGTTTAACTTACTGTGCAACTTGTGATGGACCTTTATTTGCTGGCAAAGATGTAGTTGTTGTTGGTGGTGGGAATGCAGCTTTTGAATCTGCAGCTCAACTTTTAGCCTATGCAAAATCAGTTACCCTTTTACAAAGATCTGACAAATTTAAAGCAGAACCCATGACTGTTAAAAATGTTTTGAAACATAAAAACATGAAAGCCATCTTGAATACAGAGGTAAAAGAAGTTTTAGGAGGTGTATTTGTAAATGGTATTGTTGTAAAAAATAACAAAACAAACAAAGAAAAAGAAATGAAAACAGACGGGATTTTTGTTGAAATCGGATCTGTACCAGCAACTGGATTTTCAGAAGATATTAAAAAAGACAAAACTGGACACATTAAAATTAACTGTAAAAACCAAAGAACAAATGTAAATGGTATTTGGGCCGCTGGAGATTGTACTGATGTTTTGTACCGACAAAACGGAATTGCAATGGGAGATGCCATCAAAGCCATTGAAGATATTTACATTTATTTGAAGGGTTAGAATGCAAAAACAAAGCCCGAAATTTTGAAAGAATTTTGGTAAGAAAAAAACAAGCATCGCTTGTTTTTTTCTTACCAAAATTCTTTCAAAATTTCGGGCTTTGTTTACATTCTACAAGCCGCAGAAAGTCTCATCCCGGTTTTTGAACCAACCACTCCGTCTTTTGTTAGTCCATTTGCTGTTTGAAAATTGATTACGGCTTTTTTTGTTCTTTTTCCAAATATTCCATCTACTCTT
>PDWI01002254.1_pt1 | contig 29316 bp, 21 predicted proteins | sample 1430891 | NCBI WGS metagenome assembly PDWI01 (sample SAMN01162508, study PRJNA174530) | Oral metagenome, whole genome shotgun sequencing project. | biome: Marine environment; feature: Marine mammal; material: Swab sample of the gingival sulcus; isolation source: swab sample of gingival sulcus... | reverse complement strand
AATCACCGAAATCGGCTTTTCCTTATTTAACGAGATGTTAGAGGAAACCGTGGACGCCATGAAAAACAACCGCGAAGTCGATTTCAACAGCAAACACAGCGAGATAGATATTGACTTGGGCGTGCCAGCGCTGATTCCAGAGACCTATATTTTCGACGTGCACAGCCGTTTGGTGGAGTACAAACGCATTGCCGGCTGCAAAACCGAGCGCGAGCTAGACCAACTGCAAATCGAGTTTATCGACCGTTTCGGTTCGCTCCCCAGTGCCTTAAAAGTGCTGTTTATGGTGTTTGAAATCCGCTTGTTAGCCAAGCAGTTGGGCGTGGTGAAACTCGTTGCCGATGAAGAAAGCGTGACTTTGACGCTGAGCAAAACGCACCAATTAGATAGCGAAAAATTAATCGGCTTGATTCAGAAAAATCCGATGCAATATCAGCTCAAAGGCGCGGATAAATTGACAATTGTCAAAGCCATTAAGGAATGGGAAAAACGTGCTAAGTTTATTAAGGAGTGGTTGGGGGATTTTTGTGTTTAGATGAACAGATAGGGGAAAATCGCGACTTTTCCCTATATTTTGAAAACAAAAGGTAAATTACTGTCCGCTACGCACTAAGCGCACAGGGAGGCTATCAGACATATCTGCGGAGCTACTATAGCCATCGTAGAAATGCACGCCCCACGCATCGTACTCACTCCCCAAATGCCGCAACGAAGACCAATAAAAACCTCCCTCTAACGTTGTAGGTGAGTCTGGAAATACCTTTTTAATCAAGGTGGGGCGTTGATAATCGCCTTGGCAATAATTTAACTCCTTGTATTTTTTACCACGCGGCATAAATTTCCCATTGCTACAATACACCAAAGTTTCTAATTCCCACATGCTCGGCAATCGCCAATCGCTATAACCTGCAAAATCACTGCGTTCTTTATTGGCTTGTTTCCAAGTGTATCCGTATGGCTCGCCTTCACAAGTTTCCCCCGCCCATTTCTGCCCCAAAGCACAACGCATCCATTGCAAGCCCGTGCGTTTGTCAATCACCGTTCCGTCCCCTTGTGGGATAAAATCTTTTTCTCTTTCGGGGGGTCCGCGATAGGTGTCGGTGATGTCGCGTAATTCTGCCTCATCGGTGACTACGGGAATATTGGGTTTATTGTCTTTAGCCATGCCAGAAAATGACAGCGCAACACTGCCGAGAAGTAAAAAATACGTTAATGGTTTGAATGTCATGGATAGTCTCCTAGATGTTGAAAATTGTTGAGGTTGGATTATAGCGGAAAAATGGGTTGGGTTCTATGGTGTTGAATGTGGGAATGTTATTTTTGTAGGCGAAAGTCTTGCAAAAATACCGAATATCAGTACCATTACTTACATGAGAGGCTTACAAAATGAAAATTGATACAGGTATTAAATTAAAAGATGTTGAGCAATTGGCACAAGCTATAGAAGCCGATGCAGGACAAGCAATTGACGGCTTGCGAGAAGCCTTAACCGAGGGCGCAAGTGGTGATTTTTCCGAACATCAAATCATCACGCCAGAGCAAATGTTAATCAAGCAAGCGCGTAGCAAACTAAAACTTAATCAAAAAGATTTTGCCCATGCGATAAAAACCCCATTGGGAACGCTGAGAGATTGGGAACAAGGGCGAAGTAAGCCCAATGGAGCAACCACTCTACTGTTAGAAATCGTTAACCGTCACCCTGAAACGCTATTGGACTTGGGAAAAACGCGCGAAGTTTATTAAGGAATGGCTGGGGGATTTTTGTATTTAAAGGGATAGGCAGCATTCAAAGAAAAATTTCATCGCCTGCGCACGGTGGATATCGCTGGCGCTCCATCCACCCTACCAGCACTGATTACTCTCTTCCGAAGCGATAAAAAAGGATACAGGGAGCCAACATAATAGCAAATATTAAAGGGTTCAATCTTAATCCCATTTTAGTACAAATCGTTGCGACGACTCCTATCCAAATCAATTCAAAAACAATGACGAATGGCCAAAAAAATATTTTTCTTCGCATCATTTTTTTGTGTGCTGTTTTTTCTTTAGCAAGTAGTCCGATAGCTTCTTCATTATTTAAATCCGCGGCCATCAGAATCAAGGCATTAGCTTTTTCTTTATCTTGTTGAGTCATACTTTTTTGCAAACGTCTTGCTTGCATCATCATAGCGACATCATCGGATTGTTTTATCGCTTGATTTAACCAATATTCTGCCATTTCAGTAGAGGCGTAACCGCTATAGGTGTTGCTATATATTTCACCCAATAGCCGTTGACTATCAATATGATTTTCCTCGGCTAATGGCGTAAGCGTGGCAATGATTTCTTTTACCTTTTCTGTATTATTTTGATATTTTTTGTAAGTGCTTAATGCTTGTGCATAGACTTTGTTATTTTGTGTAATCATATTTTTTCACCAAAATCAGCTAAAATCCCATCATCACCCATAATGAATATCATCAGGCACGGTTATTTCACCTTGCATAAATTCTACCTGCCGTTTCGGCTTTTCGGTCTTTTCTGGCATAATTTACTAATGATATATTGCTCGACGCTCATGCCGGCTTGTTGGCTTTCTTGCTCAATAGTGGATTGTACTTGCGGGGGGAGTTCTAAAGTAATCATGCGTTCCTCCGTTGGTTTGGTGAGGCGTTATTTTAGCACAAGTTGATAGTTATCAAATAAAACGCATTCCGAAATCAAACTTAGGATAGCCAACAAGCGCTTGCAAAAATTGTCATGATTTAGTTGCACTGCTACAATAATGGCAGAAACAACTTAACAAAAAGGTCACAACCATTTATGAGCAATTACAACGCCGCCGATTTAGACGTACTCAAAGGCCTAGAGCCGGTGCAAGTGCGCCCCGGCATGTACACCGACACCACGCGTCCCAACCACTTGGCGCAAGAAGTTATCGACAACAGTATTGACGAGGCGCAAGCCGGCTTTGCCAGTCGCGTGCAAGTGACTTTGCACGCCGACGGCTCGCTGTCGGTGAGCGATGACGGCCGCGGTATGCCGGTGGATATTCACCCTGAAGAAGGCGTCAGCGGTGTCGAATTGATTTTGACCAAACTGCACGCCGGCGGCAAATTTTCCAATAAAAATTACCAGTATTCCGGCGGTCTGCACGGCGTGGGCATTTCGGTGGTCAACGCCCTGTCCACACGAGTTGAGGTCGAGGTTAAACGCGGCGGCCAGTGCTACGCTATCGCCTTTGAACACGGCATAAAAACACAGGAATTAACAGTCACCGGCACGACTAAAAAGCGCGATACCGGCACCCATGTGCGCTTTTGGCCGGACGCCAAGTATTTCGACAGCGCCACTTTTTCCCTATCGCGGCTGAAAAACAACTTGCGGGCAAAAGCCGTGTTGTCGAAAAATCTGCAAGTTATTCTCAGCGATGAAAAAAGCGGGGAAAGTTTCACTTGGCAATTTGAAGACGGCTTGGTCGGCTATTTGAACGAAGCCCTAGAAGGCACGCCGGTGCTGCCGGAAACGCCGTTCACCCTCAGCCACGCCGACAAAGGCGGTGAAATTGAAGCGGTGTTTTGTTGGTTGGCCGAGCCGAGCAACGTCGGTATTTACGAAAGCTACGCCAACCTCATTCCTACCACTGGCGGTGGTACGCACGTTAACGGCCTGCGCTTGGGGATTGTCGAGGCGTTGCGCGAGTTTTGCGATTTCAGAAACTTAATTCCACGCGGTATTAAGCTCACCCCTGACGATGCCTTTGAGGGCTGCCAATTTGTGCTGTCTATCAAAGTGCCCGACCCGCAATTTTCTAGCCAAACCAAGGAACGCCTCAGCTCGCGCACCATTTCCAACTGGGTGGCCGGCGTGGTTAAAGACCAGTTTAGCTTGTGGCTCAACGCCAACACCGAAGCGGCGGAAAAAATTGCCGAATGGGTGATTAGCCAAGCCCAACGCCGGCAAAACAAAGCCAAAAAAGTGGTGCGTAAAAAAGTTTCGTCCGGCCCTGCCCTGCCCGGAAAACTCACCGACTGCGCCAATCAAGACTTACAACAAACCGAGCTATTTTTGGTTGAGGGTGACTCAGCCGGCGGCTCTGCCAAGCAAGCACGCCTCAAAGATTTTCAGGCGGTTATGCCGTTGCGCGGAAAAATCCTCAATACATGGGAAGTCGATTCGGGGCAAGTGCTGTCCAGTCAAGAAGTCCACGATATCGCCGTTGCCATCGGCGTTGACCCCGATTGCGACAATTTGTCGGGCTTGCGCTACGGCAAAGTCTGCATCTTGGCCGATGCCGACTCCGACGGGGCACATATTGCTACGTTGATTTGTGCTTTGTTTATGAAGCACTTTCGGCCGTTGGTCGAGGCCGGCCACGTCTTTGTCGCCATGCCGCCGCTGTATCGCGTCGATTGTGGTAAGAAGGTGGAATACGCCTTGGACGATGCCGAGCGCGACGAATTGATTGAGCGCCTGCAGCAAGACAAAGCCACTAAAAGCAAAAAAATCACCGTGACGCGCTTTAAAGGTTTGGGTGAGATGAACCCGTCACAACTGCGCGAAACCACCATGAACCCCGACACGCGCCGGTTGGTGCAACTGGCGGTCAGCGATGACGAAACTGCCGTGGAGTTATTTGATAAGCTGTTGGCGAAAAAGCGCAGTGGCGACCGCAAAGCGTGGCTAGAAGATAAAGGTAGTTTAGCGGTGTTAGATTGAGGACACGACTTGCATAGAGTGCTCTAACTATTCGCCCGCTTAACGTGGGCGTTTTTGCGCGCGACCCAAATGGCCTCGGCGGTATAAATACCCAACCCCACCCAAATAAAGGAAAAACTCATCGCTTGCGAGTGCGTGAATGGCTCGTCAAACAAAAACACGGCCGATAAAAACAACATGGTTGGCGCAAGGTACTGCAAAAAGCCCAAAGTTGATAACGTCAAATGCTTTAAGGCATTCGCAATCAATAGCAGCGGCACAATGGTCACAAGCCCGCCGCCGATTAACAGCAGCCGGTGATCCCATGTGTCGTGAATAATGGCGTAGCTGTGCGTGCCAATACTCAAGTAAATGACAGCCGGCAGCAGCAACAGCGCTGTCTCGATAAGTAGTGCCGTTTGCGAATCCAAGCGCACAAACTTACGCACCAAGGCATAAAAACCAAATGATAGCGCCAGCGTCAAAGCCACCCACGGCGGCTTGCCGTAGCTGACGGTCATGACCACCACGCCAATCACCGCAAATAGTAGCGCCAGATACTGCAAACGTCGCAAGCGTTCGCGCAAGAACAGCGCCCCCAACAAGACATTGACCAACGGGTTGATGTAGTAGCCCATGCTGGACTCAAGGATATAGGCATTGGCCATTGCCCAGATATAAACCAACCAATTGACGCTGATAAGCAGCGCACTAATCAGTAGTAATAACAAAGTATAAGGCTGATTTATTGCGGTCTTTAACGCGTCGAGCCGGCGACCACACAAGGTCACGAGGGCAAGAATAACGCAACTCCATAAAATGCGATGCGCCATCACCTCACCGGCCGGCACGTGTTTTAGCCAGACCCAATACAGCGGAAACAGCCCCCAAATAAAGTAGGCCGCGATGCCTTGTAAGAGGCCGGCAGTCGTAGTAGTCATCAATTATTGTCCTTGGTTATAACCTTGATTAAAGCCTTGTTGTACCACATTGGAAAGTTTCCGACTGGTTTTTTCCATTTGGCGCGCACCACGACCGGCTTGATTGGCGAGTTTATTGAGTTTTTCTGCCAAATTATCGACATTGGCCTCTTCAAAACGCACATTAGTTCGGAAGTCTTGGCCTAATTGCTCAAAACTACGCGTCATTTCATCTAGCGTTTGTTTGGCGCTGGGCTGTTGTCTTGGCCAATGTTGCGGGGCTGGTTGTGGCGGCGGCAATCTGTTGGCAGGTTGACTGAATGTGCCGGCGCGTTGATTGGCGGTGACACTGGTGCGTCTGGCCACATCGTTGGCGTGCTCTAGCCACTGGTCTGTGGTTTGTTGCGGGGCGTCCAAGTTGACGCGGGGTTGACCAAAATCAATAAAGACGTTGATTTGAGGGGCTTCATTACTGGTGACAACAGTTGTTGCCTCATCAATTGGCAAGGTTGACGGCTGCGTCACTAAGGGTGGCTCTACGGGTTCAAGCACTGGCGCTTCGATAAGCGCTACATCACTGGTTTCTAGTGCTATGCGGCCTTGTGATGCCGCACCGTCAGCCGTGAGGGGATTATCCATTTGAGCGCCGGTCGGCGCTGTCTGAGGTATGCCAACGGGGTGACCAGCCAGTGCCGGTCGCACGACAATATTTGCCGGATTGACGGGTTGTATGTGATTCGATTGCACTGTCGTTATAGTGGCGTTGGGTGTTGCGGGAACGGGGACGCGCGCGGCAATCGACGGCTCGCCAGCACCGCCGGTAGTTAATTTCTCTCTGCGTCTAGTTAGCTCATCGTAAAAATCGTACTTAACGGTTGAGTTGTGGTTTGCTTGACTATTTCGATTGGATGACTGCCCCGTCTTATCAACGACAGCGCGGCGTGGCGCGTCTCTGCCGCCAAAAAACAGTAATGTCAGCCCTGAGGTTGTCAGCACCAATAAAATCAAAGCGATAATTTTTTTCATTGTTAGCCTTCGTTAATCGTCCGCAAAACGGCATTATACTGCGTTTACGAAATCGCTTAAATTAAAGTTTGAGAATAATTTCACTATCATTGTCAAATTATTGCTATTAAGCATTAAAAAATCTTAGCGAATTTGCTAGAATAGCCAACTTAGAAAAAAATTGGAAAAGACCAATGGAACTGAACCATTTTCACGAACAAATCAAAGACGGCCTAGAACGCCAAGCCTTTTTGCGCCAACACATGGGTTACGATGAGAAAGCCGAACGCTTAGAAGAAGTCACCCGCGAGCTGGAACAGCCCGACATTTGGAACAATCCCGACGAGGCCACCAAGTTAGGGCAGGAGCGCGCCAGCTTAGAAAAGTTTATCGACAGCCTAGACGGTATCCGCAGCACCTTAGACGAATCGGCGGAAATGTTGGACATCGCCGAAGAGGAAAACGATGCCGACACTGTGGAGGCCGTTGCCGAGGATATTAGCGCGGCCTTGAAGTCGCTAGAGCAATTGGAATTCCAGCGCATGTTCGCCGGTGAAACCGACAAGAACAACGCCTATCTGGACATTCAATCGGGTTCAGGCGGCACGGAGGCGCAAGACTGGGCGAATATGCTGTTGCGTATGTATTTGCGCTGGGCGGAAAGCAAAGGCTTTAAAGCCGACTTGCTCGAAGCCTCAGCTGGCGATGTTGCCGGCATTAAATCGGCCACTGTGCATATTCAGGGCGAATACGCCTTTGGTTGGTTGCGTACCGAAATCGGCGTACACCGCTTGGTGCGTAAGTCGCCGTTTGATTCAAACGCCAAGCGCCACACCTCGTTTGCTTCGGTGTTTATTTCGCCTGAAATTGACGACAATATCGAAATTGACATCGACCCGTCGGATTTGCGAATTGACGTCTATCGCGCTTCGGGTGCGGGTGGTCAGCACGTCAACCGTACCGAATCGGCGGTTCGCATCACTCACTTGCCGACCAATACCGTAACGCAGTGCCAAAATGGCCGCTCGCAGCACCAAAACAAAGACACGGCCATGAAACAACTAAAAGCCAAGCTGTACGAGTTGGAAATGCAAAAGCGCAACGCCGAAAGCCAAGCCCTAGAAGACAGTAAATCCGATATCGGCTGGGGCAGTCAAATTCGCTCGTATGTGCTGGACTCAGGACGCATTAAGGACTTGCGAACGGGCGTGGAAACTGGCAACACTCAGGCAGTGTTGGACGGTGACTTAGATGCCTTTATTGAAGCCAGTTTGAAACAGGGAATTTAACGTGTCCTCAATCCACACCGGTAATCACTCAACCTAATACCAAACCCAATAGATAGTGTTTGGGAATGTAGAGACAGGGCGCGCCCTGTCTCTACAAAATGACAAACTGTATATTTTGTGAATGGTATAACTCGTAGGGTGGGTGCAGCGTAGCGAAACCCACCGTTGGCAGGTGGTTAAGTCCTTTTTATAAGGCGCTAGGTTTTAACTCCCTCGCGCCCTTTCAGCAGGGCGTAATACTTCCACAGCAAATAGGCAGCAGCGCTGCGATGAGGCGACCACGAGGCGGCCAAATCGCGCATGGCGCGTTCTTTAGGCCGCTCGGTTAAATTCAGCATGGCCTGCGCCGCAACCTGTAGCGCTAAGTCGTTGTGGGCAAAGACATCACAGCGATTGAGTGAAAACAGCAAGTAAATTTCCGCCGTCCAGCGACCAATGCCGGTAACGGCTGTGAGGGTCTCAATAACTTCGGCATCGCTTTGCTGATGGAGTTTGTCGTAGTCGATGTGGTGCTCGGCCAAGGATTTTAAATAGCGAATTTTTTGTTTGGATAGACCACACGCGCGCAAGGCCTCGTCATCGGCGGCCAGCAATGCCGGCTCACTGATTAAATGATTTGATGTTAAGCGCTGCCAAATGCTGTCAGCGGCCGACACCGAAAGCTGCTGTGACACGATGGTCATACACAAGGCCTCAAAACCACTGGCTCGCAGTCGCAGCGCCGGCATACCGGTTTGAGTAAAAATCGCGGCAAAACAGGGAGCAATATCAATCAGCGCCTCAATTTCTTGGCGCAGTATCTCGTTATTATTTAGTTTATTGACGAGCTCTTTCTTCACACGCTTCCTCTTTTTCAGCATAGGTATCGACACAATTTTTTGAAAAAGGAATCTCTTATATTTTGAAATGATTGCTAAAAATAAGAAATTTCTGTCCCCCTCTTTCTAAAAGAGGGGGTTAGGGGGAGATTTGAGGTGGTTGGAAATACCCACCCTGTTCAAATCCCCCTCAATCCCCCTTTTAGAAAGGGGGAGGCCGTTCATTGTAGTTTAATAATTTTTTTTAATTATTTTACCTGAGTGCTTTTCAAAAAATTGTGTCGATACCTATGCTTTTTCAATCGGTTTCAATCACTTTCATTAAATCCACAGAAATTTCTTCGGGACTAAAACTGCCTTCAATGTGGGTGCGACCGCTGATTTTATAGTCCACCAAAAACTGGTTGAGGTTTTCAAAGAAGTTGGAACGCACCCCAACATACAAGTCTTTGGTGATATTTTTTCCGGCCTCAACACCTTCGAGATTGAAGTCCAAAACATCTAAGCCCAATGACGAGCGCAGGTCGCGCGCCAAGGCATTGACGCCAACCATGCCGCCGGTTTGCAACAGCGCCGTCGTACCAAACGAACTACTGTCCGGCGGACGGCCAAATAGCAAATAAGACAAAATCGACGCGTCCCCCATTTTCGGGCGCGAAAACAGCGACACCTGTGGTTTTTTGACGTTGCCTAAGACATTGGCGCCGACGACAATATCGCCGTCATCAATTTTGCGCGAGGTGCGAATATCCAACGAGGGATTGCTGATAGGGCCGTTGCCAAAAATCACGCGGCCGCGCTCGATATTAATCATTTGGCCATAAATTCGCAATTCACCAGCTTGTACCGAAATCGCGCCGGTGGCTTTCGGGGCGCTACCCGGCTGGGCGCTGATTTTTAGCGCGCCTTTGAGTCGCGTTTCAATATCGGCACTGGCGACGCGCACGTCTTTGCCGAGCTTGACCTTGAGCACCAAATCAATCGGGCTGGGTTTGACGGCCTTTTTCTTGGGCTGATTGGGCAGTACCACATCTTCGGATACTGTCACTTTGGAGCCGGTACTCTCCGGTACAATCAAGGCGCGCGGAATGAGAATTTCACCGCGTACTTTGACGGTCTTATCGAGTATCACTTTGATATTGGGGCTAATCGAGACCTTGAGCTTGCGCGAGTCGGCCATTTGGAACTCTTTGCCTTTGATATTGATTGTCCCTAGGCGCTTGGCCGGATTGACATCACCGTCGATGTTAAAGCGGCCGCCGCCAGCGCTGGCTCGGCCTTTGAAGCCGATGCGATTGCCATTTTTGGCGTAAATATCCAAAGTCAAATCGCGAATTTCCGAACCGAATTTCGGCACATTAAAATCGGTTTTGTGCACGGTGATTTTACCGGCGACTTTCAGCGACTTGTTCGGGTCGCCGGACAGGGTCATATCGCCGGTGAGCCGGCCTTTGACATCATTCAATTGTGGCGCTAACCGCTCGATAAATTTCAAGCTCTTGTTGTCGATTTTGACATTGGCTTTAAAGCGGCTGGCGCTGATATTGGGCATTTCGGCGGCGATATCGATGCGCCCTATTCTCGACAATTGGCTTTTCACCAAGGCTTCTAGGTGCTGATTTTTCAGCACCACGGCAGTGTCCAAGCGCTGAATTTTTGAGGTCAACACGCCACTGGTGCTTTTGATTTTGAGCTTCCCGCCTTTAGCTGACACCTTGGCAGTGATATGCGGTTTGCCGGCTGTTAAAGCAATTTTGGCGTTGCCTGACAAGGTGGTGTTGACTTCGATATTTTTGGGAAAATAGTCTTTAAAGCGCCGCGTTGATAGCCCCTTCATCGTGACGTCAATCACGCCTTTATTGCCGGCCAAGCGGCCACTCGCGCACAAAGCCGTCGGTTGTTGGCGCAGGCACAATTTGCCCAATTCGATAACTTTGGGCGACAGCGTCAACGACGTGGCGGCTGTGGTTTGCCATTTGCCAACGAGTTGATTGTCTAGCGATAGGGCTTTTAGCCGGCCTTTCCAAGTTAGGTTTTGCTGATTAAGGCCGCCGCTGCCGGACAACGCCACGCTGGGGATTGCGCCGTCTTTGGAGGCGCTGACGTTTAGGCTGAGTTGGTGGGCGTTTAATTTGCCGCTGACTTTGCTCACGACGCGAGTAATGGCATTGCCGGCGACCTTGGCGTTGAGTATTTCGCTATTCAAGGCAATGGCTTGACTGGCCAAATCAATTTTAGCATCGGCTTTGAGCTGCGCCACGCGGTGATCTTGATAGCCGAGGTTGCGGCCGCTAAGTTTGGCGCTGACTTTGGGTTTTGCCAATGTCCCCGACAGTGCCACATCACCGTTCACCGCCCCTTGTAATTGTGGCAATAAGCGCTGCAATTGCGGCGCGTCGATGCGGGCTTTGAGCTGCGATTGGCCGCGTTTGACATCTAGCGCCAAGTGGCCATCAGCCTTGACGCTGTTGCCGGCCAAACTGAGATTTAAGCCCTTGATGTTAAGTTGATTATTACCTGACAGATAAGTCACATCGCCGCTGCCGGCAACGGCGTATTGCTGCAACGTCCCCGATAGTTGTTGAATCAGCGTCTGCACCGACAGTTGGCCGGCTTGTTGTTTGGCGCGGATTTTCAGCGTTGGGCTGAGGTTGGCTTGCACTTGCGGATACAGCGTTTGTGGCTTGAGATGAGCGCCCTTAATCAATGCCGTGATATCTAGTGGCGCAAATTGGCCGTTGGCGTTAATATCTAAGCTGCCGCCCAGCACTTTGCCAGTGATGCGAGCGCTTTGCAAACGCTTGGAGGTGGCGCGCATCGACAGCTTGACATCGCTGGGCGGCAAGCCCTGACCATAGAGGTAAAATCCCCCATCGGCACGGTAGTTTTTCTCATCGCCGGCCAACGTCATATCGACGCGCTTTAAACCCGGAAATGATTGGAACGGCGCAATATCGGCCGACTTGACGCGCACCTTATAGGCCAAAGCCGGCGCCCACGCGACGCGACCCCCGATGGTAAACGGCTGTTGGTTAAATTTGGCTTCGGCGTCGAAGCGACTGATTTGTTCGCTATTACCGGTGACTTTCAGCGACAGCGGCACTTGACCGGCCATCTGGGTATCGGCAGCGGTTTGCATATGGAGTTGATAGTTATCGAGCGTGCCACTGAGCGTCGTGGCAAAATCTTTGAGTACCACTGGCGGATTGCGACTCGCTTGCGGCCAGTACAGCCGCGCCCCTGCCAACTCACCTTGTATGCTGCGGTCGGCGAGTTGATAGCTAAGTTGTCCAGTAATGCGTTGTTTTGCCGTCAACAAATCCACTGCCAAGGGATTGACCTTGACTTGCTCGCCGTCAAACGTGCCTTGTAGTTTGAGTTGGATTTTATCGGTATCCGGCGAGTCGTAAAACACTTGACTTTCAGCGTGTAGCTGACCGCTAGCGCTGTCGTAATTGGCCGTACTTTGAGCGCTGAGACGGCGGATTTTCAGTTGATTAAAGGCGATATTGTCGCCATTGATATCGGCTTGCAAGGCCGGCTCGCGCAGTGTACCTTTGGCGACGACATTGGCAGTCAGTGCACCCGACAAAGACGGCCACAAGCGCCGCAAGTCCTTGGCATCTAAGTTGAGTTTCAAGTCGGATTGGCCGCTTTTTCCGTCCAAGAAAAACACCCCGTTGGCATCGGCTTTGTTGCCGGCCAGATTGAGTTTGAGCTTGTCTATGGCGATTTTTTGCGCCGCGCCGTCAAAGGCCAACCGGCCACTACCGGACAGCAGCTGATTTTGCAAACTGCCGGATAGCGAGGCAATCACGGCTTCGGCCACCACGCTGTCGCCGGCTTGTTTGGCGCTCAGTTGTAAGTGCTGATTGATGTCGCCGCGCATGTGGGGGAAATAGCGTTGTGGTTGCAAGTTGCTGCTCAACACCTCGGCGTTGATGTCCAGCGGCAACATTTGCCCTTGGGCTTGGGTGACGATTTCGCCGCCCAGCGTTTTAATGACAACGCGGGCTTTGTCTAGCGTTACTGTTAGCGGTTGCTTGCCACTATCGGCTTGATTAGCTTGATTAACTTTGCTGGGTTGTTGCAAGGTGCCGGCGACCTTGAGCTTGATATCGGCCGGTGGCACGTTGTTGGCGGCGAGGTAAAAACCACCGTCAGCACTGAAATTGTCCGGTGTCAACACAGCTTGTAGCGCCAGTTGTTTAATTTCTGGCAACTGCCGATAACGACTGATTTTATCGGCTTTGACCTGCACGTTGAACAGCGGTGGCCCGACCCAGCGGCCGTCACCGCTTAGGGTGAGTAAGTCGCCGTTAAAGTGGGTTTTGGCTTCAAAGTGCTTGAGCGACTGTAAATCGCCACCGGCCGTGATAGCAAAGGCCAGCTCGCCAATCCACTGATTATTGGTACTTCCTTTGGCTTCAATGCGGTAGTCGTCTAACGTGCCGCTGATATTGGCGTGGGTATTGTTGACTTTAAACATCACCGGCCGGTTGTTAGCAGCGGCTTGTTGCGGCCAATAAAAGGCCTTGGTATCGACATTGACATTAATACTGCGCTCGGAGAGCTTGAAGTGGCCGTTACCTTTGAGTTGTTGTTTTGCCGTTAGTAAATCGAGGATAAATTGCGAGCGCTCATCCTCGCCATCAAACTGGCTGTTGACGCGCAGCCGCAGTTTGTCGGTTTGCGGCGAGTCGAAAAACACATCGCCTTCAGCGTGAAAGCGCAGGTGGTTGAGCGTCAAATCGCCTTTGAGTTTTAGCGTCCCCGAAGCCGTGGTATCGGCCAAGCCCAACGACTTACCAACGAAGTGTTTGACCGTCAGTTGGCTATCGAATTTCGGTTGATTGAAGAGCGAAGAGACGCTACCGGTGAAGTCAAAATCGCTAAACCCTTTGCCGGAAATGACCAGCTTTAGAGTTTTTTTCAGCGCGCCAGATAACTTGACGTCGATGGTTTGCTCGTCGTCCCTCATCGCATTGCCAGCGTTGGCCTCTGCGTTTTGTCTTTTCTGAACGGTGCGGTAGGTGCTATCGCTTTGCAAGGTCAGCGGATAATCCCCTTTGGTTAGCATTTCGCCGCTCAAGTGTAACTTGGTATCAAAGCCATCGATGCTAAGGGTTTCAATCACCGCTTTTTGGCCGACATAATTGACCCGCATTTGCACCTTATTAATGACGCGGTCGTGGTTTTCCTTGGTGTTGGTTAGCGGACTTTTGATGACAAAATTATCCACCAACAGCTCTTCTAAGCGAATATCAAATGGTAATTCAAGATTTTGCAAAACAAAGGGCGGTGATACCGGCTCCGGTTTGACCGGCTGGTCGCCGCGCGAGGTCAACTTCAAAGTCGAGTCGCTGACCGTGATGGCGTTGATAACGAACTCTCTGTCCCAAATGGCCCACACCCGCCAGTCTAAAGTGATTTTTTTGCTTTTAAAATCGAGGTAATTATCTTTTAACTGAAAGTCGCTGAGGACAATGCCGTTAAAGACATCGCCCTTAACGTGGGCGGCGTTGACTTCGTAGCCGCTGTAGCGATTGGCCAAGGCAATGGCTTGTTTCAATCCGTTGGTAGTATTGAGAAAATAGTAGCCGCTTGCCGCAATGGTGAGCAACAAAAAGAGGAAAAGGAAGAATACATACTTGAGCGCTTTTTTCAGCTTGCGCATCTAAAACTCCGAGCCGATATTGAGGTGCAGACGGTATTTGTCGCCCAAGTCATCGTCAAAGCCGTGCGCGACATCGAGGCGAATTGGCCCAATCGGCGAGTAATAGTGAAAGCCGCTACCAGCACCGACTTTGATTTTGCCCTTGTCGGCTGAATAGGCATCGCCGGCATCGACGAACACCGCGGCCGCCATACTGTCGGTGAAAAAGTATTCGTATTCGGTACTGAGGTAGTACATTCTGTCGCCACCAATATTAGCGCCGGTACTGTCTCGGTCACCAATTTTGTCGTAGCTATAGCCGCGAATGGTGCGATCGCCACCGGTGAAAAAGCGATACGAGGCCGGCAAGTGGTGAAAATTATCCACCCAAGTGCGACCAACCGCACCGGCCAGTTTGATTTTGTGTTTCTCGGCAAATTTGCGGCTGGCCTTGGCCTCGCCTATGGCTTGCAAGAAGCTGACATCGCTGAGTACCGAGGTATGCGCGCCGGTCAGCGTCCCCTTTAACCACACGCCGCGCGAAATATTCATCGGGTCGTCGACCTTGCGATAAATCAGTGAGGCAAACGGCGTCAACAAGCGCAAATCGCCGTGGTCATTGCCCAGTGTAAAGTCTTCTTGTTGCCATTTGAGGCCAAATTCACGCTCCCAATTACCCACTTTGTCGTGGTAAGCTCCGCCGACATTCCACAGCCGCAAGTCAATGTCGCCGCTGTTGTCTCGCTTGCCGTAGGCAAAAATTTTGTAGTAGTCCGTCGCCGGTTTTTGGGCTGGAATGCGGTATTCAACCCCTGTCTCTTGCTTTTTGGGGGTGACAAATAAATCGGCTTTAAATTGATGACCGCGGCGGTTGACCCAGCGCCAGTCAAAGGTGTATTTGCCCCGTGGGCCAGTATCGGTACCGTAGCCGATAGCAAAGGTGTGCTTTTTGTTGGCTTTGGGGTGAATGACGAAATCTACCGGTACGGACTGCGTGGCTTTTACCGGCTCGGCGCTAACGTCTATCATTTTGACGTAGTTTGAGTTATATAGGTCGCGTTGCGTATCGGCAATCTCTTTGGCGGCGTAGACATCACCTTCTTTGAAGGTTAAAAAGCGTTCGAAGACATCGGCGTCTAAAAAGTCTTGTTTAATGGTGGTTTTGCCGAAGTGATAGCGGTGCTTGGTGTCGTATTTTAGCGTGATGTCAGCGCCTTGGTAATCCTCGTGAATAGCGATTTTTTTGCGGGTAAAATCGGCGTCAAAGTAGCCGTACATGGTCGCAAAGGCCACCACATCACTTTTGAAATTTTTATATTTTTCCTGCACTAAGACATCACCGGATTGTAGTGGGTATTTATCCACCAATTCTTGATATTCTTTTTGGGTTTTGCCCTCGCCTTCGACAGAGACATCAACGCGCTTGAGAATCACCGGCGCACCGCGTTCAACGCGGTAAGTGACCGTCCAACTGTCGGCCGTTTGCTGATTATCGACATCGACTTTGGCCTTATAATAACCGAAGGGTTGCAGCGACTGCTGAATTTGCGCTGCGCCTTCTTTCACTAAAAAATTAATGTAAGAGGGGTTTTTAACCGCCTTGCCACTTTCGGCATAGACATCTAAAAAGGCCTTGGCATTTTTGAGTTGTTCGGTGTCTTCTAGGCCGTTAATTGCCACTTGGAGTTTGATACCGGTACCGGCCTCTTCGTCTTCATCAGACTGAGCAGAGGTAGCTTGATTTTCTATTTTTTTCGGACGATTGACGTTGTCCTCTGGCGTTTGAGTACCATTGCGGGGCTTGCTCGTCGTGGTGTTTGCGGCTGGTTGGCTCGCCGATGGCGTTTCTGTGGTCTCACCCTCCAAGGCTTGCTGAGGGGCAATATCCACGGTTTTATACAACTCGCGTTGGATGGGTTTCATCGCTGATGCGGCCGGTGGGAAAAGGTTACTCTCTACTTCGCTGTGTGAAGCCACATTATCCACTAATTTAGCTGAATTTTTTGTGCCACTGGACAGCGACAAAACCTCGCTATCGGCAAGTTGCGCCGCGTGAGTAGCAGTAAAAAAAGTCAAAATAATTGAAGAAACTAACAGTCTATCCATACAAAATTATCGGTTATTAATGGGAGTTTTTGCAGCACACAGCCACACGAAGCGGGCATTCTACCACAATTCACGCTGATTTTTTCAGGATTATTGGGCGTGACGCCTCTCAATCAACAATCATCTCGTGGTACAAAATGTCTTGATACAGCGCTTTGGCCGCGTTATCGGCGGCATCCTTGCGAATGCAATGGCGCAAGTCGCTGAGTTGGGCGACCATACTGTCGCGCGCGCTGCCGGACACCAGTAGCTGCTTTAAGGTTTCGGCCATTTTTTCTGGGTCGATGTCATCTTGCATAAATTCCGGCACGATGCCCTCGCCAGCCAACAAATTAGGTAGGGAAAAATGCGGAATGGTCAGGCGCTTTTTGGCCAACTTAGCCGTTAATCGGCTGACTTTGTAGGAAACCAGCATCGGCTTTTCCAACAACATCGCCTCCAAAGTTGCCGTACCCGAACTCAGCAACACGGCGTCAGCGGCCTGCATGACCATGCGCCCCTGACCTAAAAAGACGTGAGTATTAAGTTGGCTATGCTGGGCAAGGCGCTGCGCCAAACGCGTTTTCAGAGTATCAGTTGCCGCTGGAATGAGAAACTGTATATTGGGCAAAGCCTCAGCCAGTAACGCCATCACCTGTGTAAAAATAGGGAGCATTTTTTCCACTTCGCTGACGCGGCTACCCGGCAATACCGCCAGATATTTGGTTTCAGGTGTCGTCTTGTCCGTCAAACCCAGCATCGCCAAGGCTTGCGTTTGCGAGCTGTGCTTGGGAATCATATCGACTAAGGGATGCCCGCAACACACGGCGTTCATTTGGTGGGTTTGGTAGAATTTGGTTTCAAAATCAAACAAGGTCAGCATCAAATTGCACGAGCGCTTAATGTGGTGAATGCGTTCCTCTCGCCACGCCCAAACCGAAGGGCTGACATAGTGAGCGGTGTATATGCCCAAATCTTTCAAGCGCCTTTCGAGACTGAGATTAAATTCGGGGTAGTCAATACCGACGAAGGCATCGGGCAAGGTACTCTCGTAGTGACTGGTCAGCTTCTTGCGGTAATACAGCAGTTTTGGCAGGCTTTTAAGGACTTCGGTCAGCCCCATGACGGAAAATTCTTCGATGGGAAACAAAGAATGAAAACCCTGCGCCTGCATCAGTGGTCCGCCGACACCGTCGAATTGAATACACGGATTGATACGCCGCAAGGATTTAATGAGTTCGGCACCCAGTTGGTCGCCGGAGGCCTCGCCGGCCAGCATGGCTATGTGCATGGTCGCTCCTAGCGAATTAATCCGCGACGCATATTCGGGAAGAAGTCGTTGAGCAAATTGAGTACCGGCTGGTTATCGGCCAAGTGTTTCAGCTCTTGCTTGGCCTCTTCCAAAGTCAAACCAGAACGATACAATACTTTGAAAGCGCGATGAATGGCTCTAATTTCTTCCGGCGTAAACTGGTGGCGGCGCAGCCCTTCCTTATTAATCGTCACCGCTTTGGCCGGCATGCCATCAACCATAGCGTAGGGTGGCACGTCTTGCTTGACGCCCGACGAAAAGCCACAAATGGCATAATCCCCGATAGTGACAAACTGATACACCAACGCAAAGCCGCCCATCACCACATGGTTGCCAACGTGAACATGACCCGCCAAGGACGCACCGTTGGCAAAAATGGTGTCGTTGCCAATCACACAATCGTGCGCCAAATGCACATAGGCCATAATCCAATTGTCATCGCCGATTTGGGTAACGCCGCCATCTTGCACGGTGCCGCGATTAAAGGTACAAAATTCGCGAATGACATTGTTGTCGCCCATTTTAAACCACGTTTCGTCACCGTCGGCAAACTTCTTATCTTGTGGCGTTTCACCAATTGAGTTAAATTGATAGATTTTGTTATTACGTCCAATCTGGCTAGGCCCTTGGATAACTACGTGTGGCCCAATCCACGTACCATCGCCAATGTCGACATCGGCACCAATCACAGAATACGGGCCAACACTGACGTTTTCACCAAGGCGCGCCTTGGGGTCAATAATCGCGGTGGGGTGAATCATAAACCGGCCTCCCTAAGCGTCTACAGGACGACGTGTACACATTAATTCGGCGGTACAAACGACCTTGCCGTCAACTAGGGCTTTACCGTTAAAACTGTAGATACCGCGACGAGCCCGCACCAATTCGACTTCGATATCCAGCCGGTCACCCGGCACGACAACTTGCTTAAAGCGCGCTTTGTCGATGCCGACAAAATAGTACAGCGAACTGTTGTCGTCGGGCGGGACATTCTCGGTTTTAAAACCGAGAATGCCGGTGGCTTGCGCCATGGCTTCGAGTATCATAACACCCGGCATCACCGCTTTTTGCGGAAAGTGGCCTTGGAAAAACGGCTCGTTAACGGTGACATTTTTAACGGCAGTTAAGGTTTTGCCGACCTCGTAATGGGTGACTTTGTCCAACATCAAAAAAGGATAGCGATGCGGCAAATAGCGCATAATTTCTTGGACATCTAAAGTGGTAATTTCTGTAGTCACGATGATTTTTCTCTTTTAAATGAAGTAAATAAAGTTTCTAATTTTTTGCTATAGACCGTCAGCTTATTCCATTGTCGAACCGGTAACACGTTAAAAGAGCCGGCATAAACGCCGGTCTTTTTGATGGACTGCAAGACGCGAGCACCACCATTGACTTGCACGCCGTCAACAATCTCAATATGTCCAACCACGCCAACTTGGCCGGCTAGCAGACAATGCTTGCCGACCTTGGTCGAGCCGGCGATGCCGACGCCGGCCGCCATCGCCGTTCCGTCACCTACATGGACATTGTGAGCAATATGCACTAAGTTGTCGATAATGACGTTGTTGCCAATCACGGTGTCGTCAATCGCACCGCGATCAACGCAGCTATTAGCGCCGATATGAACGCGGTTGCCAATAACAACGCGCCCAATTTGTGGGATGGCTTGCCAATTACCGCCCTCAAAACTAAAGCCAAAGCCTTGGCCGCCAATCACAGCACCCTCGCTAATCACACAGTCCTGCCCAATGTGGCAATCGTGATGGATAATAGTTCGATGGCCGATACGCGTGTTGTCGCCCAAGTGAACACCGGCCTCAATCACCGCGCCGCAGCCGATTTGACAACCAGCACCGATAACGACATCGTCACCGATGACGGCGTGCGGCGCGACGCTCACGCCCTGCCCTAGACGAGCACTATCGGCAATAACGGCCGATTCAGCGATACTGGCCGGTTGATTTTTTTGCGTCAATGCCAATAAAATTAGGCGAAAAGCCTGCTGTGGGTTGTCATGACAAATGCCGGCACCAACAAGTTCGCGGTAGGCCGGTTTGACGATATAAAACACGCCAAGCGTTGCGTCAATCTGTTTGCTGGCTGCGGCTGTGCCAATATAGGCCAAACCACCTGCGACGGGATTGGCCACCGAGCAAATACACTCGACTGTGGACGTTGCCTCACCAATCACCTCACCGTCACACAGCTGGGCCAGTGCGCCGAGGGTTTGGGAAAATTTTATTGCCTGAGTCAATTTATTCAACACCTTGTTCGGATAAATAGTTAAACACATCGGGAGAAATATCTATGCAGGAATTGACGTAAATCACCGCCGTTTCATTCTGCACGTAAACCAACTGCTTTTCTTTGGCTACTTTGGCAACTAAATGAATAATTAAATTTTGCAATTTGGTCATTTCTTCGTTGCGGCGAGAAGTCACTTCATTCTGGATGCGCTGTTGCAATTTGGTCAACTCGACTTGCTTTTCATCAATGTCTTTTTGTAGCTGATTAATCGCTTGTTGATTTTTGTCGTTTGGGTCTTTATCCGATTCTGAAATTGCACTGTCGTACTGATTAAGCAACTCAGAAATCGTTTTGCGCAAGGCGACAATTTTTTTGCGCTGCGGTTCGAATTCACGGGTTAACTTTTCTCGAATTTGAGGGATTTGTGGCGCCGAGCTACGCAACTTGCGATAGTTGACGTAGCCGATGCGCGTGTCCTTAAACGCCTCGCAATTGCCGGCCTGTGTCAGCATCGGCAATTGTGACACCATCAGAGACAACAACAATAATTTAAATCCTTTCAATAAATAGCGCATTATCACCACCGCAATTAGAACGGCACACCCAAAGTGAATTGGAAGCGCTCGATGCTGTCATCTTTTTTCTCGTTCAACGGCACGCCATAGCTGATATTTAGCGGCCCTACCGGCGAACGCCACAGCAAGAACAAACCGGCCGAATAACGCAAATCTTTGCTGTCAAAATGGCCAGAGTCATAGACATTACCAAAGTCGGCAAATGCCCCGATGCGTACGGTCTCGGCATCTTGTCCCAAATGCCACGGCATAATCAACTCAGCACCACCGGTGACGCGCAGGTTGCCGCCTTTTATATCACCTTTACCATCGTCCCAACGCGGTCCCAAGGAGTTATTTTGGAAACCGCGCACCGTGCTTAGTCCACCGGCATAATAGTGTCGGAAAAACGGCAAGTCGTCGGAGCTGCCATAACCATCACCGTAGCTCAAATCGCCGCGCACCGAAGCAATCAGCTTATCGTGGAGTTGGAAGTACGTGCGGTTTCTGACGCCAGCCTTAAAATAAGTTTCACTGCTGCCCGGTGTCACCACTTCGGCATTGACGCGAGTAATTGAACCTTCGGTAGCAAAAATGGTCGAGTCGCGGGTGTCGTGCATCCAATTAAAGTCCAAGACAATTTCATTGAAATCATTGCCGTGCTCACCTAGCCATACAGGAATTTCTTTGGTCACCGTCGAGCCGGTGGTAATTTCCGTATTGCGGAAACCGCCGCCCACCCTAAAGGATTCGTACTCATCGATAGGAAAACCGAAGCGCAAAAACGCCCCCCAGTTGTCAGAAGCCCAATCACCGACATCGCCGGCATCTTCGTCACGCTTGTTATAGTAGAGGCTGAAAGAACGGCTCACGCCATCGACAGTAAAGTAAGGGTCGGTAAAATCAATGGAGTAGTTTTGCTGACTGGATGACTTAGAAAAATCGAACGAAAAATAATTTCCCGTACCCAAAAAGTTAGCGGTATTGTAGCTGGCGTTGTACAACACGCCCGTCGACGAACCGTAACCGACACCGGCTTTAATACTGCGGTTTGGCGTTTCCACCAATTCATACACCACATCAACTTGATCTGGACGACTGGGCACGCGGCGCTCCATGCGCTTGACCGAGGTAATATAGCCTAAACGGCGCAGACGTTGCGCCGAGCGCTCTAGCTTGGTGTGATTGTAAACAGCCGCTTCCATTTGACGCATTTCGCGGCGCAAGACCTCATCGTTAGTTTTGTAGTTGCCCTTAAACTCAACGCGGCGCACGTAGGTGCGGCGGCCTGGTTTAATCAAGTATTTTAGCTCGACTTCTTGCAAATCGCGGTTAATCAGCGGTACGATTTGCACGTTGGCAAAGGCATAACCCTTGTCACCCAGCGCATTCTTGACTGCAATTTGCGAGCGTCGGACATTGTCGCGCGAATAATAATCGCCAACGCCATAACGCAAGAGCTCATTGAGGGCATCAGCCCCTAAAATTTCGGTAGATGAAAATGACGACCCAGCAATGCGGTAGGGCAAGCCTTCTGTCAAATTAATGGTGATATAGACGTCTTTTTTGTCATCGGTTAGACTAACTTGCGTCGAATCAATTCTGAAATCTAAAAAGCCACGATTGAGGTAATAGGCCTCGATGGCATCGACGTCGGCATTGAGCTTTTCGCCAGAATAGCGATCGCCACGCGTCAGTGTCGAGTGCCATTTGGTGGGGGTTAACTCAATTTCCCCTAACAAATTTTGCTGGGAAAAGGCCTGATTGCCGACAATGTTAATTTGCTTGATGCGAGCCGAAATCCCTTCCTGAATGTCGAAGGCCATCTTGACGCGGCCATCACCCAAAGGAACGGCCTTGCCGCTAACAATGACGTCAAACTTTGAACGCGAGTAGTACAAATTCATCAACTCGCGTTCGGCGCGGTTGAGTTTGGCGATATCGTAGGTGTCGCCCTCCCCTAGCCCCAAAGCCACCAAGCCTTTTAGTAGGTCTTTGGTTTTGATATGGCTGTTGCCTTCGACTTGGACTTCGCCAATCACGGGGCGTTCAACCACTTCGACAATCAAGCTGTTGCCATCGCGCAACAATTTAATGTCTTCAAAAAATTCGGTTTCATAGAGTTTTCGCACAACCTGAGAAAAATCCGCATCGTCTAACAAATCTCCGCGTTTGACAGGTAAGTAGTTGAAAAAACTACCTGCCGTTAGGCGCTGTAAGCCCTCGACGCGGACGTCATCAACGACAAACTGCTCTGCTTGTGCGTAACAAGAGAAAAGAACAGCGGGAAGTAATAATTTTGAAAATTTCATAAACACACCGGTTAGGCAAAATCAGGGTCGACATTCTAACAAAAATAGCCGGCTAAAACTAGGGTTGGGAGAGATAATTAAACCGCCAAAATCGCCACCAGTGCCTCGCGCAATTTGGCGTTTTCCTCGGCCTTGCCCACCGTAATGCGCAAGACATTGTCCAAAACGGGGTGAACGCCGTGTAGATTTTTCACCAAAATTCTGTGCTCGTCGCGCAGTTTAGTGAATACCTCAGTACTATCAGCGCAACGCAATAACAAGAAATTGGTTTGCGATGGATAAACCGTCACATCGCTACGCGCCGCTAACCAATCGTAGAGCGCAACTTTTTCTTTGAGAATTTTCTCCACCTGCTCATTGAGGTAGGGCATTTGCTCCAGCATAAAACGCGCCGCGCCCTTGGTCAATAAATTAATATTGTAGGGCATACGGACTTTGTTGATTTGTTCGAGCAACTCAGGCCGACCGACCATATAACCCAAGCGAATACCAGCCAAACCGATTTTTGACAGGGTGCGAATGACAATGACATTGTCATACTGCGTGAGCAAATCCAAAGCGTTATCGTCGGCATAGGCAGTGTAGGCTTCGTCGATAACCACTAGGCCGGCGGCTTGTTCGCACACGGTTTTAACAAAATCCTTGTTGAGCAACATGCCGGTAGGATTGTTGGGATAGGCGAGGAATGTCACTGCCGGCTGTTCGCGTTGCAACGCTGCTAAAAAGGCCGCTTCGTCCAAGGAAAAATCGGCGTTTAAATCCACACCCACATAGCGCATACCGCAAACTTCGGCGTATTGTTCATAGAGGACAAAACTTGGGGCTGGTGACAACACGGTGCTGTTGGGGCGCATCGTCGCCAATAATACCAATTGAATTAGTTCGTCTGAGCCGTTACCAAGCATGACATCAAACCCCTGTGGCAAGTTAAACTGTTTGCGCAACAAAGCAATCAGCGACGATGAATTGGGGTTCGGGTAGCGGTTGATATTAATCATGGATAGCACAGTACCCAGCGCTTGGCGCATCTCTTCGGGTAAAGTATAGGGCGACTCCATGGCGTCTAATTTAATCATGCCGCCGCCACTGGCAACGGGATAGGCTTGCATAGATTGGACTTTGTCGGTAAAAAGGTGGTTTAAATTCATAAGGTTTTCTCCGAATTTGGTTGTTGGCGATAAGTAGCCGAGCGCGCGTGCGCGTAGAGGCGTTCACTCTCGGCGAGTACGCTGGCGTGACGCGCCAACTCGCTGGCCTTATCAGCGGTGCAGTAAATCAGACTGCTGCGCTTTTGGAAATCGTAAACGCCCAGTGGCGAGGAAAAACGTGCCGTGCCAGACGTCGGCAAAACGTGATTGGGGCCGGCAACGTAATCGCCCAAGGCTTCACAGGTGTGAGCACCCAAAAAAATCGCCCCAGCGTGTTTGATACCTTCGGCCACCGCTTGGGGCGACTCGGTCATAATTTCTAAATGCTCTGGGGCGATAAGGTTGGCCACCGTAATCGACTGTTCGAGGTCGTCAGTGAGCACGATAGCACCGCGGTGCGTCAAGGATGCTGCGATAATTTCATGGCGCGGCATGGTCGGTAGTAGTTTTTCCATTGCTTCAACGACGGCTTCGGCATGGTCTTCGTCGTGAGTAATTAAAATCGCTTGGGCATTGGGGTCGTGTTCGGCTTGTGAAAACAAATCGGCCGCCAACCAGTTGACATCAACGCTGCCATCAGAAATCACCGCAATTTCTGAGGGTCCGGCTATCATATCGATGGCAACTTTGCCAAACACTTGTTTTTTGGCAGTGGCGACATAAATATTGCCCGGCCCGACGATTTTATCCACCGGCGCAATGTGTTTAGTGCCATAAGCCAAGGCCGCTACAGCTTGTGCGCCGCCGATGCAGTAAAATTCGTCAATTTCACATAAAAAAGCCGCCGCAAGGACAAGACGGTTCATTTCACCATTCATGGCCGGACTCACCATCACCAAGCGCTCAACACCGGCAACTTTCGCCGGAATGGCGTTCATCAACACCGATGAGGGATAGGCCGCCGTGCCACCTGGCACATAGAGCCCAACACTGTCTAATGGCGTGATTTTTTGCCCCATAAAGGAATCGTCGTCCTCGTTGAGCTTCCAGTCGTTGATTTTCTGCTTTTGGGCATAGGCGGTGATGCGCTTTTTAGCGACATTTAACGCTTTGCGCTGTTCATCACTGATAAGCTCCCACGCCTCCACCAGCGCCTCTTTTGAGACAATCAAATCATTAATGTCTTCAGCACCATTGCGGTCAAATTGACGCGTGTAATCTAACAGCGCGACATCGCCCAACTCGCGGACTTGGTGAATGATATTGCGGACAGTTTCTTCGACTTGATTGTCGTAGCTAGGTTCCCACGCTACCAATTTTTGGATGGCTTTGGGATTTTTTTCTTGATAACGGATTTCTTTGATTTTCATAGTCACTCAGTCTCAACTGGGTCATAGTAATCGCTCATTTTATCACTTTTCGTTGGCTTCGACCGGAAATTCTCGCAAAAACGCCACAATCGCAGTACGTAAGCCCGCCTCGTCCAAACCATAGTGGGCAAGAACCGTTTGACGACTACCGTGAGGCACAAAATTATCGGGCAAGCCCAGACAGCGCACGACTGTCCGCGGCGATTGCGCGGCGATATACTGAGCGATAGATTCACCAACACCACCTGCGAGAACGCCCTCTTCCACCACCAGCACGCGGCTATGCGTTTCAAGAAAATCGTCAATCAAGGCCGTATCCAACGGCTTGACAAAGCGCATATCGACGAGTGTGGCGTCGTGCTGTTTTGCGCTTTGCTGTAGCGCTGACAATAGCGTGCCAAAAGCCAAAATGGCCACATGCTTGCCGCGCCGCACCACCTTGGCTTTGCCGATGGCCAGTTCATCATCGCGGCATTCACTTATTTCGGGCACATAACCCAAGCGGCCGTCACCCTTAGGATAGCGCACCAAAGCCGGCCCGTCGTAATGATAACCGGCACTGAGCAACCGCAACAATTCGACCTCGTCAGAAGGCGTCATGATAACCAAGTGAGGAACGCAGCGACCAAATGCAAGGTCAAACGCGCCAGCATGTGTCGCACCGTCCTCGCCCACTACGCCAGCGCGATCGACGGCAAACAACACGTCCAAACGCTGTAGTGCAACATCGTGAATGAGTTGATCGTAAGCACGCTGCAAAAAGGTCGAATAAATCGCCACCACTGGCTTTACACCTCGACAGGCCATACCGGCCGCCAAAGTGACCGCGTGTTGCTCGGCAATGCCGACATCAATATAGCGTTCGGGAAATTGTTCGCTAAATGCTAGCAAGCCCGAACCCTCGCGCATCGCCGGTGTAATCGCGAACAGGCGCTTATCAGCTGCGGCCGTTTGCGTCAACCAGTGCGAAAACACCTCGGTAAACGTCACAGCACGCGCAGCAGTGTGCGTTACAGTGGTCTTCGGTGACGATAGAGAAAAAGGTGCAATACCGTGATAGCGCACCGGCGCGGTTTCAGCCGGCAGATAACCTCTGCCTTTTTGCGTTTTAACGTGCAGCAACTTCGGCCCTGATTGCTTTTGCAACGCTTTGAGTGTCGTCACCAAGCCCAACACGTCGTGACCATCCACCGGCCCGTGGTAGTGAAAACCGAGGTGACTAAAAAAATTGGGCACATTATCAGTGTCAGCCGCCGTCAGTGCGTCCAAGTGCGCCGACAGCGCGCCAACATTGGGGGAAATTGAAAAGCCATTATCGTTGACAATCACTAACACATTGCTATTGAGTGAGCCGGCGTGCTGTAGCGCCTCTAAAGCCATACCCGCCGTCAACGCCCCATCGCCAATAACGGCGATGTGGTGATTGTCTCGACCTTGTGCCTGGTCGGCTAAGGCCATGCCGATGACAGCCGAAATTGAAGTGCCGGCGTGACCTACACCAAAATCATCGCAAGGACTTTCATCGCGCTGCGGAAATCCCGACAAGCCACCCCATTGTCGCAAGGTGGACAGTCGCGCCCGACGGCCGGTCAGCATTTTGTGCGGATAGGCTTGATGCCCAACATCCCAGATTAAGCGATCACGCGGGGTGTCAAACGCGGCGTGAATAGCTACAGTAAGCTCTACCACACCCAAGCCCGAAGCTAAATGACCGCCGGTCTGCGCTACACTGGCTAACAATTCCTCACGCAATGCTTCGCACAGTGTTGGCAACTGTACCAGCGCCAATCGCCTGACATCGGCAGGCGAATCAATGCCAGCCAGCAACGCATAATCGGGCATAAGCTATTCGACAGTGACCGATTTAGCCAAATTGCGCGGCTGATCGACGTCCTTGCCCAGCACCACAGCCGTGTAATACGATAACAATTGCATCGGCACAACGTACAAAATCGGACTAACCACAGGGTGAACCGGCGGCATCACAATGGCTTGATCGTGCTGATTGTGGTCGCAGACGCTTTGTTCAGCCACCAAAATGACTTGCGCACCGCGCGCCGCCACTTCTTCCATATTTGACAAGGATTTTTCTAACACATCGTCGCTAGGACACAGACACACCACCGGCACGGCTTCATCAATCAAAGCGATAGCGCCGTGCTTCATCTCGCCAGAGGCGTAGCCTTCGGCATGAATATAGCTGATTTCTTTAAGTTTTAGCGCCGCCTCCAACGCAATTGGGAAGTTTCTACCGCGCCCCAAGAACAACACGTCGCTGGCCTTGCTAACTTCGTGAGCAACGGTTTGAATGTGTGCAACATCGTCAACGAGAGCTTGCGTTTTGGCCGGCAAAACCACTAAGTCGGCAACAATGGCTTGCTCCTCTGCTAGTGTTAACGTGCCGCGCTGACGCCCCAACCAAATGGCTAAACACAAAATCGTCACGGCTTGCGCAATAAAGGCTTTCGTCGAAGCCACGCCGATTTCAGTACCAGCATGAGTCAATAATACATCGGTGCTTTCACGCGCCATCGTGGAGCTAGCGACATTGACTAGGGTAACGATGTGCTGGCCTTCGGCCTTGGCTCGACGTAGAGCCGCCAAGGTATCGGCAGTTTCGCCTGACTGCGACACCGCAATAAAAACGCCATTTTTGGGTTGAATTAAATCGCGATAACGGTATTCTGAAGCGACATCGATATCAACGCTGAGGCGCGCCAACGTCTCAATCCAATATTTACCCACAGCGCCGGCATGATAGGCCGTGCCGCAAGAAATAAAGGCGAGGCGTTCAACGGTGTTAGGGTCAAACGTCAAATCCAATGGTTTAACGGTTTGACTATCAAAGTCGATGTACTGTTCGAGCAGGCCTTGAATCACTTGAGGTTGCTCGTGAATTTCTTTGAGCATGTAGTGAGGAAAGCCACCTTTGTCGGTATCATCTGCGCTTAGGCCGGTCTCGACCAATTCGCGCTCGACAGCGATGCCGGCTTGGTCGTAAATAGCGATATGCTGCTGAGTGACGACGGCGTAGTCACCTTCCTCCAAGTAGCGCACTTTGCTGGTGCTTGGCGCAAGCGCTAAAGCATCGGAGCCAACGTAGCGAGCGCCCTCGCCTTCGCCCACCAGCAGCGGGCTACCCAAACGCGCCACGAAAAGGGTGTCAGGCGCTGCTGCAATCATGACAGCCAAAGCGTAAGCACCGTCCAAGCACTTAATGGCAGCGCGGAAGGCATCCAAAGCCCCCAACCCGTTATCTAAATAAGATTGAATCAAGTGAGCGACGACTTCGGTATCAGTTTGACTGCTAAATACGTAGCCTTTATCAGTCAATTCTTCTTTGATTTCTTGCCAGTTTTCTATAATACCGTTGTGCACTACACTGACGTTGGTTGAATGATGAGGATGTGCATTGTCTACTGTCGGTTTACCGTGCGTCGCCCAACGGATGTGCCCAATACCAACACGGCCATTCAAAGGATTAGCGGCAATTTCGGCGTTGAGGTTAGCGATTTTTCCCTCAGCACGACGGCGAATAAAACCCTGATTCGGATTGGGGTTCTGTATCGCGATGCCAGCGCTGTCGTAACCTCGGTATTCCATACGCTTTAGACCATCTGCCAAAAAAGGGACGACGTCACTATCTGCGACCATTCCGATAATTCCACACATAATACACTGCTCCAGTTTTAAGTTTAAACCCCGCATTATAGGAAAAAGTGCTAGTTATGGCTAGTTGATTTTTTCAACTAACTGTCTTTAGAGATAGCGCAACAGTAGCCTCAGACGAGGAAAAAGTTTCGCCGATCATAAATTTCAGGAAAAAACTTGACGGTTGCATTTTGCTCTATATAATACACGCCTCATTCCCCGATAGCTCAGTTGGTAGAGCAGTAGACTGTTAATCTATTGGTCGGCGGTTCAAGTCCGTCTCGGGGAGCCAAATCCAAAAGCTCGTTAAGTTTCCTCCTTACTTAACGGGC
>PDWI01002253.1_pt1 | contig 29329 bp, 16 predicted proteins | sample 1430891 | NCBI WGS metagenome assembly PDWI01 (sample SAMN01162508, study PRJNA174530) | Oral metagenome, whole genome shotgun sequencing project. | biome: Marine environment; feature: Marine mammal; material: Swab sample of the gingival sulcus; isolation source: swab sample of gingival sulcus... | reverse complement strand
TTTCATACAAATCTGAAATCAGACCTTTAAATGAAATAAAGCAATTTTCCCAGTTGCTTTCTTTCACCCTTTTCAAAGTAATGCTAACTACCGGATATTTATTTTGATGCTGTTCGCAAAAAGCCTTGTCTTTTGCTATTTCAAATTCCGAGAATAAATCGTGATTTTCAGGTCGTTGAATATCAAAAAAATGTTCGAGCATCGACAAATTGAAAGTTTTGCCAAAACGGCGCGGACGAGGCATCAATGATACAAGCGATTTTCCGTACAAAAACTCTTTGATAAACAAGGTTTTATCTACAAAATAATTGTTACCCAGTATGTAATCGCGAAAATCGGGTATGCTGGTATTTAGGACTTTTCTTGCTTTCATTTTTTTGGGGGTAGTAAGAATGTAAATTTTAAATAGGTAATGCATCTGTAAAGTCAGACCTTACGTTTTACAAAAGTACTAAATTATTTCGAGGCAGCAAGTTATTTAATTGAAATATTACTGTTTTAAAGACATTATAAGCGGTATAAGATATTTATTTATAATATTTTAAGTTATATTTTTCTTTTTTTGTAAAATCCAAAGGCATAATTTTCTTGCAGACAATAGATAAGAAAAATTAAATTTACTTTCAGCTGATTACCAATTCCTTTTCTCCTTCGCGTATAATTTCGTATTCATCGCTTGTGCAATCTACAATGCAAGAGCCTGTTAATGAACCATGTCCGCCATCAATAACAATATCTACCGAATTGCTGTATTTTTCATAAATTAATTCGGGGTCGGTTATATATTCCATAATATCATCATTGGTGTCGATAATAGAAGTAGATAAAATCGGATTTCCTAATTCTTCTACAATGCTTCTTATGATATTATTGTCGGGCACTCTAATTCCTACGGTTTTTTTCTTAGTTTTCAATATTTTAGGTACTTTATTGCTGGCATTAAGAATAAAAGTAAACGGACCCGGCAAATTTTTCTTCATTAACTTATACGTTGGCGTATTTATGTGCATAACATATTGCGAAATTGAACTCAAATCGTGGCAAATAAATGAAAATTTAGCAGTTTTAAAATTTAAACCTTTCAATCTTGCCACTTTTTCCACTGCCTTATGATTGTGAATATCGCAACCTAAACCATAAAGCGTGTCGGTAGGAAAAATCACAATTCCGCCGTTTCTTAGTTCTTCCACCACCCTCAATATCATTTTTTGCGATGGATTTTGTTCATACATTTTTATAAACATAATTCTCTTAGTTTTTTAATGAATAGTTTTACTTGGCTTTTAGCCGTTAGCCCTTTTGCTTTTCGCAAATCGTAAAAAGACAAAGTCTTTTTACAACAGCCAATAGCCAAAAGCATAACAATTTTAAAATCATTAGAATAGTATGCCAATACTTCGTTATATTTTTTTTAACTGTTTGGTAATTAACGTTTTTGCAATACCTTAATTATTAGTAACATAATTGTTAATTTCTCATTTCTCATTGCTAATTGACTTAATTAAATAGCATCTCGCGATATTTTGGCAGAGGCCAAACCTCATCATCTACCACAAGTTCTAATTTATCTATATGCTCTCTGATACTTTCTAAATAAGGTTTTACATTTTGCTCATATTCAACACCTTTCGCTGTTGTATCGGTTATTTTATTTGCTTTTTTGCGGGCTTCTATCATTTCAGCAACCAGAATTTTTATATTGCTTACGTGATACGAAATTTGCTTAATTGTTTCAACTGTTCCACCTGAAAATTGCAAATAATCGTTCTCGCCAAACAAATCTTTTATGCCTTTCACATTATTTATTAATTCCGATTGATATTTAATACAAGTTGGCACAATATGATTTATTGCCAAATCGCCAAGCACCCGCGCCTCTATCTGTATTTTTTTTATCCAATTTTCAACTCGAACCTCATATCTTGCTTGCAACTCTCTGAAATTCAAGACATTGTTCTCCTCGAAAATATTAACAATTTTAGGTTCTAAAAAAGCTTTATACGCCGGAATTGCATCTGTTATATTGCTTAAACCGCGTCTGGCAGCTTCCTCTACCCATTCTTGGCTATATCCGTTGCCCTCGAATCTAATGTTTTTCGATTGTTTTACGTAATTGCGCAAAACAGTAAAAATTGCATCATCTTTTTTGGTTCCATCATTTATTAATTTATCCACCTCAGTTTTAAATATTTTAAGCTGATTAGCAACAATTGTGTTTAGCACAATAAGTGGCGACGAGCAATTTTCAGACGAACCAACAGCTCTAAACTCAAACCGATTTCCCGTAAATGCAAAAGGCGATGTGCGGTTTCTATCGGTGTTATCTAACAGTATTTCAGGTATTTTGCCCACATTCAGATTTAAAGAGGTATTGTCTTCAACTATCAAATTACTGTTAAGTTTTGACAATTCTATTTCATTCAAAATTTCGGTAAGTTTACTTCCTATGAACGCCGAAATTATTGCCGGAGGAGCTTCATTGCCACCCAAACGATGCTGATTGCCGGCTGAAACGATGCTGGCTCGCAAAACGTCGGCATTGTCATGAACAGCTTTTAGTGTATTAATAAAAAATGTAAGAAATTGCATATTGCTTTCCGGAGTTTTTCCCGGCGAAAGCAAATTTTTACCCGTGTTGGTAGATAATGACCAATTGTTGTGTTTTCCCGAACCATTGATGCCTGCAAAAGGCTTCTCGTGAAGTAAAACTTTAAGGTTGTGTTTCATTGCAACCGTTTGCATTATGTTCATTAACAATTGGTTATGGTCAACAGCCAAATTTGTTTCCTCAAATATTGGTGCACATTCAAATTGATTGGGCGCAACTTCGTTGTGGCGAGTTTTTAGCGGGATTCCCAATTTGTGAGCCTCAATTTCTAAGTCCATCATATAGGCAGATGTTCGCGGTTTGATAGCTCCAAAATAGTGGTCGTCAAGCTGTTGGTCTTTCGATGCGCTATGCCCCATTAAAGTTCGGTTGGTAAGGCTTAAATCCGGGCGAGCCTGATAAAGCGCACTGTCTATTAAAAAATATTCTTGCTCAATTCCTAGTGTGGAAATTACTTTTTTCACGTTTTCGTCGTAATATTTACACACATCAACCGCAGCTTTGTCGAGTGCCGACAATGATTTTAATAATGGAGTTTTATAATCAAGTGCCTCTCCTGTGTATGATATGAAAATTGTGGGAATGCACAGTGTTTTTCCCGCAACAAAAGCCGGCGATGACGGATCCCAAGCAGTATATCCACGCGCCTCAAATGTGTTGCGAATGCCTCCGTTCGGAAAACTTGACGCATCGGGTTCTTGCTGCACAAGCACTTTTCCGCCGAAGCCCTCGAATGTTTCGCCGTTTTGTGTCATATCGAAAAACGAGTCGTGTTTTTCAGCGGTTGCATCGGTTAGAGGGTGAAACCAATGTGTGTAATGCGATGCTCCACGACTAATTGCCCACTCTTTCATGCCTGCTGCCACTTGGTCGGCAATATCTCTATCTATATAGCTGCCGCAATCTACCGCCTCAATTACACTTTCATATACCTTTTTTTCAAGATATTTTTTCATTTTTGGTCGGTCGAATACATTTACACCAAAATAATCCGATGCTTTTGCCGATGGAAATTCAACCTCTTGCATCTTGCGCTCTAATAATTTATTAAGTGCATTAAATCTCATTACTGCCATAACTGTTAGTCTTTTAGATTAAGCGTGCAAATTTATTTATTTTTTTTTAAATATAAATTTTTATAGCAAACTCATGTAAACTTTTTTTGATATTAATGCCAATATCATTTGTTTCAATTAGCAATAAATAATGAGTAAATTGATGATTATTTAGTTGATAATCATTGTTTTACAAGCCTTTTTACAAGAGTGTTGTAATTAATAATTCGTTAAATTTTTGTAATCGACTGATAATTAACATTTTTTTTAACAGATTTTTTTGTTGTTCAATGTTTTGATTATAAGTAATATAATTGTCAAATGCTCATTACTCACTACTAATTGGATACGCGAGTTTCGGTTTATTTTTTATAATTTTGCAGTCTTAAATTAAGAATTAAAAATTAAGAATGAAGAATGATAGTTTTGATAATCAGTAAGTTATACTATATTTTTGTTGCTTTGTAAAAGTTTGATTATCAGTTTATTATAAAAAAATAACGTACTATTCTCTGAAATAACCTTAATTTTTAATTACTATCGTGAGGGCTTCGCCGTTCTCAATTCTCAATTTTCAAATATAAACAAATGAAATCAACATATTTAATATCTATAATCATCTTATTTTTTGCATTATCGTGCAATAATTCATCAGATAAAAAACAAAATATTGACGAAAGTAAGAATTTGCAAATAAAATACGCTAAGGGATTTAGCATAAAAGACTATGGTTCTTATAAATTAGTTGATGTTTCCGACCCATCGGGAAAGAGCAAAATAACGTATCATTATGCTCTTGTGGAAAAGAATGTTGATAGTTCTAAAATTGACAAGAAATACACAATAATTAAATCGCCTGTTGAACGAATTATTTGCATGACTTCGCTACAAATTTCCAATTTTATAAAATTGAAAACACTTAATAATATTGTAGGGATAACAAGCACTCGTTATTTGTATAACGAAGAGTTGCGAAAATTAATTGAACAAGACAAAATAAAGCGCATAGGTTACGAGGGCAATTTTGATGCTGAAACAGTAATGGCTATGAAACCGGATATAATTCTAATATCGCCTTTTAAACGTGGTGGTTATGAGCCAATTAAGAATATTGGCATTCCGTTGGTTTCATTTTTAGGTTATAAGGAATTAACGCCGCTCGGACAAGCCGAATGGTTGAAATTCACGGGTCTTTTGCTTGGCAAATATGACGAAGCTGTGAAAATTTTTAACGAAATAGAGCAAAAATATCTTGCTTTAACAAAATTAACAGCCAAAGTGAAACATCGCCCCACTGTGATGAGTGGTCAATTACATTCGGGCAATTGGTATGTTGTGGGTGGCAAAAGTTTTTTGGCAAAGCTGTTTAGCGATGCCGGAGCCGATTATTTTATGAAAGACAATAAAGAATCAGGCGGTTTTTATATTGGTTTTGAGTCGGCTTATGCCAAAGGTGCAAATGTAGATTATTGGCGAATACTTAATAATTTTCATGGTGATTATTCATACACTGTACTTGGCAAAACCGATGCCCGATATACCGATTTCAAGGCATTTAAAGAAAAGCAGGTTATTTACTGTAATTTGAGTAAAACAGCATTTTATGAATCTTCTCCTGTTGCGCCCGAATTGGTATTAGCTGATTTTATAAAAATATTTCACCCTCAACTATTACCTGAACACAAAGCAGTATTTTACAAATTACTAAAATAATGGCGTTCAGTGGAATTGATTTATACGAAATCAGACCGCAAATAACGCAGAGGCTTTGCAAAAAAAAAAAGTGTAATCGACTGCTAATCATTGTTTTGTAAAATAGATTTTTTGTTGTGCAATGCCCTGATTATCAGTAAAATAATTGTCAATTCCTCATTGCTAATTGCTAATTGAACTAAGTGTTGTTTTATATTTTATTCCGATGATTACAATATCGTCAGTTTGTTCCACTGCTACACTCCATTGTTCTAACGCTTGATATATTTGTAATTTCTGAAATCTCAACATCGAACGCTGACAACTTAATAACAGTTTAAGAAAGCGTTTATTTGAGAATTTTTTGTCTTTTGGTCCTCCAAATTGGTCAGTAGCTCCATCAGAATACATGTAAATCATATCCTCAGGCATTAATTCAGCTATATTTTTTTTAGCAAAACCGTTTTTCTCTTTACATATACCATTTATATTAAAATCGCCTCGTATATAAAATAGGTGATATTCATCTTTGCTAATCAATGGTTTAACTTTTCTACCATTAAGCATAAGATAATTTTTTTTGTGGCGCACAATTACAATAGGTCTTTTTATGCTTGAAAAAGTTAGAATATCATTTTCGCAATCAAATTCACAAAAAACGGCATCTAAATTTAGGGATAAAACGTGTGTATCGGTAGAGCGAGTTAAAACATAGGCAAGTTCACGAGTTAGAAGAGTGGCAACGGCAGTAGGGTCTGAAATTTTGAGTCGGTTTACAATATAGTTTAAAGCCATAAACGAAAGCATTGACAGCATAGCTGCCGGAACACCATGTCCGGTAGAATCGGCAACACACAAGAACGTTTTATTTTTATTTTGAGCTGTAAAATACATATCGCCCCCAACCATGTCGCGAGGTTGATAAATGATAAATGACGAAGGGAATAATCTTTCAAAATCTGACTCGTCGGGCAACACGGCTGATTGTATTCTTTGCGCGCTAATCATACTTTCAGATATAGATGCAAATACCTTGTAGTCAAGTACTTCCTTAGACAGTTTCCGCATTTTACTATGCAAATGCAATTTAGTGTATAATTCGGTAGCATCTACGGGTTTTTTTATATAATCATCGGCACCAAAAAGCAAAGCTTCTTGAATACTTTCTTTGTCAATTTTAGCAGTTACCATTATAACAATAATATTTTCTAACTGCTTATTTTGCTTTATGTTTTTTAAAATAGAAATACCATCTATATCAGGCATAATAATGTCTAACAGAATAATATCGGGAATTTGTGCTTCTATCATTCGATATGCTTTCATTCCATTATTTGCCGTTCTTATTATATATTTATCTTCCAGTAAGCCCTCTAAAAAAAGCATATTTATAGGCTCATCATCTACTATTAACAAATTCAACATAGCTTAAATAATTTATCTAATATGAAGTTTCAAAGATACAATTTTCTTTCCAAAATCAATAAAAAATTTCAAAAAAATGTATTTTTTTTTGCACGGAATAAAAAAATAGATACTTTTGCCGAAAAGTTTAACCAAAAAGTTAATCCTATTAGTTAAACTGAAAAAACAATTAACAATGAGCAATTTCAATTAACAATGAGCAATTAGCAATGAACAATTGGCTTGCGCACGACTAAGTCCCGCAAGAAATGGCAAAACATTAGCCTACGATATTAATCGTGGAATTGATAATGAGGCTTACGCACGACTGAGTCCCGAAAGGGACGGCACAACATTAGCCCACAATGAAGCATGAGCGAAATTGTGGGATACATGGACGGCACAATACTAGCCCACAATGTAGCACAAGCGAAATTGTGGGATACATGGACGGCAAAGCATTAGCCCACAATGTAGCACAAGCGAAATTGTGGGATACATGGACGGCAAAGCATTAGCCCACAATGAAGCACAAGCAAAATTGTGGGATACATGAGCAAACCAGATGATAAAATATAAACAGATGAAGCAAAAAGAAGATACAAATACCGAAGAAAAAATAATAAAAGCAGCCAAAAAAATATTTTTGAGGCATGGCATGGCTGGTGCAAGAATGCAAGATATTGCCGATGAAGCAGGAATTAATAAATCATTGCTTCATTATTATTTCAGGAGCAAGGAAAAATTATTTTCAATTGTATTTCAAAAAGCGGTAAAAGATGCAATTCCTCAAATAGTTCAGGTGTTTGCCACCGATGCACATTTATTTGATAAGATAAGAATTTTTGTGCGCGAATATTTAGAATTTATTGGTAAAAATCCGTATTTGCCAATGTTTATTATGCATGAATTGTCATCAAGACCCAAGCATTTGCAGGAATTATTAGACACCATAAAAATTGATATTGATTTTATTGCCGAACAAATTCAAAACGAGGTAGATAAAGGTAATATCAGACCGATTAAACCTGTTCAGTTGATGATGAATATTCTTTCGTTATGTGTGTTTCCGGTAATAGCAAAACCCATGATGGCTAAGTTCTTTGTTCCTGATAATAAAGATGATGTGTATTCGCAATTTTTAGAAGAACGCAAAGCTCTTGTGGCTGAGTTTGTTATTAATAGTATTAAAATTAGTGATTAATCTTAGTTCAATTAGCAATTAGGAATGAGCAATGAGCAATGTGAAAAGTAACGAACTATTGTAATAAAATATAAATAGATGAACAGAGAAGCAAAATTCTCAATTTTCAAATTTTAATTATAAACAAATGAGAAAGACATTAATATCAATAGGGATATCAATAGTTATAATTGTGGCAGCTATTGGAATAGTGAAGCTGATGAACAGCAAGCACAAAAAAGAGAGTAAACAGCCCGAACGTAAAGCTCCATTGGTGGAAATTATTAATCCAAAGTTTGGCGATTTTAGTTTTATGGCTCATGCTACGGGTAAATTAAAAGCCGTAGAGCGTTTTGACATTGTGGCAGAAGTAAACGGACAGTTGAGCAAACAAGCTTTGTTTTTTAAAGAAGGAAAAAGTTACCGAAAGGGCGAATTAATGTTGGCAATAAACAGTACCGAATATGAAATGGGTTTAATTGCCAAAAAAAGCGATTTCATTACTCGAATTACAGGCGTGTTGGCAGATTTAAAATACGATTATCCTTATGCTTATCAGAAATGGTATGATTATGTGAACAGCATAAACGTAAACAAACCATTGCCAACTATTCCGAAATTTAAAACCGATAAAGAAAAATTTTATTTAGTTAGCAAAGGGCTTTATTCTCAATATTATAATTTAAAATCGATGGAAGAGCGTTTGAGCAAATACAAAATAAAAGCACCTTACAACGGAGTGCTTATCAACGCCCATGCCGTAGGCGGCGAAGCGGTTCGTCCGGGCAGCAAATTAGGAACATTTATCAACACTTCGGCATTCGATTTGGAAGTAACATATCCCTTAGATGTGATGCGATACATAAAAGTGGGTACACCTGCCGTGCTTCGTTCATCTGATTTAGATAAATCGTGGAAAGGTAAAGTGGTGAGAATTGGAGCAAGCATAGATGCAAAAACCCAAAGTGTAAAAGTATTTATTCGCACAAGCGGCAAAGATTTGATTGAGGGAATGTTTTTAACTGCAAGCGTAGAGCAAGAACCTATTAAAAATGCAATAAGCATTTCGCGTAAATTAATTAACAGCGAGGGAAAAGTATTTGTGGTAGAAGATAATAAATTGAAACTTAAAAAAGTAGAAGTATTAGAAAGTCAGGATGATATGGCAATTGTGAAAGGCTTGTCGCGTACTGATAATATTATGACAACAGTAATAAAAAGTGCTTATAACGGAATGGTAGTAAGAACACGATTAGCAATGAGTAATGAGTAATTAATAATTATGTTGCTGATAATCAGAGTGTTGTATGAATTGGCTTGAAGATTATTAAGTCTTTATTATCAGTTATTTATAAAAAAAATCAACGAACTATTGCAATTATCACATTAACAAATTAAACAAATGAAGAGTATAATATCGTATTTTATAAAATTTCCGTTGGCGGTAAATCTGATAATGGTTTTCGTGTTTTTGTTCGGAACATTTTCTCTATTAAATATTCAACATAATTTCTTCCCAAATGTACCAAAACGAGATGTTTATGTAGATATTTTATTTCCGGGAGCATCGCCCGAAGAGGTAGAGGAAGGAGCTATTTTGAAAATAGAAGAAAATTTAAAAGGATTGGAAGGATTAGAGCGAATAACCTCTGTGTCGAGCGAAAACATGGGAAAAGTAACAGTGGAAATGAAAAAAGGCACTAATATGAACGATGCTCTAATGCGTGTAAAAAATGCAGTTGGCAGAATAGCATCTTTTCCCAAAGCCATTGAAACGGTTGTTACCTACAAACACGACGACACCAATATCGGAATGTGGTTTGTACTTACCGAAAAAGGCGAGCATCAAACCGATTTGAAGCAATTGAAACAACAAGCACGCAAGATAGAACACGATTTACTTCAACTTGAAGGCGTTTCTAAAATAAAAATTGGAGGCTATCCGCCCGAAGAAATTGCAATTTTAATAAATGAAGACAAACTCAATAAATATAATTTAACTTTTGCCGAAGTTGCACGGGTTGTATCTTCTACCAATTTGATAATGACAGGAGGAAGCATAAAAGATGGCGAAGAAGAATTTTATATACGTGTGCGAAACAAGGCGTATGATGCTGATGCTATTGGCGATATGATTTTGCGCACAGGCGACACAGGAGGAGCTATTCGCTTGCGAGATGTGGCAGAAATAAAAGACCAATTTGCCGACACACCCTCAGCGGGACGATATAATGGCAAAGCCGGCATAATGTTTACCATACGCTGCACATTTACGGAAGACGTGGTGGTGGCATCGCAAAAAATAAATGCTTATTTGAAAGAATACAATGAAGAACATCAATATTTTCAGGCAATTATATTAAAAGATATGAGCGTTATCTTAAATCAACGTATTGATTTACTGAAAGATAATGGACTGATGGGTATTATTTTGGTACTACTATTTTTGTCATTATTTTTAAATCCGCGCATTGCATTTTGGGTAGCCGTAGGTATTCCGTTTTCTATGTTAGGAATGTTTATTATTCTACCTTTTACAAGTGTAACAATGAACATGTTATCGCTGTTTGCATTAATATTGGTATTGGGTATTTTGGTAGATGATGCCATTGTAGTTGCCGAAAATATTTACCGCCATTGGCAAATGGGCAAAACACCGGTAAAAGCCGCCATTGAGGGAACATTGGAGGTAACTCCGGCAGTAGTTTCGGGTGTTTTAACTACGGTTTTGTCATTTTTAGCATTTTTATTTCTCGAAGGTCGTACGGGTGATTTTTTCAGTGAAGTAGCTATTATTGTCGGATTTATACTAATGGTTTCTTTGGTGGAGGGTTTGCTCGTATTGCCCTCGCATTTAGCACATTCCAAATCATTGAAACCTCAGAAAAAGAAATCTTTTTGGCAAAAAAATATGAGCTGGGCAGAACGTGGTATTTTACATTTTGCAAAACATTATTATCGTCCTTTTCTAAAATGGGCAATTAACCACCGTGCCATTATTTTGGCATCTTTCACTGCTCTTTTTATAATTTCGATAGGCGCAATACAATCAAGAATAGTGCGTCCTACTTTCTTTCCCGAAGTTGAGGGCGAAGACTTTACCGTTTCATTAGAAATGCCAAGTGGAACACAAGACATTGCCACTTTGCGAAGTATTGACAAAATAGAAAACGGCATTTGGTGTGTAAATGAGCAATTACAGAAAGAAGGAATTGAAGATAAATCAATTATCAGAGAAGTAAGCGACAATTTCAACGGCAGAGGAAGTAGTGCCACCGTTCGCGTACAATTAGTTGAAAGCGAGCTGCGCCATTCTACTTGCGATGAGGTTATTCAGCGAATTAGAAATTACGTGGGCGATATTCCCGGTGCAGAAACATTGCTTTATGAGGCTTTCGTTCCTTTTGGCAAGGCGGTAGTAATATCATTGCAGGGCGACAACAACAAAGATTTGCAGAAAGCAAAAGAGGAAATCAAGGTAGAAATGAAAAAACGCGAAGACATAAGCGATGTGTCAGATAATGCTCCGATTGGAAATCGCGAAATAGAAATTGATTTAAAACCCAAAGCCTACCAATTAGGAGTATCATACAGAGATATTATTGCACAAGTGCGAGCTGCTTTTTGGGGCTACGAGGCACAGCGTATTCAGCGTGGCAAAGACGAAATTAAGGTTTGGGTAAAATACGATTTAGACAATAGGCGTTCCATTGGTCAGTTAGAGCAGATGAAAATACGTTTGGCTAACGGCAAATATTATCCTTTGTGCGAATTAGCTACGCTAAAAGTAGTCAATGGAGTATCGAGCATCCGACACTTAGATTTTAAGAAAGAAATACAAATAAATGCAAGTCTTTCAAATTCTAATATATCGGTGCCTGATTTATTAGCATCATTAAAAAAAGATATAATAATGCCGATACTCAAAAAATACCCTGATGTAAAAGTATCGTTTGACGGGCAAAGTCGTCAGACACGCAAAATGGCAAATTCGGCAAAGAAAACATTGCCTGTTATTTTATTGTTGATGTTTGCCATCGTGGTACTCACGTTGCGCTCCGTAACGCAAAGTTTATTAGTTTATGCTATTATTCCTTTGGCTTTTGTTGGCATTGTTTGGGGACATTTCATACACGGCATGCCTATTTCATTAATGTCGGTTATGGGCATGATTGCTCTTGTTGGTGTAATGATAAACGATTCTCTGGTGCTGATTAATGCTTTAAATATAAATCTTAAAGACGGCATGAAATATCGAGAGGCTTTGCTTGATGCAGGTCAGTCGCGCCTACGTCCTATTATTTTGACTACACTTACAACTGTTGTCGGCGTGGCTCCTATGGTGCTGGAAACCAGTATGCAAGCGCGTTTCTTAGTTCCCGTTGCTATTTCTTTGGCTTATGGTATGCTAATGGCTACTACTACTACATTGATTTTATTACCCGTTGTTTTGGTTATAGTTAATAATATGAAAACAAAAACTCTGTCGTTTTTTAAAGGCAGAAAATTAACCAACGAAGAAGTAGAACCGGCATTAAAACAAATAGATTACGAAGAGGATTAAGAATTAAAAGTTAAAAGTTAAAAGTTAAGAATGAGACCTCACGGTTTTTTTATCTGCGAGGTATGAATTTTAACATTAAATTATTCTTTTATATTTGCAATAAGCAACTAAATAATTAACAAAAGATGAGAAAAACATTATTGATACTAATATTATTTTTACCAAATTTATTGATAGCTCAAAACATAGGCGATAAATTGAGTTTGGAAGATGCTATAAAATTAGCTTTGGAAAATAATTATGATATAAAAACCGTAAAAAACAAGTTGCAACAAGCTACCAACAGCAACACCAGAGGCAATGCGGGCTTGTTGCCCCAAGTGTCAGCCGGCGGAAATGCCGAATTCTCTACCAAAAATGGGAGCGTTAAACCTCGTTCATTAGAAAAAGCTATTAATACAGATGGTTCTAAAACTACCACTTTTGCGGGCAATTTACGCGTAGATTACACCTTGTTTGGAGGATTTGCGAAATATTATACCTATAAAAAATTACAACAAAACAATGAGCGTGCGCGCTATCAATATCAAATGCAAATGGAAAATACTATTTTGCAAACAGCACAGGCTTATTATACGGTTTGTAATGCCTCGCAACAGTTAGACATGTTTAAAAAGTCGATTGCAATTTCTGCCGACCGCTTAAAAAGAGCAAAAACTCGTCAAGAATTCGGACAAGCAGGCACGCTGGATATTTTAAATGCCGAAGTGGATTATAATTCCGACAGCACACGTGTTTTGAATGCCGAACTTCAATATAAAAACAGCATCAAAAACCTTAATGTAATTTTGGGAATAGACGTAGATACTGAATATAAAGTTGATGATAAGGTGCAATTTACAGTTATTGAAAACGAGGCTGCTATGCAAGAAAAAGCCATGCAAAACAACAGCATTTGGTTAATGCAGCAACATTTACAAACAATGGCAGAATTAGATGTTAAAATTGCAAAATCACAACGTTATCCATCATTATCAGCCTATGGAACTTATAGTTTTTATCGTCAAAATACAAGTATGGGGCAAACCGAATATTTGCAACAAACGGGACCAACGGCGGGTTTAAGTTTGCGTTGGAATATATTTAACGGCAGACAGCAGCGCATTCGCGAAAAAAATGCAGATTTAGAATTAGAAAACAGCAAAATATCTGCCGAGAAGCTAAAAGCGCAGTTGCAGCGCGATATTGCCAATGCTTATACCGATTTCGATTATAAAAAACGCACTGTTAATTTGCAAGAAAAAAGCCGCGCCCGCGCTAAACTCAATTTCGACCGCACTCGCGAGTTGTATCAGTTAGGGCAAGTTTCGTCAATAGCCTTTCGCACAGCACAACAGAACTATTTAAATGCAGAAATTGCTTATAATGCAGCTCGATATGCAGCAAAATTATCAGAAATTATTCTTCTGAAAACAGCCGGACAGTTGATTAAGTAGAGTTGAAATTTGGTTAAATGAGGAAAAAAGTCGGAGAGGCGAGATTCGAACTCGCGACCCCTACGTCCCGAACGTAGTACGCTACCTGACTGCGCTACTCTCCGAATTGCAGTATAAATTACACTTTCTGTATAACAAAAATAATCTTGTGTAATTGTCTAATAATAAAAGTATTAACTTGGTTGCAAGCCTGTGTTTGCAAGGCTAATTGCGCGGCAAATGTATAAAAAGTTTTAGATAAACAAATTTTTTTTCAAAAAAAATTGTAAATTTGTTGGCTAAAATATGGTTTAGTGAACAAAAAATTATACATATTATTCAGGATAAGCATTGGGTTTTTAATGGTTTTATACATGTTTTTGATTATTTTACTTGTATATTTCCATTTTACGCAAAAGGGAAAACCTTATGTAGAACACAAATTTGTTCTAAATAGAAATGATAGTGTTGTTGATGCTATTATTTCAAAAATGAGTATTGACGAAAAAATCGGGCAACTTTTCATCGTAAATTTTTACCAAGCTACCTCCAACGACAAAAAAAAGATAGATTCCATTATTCGACATTTTCATGCAGGAGGCATTATGTTCACACAAACGCCATTGTTTGAACGCTTGGTTATTACCAATTATGTAGATGCCAAATCTGTATTGCCGCTTTTTATAGCATCGCAAGGAAATGCGTTAAACGAAGAGAATTGCTATTTGCCTATAAACCAAATTATTAATGCTGTTAATGATACCGGTTTTGCATACAATTACATAACGAATTATGCCGATGTTTTAAAACAGCAAAATGTTAATATTGAATTGTCAAATTGTTTAAATACGTCTAATTATAATAAGAATGAATATGCTTTTTGTGAAAATGAAAAAAAGGCTGTCAGACAATCAGTATATTTTCATAAAGCCTTGTTAAACAATAATATAATTAGTTGTGTTAATTTTGAAGATTCTCTATTTTTCAACACCGATACAATTGCATTAGACAGTTTATGTCATTTGCAAAATAGCAAAATACCATTATCTGACTTTTGGGCTATGAAAATGCCCGAAAAAGTGATAAAAAGCATTCAGCAACAAAATTGCTCACACAACTTTGCACAATTTTACAAAAGGTATTACGGTTTTGAGGGTCTCGTAGTTGTGCCTTTGTCGAATAATATTAAATCTAATGACTTACAATCACTCTTTGATGCCGGAGCTGAATTGTTTATTTGCAATGAAAATCCGAAAATTTATATCAAAACATTGAAAAATTTGGTAGAAACCAAAGCGATAGAAGAAACTGAAATCAACATACGAGTAAAACGAATACTCAATGCCAAGAAATGGACATCGCCAAAATTAAAACCAATAAAATCAGCAGAAATAAGCTATTGTAATATTCTGAATACCAATAATATAATGCTTTCATGGAATTTGCATAAAAAATCATTGTCTTTGGTTAAAAATAGTAAAAATATTTTACCACTTTTTGATTTTATTACTAAAAAAACAAATGTAGTTATATTTGGAAACAATAAATTTAAGGAATTTCGCAAAGTGTTAAAATATTATACCAATTTTGTTACCACAACATTGAGCCGAAAGAACAAAATAAGCACAAGAAGCCTTAAAAACTCTGACAATATAATAATTTTAATAGATAAAAATTCTGAAATCGACAGCTCGGCGATAAAAAAATTGCAAAAGATAGCCAAAACTAAAAAAATCGTAGTGGTATCATTTGGCAGCGATGTAAAACCATTGATGTTTGCCGATGCTGTTTTATTTGCTTATAATGAGCATAATTTTTCGCAAAGCAATGCCGCACAAATTATAGCTGGAAGCGTAAAACCTGTGGGAAATTTTATACCTAAACTTCAAATTGACAGTGGTTTAATAGTTTCGTATAAAAAAATTAACAGATTGAAATATACAATTCCGGAAGTTGCAGGTTTCGATAGTTATAAATTGCATGCCTTAGATAGTTTAATCAATTATGCGATAGAAAAAAAAGCCACACCCGGAGCGCAAATTTTAGCAGCAAAAAATGGCAAAGTCTTTTTTTACAAATCTTACGGACATCATAGCTATCGGAAAGCTATAAAAGTACAAAATACTGATATTTATGACCTTGCATCAATTACGAAAGTAGCCGCCACAACCGTCGCAGCCATGAAATTATACGAAAATGGCTTGCTAAACATGCACGATTCTATAAAATATTACATAGACGACACGATTAATTGCAGCATAAAAAATCATCAATTAATTGATTTTTTCATACATAAAACAGGAATGCCGCCGGATATGCCAATCTTAAAATACATAATGTACACGGACACGGCAACGGGAAGATATGATAAATATTTTGCCGAAAAATCCGATTCTTTACACACTATAAAACTCGCTGATGAGTATTATTTGCGGCGCGATTATTTAGACTCGATTGTTGCGAGTTTATACAAATTAGAAATAGATACCGGCAAAAAATATGTGTATAGCGATATAAATTTTAATATTATTTATGATATTTTACTCAAAAAAATCGACGATTGTTCATATACGCAATTTGTTGATAATGAGATATATAAACCATTGCAATTGTGGCATATAGGCTTCTTGCCACTTGAAAGGTTTCGCAAAAAACAGATTGCGCCTACGCAAAAAGACCGATATTGGCGAAAGCAACTTCTGCATGGCACTGTTCACGACGAATCGGCAGCCTTATATGGAGGTGTGGCAGGCAATGCAGGTTTGTTTTCCAATGCCAATGATATTGCCATTCTTTTTCAAATGTTGATAAATGGCGGAACTTATGGAAATGCAAAAATATTCGACAAATCAACAATCGAATATTTTACCACAGCACCCGAAAATTCACGTAGAGCATTAGGTTTTAATTTAAAACAAGGTGCTTTTGGTCATACAGGTTTTACAGGTTGCGCCGTGTGGGCAAATCCTAAAACCAAATTGATATTTGTTTTTCTTTCAAACAGCATTCATCCGCGAATGATGAATAAAAAATTACGAGATATGAAAATTCGTAAAAAAGCTCATAATATTATTCTTCGCTCGACTATCAAATGATGCATTTTTGATTTTTTTCTACTTTTTATTGTTTTTTTTAATAAAACATACTACTTTTGGCGTTTTAAATCTGACTAATAATATTGTAAAATAACTGAATAAATAAAATTGCCAATTGACATGAAAAAACTAATTTTTATATTTACAATAGCTTTTTTGCAAATCTCACTATATTCTCAAACCGAAGAAATTGTGCCAAAACAAATTGATTTTGGAATATTTGCCGAAACCGACTATATAACAGCACCTTCGGTAAGTTTTGACGGAAAATATTTCGCTTTTGTTGTAGTAAATCCAAGCGGTTATAAAATGTATGAGTGCAAAATTAATAATGGAATATTCAGCACACCGAAAGAAATAGAAGTAGCAACATTATTTTTTGGCGAAAATACTTACAAAAATGCACCTGTGTATAATTACGATGCGTCAAAAATCTATTTTTCAGCTAATAAAGACGGAAACAACGACATTTTCGTAATAAAACGAACATCAGAGGGAGCATGGTCGGAACCCGAAGCTCTACCTGCCACTATCAATACTACCGAAAACGAAAATGAACCGTCAATTTCGGCGGATAATAATACACTGTATTTTGTTCGTTTTCAGAATGTTAAAGACCCTGAGTGCGGAACAATCTACGTTGCTCGCAAAGACTACAATCACAAATGGAAAAAGGCTGTGAAACTTATTAAACCATTGAATGATGGTTGCGAATGTACGCCTCGCATATTATCTGATAATAAAACATTAATGTTTGCGTCAAAACGCGAAAAAGATAAAAGTTTCAAAATATATTTTACAAAAAATCCTTATGGCGATGTATGGTATTTACCCAAAAAAATTGGAGAAATGTCAAAATACAATGAATTGTATCCCACTACCGATTATAAGGGAAATACTACATATTTCACGATAGACCGCCGAAGAACTAAAACATCAAAAATATACTCATTTGAAACTCCGTTGTCTGCCAAGCCATTGGAAATGAAAATATTAACAGGTAAAGTAACCGATAAAAATAATAAGGCAATCAAGGCACACATTGATTTATTAAATCCATATTCGCTAATTTCTACCGGATTGTATAACAATAAAGCTGATGGAAGTTATCAAATATTTGTTAAACCCAATTCTAATTTATTGATTGATTATTCGGGCGATAACATGTCGCACCAATTTGTGGAATATGACAATTCTGAGTTAGAAACCACTCTCGATACAGTAAACAGTGTTTTGTTTGGCACAGTTGATTTATTCTTAAAAATATATGACAAAGATATTTACGAGCCAATAGATGCCAATGTAAAAGTAATAGAACAATCTACCGGCACAGAAATTTCTTGTCCTACTAAAAAAGTTGCCGCCGGACGATATACCGTGAAAATTCCGATAGGTAAAGTTTATTCCATCGTTATTGAAAGCGAATTTACTAAGCCATTTACATTAGAATTTGATTTGTCGGGAGTTGTTGTTTACCAAAATTATGTTAAAAATATTGAAGTTGAGTCGGAAAAAGTTGCCTACACATTTAATATTACCGATGCCGGAACAAAAGCCGGAATTAATTGTCAGATAACGCTGACGAATATGAAGAGTAAGCAAAAAATTACAACAACCGCTACAACCGACGAAAAAGGTAATGTTACCATATTTGCAAGAAAAGGCGACTACTATTCAGTGTCGGTAAATCCGCGTGGATATACATTTTTTAATACAAAAATTGACGTGAAAGACGATAAACCTAAAAAAATTAAGGTTAAATTGAAGAAATTTAAGAAAGATATGACAATGGGTTTGAAAAATATTACATTTGAAACTAACTCGGCTGATTTAAACGAAGTGTCTTATGCCGAATTGGGTCGAGTGGTGGATATGATGAATAAAAACCCAAATATAAAGGTAGAAATTTCGGCACATACTGACGATATTGGCTCTGATGCTTACAATTTATTACTTTCTGACAGGCGTGCAAAATCGGTAGTTAGCTATCTGCAAAAGAAAAAAATTGATATTAAACGTATGATTTTTAAAGGCTACGGCGAAACAAAACCGCTTGTTCCTAACAATTCTAAGGAAAATAGAGCCAAAAACAGACGAGTAGAATTGAAAATTACAGACTTAAACTAATATTATTATTCAATTACGAATTACGAATTACGAAACAAAATTTTCAATTCTCAATTATATATAAATTATCACATTAATCAATTAACTAATTATCAAACTTATAAAAGAATGAAAAAATATCTGATATTAAGCATACTCTTACTTTCGGCATATCTAAATTTTGCCCAAGATATGAGATATAAAGAATTAATTGAAATTATAAAACAGGGTAAGGATAAAGAAGCATTTTCGGTGTTATTTGATTTTCAGAAAAAAAATCCTGAATTTGCCAATACATATTTTCAGTTGGGAAATATATCGTTTAAGTGGACAAAAAACTCCGACCCTTTGGTGGATTACGATAAAACAAAGCAATATATTAAAAATACAAAACTATTTTACAGCTTGGGATTGGCTAAAATTACTGAGCAAGCAAGAGATGCAAAAAAATATGATGATTATTATAAAACTATTCCCGAATTTGAAAGTGTAGAAAAGCTTGAAAATCAAATGGTTATTGATTATATGAATGGGCAAGTAAAAAAAACAGAAGAGTATGAAACGAACACTGCCGAGATAGTAAGACTTTTTCATAACATAATAAAATCATATTCAAAAACAAAAGCCGCATTCACAGAGTTTATAACAGCAAATGACAACTTAAATACAATTTTCACATCGCCATCTAAATCCACAATGGATGTTACGAACAAAGTAATTGCGTTGTACGATTCTACATTGTATTTCTACGAACAATATAAAACAGCATTAGCAAATTATCCGATAAAAACATATAATCAAACGCTTATTGAACAGCCAATTACGACCTATCGCCTTGAAGGTATGACAGGTACAAACTTTTTGGCAGACACAATATATATTTGGAATTATAAAAAATGGGCGCAAAGCATTCAGGAAAATCTTAATTCGAGCATCGACCATTTTAGAAAAACCATCAAGAAAACAAATAAATTGATTGTTGATAAAGATAAAGAATTGACAAAATTAACGAAGCCATCGAGTGCTTATGACGAATTTCACATCGACCAAATTGTTGGCTTTGAGGTAGAAAAATATGATTACAATTCAATAATTTCATCATTGTTTAAATATCGTGTAAAAAAAGTAAACTATTTAATCAAAAGTCGCGAATTTTTCAACAGCCGCGAGGACACTTCGTACACGCCTCGTGCGCGTGCGGTTGAATACTACAACTTGGGACTTGATAAGGATAAGGTAGATTCGCTTCTTGTGTTGCTTGATGCCAAAATTGGCGATGAAACTTATATGAAGCACAAGTATTTTTTTGATGAAAATTATGGCGGATTGAGAGGGCTAAAAACCTTTGTAACAGAGCAAACCAATAATAATAAACAGATATACAAAGATGCTTTGTCTAATTTCAATTATTTTATTTATCGCGATGTTTATATGCAGTCGTCCGACACTGTTGCGGTAAAATATAGGACAAGCGATATTAATTTGAACGTAACATTAACGAAAATAAAAAAGGCAGAAAAGCTAAAATATTATACACTTGCTCGTGCGTCTTTCAATAATATTAATTATGTAACAGGATATTACAAATCTAAGATTAAGGTTGTTCCGTTTATTGCAAAAGTTGCCAATGGCAAAGTTGAATGGCTTAAATTATTGAAAATACCAAAATCTACAACAAGTTTTGGTGTGAAAATATCGGCACAGGAAACGTCTTGCGCTTTGATAGTTCACTCAGTAAATAAATCGGAGCATTCAAATACTTTTTTTCAATATGGAATTGACGGAAAAGAGCTTATGAAAAAGCCGATGAATAGCAAAAAAATGCCTCGATTTATACATTTCGACGATATAAATTCAAATGCAATTATTACTTTTCAGGGAGAAGAACTTGATTATTTCGCCGAAAAAAGCGACAGCCTTTTAGACCTTACAAAATTCAATACCACTTCGGGCGATATTGAAATCGACAAAACTTACATATTAGATGGTAAAATGACTAACATCTTGAAAATCAACGCAGAATATTATTTATTTGCTAATTATAAACGATTGGGTTTTGACAAATCAATACTTACCGAAGACACTGAAAAAGTCGGATTTATGAAATTATCGGAAACCGGCGATGTTGAGGATTTGGTTAAAATAAATACGAAAAAACCTGTCTGGGCATTTTATGCTTTAAAAGTAAATGACAAAACAATTAGTTTGGCTACTTATAAGAAAAAAGTAAATATTTACAAAACTAAATTTGAGTCATTACCCGAAATGTATAATGTTATCATTTCGCCGAAAGGCAAAGTTATTTATGAAAAATAAAAAACGAAGTGATTTAAACTTTTTTTTGAATGATTAAAAGACATTATTGCTTTGAGTTTAAAATTTTAAGCTATTAGCCTTTGGTCTTTAGCCATTAGCTTTTGTAAAAAGACTTCGTCTTTTTATAGTTAAATTATCTTGCCGAAGGCAAAAAAAAGCTAAAAACCAAGGGCTAACAGCCAAAAGCACTTATAAAATGTAAAAAAACATGACAAAAGTTAGAAAAAAGTTTAAATGAGTTCTACTTGAAAAAACTAAGATTCAAAATTTTTAGACACAAAATGTCGTGATTATTTGGCGGCAGACTTAACCGCAAAGAACGCAAAGATATTTCGCAAAGCAAAACGTGGCGACCTTAGTGTTCTTTGCGGTTAAAAATTGAAATATAATGATAATTTGCTGATTATAAGTTTATTATCGTATTAAAAAAATAACAAATTATAAATAGTTGAAAATAATAAAATGGCAAAAGAAGATTTATTTAAAAAAATTATAGCACACGCAAAAGAATATGGATTTATTTTTCCATCGAGCGAAATTTATGACGGTTTGGCGGCAGTTTACGACTACGGGCAGAATGGAGCAGAGCTAAAAAACAATATAAAACAATATTGGTGGGCGGCAATGGTTCGTTTAAACGAGGAAATTGTTGGCATTGATTCTGCAATTTTCATGCACCCAACCGTGTGGAAGGCATCGGGGCATCTCGGAGCTTTCAACGACCCTCTTATCGACAACAAAGATTCGAAAAAACGCTACCGAGCCGATGTGTTAATAGAAGATTATCGTGCAAAAATTGAGGCAAAAATTGACAAAGAAATAGCGAAAGCAAAAAAACGATTTGGCGATAAATTTAACGAGGAAGAATTCCGCGCCACCAATCAGCGAGTGTTGGCAAATCAGGCAAAAATTGACAAGTTGAACGAGCGTTTTGTGGCTGCTTTGGAAAATAACGATTTAGACGAGTTGAAAAATATAATTGTAGATAGCGAAATTGCTTGTCCGGTATCGGGTTCTAAAAATTGGACAGATGTTAGGCAATTTAACCTAATGTTCGATACTAAATTAGGTTCGGTTGCCGATGGTGCAAATCTTGTTTATTTGCGTCCTGAAACTGCGCAAGGTATTTTTGTAAACTACCTAAATGTGCAGAAAACCGGCAGAATGAAAATTCCGTTTGGAATAGCTCAAATAGGTAAAGCATTTAGAAATGAGATAGTTGCACGTCAATTTATTTTCCGTATGCGCGAGTTTGAACAAATGGAAATGCAATATTTTGTGAAGCCGGGCGAAGAATTGAAATTCTACGAATCGTGGAAACAAAAACGAATGAAATGGCACAAAGCTCTTGGTTTGGGCGATGACAATTATCGTTTTCACGACCACGACAAGTTGGCACATTATGCCAATGCTGCTGCCGATATTGAGTTTAATTTTCCGTTTGGTTTTAAAGAATTAGAGGGCATTCACTCACGCAGTGATTTCGATTTGGGCAATCATCAAAAATTTTCAAACAAGAAAATTCAATATTTCGACAATGAGGAAGGCAAATCATATACTCCTTTTGTGGTGGAAACTTCCATTGGTTTAGATAGAATGTTTTTGGCTGTTTTGTCGGCTGCCTACACTGAGGAAACCATTGAAAAAGAGGACGGTAAGAAAGACGAGCGCGTAGTGTTGAAAATTCCGCCACAATTAGCACCGGTGAAAATTGCAGTGCTTCCTTTGGTGAAAAAGGACGGTTTGCCGGAGATGGCTCGCAAAATTATGGCGCAATTGAAATTTGATTACAATTGTCAGTACGAGGAAAAAGATACAATTGGCAAACGCTATCGCCGACACGATGCTATTGGCACACCTTTTTGCATCACTATCGACCATCAATCGCTTGAAGATAACACGGTTACTATCCGCCACCGTGACTCGATGAAACAAGAGCGTGTTAGTGTTGATGATTTGCCTGCAATTATTGATAATTTGGTAAATATCAAGACTTTACTAAATCGTATATAAGGAAATTTGCAATACAAATAAGAAAATTTATATTTGAAATACAATATAAGTTTAAGTACATTAAAAATAACCCATGATTAAATATAATTATGGGTTATTTTCGTATCTACACCATTGGTTAAACCCGAAATACGCACATTCTACAAATTTCTACTACTTAATTTGGGTTAAATTTGTGTCAAAAAAAAACATGAGTGTCTAATTTTTTGACTGCAACTGTCAAAAAAGATGACATTGTAATAAAACTGCTCAATTGTAATGTGTTGATTTATAATTATTTGTAGTTTTGGCATGAATTGTGATACCACAAAAAGTTTAAGAAGTTTGCAAATCAAAAAAATACTAATTACTAATTAAAATTTGTAATGTTATGTTTACGTATTACTTAAAAATGGCTTTTAGAAACCAGTGGAAAGATAGGTTTTATACACTTGTAAATTTATCGGAACTTGTAATTGCGATTACCACCGTTTTGTTACTTGCTAATTATGTGTTGTTTGAATTTAGTTACGATAAAATACATTCAAACAATGAGCAAATATTTAGAGTTGAGAGTCAATTTTATGAAAATGAGGCTCTTACTGATGATTGGGCAACCAGTGCCTTTGGATATGGCAGTGCCATGAAAAAGGAAATTAAAGGCATTGAAGAGGTTGTGAGAATAGGCATGAGAAACACCGAGCAAATAGTGAAATACAAAGATGAGCTAAATCGCGAAACGGGTATTGCTTATAGCGAACCATCATTTTTCAAAGTTTTTGATTTCAAATTAAAGCAAGGCGTAAAGTCGGAGCAGTTAAAACGACCAAACACGGTTGTTATTACGGAAGGTGTTGCCAACAGAATTTTCAATGGCGAAAATCCTATCGGAAAAATTATGACTTTTGCTTTGGGTACCAACTTCGTAAACTGTGAAGTTACGGGCGTTATGCAAAATTTTCCCGACAATTCACATATAAAGCTTAATTATTTAATCTCGTATAATACACTGCCAACTTGGTTGCAAGACTTTTGGTATGTACACGAAGCTTATACCTATGTGCTTTTGCAACAGGGAGTTAAACCCGTAGAAATAGAGCGTGAATTTGTCAAAATAAGTGAAAAATATAAAACAGCCGATGTTTTAAAGAATAAAAAATGGGCAATACAATTAGTGCCAATAACCGATATTCATTTAAATCCATTGAAACAATATGAGCGCGAGGTAAAAGGCAATCGTTCGTCGTTATACATATTGATTATTGGTGCTATTATGATTTTGTTAATGGCTTGTGTTAATTACATCAATATCACAATATCGCGCAGTGCCGAAAAAGCCAAAGATATGGGTGTGCGCAGAGTTTTTGGCGTAACAGGTGCGCAGCTTACACAGCAATCATTTATTGAGTCGGCATTGATAACCTTACAAGCATCAGCTATATCATATATTTTGTATTTGATTTTCACACCTTTGTTTAGCGAAATTATTGGTAGAAATATTCCAAATATAATGGGTTTTAAATGGTTATTTATCGTGTTTAGTGCTATTTTTATTGGAATTTTTGCAGGTAAATTATACTCAATAATTATGGTAAATAAGGTAAAATCGTCGGTTGTTTTAAAAGGTAATTTTTCGCATCGTTCACAGTCTAATTCCCTTAGAAAATCACTTGTGGTATTTCAATATTCGATTACCATAATACTTATTTTCAGTACTTTATTGGTTTATAAACAAGTGAAGTTTATGCAAAGCAAAGATTTAGGTGTAAATATTGATAAAACTGTGGTTTTAAAATATCCTGTTGTGCGGAACAATGTAGATGAGAATGTTGTTGCATTTGCCAAAAAACTAAAAACCAATACTGCAATAAAATCGGTATCTATTTCGGGAGCCGTTCCGGGCATGGAGGTAGCCTATTATGCTTCTAATAAAATGGTAGGGCAAGAAAAAAACGAATACTCTCTTTATGAGATGCTTACAGTTGATGAAAATTTTGTAAATACATTTAATTTACAGTTGTTGGCAGGGAATCTGTTTAGGGAAAAAGCCAATTTAAGCAACGAAATATTAGTAAACGAAGAGGCTTTAAAACTAATAAATATTGTAAATCCACAAGATGCCATTGGCAAACAAATGCTTCTTGAAGGAAATAAAGAACCGTCCACAATTATAGGTGTGGTGAAAAATTGGCATCAGCGTAGTCTCTCAAATCCATACACGCCCATTGTGTTTTTGCAAAACGGACATATTAATTGGATACCGCCAAAGTATATTTCGTTGAAACTATATGGAAACGACTACGAAAATATAATAAGTCAAACTAAAACTTTATGGCAAAAATATTTCCCCGAAGCAAGTTATGATTATTTCTTTTTAGATGAATTTTTTAACAGACAATATAATGCTGACTTGAAGTTTGGTCGTATAATTCTGTATTTTACTATTTTATCCATAATTGTAGCATTGTTGGGTTTGTGGACTTTAACGCATTATTTATTGTCAAAAAAGGTGAAAGAAGTTGGCATTAGAAAAATTCATGGTGCAACGGTTAAACAAATAGTTTGGCTGTTTTCAAAAGAAATTGTAGGCTTAATTCTCATTTCAATAATTATTTCAGTTCCATTTTCTTTATTTATAATTGATGATTGGCTAAGTGCTTTTGCTTTCAGAACTCAAATTGAGCTGTATATTTTCTTGGCAGGTTCAATATTTGCATTTTTTATAGCTCTAAGCACCGTAAGTTGGCAAACTTGGCTGGCAGCAAATCGCAATCCCATCGAAGCATTACGCTATGAGTAATAATTGAAATTTGAGAATTGAAAATTGAGAATGTTTCCGGCTCACCCAGTAGTTAACAATGTGCAATTAGCAATGAACAATTAGGCTTACGCACGACCAGTCCCGCATGAGACGGCACAATAATCGCCCACAATGTAGCAACGCGGAATTGTGGGACAAAGAGACGGCACAATATTCAACCACGATATAAATAGTGGAACATATTATCGTGTAGGCATGTGTAAAATTAATTTTGAGCAATATAAAATAAATAATACTTTTGTGTAGCCAATTTATGCTTTTATGTTGAAAATAAGACATTTATAATCGTCTGATTAGATTATAGATAATTTGTGTTTAATTGCAAATAACAATACTTTATACAATATCTTGATTATAAGCAATATAATTGCTAATTGACAGCTGTATTTACTCAAAATATAAACCAATATGAGAAAATTTTTTATACAATTTCATCAAATTTTAGGCACTATCCTAAGTTTGGTTTTTTTAATGTGGTTTTTGTCCGGATTTGTTATGATATATTCGGGATTTCCACATGCCAATAAGAAAAAGGCTTTTAAAAATTTGGCAAATTTGAGCCAATTTAAAACTCAAATATCCATGCCCGACACCTCCGTGAAACCTGCCAAATTGATATTGGAAATTGTAAATAACAAAGCGGTTTACGCAATGGATAAAATTACTTTTGATGCAAGTAATTTTCAGCAAAAAAAGAATATCGAAGATGCGGTTCTCGATAGCATGGTTGTAAATCGCTACAAAAGCACTATCGAAAAAGAAGAAATATTAAACGATTTTGATGCTTGGATACCTTGGTCGCATTTCAAAGGATATTTTCCGATACACAAATATTATTTGGCAGATAGTGCCGCCACCGAAGTGTATGTGGCTGGCACTACCGGCAAAGTTGTGCAAGAAACTACCTCAAAAACGCGTTGGTTTGCCCGATTTGGAGCTATTCCGCATTGGTTTTATTTCAAAAGTTTGCGATTGAAACGAGATTTGTGGGCAGATTTTATAATTTGGCTTTCGGGAATTGGTGCGTTATTGTCTATTTCGGGGCTTATCGTTGGGCTTTACAGCTCGCGAAAATGGCGCAAATTGAAAAACAGAGGCGTTTTTGGTTTTTCGCCCTATAAAAAGAAATGGTTTCGTTGGCATCATATTGTAGGAATGATTTTCGGGGTTTTTGTGTTTACTTTTGTGTTTAGCGGCATGCTTTCGTTGATGGATATTCCGCAGTGGATAGTGCCTGTGGATAACAAAATTTCGTATAGCGAAAACTGGAAAGGTAAAGAGTTGGAAATTGATGCTTTTAAATTGCCAATATCAAAAGTTCTTGATGATGAGCGTTTTAAAGATGTTAAACAAATTAGGTTTAACCAAATTAATGGCACGCCTTATTATTTATTATATAAAAAATATAGAGAACCTATATTTGTAGCTGCCAATAATGCCGACACTATAATTTCCAAAGTTTTCACCTATAACGACCTTGTAGATTTGGCAAAAAAAACATTAAATAATTATAAATATAAAATTGAGCAACTCACCGAATTTGACAATTATTATAATCCTCGTGATAATATTGTTTCCAAAATAACAATTGATGACGACAATAATACTGCGCTATATATCAAGGCATTAAATCCGACAATTGTGCAATATATGAACTCAAATCGACGAGTTTCGCGCTGGTTGTATAATGCTTTGCACACGTTTAGTTTTCCCGGATTACACAAAATCGAATGGCTGAGAAAAACTTTACTTATAGTAGTTAGTATTTTTGGAGTAATCGTCAGTTTAACAGGAGTTGTGCTTGGTTTTAATTATTTGCGCAGATTAAACCGTAAAAGAAAACGTAAACGTCAAAGAAAATTAAAACTAAAATAATTACGAATTGCAAATTACGAAGGTTTAAATTTCTTTACTTTCTAACTTTTAACTTAAAAAAAATGAAAATAGCAGTAGTAGGAGCCACAGGTTTGGTTGGTGAAAAAATGTTGCAATTATTGATAGAACGCAATTTCCCATTCACCGAATTGTATGCGGTAGCAAGTAAAAAATCGGAAGGCAAATTTATAAGTGTTGCCAACAAAGCCTTTAAAATCATTGGATTAGAGGAAGTGCTGGACAAGGATGTGGATATTGCACTATTTTCAGCCGGTGGAGAAGTATCGAAACAGTGGGCAGAAAAATTTGCATCAAAAGGCACATTTGTAATTGATAATTCTTCGGCGTGGCGAATGAACGATAATATAAAGCTGATAGTTCCCGAAATAAACGCCGATATTCTTAATAAAGACGACAAAATAATAGCAAATCCGAATTGCTCGACAATACAAATGGTGTTGCCAATTTATCCTTTACACAAAAAATACGGAATAAAGCGCATAGTTGTATCTACCTATCAATCAGTGAGTGGGAGCGGAGGAGACGCCTTGCTACAACTTGACTACGAACAAGTAGGTTTGCCTATTATGCCTGTTTATCCTCATCGGATACACGCTAATTGTTTTCCTCATGGTGGCGATTTTCTTGAAAATGGCTACACTACCGAAGAGGAAAAACTTGTGAACGAAACACGCAAAATATTTAATGATTATTCGGTTAATATTTCGGCTACTGTGGTGAGAATTCCTGTGCGTTTTGCTCATTCAGAATCGGTAAATATAGAATTTGAGCGCGATTACGATTTAGAAGAAGTTAAGCAAATTTTAAATCAAACGCAAGGCGTAATTTTGTATGATAATCCAAGTGAGAATGAATATCCTACTCCGCTATATGCAGCGGGTAAAGATGAGGTATTTATTGGCAGATTGCGTCGCGATTATTCGCAACCAAATAGCCTAAACTGCTGGATAGTAGGCGATAATATTCGCAAAGGAGCTGCCACCAATGCGGTGCAAATTGCAGAATATATTAGCAAATTTATTTAATTGAGAATATTGTTCAATTACGAATTATTAATTACGAATTACGAATTGTTCAATTATGAATGACTTTGTTGCATGGATGATTTTCAATTCCCTTAAAAGCCTATTTTTTATTTTCTTTTAAGAGCTAGCTTTATAACTTTTAGGCATACCTATCTCA
>PDWI01002249.1_pt1 | contig 29344 bp, 28 predicted proteins | sample 1430891 | NCBI WGS metagenome assembly PDWI01 (sample SAMN01162508, study PRJNA174530) | Oral metagenome, whole genome shotgun sequencing project. | biome: Marine environment; feature: Marine mammal; material: Swab sample of the gingival sulcus; isolation source: swab sample of gingival sulcus... | reverse complement strand
TCGTATCCCGTCCGCATCATAATGGAAGCTGGTAACATCTTCTCCTTCCCTCACAGATTTCAGCCGGTTCTCTTCATCCCACCTGAAATACCGCGCGTACCCCTCTTTCTGCGGCTGCTCGGCATACACCCCCCAGGCCGGCGCGGAGGACCTTACCTCTCCATACAGGGTAGGGGTGCCGGCGGCCTCTTCTATATACGGGTTCTCACTCTCGCTTACCACATTCCCGTTGGCGTCGTAGTTGTAATAATACTGGTTGTCGCAACGTTCCTCGGCCGACTGCCTGCGGTACGCTGCTGTTCCTATCTTTGTGGCCTGATGCGGTTTTAATGGGTCGTATTCGTAGCTGAGATTTCCGCTGATACCCTTAAAGCCCCCCTCTATAGGTGTTTTTCTCTCGGTTGCCGTTTGGGAAGTCATGTTAAATAAATCATCATAGACAAAACTCTGAGTGTAGTTTTTCGCCCAGAATGTCCAAAAGGCCTTTCCTGTAAGGTGGGGTGCGTATCGGCCTTGGGCTCCTGAACTATGTCTCTTAAGAGTCCAATATTTGTGCAGACTGTTACCTGATATCTCCATAACTTCCCAGGCAGATGATTCCCTGTGTTTTATCAAATACTTCTTCTTTTTCTTTAAGGATAATTAATCCGGATACCCGGGCTTTTAATTCCAGATCCACTCCCGTGCAGCTCCATTTGCTGCCCCAGACGGTAAAACGGGAACTTCCGTAGTGTTTTTCTTCAGGTACGGCATGGGGCTCGGCTTCAAAAACCATTCTGGCACGGCTGACCGGTCCGTCTGAGCGGGCACTCTGCGGTACGTCCAGAACACCTTCTGTCCGAAGGCCTTCGGCGCTGGCAGTTATGCTCAGGCATTCAGCCGGCACCCTGCAGCACCGGCTTTCCGGGTAGCGGGAGGCCATGAAATCGGAGCCGGATTGAGAGTTTACATAGACCGTAACAGGTTTATGGGTGGCAGTTTCAATATAAATGAAAATGTTAAAGCTGCCATGGCTGGCGCAGTGGACGCGGCACCATTCATATTTGCCGGGAATATGAAAGAACGGTGAATAGAATTCGGTTTGAGGTATTTGCTGAATCATGTTTTATATTAGCGCATCCGGCCGGACACGGGTAGAGCGGGGCGGGAAACGGCGGCGTAACAGAGCAGCCGGGTCTGCGCGGGAGCCGCACTTCGGCCTGCGGCGCACCTTTGGCGGGACAGTCGGCCGGGCATGACAGCGCCGCGGCTGGCCGCGCCCTTTTAAACCGGTGTACCCTTAAGAGGGCGCCTGTAGAACGGTGCGCTTTGGGCGGCGGCTCGGCAGGGCCTGTCTGTGTAGGGCGCTGCTGCCAGCGCAAATGCCGCTGCCAGTACGAATGCCGCGGCTGGCCGCGCCCTTTTAAACCGGTGTACCCTTAAGAGGGCGCCTGTAGAACGGTGCGCTTTGGGCGCCGGCTCGGCAGGGCCTGTTTGTGTAGGGCGCTGCTGCCAGCGCAAATGCCGCTGCCAGCTTGGATGGCGGAGTCTGCCGGTCAGTGCGGTCCTTCCGATGCAGGTAAAAATGCCCGCGTTTTGTCTGTGCTTTTTTTGAATTCACTGCAATAATCTGTTATTCTGCCGGTGCGGCAGCGGGAGGAACTGTTTATGGCGTATAAAAGTCTTCAGCATTTTGCGGATTTTCTGGAAAAACAGGGAGAACTCAAACGGGTGGAAGCCCGGGTAAGTCCTGTTCTGGAAATATCGGAAATCTGCGACAGGGTAAGCAAGGCCCACGGGCCTGCTCTGCTGTTTGAAAATGTTAAAGATTCTGATTTCCCGGTTCTTATAAATGCCTTCGGCAGCTACAGGAGAATGGCTCTTGCTTTGGGATGCTCCAGCATTGAAGAAAAGGCTGCGGAGCTTGAAGAACTGATGGAGTGGGCTTTTTCCCAGACAAAAAAACTGGATGTTATGAGCTTCTTTCCAAAAATGAAGTGGGCCAGGCTGTTTCTTCCCTCAAGAGTGCAGAAAGCGCCCTGTCAGCAGATTATTGATCACAGTCCGGATCTGCGGAAACTGCCGGTGCTTACCTGCTGGCCTGAAGACGGCGGTCCCTTTTTTACCCTGCCCATGGTTATTACCCGCGATCCCGATACAGGGGTTCAGAATATGGGAATGTACCGTATGCAGGTCTTTGACGCTAAAACAACAGGGATGCACTGGCACCATCACAAAGATGGAGCCCATTATTATCAGAAGTACAGGGAGAGGGGGGAGCGGATGCCTGTTGCTGTCGCGCTGGGCGATGATCCGGCTGTTACCTACGCGGCGACGGCTCCTCTTCCCGAGGGGATCCCTGAGCTGTTTTTTGCCGGATATCTCAGGGGAAAGCCGGTTGAAACCGTCAAGTGCGTAACATCGGACCTGTATGTTCCGGCAAATGCCGAGTTTATAATTGAAGGCTGGGTGGACCCTTCCGAACCTCCGCGCCGTGAAGGCCCCTTTGGGGATCATACAGGTTATTATTCCCTGGAAGACGATTATCCTGTTTTTCATGTTGAATGCATAACATGCCGGAACAAGCCTGTTTTTCCGGCAACTCTGGTGGGACAGCCCCCCATGGAAGACTGTTACATGGCCAAAGCCACCGAACGTCTTTTTCTGCCCCTGCTGAAAAAAATGAACCCGGAGATAGTGGACATTAATCTGCCTCTGGAAGGGGTTTTTCATAACTGTGCCGTTGTGTCGATCAAAAAACGCTATGCCGGCCATGTGCACAAGCTGCTCTACAGTCTCTGGGGCATGGGGCAGATGATGTACACAAAAATGATTATTGTTGTGGATCATGATGTTGATGTTCAGGATTTGAGCAAGGTTATGTGGAAGGTTTTTAATAACATAGATGCTGAACGCGATTTGATAATGAGTAAGGGCCCTCTTGATGCCCTGGACCATGCCTCTCCCACGGCCCGTTTTGGAACCCGTCTCGGCATTGACGCAACACGAAAAGGGCCGCTGGACGGGCATCAGAGACACTGGCCCGCGGACATTGTTATGAGCAGCGAGGTGAAGGAACTTGTTCAGCGGCGCTGGAAGGATTACGGCATTGATTAAACTCATTAACCCCGGAGAATTTCTGCAGCAGGCCGGGAATGTCGGCCATGCGGTAATGATAGAGCACACCCTGTTTTCCATGCCCTTCGCGGTCTGCGCCTTTCTGCTGGAAAGCGCGGGACATCCGCCGCTGGTAAAAGTTATCTGGATAATTCTGGCGGTTTTCGGGGCGCGGAACGCGGCTAACGCGCTTAACCGGCTTATTGACCGTGAAATTGACGCGGCCAATCCCAGAACTGCCGAGAGGGATCTTCCCTCCGGGAGGGTCAGCGGGGGACAGCTGTGGTTTTTTACGGCTTTCTGCGGTCTGCTTTTTTTAGTTGCGGCCTGGCAGCTGAATTTGCTTTGTCTTCTCCTTTCACCAGTGGCGGCCCTGATGATTGGCCTCTATTCCTATACAAAGCGTTTTACCTGGCTGTGTCATTATTGGCTTGGGCTCTGCTGTTCAGCTGCTGTTATGGGAAGTTTCCTTGCTCTTTCCGGCCGTTTTGAGCTGCGCTTTTTTCCGCTTACCGCCGGAACGGCATTATGGGTGGCCGGTTTTGATATTATCTACGCCCTGCAGGATATAGAGCATGACAGAAAGGCCCGTCTGCATTCAGTACCTGCACGCTTTGGAGAAAAGGGGGCTTTGTTTCTCTCTGCGCTGTCTCATCTGGGAGCGCTTTTTTTCTGGGGATTGACAGCGTTTTTCTATCCTCTTGGATTCTGGTTCTTTGCGGGACTTGGCGCTGCGGCGTTAATTCTTGGAGCGGAACATCTGATAGCACACAGGGGGGGCGCCGATCGTATCCCTCTGGCCGCTTATCACCTTAATCAGCTGCTCTCGCCGGTTTTTATGCTTTTTACAATATTGGCTGTCTATATTAAGGCATAGTGGGGGATTTTATGAAAAATGAAGAAAGAAAGTCTGTTGTACTGGCTATTACCGGGGCAAGCGGCGCTCTCTATGGTTTAACTCTGGCAGACATATTTCTGAAAAATGGTTTTGAACTTCACCTGCTGTGTTCGGATACCGCGCGCAGGGTTATTGAAAGCGAAACTGATAAAAATGCTGATATGTGGTTCCGGGAACTGGCTGAACGTGCGCAGCCGGCCAATTCCGGCGAACTCCGGCTCTGGGCCCCCGATGATTACTATGCTCCTGTGGCAAGCGGTTCTGCCGCTTTTGGGGGAATGATTGTTGCTCCCTGCAGTATGGGAACTCTGGGCCGCATTGCGGGAGGCGTATCTTCTAATTTGATAGAGCGGTCGGCGGATGTCTGTCTGAAGGAGAGGCGGCCTCTGGTCCTTATGTGCAGGGAAACGCCTCTTTCTGTAATCCATCTTGAAAACATGCTTAAAGTGAGTCGGGCGGGAGGAATTATAATGCCTCCGCTGCCTGCTTTCTACTCCAGGCCTTCGGGAATTGAACAGATGGTTGAGCAAAGCTGCCTGCGCGCGGTTGAGCTGCTTGGTTTCAGCTGCGGAGAACCTTTCCGCTGGGGAAAACACGGCAGACTTTCTTAAGCTGTTTTTATTCTTTGCGCCTTGATATATAGTTATGCTGGTGAACAGCGGAGAACTTGATATAAAAAACTGCAGTGCCGGATACGGCGGTAAACCGGTTTTTTCAAATCTTAATTTAACTTTTAATCCCGGTGATACCGTTACTCTTCTGGGGCCTTCCGGCTGCGGTAAAACCACACTTCTTCTGACGGCCGCGGGCCTTATCAAGCCCCTGGAAGGCCGGGTGTTTCTTGACGGCAGTCCACTGGGGCCGGCAGACAAAAGGGTGGGAGTTATTCTTCAGAACTATGGTCTTTTTCCCTGGATGACGGCCGAAGAGAATGTCTCTCTGGCTCTTAAAATTCAGGGCGGTTTTAAGGGTAAAGAGCGTTCTGAAAAATCAAGAGGCTCGGTTGCGGCCGTGTTTTCGGATCTGGGGCTGGAAGGGCTGGAAAAAAGATACCCCTCGCAGCTCAGCGGCGGTCAGCAGCAGCGGGTGGCCATAGGCCGTACCCTTGTGCTGAATCCGTCGGTACTTCTGATGGATGAACCCTTTTCCGCTCTTGACGCCATAAGCCGCGAAAAAATGCAGGATCTTTTGCTGCGTCTTCTTTCCGGACGGGATATTATTACCCTTTTTGTTACCCACAGTGTTGAAGAAGCCGTTTTTATTGGAAGGAAAATTCTTTTAATGCATCCTTCTTCCGGCACAGGTACTGCTGTTATCCGCGAATATGAAAATCCCTCCGGCGGCAGTCTCTCCTACAGAAACGACAGCAGCTTTTTCAGTCTTTCCAGGCAGGTCCGGGCCGCTTTGAGTAACGCTGATGGCTGATCTCCTTCTGAGTGCTGCGGCAACACTGCTGAGAATTCTTGTTACCATGGGCATTGCGTTTACGGCGGCAGTTTTTCCTGCAGTCATTATGGGCCGCAATAGAACGCTTTCCCGGCTTTTTGCTCCTCTTGTGGAGTTTCTTTATTCCATTCCGAAAGTTTCTCTTTTTCCTTTGGTGGTTCTTTTTGCCGGTTTAAACGACCGCGCAAGAATAATAACGGCCGGTCTTGCCGTTTTCTTTCAAACGTTTATAGGTCTTCGGGACGCGGCGGCCAATATTTCGCCGGAATATATTTTATCCGCCCGAAGTCTTGGAGCTGCAAAACGGCACATTATCCGTTATGTGTATGTTCCCGCTCTTCTGCCGTCGGCTTTCAGTTCCCTCAGAATAGGATTAGCCGCCGCCTTTGCCGTGCTGTTTTTTACGGAAACCTCCATTACTTTCGGCTGGGGAATGGGCAGGCTGACTATTGAAAAATGGTCCATGGCCGATTATCCGGCCATGGCCGCGGCGGTTGCTGTTACGGCTCTTATGGGGTTTCTTTTATTTGCAGTTCTGGATTTTGCGGAGAAAAAAGCGGTTAAAGGCGTTTCCAGCGGCAAAGGCGGCTCTCGAAAAAGCCGGTCAGTCTGAAAAGGACAAGCATCATCAAGCTCAGGGCCAGTATGCCTGAATATAAATCGGTAAAATCAGTTCTGGCACGGGCGTCCATAATGAAAAATCCCATGCCGTATTCGGTTCCAAAATACTCCGAGAAGAAGAGAACCGCCGCGGCTGTTCCCATACTGATTCTGAGGGTTGAAAAAAGGGAGGGCAGAGCTGCGGGAAAAGTGATGTAGCGTATTTTGTCCATTGTTTTGCAGCCCAGTGCCGCTGCCGAGGTATAGTAGTTTTCGGCAATGGAGGCCGCCGCGTCCCGGGCCCCGATGATAATCTGGAAAATCACCGAAAGAAAAACAAGAAGAATCTTGGAAAACTCTCCTATTCCCGAGAACAGAACAATAACAGGAATAAACACGGTTTTGGGAACAGGGTGCAATAGGTATGAGGGAATGTTTATGAGTGAGCGGGCAGCCCCGGTTTTTCTTCCCGCCGTCATTCCCAGGGGCAGCCCCAGCAGCGCTGCGGCCGTCAGACCGGCTGTCATTCGGCAGAGACTGTAAAGCAGATGCTCCAGCAGCCGGGGCGAAGTGATCATGTTTAAGGCGGTCTCAATAAAAGAAGGAAGCAGGGGCGTTCCGCTTATTACCGAGACCGCCTGCCAGATAAGAAAGAATCCGGCAAGAATCAGGGCAGGCAAGAAGAATCGACCAGAGCGCTGTAGCTTTCTTCTTTTTCGATAAGTCCTCTTGCGTACAGCCATTCAACCACCTCGGCTGCTTCTTTCTGAGGAGGCGCGGCCGCGTTTGTGTACTGCGGCAGCTGCATGTTGTCCCGCACGGCAGGAGGAAAGCCCATAAAATCTATCAGCTTGTCTATGTATTGTTCTTTTTCCGTGTTTTTAAGATATTCAACAGCCATGTTGTATCCGCGGTAGAAGCTGGACAGTGCTGCGTTATTGGCTGGAATAAAATCTTCCTTCGTCAGAATTATGCCCGGATTTATTCCCAGTTTGTCGGTTGACATAATAATTGTGCTTCCCTTGGATACAGCGGCAGTGGCCAGCGGTTCGGGAAGGGTGGCTCCGTCAAGCTGTCCGGCGGAGAGCATTTGGAGCCGGAGGGGTATTTGGGGAATAATTTCCTTCTTTATATCGTCTCCTGTTAAACCGCTTACGGCCAGCATCCGGTCTGTGGCATATTCAATAATGGTGTTCTTTGAAATGCCAATGCTTTTTCCTGTCATATCCTGTATGTTTTCTGCACCGGAAGCGGGAGCCGCAAGCATTTTGTACGACCCGTTTGTCAGTGAAAGAGCTTTGACCTTAAAACCTCCGTTCCGGAAAAGTGCTGCTGAAAGCAGATCGGAAATGACAAGGTTTGTATCACCGGCCTGAAAAGCCGTATCCCTGTCCACGGGGTTTTTGAACTGCTGAATTTGAACTTTTATTCCGTTTTCTTCAAAGTAGCCGTTCAGATGGGCAATGACAACAGGAATGGAATCGACATCGGGAAGAATTCCAATGCTTATTTCCGGTAACTGTCCGTTGTTTTGGGACGGCGCTTCAGCGTTTCCCCGGGCAAAAATTGCTGCTGTCTGAAGGACAAGCAGAAACAGCAGTGCTGTTTTCTTTAATGTGTGCATTTTTTTATACCTCATTCTGCATATATCTCACTTTTTTGCCTATGAGGTCAAGATTTTACTGTTCGGGATTTTTCCGGCCGGCGGCGCGCATTTGGCGGTACAGCGCGGCCAGTTCGGCACAGGCGCCGCAGGTGAATACAGCAATGACGGTACAGCGCGGCCGGCGCGCACCTTAAGAGGGCGCCTGCGGAACGGTGTGCTTTGGTCGGCGCGCATTTGGCGGTACAGCGCGGCCAGTTCGGCACAAGCGCCGCAGGTGAATACAGCAATGACGGCACAAGCGCGGCCGGCGCGTACCCTTAAGAGGGCGCCTGCGGAACGGTGCGCTTTGGGCGGCGGCTCGGCAGGGCATGTCTGTGCAGTGTGGCGCGGCTAAATACGGCGCAAATGCCGCTGCCGTTTAGGCGGCGCGGTTACCTTAGCGCGTGGGGCCAGGGAACGTGCAGAGCGCCGCGGCTGAATACGGCGCAAATGCCGCTGCCAGTACAAATGCCGAGCTTCAGCCGCTCGGAGAATTCTGTGCCCTGTCAGGTTTTTGGGGAAGGGCGCCTGATATTGATTGACACCGGTAGGTGTAACTAATTAAAGTAGTTATACGCCAGTATTAAAGGAGTATATAATTATTGCCTGAAAGCCGCTGTGAAGCTGAAATGCTCTCTGCCGAAAGCCTTGATTTTTCTTACGGCAGCCTGTCCATACTGAAGAATATTCATCTGAAAGCTTCTGCGGGAAGCATCAGCGCCCTGATTGGCCCGAACGGGTCGGGAAAATCCACACTGCTGCGCTGTTTATGCGGCCTGCTGAAACCGTCCGGCGGGAGTGTGCGCGTTGACGGCCGTCCGCTTGAATCTTATGCCGGGCGGGAATTGGCCCGTGTTGTATCCTTTCTGCCCCAGTTTTATGAAAAAGTACCGGCTGTCCGGGTGTCGGAACTGGTGGCCATGGGCAGAGCTCCCTATCACCGTTCAGGCTGGATTCTGGGAACAGAAGATCATCAGAAAATCAACTGGGCCATGGATTACATGAATGTGGAATACCTGAAAGACAGGATGGTTGAAAGGCTCTCGGGCGGCGAAAAGCAGAGGGTCTGGCTTGCCATGCTTTTGGCTCAGGATACACCCGTTATCCTTCTGGATGAACCTGTAACCTATATGGATTTAAAATATCAATGGGATTTACTGGGTATTCTCAAACGGTTAAGGGACGATTTTGGCAAAACCATTATTACCGTTTTTCATGACATTAACCATGCTCTTGATCTGGCTGACAGCATTTATCTGCTTAAAAACGGCGTCATTTATAAATACGGAAACTCTGAGGAAGTTATAACCGAACAATCAGTTAAGGATGTATTTGATATAAATATTCATGTTGTCCGGGTTAAAGACTTTCAGCGGTCGGTTGTGGTTCCTCAGGGCCTGCGCGGATATAAAAACGCGGAAGTTTAGGGGAGGAGTGCAGTATGCGTTTGCTGATTCATACGGCAATTAACACCCGGGGATTTATTACTTCGTATGTTAAAAAACGGCTGGCCGCTTTGGGACGGGAAACCGGAGAAGAGATGAGTCTTGAGACGCCGGGGCATGACCATTCGGTAAACTGGTTAAGCGAGGCTCTCAGGGAAGGAGGTTTGCCCGATGTCGCGCTGACGCATGCTGTCGATTTGGCCGTTATTGAAAAAGAGCGGAAGCAGAAACTCTTTGACAGTCTGGAGAGCTTGTATGAAAAGTATCCGGTCCGGAAGGAAACCGCTCATCTTTCCGATTTGGATTATCTTGTTTTTCCGGTATATGCCATTCCTCTGGTGATGGTTTTCAACAGCCGGAATTCTGCCAAAGAGAAACTGTCGGGCACCTGGAAAGACCTCTTGAATTCTGAACTGAATGTTATTTTTCCGGATATGCATACACCCATCAGTCAAACGGTTCTTTCTTATCTGAAGCAGCGTTATCCCAATGAATATCAGGCCTTTTTGTCCCGCTTAACATTCGGGAAATCTCCGGTAGAGGTTATTCAGGCCCTGGTAAGCGGGCGGTCAGGCCGCTTTGAGCTGGCCATATCCAACCTGTCTTTTGCCAGAATGGCCCGGCAGAAGGGAATTGAGGTGAATATGCCTGTGGAAGGAAGCATCCTTCTTCCTCAGGTTCTTGTTATTCGAAAGGATGCGGGAGAGACGGCTTACCGCGCGGCCGGTATTTTTCTGGAAGAAGAACTTCAGAACTATCTGGGCGCTCAGGGAGTTATTCCTGTTTCTCCCGATGCTGAACTGAACGATACAGATCCGGCTATTTTGAATATTTGCCAGGAAGTCTGGACGGACTGGGAAGATTACTACAGGAGAATGCGTTTATGAGTGCGCCTTTTTACAAAACAATGAATGTTATTTACCCGCTGCTGGCCCAGCAGTGGGTGGACGATTACGGCCTGGATAAGGGGATTGCTGTTGACATAGGTACAGGCCACGGCGCCCTGGGAATAGAGGTGGCCAAGTTTACCGCCATGAAAATGGTTTTTGTGGATATTCTGCAGGATGTTCTGCATGAAGCCGAGGAAAATTTTAATCTGGCCGAATGCGATAATCAGTCGGAATACGTCTGCGCGGACGCGGCTCAAATGCCTTTCCCGGACGAATACGCCGATTTCATTATGTCTCGGGGTTCTCTCTGGTTCTGGGAAAAGCCTGAGAGGGGATTGGCGGAAGTTCAGAGAATTCTGAAAAAGGACGGTGTTGCTGTTATAGGCGGAGGCATGGGGCGGTATATGCCTGCTACCATGCGGAAGCGGATGGTGGCGGCAAGAATGGAAAGCGTCCGGGGATCTGAAAAACCGCAGCCGGTGTTTCAGGATTTTTCAAAAATGGTGAATGACGATCTGGCAGAAAGAGCCGGATTGAAAGAATACAAAATTATTACGGAGGACAAAGAAGGCCGCTTCGGCAAATGGTTTGAAATCCGTAAAACAGGAGAGTAAGATGAACAGTAAGTACAGAAGAATAACAATTCTTTTATTCGCTGTGGTTTTGGTGTTTTCTGCCTATGCCTCGGGAGATAAGGAAACCGGAGAAACAGCCGGAGAAGCCGCCGTAAAGGACGCGCCGGCAGAAACCCTTGAAACTGTAACAGTGGTGGATCACGCGGGAAGAACAGTTCAGATTCCCAAAAATCCTCAGCGGATTATCGCGCTGAACCCTCTGGCCATGGAGGCTCTTTTTTCTCTGGGTTTTACTCCTGTGGCAAAGCTGGAAAGTTATAAAATACGTCCGGAAGGAAAGGCCCTTCCGTCGGTGGGCAACTACGAGATCAATCTGGAAAAAGTTAACGAGCTGGAACCTGATCTGATCTTTGTTCATCAGAGAAACCAGGGACACATGGTGGAATCTTTTGAGGCCACGGGAGCCGCGGTTTATGTATTTAATCCGGGGAAATTCGGCCCGAATCCCATGCTGAGTGTCTATGAATTTTACGGCAAACTGCTGGACCGTGAAGAGGAAGCTGCCGCCTACATAGAACAAATCAGTAAAACCGCGGCGGAACTCAAGGAAAAAATCAGAAGTGAAACCGGTTTGAAAAGCGGAGCTGTCCTGAAGCCGGGTAAAACTCTGGTTGCCGCTCAGAACGCTACTTTTTACGGCTCGGTTATTAATGCCCTGGGGCTTGATAACGTTATTCCCGATAACATTGTCGGAAGTAAAAAAGAGCAGTTTGTCAAATACGACGTGGAATCTTTTATTGCCGCCGATCCTGATTTTATCTTTATTCTCTCTCCTTCCAAAGAGAAAGATGAGCAGGATAAAATCCTTCAGAATTTTATGGCAGACAAGAAGTGGGCGGAACTTTCCGCTGTTAAAAACGGGAATGTCAGGATGCTGCCTTTTAAAGTTAATCCGGGGCGGTCCAAACCCGGGGATGCCTTAAAGCTTGCGGCGAACGCGGTTCTTAATAAATAGCTGCCGTACAGCGGCCGGGCCGGCGGGGAGAGCGTCTGCAGTGTCTCCCCCTGCCTTTGGGTTTGTGTGTTTTGATGACAAAAAGTAATAACAATAAAGACTCTCTTCATTCACGCCGCATGCTGGTATTGACAGCGGCGCTTGTTGTGCTGGCAGCTGTTAATCTTATAAGTCTTTTGAGCGGTACCGTAACGGTTACTGTTAAAGACCTGATTCAGCTTATTCAGGGTAACGCGTCCAGCGGCCTTGTACATCAGATAGTTATGAATGTCCGCCTTCCGCGGATTATTACCGCTAATCTTGTAGGCATGAATCTGGCTGTTGCCGGGGTTTTGCTGCAGGGAATTTTGAGGAATCCCATTGCTTCGCCCAATATTATTGGTGTTAACTCCGGTGCCGGTCTGACGGCCATTATTATTATGACCCTGTTTCCCGGGAAGATAGCCTACATACCTGTTGCTGCTTTTCTGGGAGCTCTGGGCGCGTCGCTGCTCATTTACGCGTTGGCCTATCATTCGTCCATGTCTTCATCCACGGTGCACATTGTTCTGGCGGGTATTGCGGTTTCATCGCTGCTTCATGCTTTCAGTTCCGGGTTGATGACTTTGAATGTTGATGCTCTTGAAATAACCTATTCCTGGCTTCTGGGAAGTCTTTCGGGGCGGAGCTGGACGGCGGTTGTTACGGTTCTGCCTTACTGCATTGGAGCGGTTTTTCTGTCTGTTTTTATCAGTCCAAAGCTTAACCTCTTCGCTCTGGGAGACGAAATTGCCGGAACTGTCGGCCTTAAAATGAAGTTTTACCGCCCCCTGATACTTGTTATTTCCTCCATTCTGGCAGGCAGTGCTGTGAGTGTGGCCGGTACAATAGGTTTTGTCGGGCTGATTGCTCCGCATTCGGCACGGCTTCTTATTGGCGCCGAACACCGGTATCTGGTGCCCATGTCGGCGCTTTTTGGAGCCATTCTTCTTGTTACGGCGGATATGGTGGCCCGTACGGCTTTTCAGCCGGTTGAAATATCGGTAGGTGTTGTTACTTCGGTGCTGGGCTCTCCCTTTTTCCTGTTTATGCTCTACCACAAGGGGCGCTCCGGTGCCCGGGCCGGGGTGTAGGAGGCAAGCCGGCGCCCATGCCTGAGTCTCTTTTAGGTTCCGGTGCCCGGGCCGGAGTGTAGGCCGGCCGCGGGCTGTTTTTGAGGCCGTTTGGCAGCGCGAAAGCGGGCCGGCAGACAAGAGGCTGGCCGGCAGACAAGAGCCCGCCCTGTAAGCGGCCGGCAAAAGCCCGGCAAGCTCCCGGCAGAGCGGACTGCCGTAAAAGAAATTTAACGATTTTTTTCATATTCTCCCTCAAAGCTGTCGATAGGGAAACTGAGGCGGACTCTTTAATGCTTTGTTCACCTCTGAGGGAGTTATAATGGACAAACACCAGCGCTGGGAGCATTTCATTGATGTCATGGAGCAGCAGATCTGTCTGTTTGATGAATTCGCATCGGCGGTTAACAAGCTGCGCGATGCTCTGCACAGCCATGACTGGACATCTCTGGAAAAGTCGTTTTCCCTTCTGGATGAAATGAGTACTTCAATAGAGGCCATGGAAAATGAGCGCTTTCAGATAAGCCGGGAGCTTTGTGACGGCGGAGAAATGAATCAGAACAGCCTTGAAAGCTCTATTGCCGGCCTTCAGCCGGAATTGCGCAGCCGTTTTCTGGATGTCCGCAGCCGTCTGCGCGCGCGTATTGTTTCAGTAAGCAGCCGTATTCACGCTCTGGCCGCTTACGCCGCCTCCCGTTCACGTCTGGGCAAAGATTTAATGGAAGAACTGGTTCCTTCTGCCCGGGGACGTACATACAACAGACAGGGTGTATCCCGTCAGGGAGAGAGTAATCCTTTAATTCTCTCCCGGCACTTATAGGAGGCAGGCAGATATGGCCAGTACTTTCAGCGGCATAGAATTAGGAAAACGCAGCCTCAACGCCCATCAGCAGGGCCTGACCACCATTGGTCACAACCTGGCAAACGCGTCAGTGGAAGGATACAGCCGTCAGCGTGTCAGAATGGAATCGTTTCATCCTTTGTACATGCCCCAGCTCAACCGTGAAGAAGTTCCGGGACAGATTGGGCAGGGTGTGGATGTGGCCGCCATTGAGCGCATTCGGGATGAACTGCTTGAAAACCGCATACTGGCTCAGGCTGACATAACCGGCTACTGGAGAACACGCGATTCGTACATTCTTCAGGTGGAACAGATCCACATGGAACCCTATGAAACTTCTGTACGGGCCTTAATGGACAATTTCTGGACCGGCTGGCAGGAACTGGCGGTGCATCCGGACGGTCAGGCCGAAAGACAGGCCGTACTGCGCCGGGGCGAGGCCCTTATTGACGGTATTAACCGCCGTTACGACCGCCTTAAAGAAGTCCGCACTATGCTGGACGACGATGTGGTGGTGTCGGTAGGCGAAGTAAACGGCATGCTTTCCGACATAAAAAATCTGAACGAAGAAATTGTTAAGTCGGAAGCTCTGGGCGATAACCCCAACGATCTTTACGATCGGCGCGATCTGCTGGTGAACAAGCTTTCCGATTACCTGCCCGTTACAGTGGATAACCGTGATCCGGATGAATTTCTGATACATACAGGAGGATTCCACCTTATTCAGGGGCATCTGGTAACTTACCTGGATGTGGAGCCGAATCCGGATAACGAAAGCTATCACGACATTGTCTGGAGCGAGAACAGGGAACTTTTGAATCCGGTTTCCGGTAAACTCGGCTCCCTCCTTGAACTGCGGGATAAGGATTTACGCGGTGAAATTCAGTCTCTGGATGAAATGACTCTGGCTTTTGCCGACCTTGTAAACAGCATTCATAAAGATTCCTGGTCGACAAACGGCAGTACAGGGCAGGACTTTTTTACCGAATATCCCTTTGTTGACAATCTTTCAGGAAATTACGACCGCAGCGGAGACGGCCAGCTGGACTCCACTTATGTCTACCGTTTGACAGGAACGCATAAGCTGGATCCGGCTTCTCCGGTTGGATTTGCCGGAACCATTACTCTGGACGGTCCCCAGGGGCGTGTAAATGTAGCGTATACGGCCATGGATACTGTCAATGCCATTATGAACCGTATTAATTCTTCCGGCGCAGAAGTTACCGCACGGCTGGACAGGGACGGGCGTCTGGAATTACGGGCCGGTATTGCCGGAAATGTGGGTACTCCCGATTTTGTTATCCGTTATGTGGAAGATTCCGGGCAGTTTTTAACCGGCTATGCCGGACTTCTGGCCAACAGCGGCCCGGCCGGTGCCTACGACTGGAGCGCCCCGGATGCCGTTCTGGCCCTGCGTCCCGGAGGCGCGGCCTATTCAGTTGCGCCGTTAAGCCATCCGGCCGGGTGGCTGCGGGTGAATGAAGATCTCATAGCCGATCCGTCCAAAATAGCTACTGCCCTGAGCGATACAGGAAAACGTCCTGTCAGCGGAGATAACCGCGGAGCGGCCGCCATGGCCCAGCTGCGCCACCGTCCTGTTCTGGCGGGCCGCAGTGCCACATTTGATGACTGGTTTGCCCTTGCCGCAGCCGATATCGGGTTGAAAGGGGAAGTGGCCGCCCAGACACGTGAGAGCCAGGATCTGGTTATGCAGGAACTCGAACAGCTCCGGCAGTCCATTTCCGGTGTGAACCTTGATGAAGAATTTGCCGAAATGATTAAGTTTCAGCATGGTTACAATGCCGCCGCGCGCTTTGTTACCACCATGGATGAAATGCTGGAAACCATAATCAACAGGCTGGGAGTGTAACAGATGCAGCGTATCAGTACTAATATGCCCATGCTGGACAACAGGTTCCGCATGAACGAACGTGATTTCCGTACGAGCGAGGTTCAGAAAGGAATATCTTCCAGCAGAGCCATGAACAATCTGCGCGATTCACCGGTAGATGCCGCTCATGTTACCCGGCTGGATTCAATGAACCACCGGGTGGAGCGCTACCTCAAAAATATCGACTACGTGCAGGGCCGCTGGTCTCAGGCTGAAGGCTATATGAACGAAGCCGTTTCTCTGGTGCAGCGTCTGAGAGAGCTCTCCGTTCAGGGGGCCACGGGAACCTATACGCCGGAAGACCTGAGCTACATGGCCGTTGAAGTGGACGCTCTAATGGAAGAACTGGTTTCCGTTATAAACGCAAAAGGCGGAGACGGTCAGTATCTTTTTGCCGGAGATGACGTTCAGTCCGCTCCTTTTAAGGTGAGTACCGGCCGTATTCCCGGCCTGAACCGTTCGGCCATTATAGGAATACGTTACACCGGTGATCTTGGACGGAACACCATGGAAATAACAGACGGACAGGAAGTATCAACCAATCTCAGCGGAAATGAAGTATTCTGGGCTGAGCAGCAGCAGGTTTTCGGTGCTGTTGATACTGAAGGCTACCAGGTAACAGAACCAAACCGCTTTTTTCTGGACGGAAAGGAAGTAAAACTGGAACCCGGCGATACGGTTCATACCATAGTAAGTAAAATTAACTCTGCCGGAGCCGCGGTTAAAGCCTCACTGGATCCGGTAACCGGTTCATTGAATCTGGAAACCACTCTGCCTCATCAGATATGGATAGACCCGGCCGAAGGTAGCGCCTTGACAGATTTGGGAATTCTTTCCACTGCCGGACAGCGGCCTCCGTTTAACTGGAACCCCGATGCGGTCGTAACCGGCGGAAGCCTGCTGGATCAGGGGCTGGCTCTCCGGGACGCGCTGCTGCAAGGCGACCATGAACGAATAAGCGGAGCCGTTTTGGGGGGAATAGACAAGGGTCTCAATTCCATGCTCCGGAATCTGGCGGATCTGGGAGCCCGCACCGAAAGACTTAATTTCTCTTCCAGCCGTTTGGCAGAAGAAGCAGGTTCTCTGTCAGACTGGCAGTCGCGTCTGGCCGATCTGGATGTGACCGAAGCCATTACAGAAATGAGCATGCTTGAATTTACCCGCAAGGCAGCTTATCAGGTAGCCGGACGTGTTCTGCCGACAACATTAATGGATTTCCTGAGGTAAAATAAGGTATGACGGTAGATACTAAAGCCTATGGACCGGTTGAAATAGATGAACGCCAGTGCATAACGTTTGCTCACGGGCTCTACGGTTTTGAGCATCTGAAAAAATTTGCCCTTCTGGATGCCCGGCAGCATCCGTTTTACTGGCTGCAGTCGCTTGAAGAAGTCAACGTGGCTTTTGTTATGCTGGAACCGAAAATTCTTTGTAATGATTATGACGCCGATATTGCTCCTTCCGACCTTGAATCTCTGGGGCTCAGCAGTCCTTCCGACGATAACTATCTGGAGTTTGCCATAGTTACCATTCCGGGCGGCGAGGGACCAATGACCGTTAATCTTCAGGGACCGGTTATAATTAACCGGAAAGCAGGAAAGGGCGGACAGTGCATTTCCCGCAGTGAAAAATGGCACGTCCGTCACAATCTTCTGGATATAATGGCGGGGAAACAGTAATGCTTATATTATCCCGCCGCAAAGATGAAAGTGTTGTTATAGACGGTTCCATTGAAGTTTCCATAGTGGACATCAAAGGCGATCAGGTGAAGCTGGGCATTAAGGCGCCGGGGCATGTAAAAGTGTTCCGCCACGAGGTGTATCAGGCTATTCAGGAACAGAACAAGGCGGCAGCCGCCGCTCCCACCCGGCTGCCCGAGCTTCCAAAGCTGGATATACCGGCTGAAAAATAACTTTACGCAGGTCCATTTTTCCATTCTTCCAGCTGTTCAGGCGGCCACCCCCGCAAGGGCTCTCTGTCAGAATAAAAGCGGTAATTACAAACCTCCTCTCCATGAGCCAGAGTTTTTGTGCGGTGCATGTGCACTCCCAGAGAGCCGAACATGGGGTAGTCGCCCAGACACGCGAAAGGCGTGTATTTTTCCGCGTTATACTTTTTGAAAAGCTTGCAGATACCGCATTTTTTTACATCAAGCCCAAAGAGAAATCCTTCACCGTTACAGGGCACAAAGTCTGTTGCCCAGCCTCCTTCCAAATGCTCAAACTGCTTCTTCTGAAATTTCTTTTCGGCCATCCGCGCACCGAATTTCGACATCAGCAGTTTCCCCGCAAGGCCTCGAAGCGGCCCGGGTATGGAATAAAAGTTTGTTTCAATCAGTTCATAGAGTATTTGGCCAATCTCATATTCATTATCAATAAAGGGTTCAAGCGATTGAATAAGGGCCAGCATATAGGCACCCCCCAAAAGATTTCCCGTGGCTGTATTCTTCTTTCCGCCTATGTAGGGGAGCCCGGGAAGAATTGCATCAAAATTGCATTCGCACTGCGTGAGTATCTTTTTTACCGTATCTTCCGGGAAGCGCCGCAGCAATAATGTTTCAGATATTTTTATCCAGCGCTTATTCTTTTTAATAATGGATTTTTTGTGTTTCAGATAATAATTACCGGCAGTATTGTTCATTTTCTTTCTCCTGTCATTTCAGCTTAGTAATTAATTAAACCGTTCCATGCGCCGTGAATTATTCCGGCCCACTCTTTCCTGTACTGATATGCTTCTTCCTTCTTTATTTTATAAATGATTATTTCTTCAACACGGGTAAAAAACAGCGACAGGATCATATGTACACTCAGGGCTGAAAAACGCCGCTTACTGCCCTGCTTGTCGGCAATGGCGTTCAGTAAAGACAGGCAGAGGCTGGTGTATTTTTCTATAAAATCATTCTTGAAATTTTCCATACTGGATCCTTTCGAATGGAACAGCAGGAGCTTTATTGCATCGTAGCTGGAATAAATCCGCTCAAGCTGCCGGTCAATAACCCTTAAAGTTGTTTCCTTGCTGAATGTCTGTTCCATATTATCCAGAGAGGCTTCAAACCCGGCCATGGATTTTTCCATATCCTCAAAAATTTCCGTTATGAAAGGTTCCACAATTGTTTCAAAAAGGCTGTTTTTGTTTTTAAAGTATGTGTAAATGTTTCCAGGCGTTATACCGGCGTTCTCGGCAATGCGGCGCATGGATGCTTTTTGAAATCCCTTTTGCAGAAATTCTTCCCGCGCGCTGAAAAGTATGCGTCTGGAAACGGCCGGTTTTCTGGTTTGTGACATTCAGAGGCACCTTCACTTCTGTAATATTGAACACTGTTCATTATTCTGGCGTGAAGAACGGAATTTGTCAAGTTGAGGTTATGGCGGCGGTAATTATGTTAATACTGTCTTTATTTAGCAAATCTATGTTTCCTTCCCATATTTGACATAGATGGTTACTTTCTTCTATAGTTATTTATCTTTTTATTTTAATTTATTTTGGAGGTTTCTTATGGTAAAAAAATATAGATTTTTGTCTCTTGTTTTTCTGAGTGTTTTCTTTGCTGGCTGTGCCAGCGCGCCTCCCGAGCCCATTGACAGGGGTATATTTAATGTTGAAAATGTTTCTGAAGATAAGCTGGCGGTATTAATATTAAGCGGTTATATAACGGTTGGTGAAGTTGATGGGCACAGTGTAGAGTGGATTGCCGAATCTTATAATCAATATGAAACACAAACTGTGAAAATTGCAGAAGGTGTTCATTCCTTTGATGTTTTTTATGATAATGGTATTACTTATACACATGTACCTGTCCGCTTGATCGCTTATTTGGAAGCTGGAAATGAATACTTGCTTGATTCCATACAAAACGGAAATAAAATCCAGTTTCTGTTAACAAACCAGAAGGATGGAAGTGATGCAACTCTTAATTTTCAAAAGTTAAGGGGAGAAGATCCTGGCACTATTTCTCAATATATTAAATATGTTTTAAACCCAACAATGGATGGAAATGATAAAACTGTTAAACTTGAAAACAAAGATTATATTCTTATATTTAAACCTGACATGATATATGAAATGACGAATAAGAAGACTGGTGAAAGTACGATAGGGAGGCGTGGGTTTATTACTGATATACTCATGAAAGAAGGGAAAACTTATTTAATGGAAGTAAACCCTGAGGAAATATCAAGGGAAGATTTTCTGGATATTAAAGATACGGAAGAATTTTCCCAATTTGTACTTGAACCATGTGCCTGTACTGAGAACTCAGTATCATATGTTATTCATAAACCGGAAGAATTGAAGGGTCAGAAAATGATTTTCATGATTGTTAAAGAATAGTATTATTGTAATAAGCAGGAGTATTATAAATGAAAAACTTATTATTAGCATTATCAATTTTGTTGCTTCTTTTTGGTTGTGCGACATCTATCCCCTTAGATAAAGACGCAGATGTGTACAATACAATCAAGAATGAGCGGGTTTTGTTAGTGCAAAATTCAATACCTTTAGGTGATGACTGTGTTTTGAGAGTCCTGACGGAGCAAAGTCTTTTTGAAGACGTTGACCGTCTGTTCGCTAAAAGCCTTGAAGAAAAGAGCTTTCCTTTGGTTAATGCTTTGGAGAAATTTTTCATTCAAAATGGTGCCGTAGAAGTTCAAGGACATGATCCTATTGATGTTAGAACGTTTTCGTTAATAAAAAAGCGTGTTAAAATTCCCCCTTTTGCTTTATTTAGAATGTCCGACGATTCAATAATACCGTATAGAATACTTGTTATTAGCAGGAAAGTGGCGGATAATACAAGCAGCGTTATTTGGATGGTGGAATCGGAACAAAACCTGTACTCGTCCGTTAATGTTCGAGTTCTTTTTGAGGATGACAGTATGCCTAAAGGTTCTTTGAAGAGGACTGTTAATAAATTAACACACTATGCCAAATATAATAAAAGTAGAATCCAGCCGGGTTTTATTACACCGGAAGAGTTTCTCCGGACTGAATAACTGGTGTGGAAATAAGTTTGAACGTATTATCCCTGAAGCTGTAATCTTTCATAGAGGGGAACAAAATTGACCAAGGAATTATCTTCGAGTTGCTCGATAATGGAGTAGGGAAAAGGGGCTGCTTGTTCTTGCTTCCCTCGCTCTTGTTTCGTACTAGGAATTAAGGTAATTGCTTACCATAAGGGTAAAGACTCCCAGACGCTGGCCAATTTCTTTCTGTTTGTGGCCTTCGTTGGCCAGGATGCGTGCAAGATGCATACGATCTTCCTTGAAACACATGGGGCAGTTTCCTTCCTTTTGTTGTTTTGGTTATTCACTAAGGTAGGCTGTCTGTCCCTTTTTTGTCTTGGAAAAGTGGAAATTTTATTCTGCTGATTTCCGGAAGTTTAATACCGTTGATGACAACCCGAAAGCTGGGTGGTTTTTTAAATTCATCAGCGTCCTGGTTTTACAGGGCGTTGAATCTTAATAACTGCTGGATTAAAATATAATAATTAGAACAGGAGGTTAAACCATGAAATCTTTACTGAAGATGTTATTGTTAACTGCCATGGCCTTAGCTATGTTCGGATGTAACAATGGTCCTAATTACACATATAAAGATTACACTGGAACGTATACTTTTATTCCTGACCCTTCAAATGATCTTGTACGTTATCAGCTGATTATGAACGGGGATAGAGCTGCTACCCTTAATTATTATACAAATTATATTTCTTCTTCATCTTCTCCAGATGCCGCACATGCGGCTGCGATTGCAGGTGACTGGCCTTATGCCATTGTCTATGATTCGCGCGTTTCCCCGGTTGGTTTTTATGAACCTAACAGACTGGGAATTAGCAATTTTTACGGCCATCCTCATGCTCAATTTGTGAAGTATTAGTACCTTCAAAATAGTCTTTGTCAGAAAACCAACTATTCCCGGAGTGGCATATTACAATCTAGTTCCTGCCGTTTTCTTCATTTTTTCTGTCCTCAAGAATGCTTCTGAATTCCTGGTGTTTTTCCCTGGTTATGGAATAATTGCGCAGAATCAAAATTGCAATGGGCGCAAATAAAAGAAGAATATAGGAAGGAATCATGGCCATCTGGAAGTTGGTAAAGCTGCTTTGTTGCGGCAGATCCGGATTAAATTTGACAAAGCTGAGGATAAGGCCGGTTAAAGCCAGGCTGATGGATGTTCCTGCTTTCCAGGCAAATGTATAAAGGCCGAAAAATACCCCTTCGTCCCGTTTACCGGTTTTTACTTCCTGTTCATCTACCGCGTCGGCAATCATGGAAAAAGGAATGGACATAAAGGCGCCGTTGGCTGTTCCTCCCAGTAAATTGAAAAATCCGAGAGAGAACATGAGCTGCTGAGGAGAATCAATTCTAAACCATTCCCACCAGACGTGTGTCCATGGTGAGAGGATTAATCCGAACCCCAGAAGCATGGCTGTTTGTAAGGATCTTTTTTTGCCGAACCGGCGTGTCATCTTAACCCATAACGGCTGTGAAATAATTGAAAAGAAGAAGGTTATAAAAGCCTGCAGGCCAATCATTGGACCGCCCAGATTGTAAAGATAAGTGCTGACATGGATGTTTATTACAATATTAACGTGTAAGCCGGCTTCAATTAAGAAAATCATTATTACCAGAATTCGTAAATTGCGGTTTGAAAACGCGCTGGTAATATTTTTCCAGAATAATTGAAAATCAGAACTGGAGTTTTGATTGGAAAATGATTTTTGAGGTAAGCCGGGAATGAGTTTTTTTGTAAAGAAAAAACTTGTCAGTCCCACAAACAAAATTATTAAAGCAAAAACAATTCCCATTTGGGAATAGGCTGCCGGATTCAGCTGTCCTTTGGGATATTCAGGAGTGGGGCGGAAAAAGTAAAGATTGCTGCCCACCAGTGCCAGCAGCATTCCCGCAAGATAAAATGTTGCGCGGTAGGCCTGAATTGAGGAACGTTCGTCGTATCCGGTGGCCATTTCTCCGCCAAGCGCGTTATAGGGAATAACATAGATGGTTAATGCGGTTTTCAATAACAGAACAAGAACCAGAATGGTCCAGAAATTTGTAAAAAAGCTACTTTGGGCGTCAATGCTCCATATTGCCAGCGTCAGCAGGGACATGCCCGCAGTGCCGATCAGTAAATATGGATGACGCCGCCCTAAGCGCTGCCGCCCTAAGCGCCGGTTCCCGGTATTGTCGGAAATGTAGCCCATAAGGGGATCGGAGAGGCCGTCCCAGATTGCGGCAACAGCCATAATGGCTCCGGCCAGTGAAGCGGGGATTCTCAGAATGGCGGTAGCGTAAAAAATAAAACTTGCGGCAAGTATTTGATGGGGCAGTGAATACGCCATATTACCAATTCCATAGCCCAGTTTGGCAGTAACGGGAATGCTGTTGTCCGCTTTGGAGCTCATCTTATTTTACCTCGTAATTCCAGTTATATTTTACATTATATACGATTATGTCAAAATTGCTACTGTAAATAACTGTAAATAACTGGAAATATCGGAAAGCGATCAGCTGTCTGTTTCTAAATTGCGCAGAGTAAAATTTCTTTTCTGGCGGTGTGTTCCGCGCCTGCATTTTGGAAGGCATATATAAGTATTTAAATATTTTGTATATATAGAAATAACTTGACTGCTAATTCTGGAGTGACGTATCATTCTTGAAGGGAAGGAGAGTCTGTATGAAAAAAATATTTTTAACCGGATTTGCCTTGATTTTTGCCTTGTTTCTTGTTGGATGCGGCGGAAATGCGAAGGCATCTTATGAAGCCGGTACTTATACCGCTTCTGCGAAGGGAATGAACGGAGATGTTAATGTTTCTGTTACATTCAGCAAGTCGGCCATTAAGAAAATTGAGATTGGGGAGCACAACGAAACAGCGGGTATTTCCGATACGCCAATTAAGGAAATTCCGGCGCAGATTCTTAAAACACAGAGTCTGGCTGTTGATACTGTTACCGGTGCAACTTTTACGTCTAAGGCCATTCTGTCGGCTGTTGCTTCTGCCGTAGAGCAGGCGGGAGGCGATGTTGCCGCGCTTAAGGCTGTTAAAACTGAAGCCAAAGCCGGAAAAACAGTAGAAAAGACGGCTGATGTTGTTATTATAGGCGGAGGCGGAGCCGGTTTGTCGGCTGCGGTTTCCGCGGCTCAAAACGGTGCCAAAGTTATTCTTATAGAAAAAACAGCTTCTCTTGGCGGTAATACCATTCGCGCGGGCGGTCCGTACAACGCGGTCGATTCTGCCCGTCAGGCAAAAGTGGAGCCTGCCTCAGATGCCGCCATGAAAAGTATTGAACGTCTTTTGAAAGTTGAACCTGAAAACGATCTGCATAAAAAGTATCAAAATGAATTGAAGGAAGAACTTGATGCGTATAAGGCGCAGAAACCGAACAATCTGTTCGACTGTCTGGCTCTTCACATACTGCAGACTTATGACGGCGGCGATTATGCCGGTAAAATTGAATTTATTGAAGAATTATGTTCTGAATCTCTGCCTACAGCAGAATGGCTGGAAAGCAACGGGCTTGTATGGCAGGATAAAATTGTAACATGTCCGGGCGGCTTGTGGCGCCGGGCTCATATTCCTCAAAACGCGGCCGGTGCCGACTATATTAAGACCAATAAGGCCCTTGCCGACAAACTGGATATTGAGATTATTCTCAACTGCCGGGGAGAAAGTCTTATTCAGAAAGATGGACGCATTGTCGGTGTTAACGCCCTGCAAAGCGACGGAACACCTGTTGTGCTTACCGCGGATAAAGCTGTAGTACTTGCCTGCGGTGGTTTTGCGGCAAGTAAGGAAATGCGTAAAAAATACGATCCGCTTCTGGGTGAAAATCTTGGAACCACAAATAATCCCGCCAATGTAGGTGACGGTATTAAGATGGCTGAGAAGGTGAACGCAAACCTTATAGGTATGCCCTACATTCAGTGTCTGCCTTTCGGGAATCCTAAAACCGGCGGATTGAACGGCTGGGTAGGCGGTATTGGTGTTGAATACTACTATCAGGTAAACAAAAGCGGTAAACGTTTTATGGCTGAAGACGGACGCCGTGACGTTATGACCAGAGCTTTGCTGGAGCAGCCGGGTTCTTTCAGTTATATCATTGCGGACGGACATGTTGCTTTGAAAGACGGCAAGAATCTTTGGGGCGATAATGTAGACAAGCTGGTTGCCGATAAACAGATTTTCCGTGCAGATACAATTGAAGAGCTGGCTAAACAGATCGATATAGATCCTGCTGTGTTAAAAGCAACAAATGATGCATTCAATAAAGCCGTTGAAACGGGTAAGGATTCTGAATTCGGACGCAGTCTTTTTGGGAGTAAAATGGATAAACCTCCGTTCTACGCTTCTCCCCGTATGCCGACGGTTCATCATACGATGGGCGGAATTGAAATTAACTTAAAAACTCAGGTTCTGGATACAAACGGAAGTGTTATTCCGGGTCTGTATGCCGCAGGAGAGGTAACCGGCGGTATTCACGGAAAAAACCGTCTGGGCGGGAATGCTCTTGTCGATATCCATGTATTTGGAAGAATTGCAGGCGCGAATGCCGCAAAGGAATAAATTTTATTATTCAGCAGAGGTGTAACATGAAAAAAATACTGTATGGATTTTTTCTGGCTGTAGTTTTATTCAGTGGATGCTCTGGGCCAAAAGTTAAAGACGGGGAATATAGCGCATCCGCAAACGGACATAACGGTCCAATGGAGATTGCCGTAAAATTCTTAAATGGTAAAATTGAAGCGGTTGATATTGTATCGGATTTTGAATCCAATGGGGTAAAAAGGGTTTTAAACACAGTTCCCGAAAGAATTGTAAAACATCAGTCACTGGCGGTAGACACGGTTGCAGGCGCAACCTTTGCCGGACGGGCCGTTATAAGCGGCGTTTCACAATGTATTGCTGCTGCCGGCGGCGATCCGGCCCAATGGGAGAAAGCCGTTCCTGCGGAAAAACCGGCTTCAACGGAATATTCGGCAGATGTTATTGTTATTGGGGCCGGCGGTGCCGGAATGAGTGCGGGTCTTGCGGCGCATCAGGCCGGTGCAAAAGTTATTATTTTGGAAAAACTCGGTTTTCCGGGCGGCAGTACCATCTTTGCGGCGGGGGCTTTTAACGGAGCCGATCCTGTGCGGGGAAAAGCTACGAAAATGACTGAAACAAACAGAGAAGCAGTTGAGAACTTATTGAACAGAAAACCCTTTGATGAATACGAAGCTTCTCTGCAAAAAATTGTGCGTAAAAAATTTACCGAACATCTGAACAGCGGCAGTGACGGGCTTTTTGACTGTCCCGAATTTCACGCATTGCAAACATACAACGGCGGTGATTATAAAGGAACGCCGGAGTTGATTGAAATTTTAACTCAGAAAGCTCCTGAAACCATTGGATGGGCGTCCTCGAACGGTGCTGTTTTCAGAGATACCCTGGGAATGGCCACCGGTGCGCTTTGGCAGCGCAGCCATTACGGTACGAAAGATTTTCCTAATGGAACAACAATTATTTACCCTGCCGTGAAATACATTAAAGATCACAATGATATTGACTTGCATGTAGACACACAAGCTGTTGAATTAATAAAAGAAGGCAACAGGGTTGTTGGTGTAAAAGCAAAATCAAAGGGCCATGATATTACTTATAAGGCGTCAAAAGGTGTTGTTGTTGCAACCGGTGGTTTTGGTGCAAATATTGAAATGCGCCAGAAATACAATACACAGTGGGCCGATTTAGGTAAAAAAATTGGTTGTTCAAATCAAAGACGCGCCGCGCAGGGTGAAGGCATTGTTATGGCCGAGAAAGCCGGCGCGCAGTTAATTGACATGGGTTTTATTCAGCTTCATCCTAACGGAGAGCCTGGAACGGGAATGATGATGGGGCATCCCCATACCTCAGGCTTAAACCGTATTTTCGTTAACAATAATGGAGAACGTTTTGTTGCCGAAGATGCGCGTCGCGATGTTCTGGTAAATGCCATTTATGCTCAGCCCGACGGGAATATGTGGATTATTGCCGACGGTAACCGGTATCCTGAAGGAAATGCCAAAATTGCCAATTTCGTAACATTGGGCAAAACTTATAAGGCGGCAAGCGTTAAAGAACTTGCTGAAATGATACAGGTTCCTGCTGATAAATTGCAGAATTCCATAGATGAATACAATAGTATTGTAGATGGTGAAGCGGATAGGCTTGGCTTGAAAACATATGGTAAAAAACTTGGAAAGGCACCTTTTTATGCCGCAAAACGGGTTCCTACTGTACATCACACCATGGGTGGTTTAAAGATTGATACCAAGGGACGGGTTTTGGATGCGGCCGATAAACCAATTCCCGGATTGTATGCCGCAGGAGAGGTAACCGGCGGTATTCACGGTGCAAACCGGCTTGGGGGTAATGCCATTACCGATATTTCGGTTTTTGGGAGAATGGCTGGTACAAATATTGCAAAGGAATAAATTACCTGTAATTTAGAATGCGGGGGCTGCTGCTTTAATTTCTTCAGATTTTTGCAGCAGCCCCTTTTCTTTCAGCTTTGTATTTTTACTTTTACCGATACGGGGTTGTGGTCGGAATTTCTGAATTCCAGATCAAAGCCCTGTACTTCTTCAATCTGCAGATTTGGCGAAATTAGAAAACCGTCAATGACGGTTGTAAAGTTTTCTCCCTTTTTGTAGGGCTTTTCCAGAGTCCGGGAAGTGGGTATATCTGTTTTATACGCCCATTGCCAGCCGGCGGGTTTCCACCCTTCAGGGAGTTTCTGGAGCCAGAACAGGCTTTCCTGCGGTGTTGTATATGTACCGAAACTGTTATTTGTTATACCGGGGAACTGGGAATTCCAGTCGCCGCCTGCAATAACATAATGGCCTTCATTGTAGAGCGAAAGCATTAAATCTTTCAGAAAATCAAGCTGCTGTTTTCTCATGCTGCCGTTATCGTACGCGGAAAGGTGCACATTCAGCAGATACCAGCTTTTTCCTTCTACCGGGGAAGGAATTCTGGACATCAGAACGCAGCGTTTGAGGTGAAAAATTCTTGTCGGCCAGGAAAATGAGCCGGGAAGCTGTATCCGCGTATTGCTGTCTGTCTGATAACGGCTCATGCTTAGAAGGCCTGAATTAACTTTGCCTATGGGAGCTGAAACGGGCATGGGAACAAACGCGCATTTGTAGTTCTGCGCGTGGAAGGCGGAATAGCTGTTAAAAATTTCGGCCAGTTTTTTTGCCTGGTCAACATTGCAGCTTCTGAATGAGGGCCGGTCTGTTTCCTGAAGAAAGCAGATGTCGGGATTTTCTGTCTGTATAAAGCGGATAACATTTTCCAGGTTTTCTTGCTGCCGCTCTGCTGGAATTCTGCCTTTTTGACTTCCGCCTTCAAGGAAAAAGTCTGTTTGGCTGTCCAGGCCGCAATAGCCGATGTTCCAGGACAGCAGATGCAGGGCTTGCGGAGCGGCATCTTCGGCCGGGTTCTCCGTAAGCGGCTCAAGGGCCGTCTCCTGCGCCGGCTTATACTCAATAGCGGTAAAAATGCCAAGAAAAAGCATAAATGCAGCAATTACCGCAGCTGTTATAGTTAAAAGGATTTTGAGTATTTTCATTGGATAACACCTTGGTTTAAAGGATTCATTGAACGGAGCGTCAATTTGCAGCCGCCATTATAAAATAATGGAGAAAACTCGTCAAAGACCTTCAGCTGCCTGACGCGCGGCAGTATTTCCAATTCTCTTGACAGAATAATGTTGTTTCTGTTATATAACGCCGTTATATATGATTGTAACTGAGAAATTCTTTACCGTACAGGGAGAAAAATATGCACGATAAGAGAGAAAAACTGATTTCAGGTAATATCGTTCCGTTAATGATGGAATTAACATTACCCGCCATTGTTGGAACGCTGGTCATCAGCCTGTATAACTTTATTGATGGAATTTTTGTTGGAAGATTTGTCGGCGAGGCCGCGTTAGGCGCAATCAGTATAAGTTACGCCTTCACACTTATAAACAATGGAATAGCTGTATTGATTGGAATCGGTTCTGCTTCGGTTTTATCACGGGCAATCGGGAGACAGGACCAAAAAACCATAGATTCAATTATGGGTAATGTTGTTGTTTTAAGTTTGCTCTTTTCAATTGCCACAATGGTTCTGGGATTCATTTTTGCACCGCAATTATTAGGTCTTGGCGGAGCATCCGGTGAGATGCAGCGGCTGGGTGTGTCGTATTTGCGTATTGTTTATCTTGCGTCATTCTTTGTGAACTTCGGACAGGCATCAAACATGCTTATGCGGGGTGAAGGTAAAATGACCATGGCCATGCTGTTTATGGGGATAAGTGCCATTCTCAATATAATACTTGATGCAGTCTTTATTATCTATTTAAAAATGGGAATTGAAGGTGCCGCAATTGCAACTATAATTTCGCAGATAGAGTTAGGTGTTTCTCAATTCATTTATTTTAAATTTTTCAGTAAAAATGTAAAAATCAAAAAGATTAAACTTGAAAAAAGCATAGTTAAGGAAAGTCTTTCGGTTGGAGTTTCGGCAATGTTTATGCAGGTTTTCGCTTTGGTTCAGCAAGTTGTTCTCTATTCAACACTTAAAAGATACGGAGGCGAAGACCAGGTTGTTTTGATGGGTGCATTTTTTAGATATATGATGCTGAGTTTTATTCCCTTGTGGGGAATAAGTCAGGGGTTTCAGCCTTTTGCGGGAACAAACTTTGGCGCAGATTGTTTTGACCGTGTTAAAAAAGGAACCTACATATTTACGGCTTTTGCGTTCTCAATTTCATTGATTTTCTGGCTTGTTTTTATGCTTATGCCTGAAAGGGTTCTTGGGCTTTTTATCGAAAATCCGGCTCTTATTGATTTGGGAAGAACAAATGCCCTGTTTGCATTCTCGGTATTTCCTTTATCTGCC
>PDWI01002248.1_pt1 | contig 29348 bp, 26 predicted proteins | sample 1430891 | NCBI WGS metagenome assembly PDWI01 (sample SAMN01162508, study PRJNA174530) | Oral metagenome, whole genome shotgun sequencing project. | biome: Marine environment; feature: Marine mammal; material: Swab sample of the gingival sulcus; isolation source: swab sample of gingival sulcus... | reverse complement strand
ACAAAAATTCAGCGAATTACACAAATTTACAAATATATTTTTTCGGTGGTTTATCATGTTCCTTATCTCTTTATGCAAAGATTACTGTTTTTTTCTATTAAAGCAAATTTTTTTCATATAAAATTATTACAAAAGTAGCGACGCCCTATTAGGGCGTCTCTACAACAACATAAACACCTGATAATCAACCTTGTAAAAAAACACAATACATTGCGTCTCTACCCTATCCTACAATTAAAAAGTCTTTTCAATCTCCCTAACCCTCTTCTCCAAGAGGGAATTGGGGCAACAGTAGAAACACTCTAATAGCACGTCTCTACAAGCACACAAACATATAACTATCAAACTTTTAAATTCGTAATTCGTAATTGAAAATTACTCGCTTTGTTTTACGATGTTTCTGAATGTGATGAAACTTACCAACAGCAACATCAACACCCATATAAACTCCTCCATTGATATTGGTACTTGGCTTGCTTCCATTGCTTTAATTTCGTCGGTAAAAAAATGATAGCCCAGCACCCCTATGCTGTTGTTGATGAAATGAGCAATGATGGACAGCCACAAATTGCCTGTGTACAACATGAGGTAGCCCAACGTCAAACCTAAAAACATGCGTGGCAAAAATCCGAAAAAATCAAAATGAACGGCACTAAACAAAATAGCCGTAAGCCATACGGCAAGGTGTCCTTTTGGACTGAATTTAAGCATTATCCTTTGTAGTACGCCTCGAAACATCAGCTCTTCGCCAAGGGCAGGTATCATGGCTATCACAAATATATTTATTAGCAATGATGCCGTGCCTTTGTTGTGCAAAATGAATTTAAAGACTAAATCTTGGGCGTCTTTGCGGTATTCTAACCACGCTTTTTGCAGGGCTGCCGGAAGCTCTATGGATTTATTTATTTCCAACAAAAAATCGCTTATAGCCATTAGCATTATCACTAAAAAAAGTATCGATATTATTTGCAATACCTTTGGCTTTTGGGTAAGTCCGAGATATTTTTTTGCCGAGATTGCAAACAGTTTTGCCGATATTATTGCAGGCACTAAGAACAAGCCTATTGATAAAATTGACTGTGTTAATTTCAGTCGTCCGATGTCTCCAAGGTTGGTTGAAAAGCCGTATATTGCTCCTGTTATAAGGTTGGAAATCAGGAAGAAAACCAGAAAACAAACTGTTGCTACAAATACTGTGAAAAGTAATTGCACCCATGGTTTTGTGTTATTAAACAAGGCTATATTCATGTAATTATTTTTGTGATTTAGGCTTCGTTTTGCGTTATTATGGTTTGTGTTGGGAAGGCAAAATCCAAACCTGCATTGTTAAATCGTTCAAGCACTTCGGAGTTCATGGTGTCTACCGTCAGCCAATAATCCGAGCCTTTGGTTATGTAATATATAAAAAGGAGGTTGAGTGAGAAATCGCCGAAGCTGTCAAATATCGCCACATAATCTTCTTCCACAAGGTCTTGATGTGCCATTACGATGTCTTTCAGAATTTCTTTTGCTTTTTTCATATCTTGCGGAGTGGTGTCGTAGGTAAGTCCCAGATTCATCGACATTTTTCGGCAAGGTTCAGATGAAATATTTTCGATGGATTGTGATGTAAAAGTAACGTTCGGAATTGTAACAATCCTTCCCGCCAAGGTACGCAAACGTGTTGAGCGAAAACCTATTTCTTTTACAGTTCCGTCGAAACCATCGGCAATTATTCTGTCGCCCGTCATAAAAGGTTTGTCGGTAAAAACGGTAAACCCGCCGAACAGGTTTGCGATGGTGTCTTTGGCAGCCATAGCCATTGCGATACCTCCTATCCCTAGACCTGCAAGCAATGCTCCTACATCGTAGCCGGCATTGGTAAGTGTGATTATCACGGCAAATGCCCAGATTGCTATTTTTATGGTTTTTCGCACCAAAGGCAAAAGTTGGTCGTCTAAATCGCTTTTGGCTTTCGTTACCACAGGTTCGAGGTAGTTCACAACTACGCCGTCGATAAATCTTACCAGCAACCAAGCTATATTGAAAGTTATGGCGATGTAAAAAACTTGTTTCATAAAGTCCTCAAATTCCACCGACATATTCAAATAAAATATGCCGTACCACATTCCGGCAATTATTATCGCCAATAGAATTGGTTTTTCGAGGGTATCAACCAAAATGTCGTCGAGGCGGTTTTTGGTTTTTTTAGTGAATTTCAAAATAAAGGTTTTTGTAAGCCAATAAACAATTTTGGATAATATGTAGGCTGCTATGATTATGGAAAGTGCTATAATCCATTGTGCTAAGGTATTTCCGTAGAATACTTTTGATAGTAAGTCGCTCATAGTGGTTAATATTTTTAATAAAAATGCAAATTTATAAAGAGGTCTAAATAAAAAGAATTAATTTTGCAAAATTACTAATATTAAACAATAACACATGAAAGTATTTAAAATTTTATTGATATTTTTATTTATTTCTAACTACGGATTTTCTCAAAGACGCGGACAAGTGGTAAAATGGTTTAGTATAGCCGGCAAAGGCGGTGTGGGAAATTCAATTCTTCTAAACACCGACGTTATAAATGAAAAAGGTGCAGACCTCGATTTGCTGTCGTTGTCATACGCTTATGGCGGACGGTTTACGTTTTCCTACGGGCAAAATTTAGGCTTTGGCGTGGAGTTGATGATGAATAATCTTTCGCAAAAATACGCAATGAAGCAAGGAGCTGTGGCTTATGAGAAAACTATGAAAATAAACACGCTTGACTATACTTTGTTTTTTAGATATAAAAGCAACAGCCGTGGATATTTTGAGGTCGGACCAACTTTTAGTAATGTGAAGAAAATAGAAGAAACAAACTCAATACAAAATAGTTCCTTTCTCGATAGAAGCAAAATATCAGAAAGTTATCAAGATAAATATGTCAGCCTTATGCTCGGCTTTGGTATGACTGCCTATCGCACCGAACGGCTCGATATAAACATCGGATTGCGAGCATCTTACAGCTTTAAAGATTTTGAAGATGACCCTAATTATTATGTCTTGAATGATGGAGTTTTTAAACCGTCGGTAATATCCGACAAATCAACAAACCCATTGTCGGTGAAAGTGCTTTTTGAACTGAATTATTATTTCGCTTTCTGGGGCAATGCCTCTTGCGGTCGCGGACGCTTCATGCTTTTCCAATAAAATAAATTATCTAAATTTGCAAAAAACTCAAATTTCTTATGGCTTCTCTAAAAAAAATAAGTGAACCTATTGCCAACGAATTATCTCAATTTGAAAAACATTTCCGCAAGGCTTTAAAAAGTAACGTCCCGCTGTTAGACATCATAACCAATTATATATTAAGGAGTAAGGGAAAGCAAATGCGCCCCATGTTTGTCTTTTTGTCGGCAAGTTTAACAGGCAAAGTTAAGGATGCTACCTACACAGCCGCCACTTTGATAGAACTGTTGCACACTGCCACCCTCGTCCATGATGACGTTGTGGATAACTCCGATTTAAGACGCGGACTGTTCTCCATCAAGGCACTTTGGAAATCTAAAATAGCGGTTCTTGTGGGTGATTTTTTGTTGTCGAAAGGCTTGCTTACGGCAACCGAAAATAAGGAATACGAGCTTTTGGAGATAGTATCGGTGGCAGTGAAAGAGATGGCAGAAGGCGAGTTGTTGCAAATAGAAAAGACCCGAAAACTCAATTTAGATGAGGACGTATATTTTGACATAATAACCAAGAAAACCGCCACCTTGATAGCCGCTTGCACAGCCGCCGGAGCAAAATCCACGGGAGCAGATGATGCGGTGGTTGAAAAGATGCGACAGTTTGGAATTTACACAGGCATATCCTTCCAAATAAAAGATGATTTATTTGATTTCAACACGAATAATAAAACAGGCAAACCGGCAGGTAATGATATTCATGAAAAAAAGATGACTTTGCCAATTATCTACGCATTAAAAAACAGCTCAAAGCCTGAGCATAAGAAGATTATCAAAGTTATTTTGAAAAAAAATAAAACCAAAGCTCACATAAATCAAGTTATAAATTTCACCAAAGAAAATGGGGGATTGGAGTATGCCGAAAAGGTGATGTTGGAATACAAAAATAAAGCAGAAAACATCTTAAATGAATTTCCTGACTCTCCGTCGAAAGAATCTTTAAAGGCGATTTTGAAATATGTTATTGAACGAAAAAAATAGTGCCGATTTTAAACTTGATTTTGCAAAAATAAAATATATAGATATTCATACTCACACCGCAAAAAACAGCGATGATATTTTGGGTATAAAATCATTTATGATTGATGAACTGTACACCGAGGCAAATATTAAAAGTATAGGTATACATCCGTGGCAGGTTGAGGCAGATAACGAAATTATTTTGCAAAAAGCTATGTCGATTTTTGAGCAAGAAAAACTTATTGCAATAGGTGAGATTGGCTTGGATAAATGCCGAAAAAAACACCTTTTTGAAGAGCAAAAAAATGTGTTTATTCATCAGCTTGATTATGCCGAAAAAACAAAAACACCTGTGGTTATTCATTGTGTGAAATCTTTTGATACCTTGCTCCATATCTTGAAGTTTAATAATTACAAAATTCCCATGATAATACACGGATACAATCAAAACGAACAAATCACTAAGCAACTGCTAAAATATAATGTGTATTTCTCATTTGGAAAAAGTCTGTTTTTTACTTCAAAACAAAACCATTTCAACATCATAAAACATGATAGAATTTTCTTTGAAACCGACGATTCCAACTATTTTATAAAAGAGATATACCGTCAAGCATCTGTGCTTTCAAACTCACCGTTGGAATATTGGATAAAGACGGTGAGAAATAATTTCAAAAATATTTTCGGCAACACAATAAACTTAATTTAAACCATGCAAAATAATTCAACCAAAGATTTGAGAACCATTCAGTTAATAGGCAATGAGAATTTCAATAAATTGAAAAAATCACATGTTATGGTTGTTGGTTTGGGCGGAGTTGGTGGTTATGCTTTGGAGCAATTAGCACGTGTGGGGATAGAAAAATTCACTATAATTGATTGCGATAAAATTTCCGAAAGCAATATAAACAGGCAAATTATCGCCGATTATAACAACATCGGACAGTATAAAGTTGATGAGTTTGAAAGGCGAATTAAGCTGATAAATCCCAATGCAAAAGTTGAAAAATTAAAGCTCTATATCGACAGTGAGGTGTCGCTTTTTGACAAGTATAAACCCGACTATGTCGTTGATGCGATAGACACATTGCGACCCAAAGTTAGCCTCATTTTGCATTGCGTTGAGTACAATATCCCTGTGGTAAGTGCCTTGGGTGCAGGCGGAATAACAAACCCCGAAATGGTTAAAACCGTAGACATCGCCGACACCTATAATGATGGTTTGGGGCGTATGCTAAGGAAGCGACTTCACAAACACGGAGTCAGAACGGGATTTAAGGCGGTGTTTTCGCCCGAGAAAATCCCTACTTCCACCATTACCTATGAGCAAGGTTTGCACAAAAAGACCAATGTCGGCTCAATATCATATATGCCGGCTGTGTTTGGCATTCATTGTGCGGCTGCCGTTATCAGTGATTTAACAAACTCTAAATAAGCTGACTACCCCTAACTTTGAGGCAAAAATATCAGCGAGTGATTTTCTTTGTTGTACAGGCAAATTATGTTTTTCTTGCTTTGAGTTTTCATAAGCAAAATGCCGTTTTGTTTGAGGTATTCGTATTTCTTAGTGGTGTATTCCTTGCCGTTTGCATTTACCCGTTTGGAGTTGTTGCCCAGATACCAACGTCCGCCCTCAACGCCTTTTTGCAGGGTGCGTATCTTTACGGGTTCGTCAAAATCTACCGTTAAACTCTTTTTAAGGTCATCAAACAAAAGCACTAATTGCGATTTTTCGGTATGCTGATTTGTTATCACACACGCCAAATCTTCAACCTCATTTTGGTTGTAATCCGCAAACGATATCGTGTTGAATTCAAACTCTTTCTGATTGTCTACATCTAAAATCCAGTCGGTATTTTCCTTGTCGTAAAGCCTGTTTTTTACATAGACTTTTCGCAAAAACTTCTTAAACTTTACAGGTATCGTCTGCTGTGCCATGCTGTTGCCCAGCAAAGCGTTGATTTGCTTGTAGACATGCTTGCGTGCCAAAAAATCTTGCTGTACATAGCCCACCGTATTCCGCAAACTGCTTACCTTTATCCACTCTTTGGTTTGGGCTTTGTTGGGATCTTCGAGTATGTTTACCGTTTCGCCGTAGTAGAGCTGTTCCAGCGGTTTGGCATTTAGGCTGTCGCCCTGCATGAGGTACATTTTGCCGGAAATCACATGCCTCACGTCCTTCTTGGTAACCACGTAAATTCCAAATCCTATTATCGACAAAAACAGTACTGTTGATAGTAGCATCAGCAGGTTTTGGTAGAATGCCACGCTAAACAAAGGCTTCTTAATGTCGTTAGATGCTTCTAAAATTCTTGTCTTGATGCCGAGTGTCAGCTGGTCTTCGTTTTTCACTTTTCGCTTTTGAGCATTTGATAATGCTACCGCAAACTCACTGCAAGATTGATATCTTTGAAGCGGATTTTTGGCGGTTGCCTTTTGCACAACGGCGTATATATTGTCGGAAATTCCCACGTAAAAATCGCGAGGGTCGGGTATGGGTTCGGTTATTATTTTTTGATGAATTTCATATTCGCTCATGTTTTCGTCATAGGGGTATTGCCCTGTTAACATGTGGAATAGCACTATGCCCAACGAGTAAATATCGGTACGCCTGTCAAGGACTTTGCCCTGCACTTGTTGCGGACTCATGAAAAATGTTGTGCCTATCTTGGTGTTGTTTTGCGTTATGATATTTTGGTTGAAGTTTAGCGATTTTGCAATTCCGAAATCTATGACCTTTATCTCGTTGTCTTGATTTATTATGAAGTTCGACGATTTGATGTCGCGATGTATGATATTTTGCGAGTGCATATCGCCCACGGCATCTAAAATTTGGAACATTATGTTCAGTGCTTTCGACTCGGGCATAGGACCGCTCACCTCCTCGATGTAGTCGGCGAGATTGCGTCCTTCCACAAATTCGGTTATTATAAAAAAGCCGTATTCGTTTTCGATGTAGTCGTACAGAGTTACGATATTCGGATGGTTGAATGATGCTAATTGCAGAGCTTCGTTTTTAAATCGCTTTCTGTTTTCGGGATTCGTGGCTAAGTTGGGCGACAAGTGTTTTATGGCAACTTTGCGTTTAAGATATTTGTGTATCCCCAAATATACCGTTGACATTCCACCACGTTCAATTATTTCATCTATTTGATAATTAAGTATGTATTTGCCTATCATTAGTTTTGTTTTTTGGGGATGTTTATGAGTTCTCCTGTTTTTAGGTATAGCTTATTTCCGTTGGCTTTTATTATATCTTCTATATTTATTTTGAATATGTGCGAATATAGAAATACATCACCGCCAATTTTGTTTATAACGTATGAACTTACGGAGTCGTTGTCTTGTACCAATTCGGTTGTTGCCGGTATCATTACCATTCGGCAAGTTTGATTTTTGGTGTTCGCTCTGTTGTATCTGTCTTTCAGTAAGATGACAGGATATATCATGCCTGCAAATATTAGCACCAATACAGATATTATGATTTTTTTCTTTCGTGATTTTTTCTCTTTTTGCTGATTTTTCGGCAATGAGTTTACCTGCCGTTTTGTTTTTTGCTTAGAGAAATGTATCAGTTGCACGGTTATATTGTCATTACCGCCGTACCTTTTGGCATCATCTATAAGAAGCTCAGCCTTTTGGTTTAAAGATATATCTTTTTCCAAGATTTCGTGTATGGCCTCGTTGCTAAGCTCGTTTGTAAGCCCGTCGGAACACATTAATATATAGTCGTCATCATTGGGCGTTATGGTTTCCTTGCAAATTTCAGGCTCTATGTGATTATCCACCCCTAACGCCTTTAATATTATATTGCGTTTAGGATGAATCCTGGCTTCATTCTTGGTTATCAGACCTTTGTCTAATAGCGATTGTACCAGCGAGTGGTCTTTTGTAAGCTCAAAAAATCGACCTCCGCTTAGATAATACAATCTGCTGTCGCCCACATGAGCATAATACAGCGTATTGTTTTTTATCAAAGCCAAAGCAATTGTAGTGCCTGCCGATTTGCCCTTATTTTTTGATAAAGCATATACCTCTTTGTTTGCTGTTTTAATGGCTTCATCAATAAGATTAAAAATATTATCCTGCCATTTTTTTGAAATTGTATTTATCACAGATTTAGTGGCAAGCAGGGATGCTTCCGCACCAAGCTCAGTACCGCCCATGCCGTCGCACACGATAAACACCTCGCCGTTCACGGTAGAACAACTTGCATAGGCATCTTGATTTATCTGCCTCACTTTCCCGATGTCGGATATCGCAACATTGTTTGTGCGTGTTGTGATTTTGGTTTTCAGAAAATTGTTTTTTAAATCCTTCATATAATGCTAAGAGGTATATGCTTTTAAAACCATTTTTATAAAGTTGCGAAAGATGTTAGCGATACAAATTTATTGAAACGCTCTTTTATCATGTCGCTGTTGAGGTTTGCGATTTTTTCAGTTCCAAATTTTTCGACATTGAAAGATGCTAATACAGAGCCAACTACCACAGCAGTTTTTATAGTTTCGAAAGAAGTATCATTTTGGCTTGCGAGGTATCCGATTAAACCGCCTGCAAAAGTATCGCCGGCACCTGTCGGGTCAAATACCGATTCCAAGGGCAGGGCAGGGGCGGAGAATATTTGGTCTTCGCCGAAAAGCAAAGCACCGTGTTCGCCTTTTTTCACAACTATATATTTTACACCTTGCTTTAAAATTTCTTTAGCACCTTTTACAAGGTTGTCGGAGTTCGATAATAATTTCACTTCCTCATCATTAATTATAAGGAGGTCGGTTTTTTTGATTACCTCTTTTAATTTGTCGGGATTTTGGTCAATCCAGAAATTCATGGTGTCCAGAGCTATCATTTTGGGGCGTTTGTTCAACTGCTCCAATACCATCATTTGCATATCCGGGCATAAATTTCCCAGCATCAAAAAATCGGCATCTTTGTATGCGTCCGGCACTTTGGGTTTGAAGTCCGCCAACACATTCAACTCAGTGATTAGAGTATCTCGCTTGTTCATGTTGCTGTGATATTTTCCCGACCAGAAGAAAGTTTTTTGATTTTCTTTAATCTCAATACCCTCAATGTCTATTTTTTTGCTTTTAAGCAAATTCAGGTATTCCTCCGGGAAATCTTCGCCTACCACCGATACAAGCCCGAGTGAGTCTGTGAGGTAAGATGCTGCTAATGAGATGTATGAGCCTGCACCGCCAATAATTTTGTCCGTTTTACCATAAGGTGTTTCTATTGCATCGAAAGCCACGCTTCCTAATATGATTAAATTCATTTTGATTTTTTTTGAAATTTTCTGCAAATATATTTTTTTTTTATGAAAAACGTTTTTATTTTTGCACCGCAAATGAGATAAAAATCATTCCTCCGTAGCTCAGCTGGTTAGAGCACCGGACTGTTAATCCGGGTGTCGTTGGTTCAAGTCCAACCGGGGGAGCAAGGGGTAAAAGAGATTTACATTTATTGTAGGTCTCTTTTTTTTTATGTGTTTTTTTAGAATTTTTCGATTTAATAATTTATATTTGATGTTTTTAATCAATGAACTCATTTAAACTTTTTCTATTTCTTAAAAAATGTTTAAATTGTATTTATATTTCGTTACTTTTTTTGAAAATAGAACCACTATTTTCTGCAAAAAGAGCCTCATCTAAATAAAATTTAGTTCATTTTCAGTTAAATGTTAAAAGTTTAAATGAGTTCAATAAAAATTATTGCTATGAAATCAAAAATCAATTTTATTAAAACAAAATTTGCGATTATCGCAGTATTAATTGTTGCTTCATTAAACTTAAATGCACAAAAAGATACAACTGAAATTCAAATAGGCAATCTGAAAGTAATGGTCATAGAAGAAGCCCAAGAGGATTCTGCTAAATCTGATGTTAAAACGGCATTTAAGAAAGTTAATAAAGAAATTTCTTTATGTAAAGAAACAAAGGAGTATAACGGGCAATGGGCCGGTATAGAGTTGGGTGTAAATAATTTTACTAATAAAGATTTTGCAAGTCCAAGCAGTAGCGAGCTTAGTTATATGCAGTTAAATCCCGAGAAATCAATAGCTTTATCAATAAATTTTATAGAGTATAATTTGAATATAATAAAATCGGGTAGGGTAGGTCTTACAACAGGAATGGGTTTGCAATGGAACTTCTTTAATCTATCGCAAAATGTGGAATTGTATCAAGACCAACAAGGCGTAACGCAGGCAAAATTGATAGATACAAAGATTAAAAAATTTAAACGCAATAACCTTAATATGGCATATCTTACAATACCTGCGATAATAGGATTTAAAATTCCAACCAATAAAAAAGACATATCATTTGGGGTTGGGGTTACGGGTAGCATGAGGCTATGGTCGAAGCATAAACAAAAATATATAGAAGACGGCGAAAAACATAAATACAAATTAAGAGATGATTTTGGTTTAACTCCATTCAGATACGGAGTAACTGCCAGAGTGGGATATGGCTCGATAGGAATATTTGTAGATTATCAATTAACGCCATTGTTTAAAAAAGATAAAGGACCTGAGCTATATCCAATATCAATCGGATTAAGATTGTTTAATTTTTAAAGCTCTAAAAACCAACCATTAACACCCAAATAATACCGCTTTAAAGAAATACAATATAAAGTGTATTGATAAAATATTTGTATCTGAAATTCTATTGTTATATCTTTGAGCGAAATAATTAAAGAAAAACGAAAAAATCAATACAATGGCTCAAAAAATCGGTGAAATATCACAAGTAATAGGACCTGTTGTCGACGTAAGTTTTGAAAATTCAAAAGGCGAATTACCCAATATTTACGAAGCACTTGAAATAGAAAAACCAAACGGCGAAATTCTTATAACAGAAATCCAACAACACATAGGCGAACATACTGTTCGAACCGTATCAATGGATACCACCGACGGCTTACAAAGAGGAATGAAAGTGAAAGCCACAGGGCATCCGATACAAATGCCGGTAGGAAACGCCGTGAGAGGCAGACTGATGAATGTTACCGGACAAACAATAGACGGACTGAAAGCCGTAAGCAACGAAAACGGATACCCAATTCATAATGAACCACCTAAGTTTAATGATTTATCAACCTCAACCGAAGTATTATACACCGGTATAAAAGTAATTGACCTTATAGAGCCTTATGCAAAAGGCGGAAAAATTGGTCTATTCGGAGGTGCAGGAGTGGGCAAAACAGTCCTCATTCAAGAACTTATCAACAATATAGCCAAAGGATATTCAGGATTGTCAGTATTTGCAGGCGTGGGCGAAAGAACTCGCGAAGGAAACGACTTGCTTCGAGAAATGATAGAAGCAGGAATTGTAAATTACGGCGACGAATTTAAAAAATCGATGGAAGAAGGCGGTTGGGATTTATCCAAAGTAGACATGGATAAACTCAAAGAATCAAGCCTTTCAATGGTGTTCGGACAAATGAATGAACCCCCCGGAGCAAGAGCAAGGGTGGCTTTATCGGGTCTTTCGGTAGCTGAGAAATTTAGAGACGGCGACGGTAAAGGCAAAGGAAACGACATCTTATTCTTTATTGACAATATATTCCGCTTTACGCAAGCAGGCTCGGAGGTATCGGCTCTATTGGGACGTATGCCATCGGCGGTGGGTTATCAACCTACACTTGCCACTGAAATGGGCGAAATGCAAGAGAGAATTACATCTACTAAAAACGGCTCAATTACCTCAGTTCAAGCAGTATACGTGCCTGCGGACGACCTTACTGACCCGGCACCTGCCACAACTTTCTCTCACCTTGACGCAACAACCGTGTTGAGCAGAAAATTGTCTGAGCTTGGTATTTATCCCGCGGTAGACCCCTTGGATTCATCATCACGTATTTTAACTCCCGACATTGTGGGCGAGGAACATTACAACACCGCTCAAAGAGTTATAAACATCTTACAACGATACAAAGAATTGCAAGATATTATTGCTATATTAGGTATGGACGAGTTGTCGGAAGAGGACAAATTAGTAGTGAAACGTGCCAGAAGGGTGCAAAGATTTTTATCGCAACCGTTCTTTGTGGCATCGCAATTTACGGGCTTGCAAGGTGTGCTAGTGCCGATAGAAGATACTATCAAAGGCTTTAACATGATTATGGACGGCGAAGTTGATAAATATCCCGAAGCCGCATTTAACCTTGTGGGTACTATTGAAGATGCAATAGCCAAAGGCGAACGATTATTAAAAGAAGAATAAACCAATTTTTATTATGAATATAGAAATAATAAGCCCCGAAGAGGTATTATATAAAGGTGAAGTTGAATATGTGCAAATGCCCGGCAGCGACGGCAGTTTTGGGATTTTGCAAAACCATGCACCTATGATTGCCGGCTTGGTGGCAGGCGATATATTACTCAAAGAAAAATCAGGCACAGAGAAAACCATCTCGATAAATGGTGGTTTAACGGAAGTATTTCATAATAAAATAATGGTACTTGCTAAGTAAAATGTTTAAAATTTTATTGTTCATATTTTAAAAGTTATAGAGATGCGTTTTTTAGGCGTGTCTCTATTTTTTTGTGTCGGGAGTCTGAAGACGGGAGTCCGAAGTCCGAAGATTGGAGACGGAAGACCGAAGACCGAAGACGGAAGTTTTAGGATGCAAGTATCTGATATATAAGTTGTTGCGTGTAGGGTTTGTGTTTAGTATGATAATTTTACTACATAGCCACTATGCTTTCGCACATTAAATACTTCGCCGGATTCAAATATCAAATATTGCCCTTTTATTCCGCACAGTGTTCCCGAGAAATCGGGCGTTTTGTCTAAGTTTATCGATTTTATAGTTTTGGGGAATTGATTTACGGGGTATTCCAAGTGCTTCACGACGCTGTCAAATGTTATGAATTTCTTAAATTCATCGGGCATTATGGCTTTGATTTTTTGCTTCTCTTCCAATAGATTTATGCCTTGTGTAATTTCATTTTTTAGCATTTTTTGCCAATTGGTTTTATCCGCCAGATGCTTTTTTAGTGCCACCTCGATAAGTCCGGCGGTGTGGCGGTTGGGCGTTTTGGCAACTTTAAGAGCTTGCACCGCTCCTTGGTCTATCCAGCGAGTTGGGATTTGCGTTTCGCGTGTTACGCCGATTTTTACATTTGCCGTCAAAGCTATGTACACGTAATGAGGGTTTAGACAATGCTTTTCGGCAAAATCTTTGTCGCGATAAATGCCTTCATGTGCCTTGCATTTTTCGGGGCTTATTATACAGGGTGCGGTTTCCGGCACGGTGGTAAAGCAGGGGTAGCAATACCCTTGTCCGAATGATTTTTTTGTGGTTGTGCCACATGCCTTACATACAATTTTATTGCTAAACTGAATATGTATCTCTTTGCCTATGAGACTGTTGGCATCCACCAAATCATTACCTACGGGGATTTGATATTGTATGGGCAAACCATCACGGCTTATCATTTTGTCTAATGACCCGATGTGTTCTTGCATTTTTTTGAAGTCGTTTTTATTGGTTTTCGCTGTTTCCTTTGGTTGGGATTTCAGTTACCACTTTGTTTTTGATAATGTATGCCGAAGTGATGTTTGGGTGATTTTGGATTTTTTCTATCAGCTGTTTGTTCTCGTCGAAATCGGGATATATGATTTTTGCATCGTGAGTTTTTGATGCGGCGTGTGATTGCACTTTAAGTTTTTGGGCAATTTCTTGTCCGAATTCTTCTATGAGGTAATCTTGCCATTTGGTGTCGGCATAGTCCATTCTGAAAGATAGTATAGCCATTTTGTTTAATTTAAGTTTTGTTTTTCAAGAAGAAAACGCCAAGTTGCTTGACGTTTTCTCTATTAAGGTGTTTGTTTTGTTTAGTCGATAAGGTAATTCCAGTTGAATTTATCTTCAACATCGCCTGTTTGAATTGCGAGAAGTCTGTTGTAAAGTTCTATTGAAATTTTACCCGGAGCATCGTATGTGTATTCTACGTCTCTGTCGTCGTCGCGTATTTTGCCTATTGGGCTTATTACGGCGGCAGTTCCGCAAGCACCTACTTCTTCAAAGGTTTCAAGTTCTTCCAAAGGCACTCTTCTTCTTTCGGCTTTGTAGCCTAAGTCTTGTGCTATTTCGAATAAACTTTTGTTGGTTATTGATGGAAGTATCGATTCTGATTCGGGTGTTATGTAGGTGTTGTCTCTAATTCCGAAGAAGTTAGCGGGTCCGCATTCGTCGATGTATTTTTTCTCTTTTGCGTCTAAGTATAATACGTTGGCGTATCCTGCGGCGTGTGCTTTTTCCATTGAGGTAAGACTTGCGGCGTAGTTGCCTCCTACTTTGAATTTACCTGTTCCAAGAGGTGCGGCACGGTCGAATTGTCTGGTAATCATCATGCTTACGGGTGAGAAGCCTTCTTTGAAGTAAGGTCCTACGGGCGATACGAATATCATGAATAAAAATTCGTCAGATGGTTTTACTCCAACTCTTGCACCTGTTCCTATTAATAGTGGGCGTAGGTATAGCGATGCACCTGTGTTGTAAGGAGGTATAAATTCTTTGTTTAGTCTTATTACTTTTTCCATCATTTCAAGGAATAGCTCGGTGGGGGGAGCTTGCATCATTATTCCTTTTGCGGAGTCTTGTACTCGTTTTGCATTTTCTTCGGGACGGAATACTCTTACTTTGCCGTCTTTTCCCATAAATGCTTTCATGCCTTCAAATATTTCTTGACCGTAGTGAAGTGCGGTTGAAGCCATGTGCAGAGTTATGTGTTCTGATGAGCATATTTCTATTTCGCCCCACTTGCCATCGCGGTAGTATGCTCTTACGTTGTATTTGGTTTTGTAGTAGTCGAAGGGGAGGTTTCCCCAGTCAATATTGCTGTTCATATTACTATGTTTTATATGTTTTTAATTTTATGCAAATGAAGTAAAAGGTTTATTTGATACAAAATATTTTTTGCTTTTTTTCCCTTATATTATGAGTTTTTTTATTCTTTCGATTTGTTTTTCTTTGTTTATGAGTCTCATGTTTTGAGCTGTTTTGGTGAAGAATTGGTGTTTTGAGAGAAATTCAATTTGGAGTTTGTTCCATTCGTTGAGGTCTTGCACCATGCCTTGCACTTTGAGCTCTCGGTATAGCGAGTTTGATATTGGTATGAAGTCGTCGCGACCGAGGTAGTCTAAGTCGGCATCGGCTATTATTTTTTCGAGTATTGTTTTTGGGTTTGGGGGTAATTTTGTGGCTATTATAAGCTGTGAGATTTGGTCTATTTGTTGGGGTGTATAGTTGAAGCGTGGAAGCACTGTTTGTGCAATTTCTGCACTTCGTTCTTCATGGTTTAAAGCACCGTAGATTTGTCCGAAATCGTGGAATAGTGCGGCGGTTTTCAGCAGTATCATTTCTTGTTCGGATACTTCTTCTCCCGTTCCTATTATCTCTACGCTTATGGTTACGTCTATTGTGTGTTTGAGGTTGTGATAGTATAGATGTTTGGGTAGTTCTCTTTCTAAACGGTCTAATACATAATGGTTTAGGTCTTCAAATTGTATTTTTTGATACTTTGTAAAGAACTTGTTGTTGTATGGTTTGTCTTTTGTTTTTTGCGAGAGTTCGGGTCTGTATCCCTTTACTGAGTATACAGGTATTGAGCCTCGGTATTTTATAGGTATTTTGGTTTTGTATTCGCAAGCAAACATGTCTTTTACGAGTTCGTATGTTGTTTCTGAGATAGATATTGTGTTTGGGTTGCTTATTGATTTTATTCTGGCGGCAATGTTTACTGTGTTGCCTTTTATGTCGTAGTTTTTTTTCTTGTTTCCGTATATGTTTGCTATTACGGGGCCTGTGTGTATTCCGAGTTTTAAGTTCCAGATTTTTTTGCTTTCATAAATTTGCTTGAAGTATTGTTGCATTTCTATGGCAACCATTATAATCTCAATGGGATTGGTTCTGTTTTTTTGCGGTATTCCTCCCACGCAGACATATGTATCGCCTAAGGATTTTGTTTTTTGGAGGTTATATTTCTTTATCAGTTTGTCGAAGTGTAAGAAAAACTCGTCTAATTCGTCGATTGCGTTTACTGAGTTTTCAATTAGAGAAAGGTCTGTAAATTCGCTTATTTCCAAGAAAAGGACGGTAGCCATTTTGTATCTCAGGTGTTTGATTTCGCCTTTGATTTTAATTTGATTTAGAGCATTATCAGGCAGAAACGATAGAACTTCTGCAACATTATTGTATTCTTTGGTAATTTTTTGGTTGTGTTCGTGAAGTTCTTGGTTTAGTTTTTCCAGATATTCTATTCGTTCTTCAAGGGTTGATATTTTATTTTCCAGCTCTATTTTTAAGGGCATTTGGGTTTATGGTTTCAATTATTTTTAAGGTGTTGAAAAAAGACAAAAAACATTGAAGTTAAATTTTTAATAATTTAATGTTCCAATGTTTTTTGTTCTCAAATTATATTTGTTTCTTATTTTACACGCTCGGCGTATTCTCTTGTCCTAGTGTCGATTCGTAGTTTGTCGCCTTTGTTTATGAATAGTGGAACTCTAAGCTCTGCACCTGTTTCAACAACCGCAGGTTTTGTTACCGATGCTGATGCGGTATCGCCTCTAAGACCCGGCTCGGTGTAAGTTACTTCCAGCTCCACGAATGGCGGAAGGCTACATGTGAGGGCTTTTTCGGTTTCGGCGTGAAACACTATTTGCACCTCTTGTCCGTCTTTAAGTAAATCATAATTTTCGATTAGCTCTTCGGGAAAATTGATTTGGTCAAAAGTTTCGTTGTGCATAAAGTGATAGCCCATATCATCTTTATAAAGGTATTGATAAGGTCTGTATTCTATTCTTGCTTCGGTTACTTTTTCTTTTGCCGTGAAGGTTATCTCTTTGATTTTGCCTGTTGTGAGGCTTTTGAGTTTTGTACGCACGAATGCCGCACCTCTTCCCGATTTTGAATGTTCAAAAAAAACTATCGAATATAAATCGTTGTCTATTTCCAGACACATACCGTTTCTAAAATCTGCTGTTGTTGCCATGTTTCTTTCTTTTTTTTACTGCAAATTTAAAAAAAAAAGTCTATTTATCTTTAAAAATATAAATTTATTCTTTGTTTTTTAAATTTTAGTATTTGTGTAACTTTGTGGTTGTTATATATTTTTTTTATTTAAGATTTTTTTTGTGAAAACTCATAGAAATATTGATTTACATACTTTTGAAAAAACAGTGGTTACTGTTGGCGTTTTTGACGGCGTGCATCTCGGGCATCGCCTTATAATATCAAAGTTGATAAGTGAGGCTGAACGTTTGGGAGCAAGTTCGGTATTGTTCACTTTGCATCCGCACCCAAAGAGTGTTTTATGCCCGGAAAAGTTTGTGCCACAGGATATTACCACGGTTGAGGAAAAGGCTGATGAGATTTCTAAATTAGGTGTTGAGCATTTGGTAATTTATCCGTTTTCAAAATCATTTGCAGGGCTTACGGCTTGCGAATTTGTGCGTGATATTTTGGTGGGAAAGTTGAAGGCTTGCAAAATAATTGTGGGCTACGACCATCATTTTGGCAGCGACAGAAATTCCGATATTGAAAGTTTGCGTGCTTGCTTAGAGCCTTACGATTGCTCCATCGAGCGTGCTGAGGCTTATGTTGAGGATGATGTTACGGTAAGTTCTACCTTGGTGAGACGATTGATAAATGAAGGCGATGTTGTTAAGGCAAATCATTACTTATCATATACTTACAGCTTGTGCGGTGTGGTTGAGGACGGGGATAAGATTGGTAGGCGTTTGGGTTTTCCTACCGCCAATTTGAAGGTAAATTCCGATAAGATTATTCCTGCCAATGGCGTGTATGCCGTTAGGGTTTTGGCTGAGGGCAGGTTGTACGGCGGAATGATAAACATCGGTTATCGTCCTACCGTGAGCAAGCTGGGTGAGAAAAGGGTGGAGGTGCATCTGTTTGATTTCAGCTCCGATTTGTATGGCAAGGAGGTTCGGGTGTTTTTTGAGGATTTTGTCCGCAAGGAGGAGGCTTTCAAAAGCATTGATGATTTGAAAGAGCAGTTGATTGCCGACAGAGGGAAGGTTAGGCAGTTGTTGGCAAACTGAGCCGGGTTATTTTTTTGATTGCAGTAGAACCTCTATCATTTTGATTATTAATTCTCGATTTTCTATAATGTAATAGCTTAGAATGCCTACAAATCCGAGGATTATTAATAGTCTTATTGTGTTTGCTTTATTGTTGAGACTGCTTCGTCGTTCTATTTTTTTTGTGAATGCACCTTTTATTTTACTTTGATTTTGTAACTGACGTTTTTTTGCGTCTTCCTTTTTCTTGTCGTAAAAGCTTGGTTGATAATTAAATACGTTGTGGGCGGGTGGCTTTAAAAACATTGGCTTAGAGTTTTGTTTAAAGACAAAACAACTTTGCCGAGCTGTTGAAGTCTCATTGGCAAAGTTGCTTTTTTTGTTAGGGATTATAACTTATTATAGTTTTATGGTTGTTGATATAAGACCTTGGTTTACTTTTGCTTCGTTGTTGCAGTTTTCGCCGTCTGTGTCAAAGTCGATTGTGAAAGGAGCAGTTTTGTCTTTGGTTATAGCGATAGTTCCTACCATAGGCCATTGGCAGTCGCCTTTTACAACTATACCTGCATAAGCAACTTTGTAGTTTTCTTTGTCGGCGTTAGTACCTTCACCGCCACCGTTGATTTCGTATCTGTCGTCGCTTAATGTAAGAGGTGTGTCGAAGCCTGCTGTTTGTTTTATATCAATGGTCATGTTTACAACATTTTCTTCACCGTTGGCAGCTGTTTTTAGATTTACTGCTGCAACTTTGTAGAGTCTGTAGTCTTGTGTGGTTTCGCTAAATTTTGCAGTGATGCTACCTGATACGGTTTCGCCGTCTATAATGTAGTCTTTGAATGTGATGGTTAATGCACTGCCAACTTTCCATGTTTTGCCTGTTTGAACAACTATTATTTTACCTGTTCTTTTTGTTCCGTTTAGTTCGGTGTCTTTTTTGAAGGTAACTACAAAACCTGTTGGGTTGTTTTCAATAGTCATTCCGTCGGGATAGTCTGAGTCTCCTCTGCTACTTGCAGTGTTTGCGTTGTTGCATGCCACTGAGAATGCGTCTGATACAATATAAGCTCCTTTTGCGTTTGCTTTTATTGTTTCTAAATCGGGGTCTAATGTTTCGTTTTCGTCGCAACTGTAAAAGTTGAAAATTCCTAATGTGAAAATTGCGATTAGTGAGAGTGTTAATAATTTTTTGTTCATAATACTTAGTTTTAATTTTTAAAATAGTGTGTTTAGTAAGTTTTCTGTTTGTTTTTGTATAACGTATTTTTTACAAAAATATTTTATTAAAATAGGTATCCTTTGTCTACTTTTGTTTTACAAAGAAGGATGTTAAGTCCAAGTTGTAGGTTTATGCTTTTGGTGTTGTACATCAGGTCTTCGGTGAATTTTTTGTCGATGAAGTACAGCCCTGATGCGATGTTGTCGGTGGCTATGTACATTTGCAGAGGTCCGAGTTTGTAGGCGAGTCCTGCACCGATGTTGTAGTACGAGTTGTTGGCAATAGAGTAATTAACTGATAATGAGAAGCCTTTCATTAGGTTTGCGTTTGCTGCCACTGAGAATGCTGAGTAAAGTTTTGATTTTATTAGCATTCCGTAGTATAGGAAGCTGAGGTTTACTTTTTTTATTGGGTATATTTCTACGGAGGCGGTAAATTTGGAGTTTAGTCGGCTGGTGTATGAGCCGTCTTCTACCTGAGGGTCAAATTCTCTACGCAGGCTGTCTTTGATGTCGTCCAGTATGTCTTCAAATTTTTCGTCTTTGAAGTCGTCGGAGTTTTTGACGTGTTTGCCTAAGTCTATTCCGGTGAATGTAAATTCGCTTTTGTCAACTATTTTTCTTGCGTTAGTTTTCCATTTTATAAAACCTAAGTCTTTTACGCTGGCGGCTACTGTAAGCCAATGGAATACGCTGTAATTAACGCCGAGGTCGATGCTTGCTCCTAAGTTTTTGCTTAATGCAAGGTCGGCGTAGTTTAGGCTGTCTTTAATGTTGTCTTGAAGTTCAACGCCATCAACATAGCCGTCTTTGTCTTTTGTAACTTCCCAGCCTACTATCGCAGCACCTCTTATGTCTACGTTGGTATTCCAAGTCCATGGGTACATGTCTTTTTCGCCGGCTTGGGTTTTCCAATCTATTTTGAGGTCTTTGGTGTATATGTTTGCATTTCCGCTCAATAGGTTGAATCTTGCACCTATTGTAAGGTGGTTGAATAGTGTTTTTGAGTATCCTAATGAGTATTCGTTGTAGTTTACGAGTTGTTCGTAGAAGTCAAAAGTGAGGGGTTGCAGGTTGCCGTGTCTGATGTCTAACAGGCTTTTAGAGAATGTGAAGTATTCTTCGGTTTTGTTTTTTGCCGATATGGTTATGTAGTTGCCTTTTCCAAATCTAAATCCGAAGTCTATTATTCCTATTATACCTTCGAGGCTTACTAAGTTTCTTTTTCCTAAGCTGTTGTGAATGTGGTCGAGGTCTATTTTGAAACTGTCGGGTGCGGTTGGGTGTTTACGGAATATGTCGTTGTATGATAGTCCGCTAAAGCCTACTTTTGCTCTTAGGCTGTGAGCCATTGGTATGCCTACGTATATTTTGCACCCGGGTTGTCTTGCGGGGTTTAGGTAGTTGTGTTGCGGAACGTTTTTCATTCCGTATAGTATGTTGTTTTGAGCGTTTATTTTGCTTATTGAGCCGATAAGAATTATTGTTAGTATGAGGTATATTCTTTTGTTCATTTTTGTTGATATTTTTCGGTGTAATGGATTAGTTTATTTCGCTTTCTAATTCTGCTTTGATTGCTATTTTTACGCCTAATGTATAGGTTGATAAAATTTTCACGAATGTGCTTTGTCCTTGAGCGTCATGAGTGTTTAGTACTGCTTTGATTATCATTTTCTTAGCATTTTTGTCTTTTAGTTTGTCTAATCTGGCTCGGTCGATGTTTATTTTGAGGAATGTTTCGGTTGGTTTTGTTACAACTCCTTGTGCGTCTATTTCGGCGGGTGGGAATATCCAGCCTTGTTCTGTTATGTCTTTTAATTTTGTGTCGGTAAATAGTGAGTCTACTTTTTCGCCTACAGTGCCGTCGGGTTTTTCTTCAACAAGGTATATTTGTGATATTGTGTTTAGCGGGTATCCGTTGTTGAATTTCAATTTTAGTGTTACTGATTTTATTTCCTCTTGGTCTTCTTTTTTTAAATCAACAAAATCTAAGGTGTCTTCCAAGGTAATGTTTTCCATTCTTGCGATGAAAGGTATGTCTACCTCTACGTCTATCTCCACTTTTTCGTTGCCTTTGATTTCGTAAGGTGCATCTTGTGCTTTTGTTCCTACTTTTGCTTTGTATGATATGTATTTAGGTATGTTGGATAGTAGGGTAGGGAGGCTTGGTATTTGTTCTTTTGTGAGTATAAGGTCGGTTTTTGCTGTGTCGCCGGGTGCGGTTGCGGCTTTCACGGCTAATTCCGAGCTGTGTGCAGTTGATGACATTAGTTGTTCGTCTGCGTCGTACATCGAGATATTGGTTACGTCGCAGAATAGCCCGAATGGTACTTGGTTTCTTATGTGGAAAATTATTCTGGGGTCTTGAAATTCCAGTTTTCCGGTTATCATTTTGTCGTACATTTGCAGTTTTGTTGTATCGCCGTTTAGTTCAGAGTCGTCGCCTTCCATAGTATGTCCTTGTGGCATTGGGAAAGTTTCATCGGTAAGGATGTTTTTTATTTTTGCTCTGAATACGTTTCTGCTTAGCATTTTCATGTGTATTAGGTTGTTGTCATCTGCTTCCAACCATAGTTTTTCAGTTTCCTTTGGGGCAAAGTTGAATATTAGCAACTCTGTATTTACCAATGGTACAGCTACTTCGCCGTTTAGCGTAATGTCAGTGCTTAGCTTGTCGGTTTCGGGGAACATGTCTTCGGTTTTTCGACATGCTACTGTCAGCATACTGATTGATAGTAGTATTATTGCATATAAAGTTAGTTTTTTCATGATTTATTGTTTATTAAAGTTTGTTTTATATGTTTTGCAAATATAGTTTTTTTTATTGATATAATCTATAATTGATTAATTTTCCTTTTTCATTTCCTGTAATTATTGAGAAATAGTTTTGCCCTTTGAATACGTTTATTGAGAAAGGAGTGTTGCCGTTTAGCGGAAATCCTGTTTGTATTTTTCCGTTGTTTTTCATAAGGTACAGCTGGTTTGTTTGCTTGTTGATTATGCCTATTTGCTTGTTGTTTTTCGAGAAATCGTATAGCTTCATGGGTGCGTTTATGTTGCTTTCTGTCTCTGTTTCAAACAGTTTGTTTTTAAGTCGGTCGTATACGGTAACTGTGTTTTTGTCGGCATATATAAACTCGGGATAGTTGTCGCCGACTATGTTTTTATACATAAAATAGTGTTGGTCGGAGAAGTTTTGAGTTGTAAGTTTTTTGATGCCGCCGTCAAGATATACAAAGTATACCGTGCCTGTGGGACCCGTTGTTACGAAGCGTGGGGCAGATGTTGCTGTTTTTTCCTCGAAGTATAATTTTGTGTTTTGGGCGATTTTGAAATTGGCTTTCGGCTTCACTCGTATTTCGCCTTTTCGGTTGGTGATGTATAGATTATTGTTGTCGAAGAAGCAGATGTAATCCTTGCCTTCATAGCTGAAATACTGCACTTTACTTGTTACGGTGCTTTTGGTTTTGTCGAATACCCAGCCGTTAATTTTCTTTGCACTTTTATCAAGAGCGTAAACTTTTTTGTTTTCGGCGGCGTAGAAAATACGATAATTTTTCGTCTTGTCGTAATCGATAACGGCTATTCCGTTGGTGGCTTTTTGCTTGAAGTCTATGGGATATTGCTCAACATTATTGCCGTTGCGGTCTATCAGGTAGATGCTTTTTGAGGTGTTGAAAAGCATTTGCAATTTGTTGTTTTTGTAGAAATCAACTTGGTAAATGTCGCTTATTATTTTTCCGTTGATTGTTATTTTCCAAAGAATTTTTCCGCTATTATTTATAAGGTATAGGGTGTTGTTTTTGGTTTGTATTGCAATTTCCTTTTCTTTGGTGTTGTGATTTTTGAGAATAAACGGTTTGGTGGCGGGCATTGTGTCAAGTTGCACGCTCCATTCTTGTTTTAGATTGTTGATGTTTTTATTGTTTAGTTTAAGTTTTAAGTTTGTGTATATCGGGTCAGTATCGGCTATGAATTGGATGCCGGATTGCATTTTCGACCAAAATTTTTTCCCTTCGTTTATGCTTTTCATTGCTTCGGTGCTTGCAAAATTCTTGACGGTATTTTGCGATTTCAGGAGGTTTCCGCAGATGAAAATATTTGATTCTTTGTTAAAGGTCTGTACAAATTTGTTGGTTTGCATGCCTTCCACTTGCTTGTAGTTTTGCAGGAAATTTTTGAGGTTTGACTGCGAGCTTGCAAATATGTAATGCTCGTCGGTGAGGCAAACGGCTTTTATGTTTGTGTCGTCAAACAGACTGCCGAATGTGTTGGCAAAAAAGTTTTTTTCATCAAATGGGTATATGATATATTCCTCGTTGTTTGCATTGTGTTTTGATGTAGATAATTTATTGTATTTTAAATATTTAGATAGAAACTCTATGCCGTTTTTCTTGTTTCTTATTTCTATCAAAATTACTTTTTGGTTGTCGATTTGCGAATTTTTTGAGTATGAAATAAGAGCCATTTCGCTACCTATGGATTTGAAAAATGTTGTTTTTTCAGTGCCTATATTTTGCTTATTCCATGTGTTTAATGTCTTTCTGTAATTTTTCAGCAGGTTGGAGGTTGTTAAATAGCTTTCATATTTTTCTTTGAATTTTTCGCCACTTTCCAAATTGATTAAAGCAAAAGATGAAGTGTAATAGGGTATTACCTTTAAAATGTCGTGGTTAGCCGGCGATTGATTTTTAAATGCTTTTAAATATTCGCTTTTTTTGTTGGCTATTGTATATCCGTTTAAATCTATTTGGTTGTTTTTCAGCTTTATTTCCAGACCGGTAACGTCTGCGAAGTTCGACAAAAACTGTGTGTTTTGCGAGTTGCCTTTTATGAATTTGTATATGGTTTGGGGCAAAAATTTGTAGTTGAGGTATACCGAGTGGGTGCTTGAATTTAGCAAGTTTTGAACTTTTACGAAGTTGGTGTTTTTGGCTATCGAGCCGGTATTTTTTATGGTGCGTATGCTTTTCTGGATAAGAATTTCGGAAAATCCGAATAGCATAATATCATCGATGGTTGCCGTGAAGAATGTGTTTTCGGGTGTTTCGGGGATTGCGATTTGGGTTATTTCAACGCCTTCGTAGGTTCTTTTGTCGGTTGTGGCATTGGGAAATTCCTTCTTCAAAATGCCGGTAAGCCGGCTTGCCGATTCTTTGCCGGCGGAGCTTACATACAGGTTGGAACTTTTGAATTTCTGACTTTGATGCACTGATACTAATAGGTTTCGACCGTCTGCAAAATCTTGGAAGTCCTCGTTTTTGTTGTACAGTTTTATAATGAAATTCAGCTGGTTATATATGTCGTTGAATACCTCATTGTTTTGGATTTCATTGAGTATTGCTTTGCTGTTTTTTATTTGGTTTATCAGGTTGCCTGCATTTTTTGTTTGAAAAACTATGCCTGCATTTTGGGGTATTGCCTGTACAATTTTTGATGCTTGGGGTGATGATGTATTTTGAAATATAGCTGTTAGTATTATTATTACCAATACTGTTGCCGATACTATTATATAGAGTTTTTTATTGTTTGCCATTGTTTTAAAAACCTTGTGAAAACACTTTTTGTTTAGTTTGTTTAAAGTTCAAAATTATATTTTTTTTGACATTTATAAAAATAATATATCGTATTTTTTATTAGCACAAAAAATAACTCTCAATCGCTACTATTAAGTTTAAATTGAGAGTTATATATATTTAATTTAGTTTTTTTCAGGGTTTTGGGTTGTTATTTTTTTAGTTTACCTAATCTTGCAGTAGCTTTAACTGTTACGATTCTGTATAGGAAACCAAGTCCGATAGGTTTTTCTACTTTTCTTACGTATTGAGGATAGAATACTACGTCATAACCTTCGTTGTTTTTCATTAGGTCATAGATAGCATAGCTTGAAGTAGGGTCTACTAATTTAGTTCCTATCACAGGGATTGTAGCTATTACGTCGAAAATAGTTGGAGCTACACCGTTTTTAACAGTAGCACCTGAAGTTGTGTGGAATAATCTGTCGAAGTCAATGCCAAAGATGTATTTAGCAGTTGCTTCGCCTGTTTTTTGGTCAGATAATGTGAAGTCGTCTTTTTGGAATTCTACTCTTGTGTAGGCTTCTTTCATTGTTCTTCCTGTTGTTGAACAGCTGGTGAAGAATAAAGGTGTTAGAACTGTTGCGATGACTATAATAAGATTTCTTGTTTTCATGTTGTGTGAATTTATGTTATGGGTTTGTTAATAATTATTAAAAAAACTAAATTAATTTCTGTGTTAGGTCTGATTTACATTCTAAATCATATGCAAATTAAATAAATTTTTATGACAAAAGAAAGTTATTTTTTACGATTGAGGTTTATTTTTGAAAAAAATTACATACACTTAATTAAAAGTTATTTTTACTACTCTAATTCGTCTAATTTTTTTTGCAACATTTTTATTTTCTTGTCGTATTTCTCTATCTTGTCTTTAATTACTTGCTTGTCGTTTGGCACGATTGCCTCAAAGTGTTTGTTTACCCTTAGCGTAAAGTCGCTTATTACATTCATGTAATTTATAAAGGCGTTGAAAGGCGTTTCGTACGGGTTGAAATAATCGTGTATCAGACCGTCGGAGTTTATCTTTGTACTCATGTAGTAGAAATGGTCGCTGGCTTGCAGATTACGCCAATCGCTTTGCAGTTTGGGGTCTTTGATGCGTTGCATTTTTTTGCTCAGGCAGTAGAGTTTGTCCAAAGCCTCCTCTTGCATTTCGTTGCCCTGCCAAGCGGTGATGTCTCGCTCTTGGTCAGCCCATGAGATTGGGTGTATCACGCTCATCGGTGCTACTGCCTGATAGTTGCTTGCGATTTCGGATAGTTTGGCAAATTGCAGGTCGGTGTTTTTGAAAACTGTTTCAGGAAGTTTTTTTAGAAATTCAAAAATGCCCGTCTCGGCTTTTTGATGCTCGCCAAAAGTTTCATAATCCATAAATATATTTACGAATTGCTCTTTTTCGCAAATGGTTTTTAGCCATTGCGTATATGTTTCTGTATCAAGAGGATACTTATCCCAGTTTTGGTCGGAAAATCTAAATGCAATGTCATCGCTGAGTTTGTAGTTTCGCAGTATCAGCTTCATCTCGGGGTTTATTACATTGTAATATAGCTTGTTAGGACTTTTCCAACCCAATATGTGTTTTGCCCCTTCGGTTAGCATCGCCTTGAACCCCATCTGAGCAATATCAGCACCTATTTGGTTGTCGTATATCAGCTCGGTATTGCGAAATATCTTTGGCTTTTGGTTGAAAAGTTCCTGAATAAGAGCCGAATGTGCTTTTACCTGCTTTATGAAAATTTCCTTATTTTTCAACGATACTAATGAGTGCGAATATGTTTCGGCAAGAAATTCCACATTGCCCGTTTTGGCAAGCTCCTGAAAACTCTCAATTACTTCGGGTTTATAATCTTTGAATTGTTGAAGCACAGTGCCTGATAATGAGAAGTTTACCTTGAATTTATCGCCATGTTTTTCAATAAGTTCTTTTAAAATTTGGTTGGTAGGAAGATATGCGTTTTCGCTTATTCGCTCAATTATTCTTTTGTTGGTAAAATGGTCAAAATATTGGTCGTCTTGTCCGATGTCAAAAAATCGGTAATGTTTTAGTCTGTAAGGTTGATGAACTTGAAAATATAGTGATATGTGTTTCATTTAGCTTTGATTTATAGTTGATTTTTTTCTTTTAAGATGTTGATATATATGGTTTTAAGTTTTTCGGCAGGCGTAATCCACCTTATGGTTTCTACTTCGGGTTTTGATAGTCGTCTTAGCATTTTCGACATACCTTTATATTTAAGTAAACCGTATATTGCATCCGCCATTGCTTGATAATCCCAATAATTTATTTTTATGGCATTTTGCAAAATTTCGGATACGCCCGATTGTTTTGAAATTATAACAGGCACGTTTGACCGCATTGCTTCAAGTGGCGAAATCCCAAAAGGCTCTGATATTGAGGGCATAACGTATACGTCGCTTATGGCAAACATTCTGGTTACGTCCTCGCCTCGGAGGAAGTCGGTGAAATGGAATTTGTCGGCAATTTTCAGGCTTGCCGAGTAGCGTATCATTTTGTGAAGCATGTCGCCGTTGCCTGCCATCACAAACCTCACATTGTCCATTTTTTGCAAAACCATCTGGGCGGTTTTTACGAAAAATTCGGGACCTTTTTGAAAGGTAATTCTGCCCAAGAAAGTAACTATTTTCTCCGATGTGTTTTTCTCAAATATTTTGTTTTCGTCTTGTTGAGGTTCTACGGCATTATGCACCGTTGCAATTTTGTGTGGCGGAATATTGTAATGGCGTTTAACGATATTGCCTGTTAATTGGCTCACAGTGATTACCTTATCGGCATTATCCATGCCATATTTTTCGATATTGTAGACTTGCGTGTTGATGTTGTTTTCGCCGCTTCTGTCGTACTCGGTGGCATGCACGTGAACTACCAGAGGCTTACCGCTGATTTGCTTGGCGGCAACACCTGCGGAATAAGTCAGCCAATCATGGGCGTGGATTATGTCAAAGTCGTATTGCTCGGCAATGATTGATGCCACCTTGGCGTAGTTCTCCACCTCCTGCATCAATGATGCCCCATACTTGCCCGTGAAGATAAAACGACCGTCGTCGGTTACAAATTTTTTGCTCTGTTGCCTGTGATATTCAAGCTCTTCAAGTAGCTGTTTTTGTTGGTATGATAATTCCTCTTGCTCCGATGCAAATATTTTTTTGTCGGTAAGATATTTTTCTAATGTGAATTTTTGGTATTGTTCCGGCGACATATATGGTCGCATTTTCGATTTGATTTCTAAGAACTTCACATTCTTAAATACCTCTTGCAGTTGCGATGATGCTATTTCTTTTTCTTTAATTTCGGTTACGGTAAATTCTGATTGATGTGTTTTTTTCAGTTGCGAAATTGGGTTATTTTCTTGGTCTATAAACCTTGTGGCATTAATTTTTCCTGCCCCTATAAGTTGAGCTACCTTATTGTCTTCGTCGCCATAAAGTTTTGGCACAACAAACAGTATCTCAATGTCTTCCAAGGCAGATAGGCTTTTTGTAAGCCCGTAGCAAGCCGTTCCTAGCCCGCCTGATATATGTGGTGGAAATTCCCAGCCAAACATTAAAACTTTCATGAGGTTATTGTTATGTTAATTGGTTTGAGATTTGTTTTTTTTGATATTCTAACATTTTTTTGTTTATGAATTTTCTAAGTCGTCGATTAATTTTTTGGTTCGTATGATTTCGGCAACCGAAGGGGCATAAGAAATCGCACCTCTTGATTGGTAGGGCGGATTTCCGTCGTAGATTTCGGAAATTGTTCCGATGCCGTGCTGATAAATTTCGTTTTCAAAGTTTTTGTAAATTTGCTTTATGAAATTCAAGCCCGATTTGCCGTGAAGTTTCAGCCATGCTTCGGCAAAAGCACCTATCAACCAAGGGTGTACGCTTCCTTGATGCTTTGCTCTTTTTCTTTCGATTATCGAGCCGGCGTAAGTGCCTAAGTATGCCACGTTTTTGGGCGATAGGGTTCTTAGCCCTCTTTCGGTGAGTAGTTCCGCTTGTATATTTTTTAAGATGTCGTGTTTTATGTCGTCGCTCACGGGCGAGTAGGGGAGCGATGTTGCAAATATCTGATTTGGTCGTACGTCGGTATTTTTCGTGTCGCCACAGACGTAGTCGTATAGGTTTTTGTCGTTCGGATTGTAGAAAACTTCGGCATAATTGGCTTCTATTTTCTTTGCGATGCTTGTTATGTTTTCTTTGCTAATAAGGTCGATGCTATTGTCGGCTATTTCATTTGCAAACATTAATGCGTTGTACCATAGAGCGTTTATATCGTTGATATAACCTATTCGTTTAACTACCGGTTTGCCGTCGATAACCTCATTGAG
>PDWI01002247.1_pt1 | contig 29356 bp, 32 predicted proteins | sample 1430891 | NCBI WGS metagenome assembly PDWI01 (sample SAMN01162508, study PRJNA174530) | Oral metagenome, whole genome shotgun sequencing project. | biome: Marine environment; feature: Marine mammal; material: Swab sample of the gingival sulcus; isolation source: swab sample of gingival sulcus... | reverse complement strand
AAATAAATATAACAGTGATTTCAGCTTAAGATTTTATGCTATAGGAACGATTATGTCTATGGAGACCGACAGGCACGTACCATAGTGTACGTAACTTAGTCGACATAGACTATGAGTTAGCTAGAGCGTGAAAGATTAAGTTGAAAGAGAGCGGTGTACTATGCTTCGAGGCTGACCTCATCTCAAAAAGGAGTTGAGTTTGAAGGATCAAAGTACGAAGGAATAAAGAAAATATACTCTATATGGGTAATAACTAATCTAAGTAAAAGAGAAAAGTCCAGTATAAATAATTATCGAATCCTTGAAGAAAATGTACTAGGGGATTATAATGTAAGTAGTAGCAACTATGACCTGATTGATATCATCACAATAAGATTAGGGAGTGATTATAATAACACAAAGATTATGAAGCTATTAAACTTACTGTTACGAGATGACAAAGTGAATAAAAGAATGATTAATATATTTAAGTTTTTCAGCTCAAGATTTTATGCTATAGCAATGAGTATGCCTAAAGTTATCGAAGAGGAGTGTATGTAAAGATACTCGACCAAGAAACTTTAGGCTCACGAGTTAGCTAGAGTGTGAAAGATTGAGTTGAAAAAATGAGGAGGTAGAAGATATGTGTACACTCTCGGATGTTGTAGAGGCAAGAGGCATAGAAATTGGCATGAAGTTAGGAATAGAGCAAGGAATAGAGCAAGGAATAGAGCGAGGTATAGAGCGAGGTATAGAGCGAGGTATAGAGCAGGGTAAAATAGTTGGTCTTGCTGAAGGTGCTAACAAGGAAAAAGTTGTTATTGCTTTAAATATGATCCATGCAGGGTCAGAGATTAGTTTTATATCGGATATGACTGGTTTGACAGAAGATGAGATAAAGCAGCTGTCAGATCAATAATTACTGCCAAATAAATGACGTTTGAGGACTGTGTATAATAGCATAGTCCTCTTTTTTACTACTATCTTTATAAAATAAATCACATATGCTACTTCATCTTTTAATAGCTTTCTTTCTAAATATAGTCTTTTGAGTAAATTATGGTCTAGCTATGGGGGGGGGTTCCCACTGTATCATTCAAAGAGAGAGTTCGTAGCTTATGTAGGAGTAAATGATTAGCTTTTTTAGACTAAGATTAGAAATCATAAAAATACTTGACAAATAATGCTTCTATCTATAAACTTAAAAACATTGATAGCAAGGTGTTTGCCTTGAGATGTTGTATATATTTAGGGGATAATATGAAAATAGGAATAGATGTTTATGGTGGAGACAATGCTCCTCAGGCTGTGCTTGATGGCGTGAAGAGAGCTTGTGCAAATGACACAGAAAATACGTATTTGCTTTATGGAGATAAGCACAAGTTAGCAGCTGAGTACTTGGCTGGTTCTGATTTTCCGCCAAATGTTGACTTTGTTCACTGTACTGATATTATTGAAGCTGATGATAAACCTGTAAAAGCCATTAGGAAGAAGAAGGATTCAGCAGTGGTTAGAGCATGCAATGACTTAAAGGCAGGTGAGCTAGATGTCTTTATATCGGCTGGTAATACTGGAGCACTACTTGCTGGTGGTACGCTATTAGCTGGCAGAATTGCTGGGATTAAGAGACCAGCTCTCACTACTGTTTATCCTACGTCAAAGGGCATGATTACACTACTTGATATTGGGGCAAATGCTGATTGTACAGCAGAAAACTTAAATCAATTTGCCATGATGGGCAGTCTGTATTCTGAGCTTGTACTTGGAACTGAAAATCCTACAGTATCACTCGTTAATATTGGTTCTGAGAACACAAAAGGCTCTATTCTTTATCAGGATGCCTATAAATTACTAGAAGAAAATGCCTATATTAATTTTACAGGCAATATTGAGGCAAGGGATATTTCTGAGAAAAAAGCGGATGTTGTTGTATGTGATGGTTTCACAGGAAATATTATATTAAAGCTCACAGAGGGCTTGGCAAAGACAATCTTTTCTATGATAAAAGGAGCACTGATGTCATCATTTATTAGTAAGATAGGTGCAGCTCTTTCTAAGTCATCGTTAAAAAACATGAAAGAAGAACTGGATTATTCAAGGTATGGTGGTGCTCCTCTCCTAGGGCTGAAATATCCAATAGTAAAAGCGCATGGTAGTTCCAATGAGGTTGCCATTGAACATGCAATACTATATGCAAGGAAGTATGTAGATAGTAATTTAGTAGAGAAATTAAGTGCTAATGTAGCTGAAATAATAGACAAAGAAAAAAATGATGGAGGTCATGATGGAATTTAATAAAATTGCGGAAATAGTAAGAGAGACTTTGAATCTCTCAAAAGATGTGATATTAACAGAAGACACTTCTTTGAGGAATGACTTAAATGCTGATTCTGTAGATGCTGTTGAAATCATCATAGCGTTAGAGGAGGAGTATGGCATTGAGATTTCGGAAGAAGAGGCAAATATTGTGGATACTTTAGGTGATTTAGAAAAGTATCTTAATGAGGCAATTAACGACTAAGCCAGATGATTGCGCGTAAAGTGAGGAAAGTCCGAGCTTCATAGAGCAATGGTGCTGGGTAATACCCAGTGGAGGTGACTCCAAGGATAGTGCAACAGAGATATACCGGCAATTTTATTGCCAAGGGTGGAAAGGTGAGGTAAGAGCTCACCAGCGCGCATGGTGACAGCGTGGCTATGTAAACCCCATCAGAAGCAAGACCAAGTAGAGATACAAACAGAGGGCTGCTCGTTCTCATCTCGTAGGTAGGTCGCTTGAGTGTGTTGGCAACAATACACCTAGATAGATGATCATCAAATACAGAACTCGGCTTATAGGCTTAGTCGTTTATTGATAGAGTTGTTGTAGTACTAAAGAGTATTGCAACAACTTTTTTTAAGCTAATTAATTAATATTTTCACAATACAAACGTGTTGATTTTAGAGTGGGTTAGTGTTAAAATGTGAACAATGAGTAAGTTGAAATCATTATAAATTATTGGTAGTGATTATTATTTATAATACAATTGGGAGGTATTGTATGTATAATATTTTGTCAAAGAGAATGGTCAATGAGTTCATTTATGAGCTTAAGATTTATGCACCTGATGTCGCTAGAAGGTGTGAGCCAGGTCAGTTTGTTATTCTCATTCCAATAGAAGGCTCTGAAAGAGTTCCTATGACTATCGTGGATTATGATAGGAAGGCTGGTTGGGTAACAATATTTTTCCAGATTATGGGAAGAAGTACACAAGAACTTGCTATGCTTAAGGTTGGAGATAAACTAGAGGCATTTGTAGGTCCACTAGGTGTTCCATCTGTACTTCATGCAAATAAGCGTTATTTGTGTATTGCAGGTGGTGTTGGTATTGCACCGCTTTATCCACAGATTAGAAAACTAAAAGAGCTGGGCTCTCATGTAGATGTCATTATTGGCGCTAAGAACAATGACTACTTGATGCTCACAAGAAGGTCTTACAATGTCTGTGACAATTTATATTTATGTACTGATAATGGAAGCGTTGGTTTTGGAGGCTTCGTAACAGATTTATTGAAAAAGAAACTGGATGCTGGTGAAGAATATGATGAAGTGATAGCAATTGGTCCAGTTGTTATGATGAGAGCAGTTGTTGGTGTTACAAAACCGTTGGGTATTCCTACTATGGTTTCTCTTAACCCAATTATGATTGATGGTACAGGTATGTGTGGTTGTTGTAGGGTCAATGTAGGTGGAGAGCAGAAATTTGCCTGCGTAGATGGTCCTGATTTTGATGGTCTAAAAGTTGACTTTAATGAGCTATTGGCAAGACAGAGATTCTTCAAGGAACAAGAGGAGAAGAAGAGAATTGCCATGGACGAGTTTATCAACACAAGAAGAGAGTGTACTTGTCTAGATAATGCAGTGAAGGCAGCTGAAGGTAGAGGTCTTCTAAGAGATTCTGATGTAAAAGTTGATAAAATAGATGAGAGGCAGTTTACAAATAGAAGATTGAGTGATGGAACACTAGTGAAGGAATCACTTAAATTTGTGACAGATGAGCTAGGACGAGTAGAAGATATTATAACTGTTTTAGAGTCTGGAGAAGAAGTTAGTACAATAGGTATGGAAAAGCCAGACTATATAGAGCCAGTTGTCACAGAAGAACCAAAGAAAAAGGCTAAGAGAAAGCCAAATATGAAGAAGGAAAAGACACCTATTCCAGAGCAAGAACCTCTAGTGAGGATAACAAACTTTAAGGAAGTTGCTCTTGGCTACACAGAGGAGCAGGCAATAGAAGAAGCTAAGAGGTGTTTACAGTGTAAGCATAAGCCTTGTGTCAGTGGTTGTCCTGTAAATGTGCCAATACCAGAGTTTATTGATAGAGTGGCAGAAGGTGATTTTAAAGGCGCGTATGAAGTGATATTGACGCAGAATAAATTACCTGCTATTTGTGGTAGAGTTTGTCCTCAAGAGAACCAGTGTGAGGGTGTTTGTGTCAGAACCAAAAATGGGGAAGCCGTAGGTATTGGAAGGCTAGAACGATTTGTTGCAGACTACTGCATGAAGAACTACCCTGATGAAAAGTATAGAATTAAGAAAAATAATCATAAGGTGGCAGTGGTAGGTGCAGGTCCTGCGGGTATAACATGTGCTTCTGAACTTGCTTCTAGAGGATATGATGTCACAATATTTGAAGCGCTTCATGAACTAGGTGGCGTTCTCAGCTATGGTATCCCTGAATTTAGATTGCCAAAAGAGCTTGTAAAATCTGAGATTAATAAAGTTGTCAGTATGGGCGTTAAAGTGAGAAAGAATGTCATCGTTGGTAAATCACTGTTATTTGAAGACCTCTATGAAGAGGGATTTGAAGCTATTTTCCTAGGAAGTGGTGCTGGACTTCCTAGATTTATGGGTATACCAGGGGAAGACCTAAATGGTGTATATTCAGCCAATGAATTTTTGACAAGGGTAAACCTTATGAAGGCTTATGAAAAAGAAGCGATAAGGACACCTGTTATCACAGGAAACAATGTTGCAGTAATTGGTGGTGGTAACGTTGCTATGGACGCAGCAAGGACAGCTAAGAGACTTGGTGCTGAAAACGTATACATCATTTATAGAAGAAGTTTTGAAGAACTCCCAGCTAGAGCAGAGGAAGCGCACCACGCAAAGGAAGAGCAAGTTGATTTTAGACTGCTCAACAACCCAATCGAAATCATTGGTGAAGATGGCAGAGTGAAGGCAATCAAGGTGCAGAAGATGGAACTTGGTGAAGCTGATGAGAGTGGTAGAAGACGTCCAATGCCTATAGAGGGTGCTTTTGAGACAATACCTGTTGATAGTGTTGTCATCTCAATTGGTTCTAATCCAAATCCACTACTCAAGAGCGTGGAGAAAAATTTAAAGACAAACTCTCATGGATGTATTGTTGTCAATGAAGAAGATTGTCAAACTTCTATGGAAGGCATATATGCAGGTGGTGACGTTGTAACAGGTGCTGCTACTGTAATACTTGCGATGGGTGCTGCCAAGCATGCAGCAGATTCTATCGATAAGTACCTTAACTCAAAATAAAAAGGACTATATTCTGTGCTGAGATAGGGACTGCTTATAAAATAATTATATTATTTGCGAACAGTATCATTGTGAGATTGACATAAGGCTCATTATGTGTTAATATATTATCACTTATATAGCTTATTATCTTGGTATAGGTTAGTAATAAGTCGGAAATTGTGCTAAAAGAATGGAGGTAATAATTATGAAGGGTTTAGCAATGCTAAAGATTGGTCAAGTAGGTTGGATTGAAAAAGAAGACCCTAAGTGTGGACCATTGGATGCTATCTGTAAGCCATTAGCTTTGGCACCATGTACATCAGATATTCATACAGTGTATGAGGGCGCTATAGGAGAGCGTTCAAACATGATTCTTGGTCACGAAGCTGTTGGTGAAATTGTAGAAGTTGGCGAAATGGTTAAGCTATTTAAACCTGGTGACAAGGTACTTGTACCTGCGATAACTCCTGACTGGAATACTCTAGAAGCGCAAAATGGATATGCTATGCACTCTGGTGGAATGCTTGCTGGTTGGAAGTTCTCAAACTTTAAAGATGGTGTTTTTGGAACAAAATTCCATGTAAATGATGCTGACGGTAACTTAGCTCTTCTACCTGAGGGGATTTCTCCTGCAGAGGGAACTATGCTAAGTGATATGGTTCCTACTGGATTTCATGGTGCTGAACTAGCTAGAATCAAATATGGTGAGACTGTGCTTGTAATTGGTATTGGTCCTGTAGGTCTAATGGCTGTTAGAGGTGCTGCACTAAAAGGTGCTGGCAGAATTATAGCTGTTGGAAGCAGAAAGAACTGCTGTGATTTAGCAATGCAGTATGGTGCATCAGAAATAGTTAACTATAAGAATGGTCCAATTGACGAGCAGGTTCTTGAACTTACTAAGGGACTTGGTGTTGACAAAGTAATAGTAGCTGGTGGCGATAATGACACATTTAAGACTGCTGTTAAATTAGTCAAGCCAGGTGGAATCGTTTCTAACGTAAACTATCTAGGTTCAGGTGACTACGTTGAAATCCCAAGAGAAGACTGGGGTGTTGGAATGGGTCATAAGACAATTGTTGGTGGATTAATGCCTGCTGGTAGACTAAGGACTGAAAGATTGGCTCAATTAATGCTATCTGGAAGACTTGATGTTTCTGGTATGTTAACTCACAGATTTGAAGGCTTTGACAAAGTAGAAGAAGCTCTTGAGTTAATGCACAATAAACCTGCTGATTTAATCAAGCCAGTTGTTGTAATATAAGCTAGATTTTACATAAATACATAGATATTTAGTGGGCTGTTGTCTTAGATTTTCATCTAATGCAACAGCCCTTTTTATATGACTTCGTTAAAAGTATTGATTATTGTAACCCTTAGCTACTTGTGCTATAATGAAACGGTTGATATTTATATATATCTTGTAAGGTGTTAGTAATTGTATAATGAGGTTTTATGAAAAAGTTATTTGGAACAGATGGCGTGAGAGGTGTTGCTAATGCAGAGATTACACCAGAATTATCGCTAAGACTTGGCAGAGTTGCAGCTAGATATTTTAATGAGACAACTACTTCTGACGATAAAAAAGTGATTGTGATAGGAAAAGATACTAGGATATCAGGAGATATGATAGAGAGTGCTCTCAGTTCTGGCATTATGTCTGAAGGGCTTGATGTAATTAGTTTAGGGGTTGTACCTACTCCAGCTATGCCAATGATTATAAAGGAGACAAGGGCTTGTGCAGGTATTATGATTTCTGCCAGTCACAACCCTTATGAGTTTAATGGCATTAAGTTCTTTGATGCTAAGGGATTAAAACTTACAGAAGAGGTTGAAGAGCAGATAGAAGCTCTGTATTATGAAGAGTTAGCTGATCCAAGTATTCAGCCAGAGAAATTTGGCAGACGAAAAGTGGATGAAAAGCTACTAGAAATATATGGCAAAACTATTTCAAATAACATTGATGTAGACCTATCTAAACTCCATATTGCAGTAGACCTATCTAATGGTGCAAATTACAAGATTGCAAAAGAAGTATTTGATGCTACTGGCATGAATATCACCTATTTAGCAGATGAGCCAAATGGCGTAAATATCAATGTTGATTGTGGTTCTACACACTTAGAAAATTTAAAGAAAACGGTTGTTGACAATAAGTTGGACTTAGGGATTGCCTTTGATGGTGATGCTGATAGAGTGCTACTTGTTGATGAATATGGTGAAGATATTGATGGTGACAGGATACTACTTCTTCTTGCAAAGACATTTAAAAGTGAAAACAAGCTATTTGGTAATACCGTTGTTGGCACTATTATGAGCAATATGGGATTAGAAGTCGCCTTGAAAGAATGTGGTATAAACTTTGAGAGAGCAAATGTTGGCGATAAATATGTCTTAGATAGATTGGTCAAAAATTCCTATAGCTTAGGTGGAGAGCAGTCAGGGCATGTTATTATGCTTGATTACAACAGTACTGGAGATGGATTATTTACAGCTTGTATGTTTTTGAGAGCTTTTGTTGGACAAGCAAAAAAGGCATCAGAAATTCGAAGTCTGATGAAGAGTTTTCCTCAAAAACTCATCAACGTCAAAGTGCCTAATGAAGAAAAATATGACATTATGAAAATGCCTGAAGTATTGGCGAAAATCGAGGAAATTGAAAATGAGCTAAAGGGAAAGGGCAGGGCAGTGTTAAGGGCATCAGGTACAGAGCCACTTTTAAGAGTTATGGTAGAAGCAGAAGAAGAAGTAGTAGTAGATGAATATGTCAATAAATTAGCTGATTTTATTAAGTCAATTAGGAAGTAAATTAAAGGAGTTATTTTGAGAAAAGAGTATATTAATCCAATTATTCGTGCAGCAATAGAAGTGCTTAAAATGACAACAGGCTGTGATTACAGTATAGGAGAGCCTGAAGTGTATAAGGATCCGTTTATAACAGAACATATCGTCATCAGTTTGGGTATTACTGGGGAAATTTCAGGACAGACTTTTATAACAATGGATGATGCAGTGGCTAAGAGTGTTGCTTCAGGTATGATGATGGGTATGCCAGTCCATGAAATTGATCCAATGGCAAAAAGCGCAATTTCTGAACTTGGCAATATGATTATGGGAAATGCAGCTACACTCTTATATAATTCTGGCTTGACTGTTGATATCACAACCCCTAGCCTTATCATTGGAAATAATATTGAGATTTCTTCTATTAAAGCTGAAACGATTATGATACCTATTCAAAATACCGAAAATAAATTAAAATTGATTATTTCTGCCAAGGTCTAGCAAACAAAGAGATGTAAATCCAGTATTAGTGGTGTTTAGACTGCGCTTATTTGTAAGTTTAGAAAGGTGAATTTATTTAGGGTGCAGTCCAAATGTAGATGAGTATAAGATTTGTGTGGAGAGTGGTAGGTGGTATATGTATAAGAGAGATATCATCAAAACTATTGGTATGATAGTCGTGGTTCTAATAGTGGCAAGGTTTTACAATGGCTGGCAAAATGATAAAAAGGTCTACTTCTTTATGCATTCTGATAAGGTTGTGATTTACGATATTTCCTATGAAGAAGCTAATGGGTTGAGTGAAGTAGAGCTTCAGAAGCATGTAAAAAAGTCGTTTGATGATGTAGGTAAGGTGGTCGCCTCTAGTACATTTGAAGACGAAAAAATTGATACCAGCGAAAACAACTATGGCAAGATATATCATGGGGATAAGGTCTATGAGGCTAAATTTATTAACTATGCCCTTGCCTTTTCAGTCATAGGAAATAATGCTGGATTTTTTAGGTACAAACTGTTTGATACCAACCTTGACAGCATAGTGGATATTGATTAAAATAAATGAGAAAAAAGAGTTGAAAGAGAGGATATAGATGAACGGCTTAGATGAGTTAAAGAAAAGAGGCTTTATAGCCCAAATGAGTCATGAGGATGAAATAGATGATGTATTTTCAAATGAAAAGGTCACATTTTATTCAGGGTTTGATCCAACAGCTAGTAGTCTTACGGTAGGACATTTGATTCCTATTATGGCAATGGCACATCTTCAGAGAGCAGGGCATAAACCAATTATGCTAATAGGTGGAGGCACTACTATGGTGGGTGACCCTACTGATAGAACAGATATGAGGAAAATGCTCACTATAGAGGAGATTGAGAAAAATGCAGAGTCTTTCAAGGCTCAGAGCAAGATGTTTTTAGATTTTTCTGATGGTCAGGCTATTATGCTCAACAATGCTGATTGGCTCATGGAGAAGAAGTATATTGACTTTCTAAGAGAAGTAGGTGCTAGTTTCAGCGTGAATAAAATGTTGACAGCTGAGTGCTATAAGAGCAGAATGGAAAAGGGCTTGTCTTTCCTTGAATTCAACTATATGATTATGCAGGCTTATGACTTTCTTCACCTAAATGATAAGTATGATTGTAACGTTCAGATTGGTGGTAATGACCAGTGGTCTAATATGCTTGCTGGTGCTGATTTAATCAGAAGAAAACTTAGAAAGCCAGCATTTGCAGTTACCTTGGAACTTCTTACACTGCCAAGTGGAGAAAAGATGGGTAAGACTGCTAAGGGCGCTGTTTTCCTAGACCCAGAGAAGACATCTCCTTATGAGTTTTACCAGTACTTTAGAAATACAGCAGACTCTGATGTAATACTTTTACTCAAAAGGCTTACTTTTATATCTCTTGAAGAGATAGAAGAGTATAGTAAACTAGAAGGAAAGGACTTAAATAAGGTAAAAGAGCTTCTTGCTTATGATATGACTCTAAGAGTTCATGGTAAGGAAGAAGCTGACAAGGCGAAAGAAGCTTCAAGGTCAGTATTTGGTGGAGGCTTTGCTTCTGATAACATGCCTACCTTTGAGCTTTCATCTAGTGAAGTTGGCAGTGTCGATATTTGTGCACTACTCACTATGGCTGGTATTACAAAGTCTAAAGGTGAGGGAAGAAGGCTAATAAGTCAAAATGGAATAAGCTTAAATAGTGAAAAAGTCAAGGATTTTGCCAAGGTCATTACAGAGGAAGACTTCAATGACGGCAGTCTTATCCTTCAAAAGGGAAAGAAGATTTTTATAAAGGTTATTAAAGCGTAACAAAAAGTGGCTGTTGCAAATTATTGTAACAGCCACTTTTTAGAACTCTATTATTTGCAAATTTTACTTGCTGAGACCACATAGTCCATTTTCTTGTCGTGTTCTTCCACGGGAATGTGTTCTACGATCTGTTCATCATAACAAATTGCGATGATTTTTGCCTCAGGTTTTAATTCAGGAAAAAATTTATCATAGTATCCACCACCATAGCCTAGGCGATCAAGATTCTTGGTGAAGGCTGCTCCTGGTGATATGACAATGTCAATTTCTGCTGGATTTGCAGCAGGTAGAGATGCCTTTGGTTCTCTTATGCCGTATTTGTTAAGGGTGAAATCTTTATCCTTTGGGTACTTGACAATATCCATAGTCTTTGTCTTTAGATTTACCCTTGGGACAAATACAGCAGAACCACTTTTCTTTATTTTTTCAATTATATTTGTTGTGTCAACTTCGCTATTGTAGCTTAAGAAAATAAAAATATTTAATTTCGCTAGAAAAACACCTAGTTCTTCTAGGTGTTTTATGATAGCAATTTCTTCGGAATGTCTTCTTTCCAGTGATATTGCATCTCTTTTTTCGATGATGTGTTTTCTAAGTTCTCTTTTATTCATTATTGTATTTCTAAGTATTTTCATTTGATATTGCAATTTATAATAATCTTTAATTAAACTGCACATTAAGATTCCACACCTTGAAACACTATAGAAATTAATGCAAATGCTTTTCTTGCAAAGTTCCTCTTTTTTTGTCATTCAGAGGAGCGTAGGAACGTAGGAATCTAAGAATTTGCAATAATTTCTAGTATTTCATAGGCTCTGAAGACAAAGTGCAGTGTTAACTGATATTAGTATTAGGTTCTAATTATTTGTTAAAAGTATCAATTAATTCTGTCAATACCTTGTCTGCGTCTTCATTTTTAATTTGGCAAGTGCCTGCATTGCTGTGGCCACCACCACCGTATTGTAAGCAAGTTTTTCCAATATTGCTTTGCGAGTTTCTGTTTATTATTGATTTACCTATTGCAAATACAGTGTTTTGTTTTTTGAGGCCCCACATTACTTGTATTGAGATTTCAGCTTCTTCATACATTGCATACTTTATAAATCTGTTACCTGGATAAATGGTATCAAGATTTCTTGTATCTATTATGAGAACCTTTCCAACAAGTTTTGAGTTTTCTCTTATCATCCTTTCAAAGTCATCCCTGTAGTGATTGTAAAGATCTACTCTCTCTTTTACATCTTCAATTTCAAGAATTTCATCAATGCTGTGGTCTGTACAAAAGTCAATAAGTCTCATCATTAGCTGATAGTTTGAAATTCTGAATGACCTAAATCTTCCAAGTCCTGTTCTTGCATCCATTACAAAACTTAGTAGATTCCAACCTGTAGCATGGAGGACTTCTTCCTTTGTGAAGTTTGCTGAGTCTGCTTTGTCTACAGCTTCAAGCATTTCATCCCAAGCTTTTGGGAAGCTGTGTCCCTTTGAGCAGAGATAATCATATACAACTCTAGCTGCTGATGGAGCAGTTACATCGATGATGTGGTTCTCTCTCTTTTCATTTCTCAGTGTTTCACTGTAGTGATGGTCAAAAGCAAGGTGTATGCCTTCTACATATGGTAGATTAGTACTTATATCTTTCGCTGTAATGTCGATGATTCCGTCTTGCATGTCTTTTGGGTGGACGAATTTTATATCGTCAATTAGATTTACGTGTTTTAGTAGTACTGCACATACTAATCCATCAAAGTCACTTCTTGTAATTAATCTGTATTTTTCCATTTAATACCCCCTGTTTACATAAAATGCGACCGATATGAGATATCGATCGCCTAGACTGGAGAAAAACTGAATATTTTGTTATCGCTTTGAATATTTTGAGAACCTTTATGCATTATTGTATACGCTGTGAGTCTCAAAAATCCTAGCTTTTAGAACTATATCAGTTTTTCATAGTCTACGTATTGTTGACTCTGTCAACGCTATGTCTGATTAAGATAATATATCGATTGATTTTGCTTAAAAGTTCTTTGAACCTTTGTAGTCTTTGTTTGGTTTTTCAAAATTATACTTTCTATGTCTTCTGTAAAGCCCTGCATCAATCGTTGAGTCTACAACAATCCATTTACCGTTTAAGAGAACCTCGTTCCATGCGTGATAAGTTTTTCCTGTGTTCTTACTTCTTCCATGAACCATTTTTGTTGGTATTCCTAAACTTCTAAGCATTGAAGCTATAAGAGATGAGTAGTCGTAACATATGCCCTTGCCTTCTAATAGTGTTTCGTCAATGTTTGGTAAATATCTGTGGTTTTTAGAAGCTATTCTAGCTTTTAAATTATCATAGACAACTGTTCTAACAACTTTTTCGTAAATTGTTTTAAATTGTTCTTCTGTTTGAGCTTTGTCTAATGCCAATTCTTTTGCTATTTTAACTGCTTTTGATGTTTTCTTCCAGTCAATATTTTGGACACTTTGTAAGTATACGTCGTTTTCTCCGAGATGTAGAATAGTTCCAAGGTTTTTTATTGGTCTGTATTTTTTGCCGCTGATTCTCTTGTATATTACAACTCTATATGCACCACTTCCCATCTGTAGTGGAAATGTTTCGTCGTTGTCATACACATTGTAAAAATACTTTTGCTTTGACTTTTGAACTAACACTTTATATTGTGTATAGTCTTGAGCTTGTAGTCTTACGTTGACGGTAGAATTTTTTTCATTGTACCTGATTGTTGCGCTGTCGGCTAGTGATAGTGCTTGAGACAAAATCAAGAGTACAGCAATGCTTGTAGTCAATAATCTTTTTTTCATTGAATAACCTCCCTTTTGGTAACTGGCTGCCTTCCTAGGCCCTATAGCTTTGCGTCATCATCTTCCGATAATTTTGCTAGTAACTTGGGAATGTAGAATATACATTCTGTTATTTCTAGATATGTTGCTCAATCAAGAGTTGTATAGAGGCGAATCTAGTTTTGAGAAATGGTTATTTTCCCACAATTTTTCTTCCAAGTTTTTTCAATATCGTCTTGTTAAACTCAATCCAAGGCTTGATATCTGATATGGAAAAAATTGCTGGAGCCCATTTCTTAGTTATGCTGTCTGCAATGGTTTTTGATATTGCCTGCTGACCAGTTCGCTTGTATTTAATCATTGCTAGGAAGTCTTCAAGTCCATAAATAAAAGCATATCTAGTGTCTTCTTTTAAGTAAACGCTCTTAGGCATTTTTAAACCAGATTTTTCTGCGTAGGCTATATACGGCATATTTATACCTACTTTGTATATCAAGTTGTTAAAGTTTGTTGTTCTGACATTTACCTCTATGACATATATATCGTCAGTTTGATTGTGAATCTTAAACTCAATTTCAGAAAATCCTCGATAATTTATTTTTTCTAGAAAAGGTTTAGCAATATCAACAAGTTCAGGGATATATTTTTGTTTAGTAAAAACGGAAGCTCCGAAATTTATTGGCCATTGTCTTAATTTTTGAGCTGTCATATAGTGCGTAGTCTGTCCATTTTGGTCAATATAGGAGTCATAGGTAACCATGTGGTCATCAAAACCAGGAATTATCTCTTGTATGACAGCTTCTATTGATTTGCTGATACATTCTTTACAGTAGTGTTCTACTTCTTCTCTGTTGTTACAGATAAAGCTCTTTGCTCTAAATGCTTTGGTAAATACTACAGTGTCCTTTGGCTTTAAAAGGCAAGGGTATTTTACTTTTTCTTCTATTATAGCAAAGAGATTTTCATCTTGTATATCAACTGATTTTGGGACTTTTACACCGTGTTCTTCACATAGCTCGTTGAGTTTCCACTTATCCATTAGGATGGAATTGATCTCCTTTGATTGTGTCAATAAAAAGTATTCAGCAAATTCATCATGGTATTTGTCGATAAATTCTACATATTTATCGTGAGAGGGGAATAGGACAGGCTTTTTATCTTGTTTTTTTCCGTATTCTATTAGTTTGTCAGCTGCATTCCTATCTATTTTGTTGAGTCCTTCTATTTCTAAAAATTCGCTTATGTATTTTGATTTTGCACCATAGGCGTTGTCAAAGTCGTAGTCACATGCTACAACATGGACATTTTCAACGCCTAAACATCTAATTATGCTAAGTCCAATATAGTAATTTGTACCAAGTACAACAGCTTTATTCATTTTGTGCTCCTTTTTTAAAAAAAGTATAAGTAATTCAAGGGTAATTATAACACTATAATCACGTGCTAACAAATTAAAGTTTTATGAAGGGGCAAATAATTTGTCATTTATTTTTGCGATTAACACAGTTTATCAAGTGTTTGATTAAGACTAAATCTTACTTGAGTATATAGGCTTATTATGGTACAATGAATTGTATATATGCATTTTATTTTCCTGTTTTAAGGGAAGACATAAAAATAGTATTAGGAGGTTAGCATGAGAAGAACAAAATTTCAGAAAGCTGTTGCTTGGACGCTATCAGGTTTACTTGTAATTACAATGGTTGCAAGTGCGCTTACATTCTTGTTTTAATGGATAACTTAATATGAAAAAGAAATACTTTAGCATAGTTATTGTTGTTCTTGTATTTTCAGCAGTGATGTTTATCTACCACATGTATATTAGACCAAAGTTATTGGGGCCAAAAGATGTTGTCATGGTGGTAGATGATTTTGAGGCAAAAAATTCAAGGGATTGGTATATAGCTACTATGCAAGATGATATTCCTGTGCCAGAAGAATTCAAAGTAAAGTCTGGCTTAGGCTTTTTGGGCAAGACTAAAAATGAAAAGGACTTGTATCTTTTATCAAGGCCTCTAAAATTAGAAAAAGGCAAGATTTTAAGGATAAGGAGAACTGTAAAAATTAATTCTGGAAAAGGTTATTATTCAGGTGGTATGGCAGTTTTTCAAACAAGTTCTAACAAAAAAATGCTCAATTTAAAAGCTGAAAACAACAAAGGGAGTGCCCTTGTCTTAATTGAGTATGTAAAAAATGCTCCTGCGAAAAGTGAGCGTGGAAGTAAGGATGGAATTCGGATACTCAGTCCATTTTGGAAGAAAACTGGTGAAGTGAAGATGCTTCCATTTCCAAGAGAGAGAGACTTTGTTGAAGAGGAAATTTTGTATAATTCTACTACTGGAGAGACTACCTATCGATGTGGTGATCAAGAAGAACAGTTTACAACAGTGCCAATTACAGATGGCTTTATAAGACTGTGGATGCATTCTTATGGCGAGGGTCTTGGGCAGTATATGGAAGTTGACAAAGTGCTTGTTGAAGTAGTGACTGCTAGTGGAGAAGACAATGAATAAGCAAGAGGATTATATCAAGACCTATAATAAGGCTCTTGATATAATTTCTTATAGAGAGCATTTCAGTCTAGAACTTGAGAAAAAATTAGTCAATAAAGGCTTTGAGAGGGAAGTTGTGTTGGCAGTTATTGAGGAGTTTGTAGATAAATCATATATAGATGACCTCAGGGCAGCAAGATTGTACTTGTCCGAAAAAAAATATAAGTATGGCAACAGCAGACTCCGTGCAATGCTCTACGATAAAGGGCTAAAGTCTGAAGATGTTGAGATTGTAGTAGAAGAAGTTGATGTTTCTGATAGAGATAAACTCAGAAGCATAATAGAGGACAAAAAAGTAGAATTGGGATTAAAGCCACCGTATACTGAGCGTGAAATTGCAAAATTGGCAAGATTTGCCGATAGTAGAGGATTTAGAGCTGGCTTGATATATGACATTATCGCTGATTTGAGAAGAGAAAGATAGACATCTTTACACATAATTGAGGTGAGAGAGTGAAGTTTTCAGAAAAATTAAAAAATGCTAGACGGGAGAAAAAAATGACTCAAGAGGAGCTCTCTAGGGAAATAGGTGTTAGTGTAAGAACTGTTAGAAACTATGAAGCAGGCAGGTCTTATCCTAAGAGTAGAGAGATTTATGCAAAATTAAGAGATGTTTTTTCGGTAGATATGGACTACTTTTTATCAGAGGGTGATAGTGTAAAGTTTAGCAATACCAGCGTTTATTCTACAGAAGATGGCAAATATGCAAGAGAACTCATCAGTGCAGCTAAGAGCCTTTTTGCTGGTGGTGAACTTGGTGAAGATGACAAAAAAGCAGTGTTTGATGCACTTCAGGAAGCGTATTTTGAAGCGGCTTTAAAGAAGAAGTAGTTGGTGAAGTGTTGAGTGACTACATTAAAAATGCTGTGGATGAAGTTGTGCATCTATCTGGAACTAGAAATCCCTATGATTTAGCTGACTACTTAGGCATCAGGGTTAAAAAGGTAGATAATCTTAATAAAATATTGGGATTTTATCATCTTGTATTAGATATACCTTATATATTTCTCAATAGCAAGCTAAGTCATGAGCAGATTCAAATGGTTCTGTCCCATGAAATAGGGCACCATTTACTCCATAGACAGACTTTTGACAGGGAGATTCAAATTGAAACTCAGTTTTTTTCAAATTTGAAAATGGAGAGGGAAGCAAATGAGTTTGCTGCTCATTTACTTGTTCATGATAATGCAATTAGAGAGGTGTTCGCAGGAAAGTCAATTTTGGATGTTGCCTCAGAATATTCTCTACTGCCTGAACTCATAGTGTATAAGATGAATTATCTTAAGAAGGTGGGCGTGGAAATTGAAATTCACAGCGAGCTCAGCGATAATTTTTGGAAGTTTTAGCCTTGGATACATAGTGGTTGCGGTGCGTAAGTTAACACGTTAATAGTGAATATGGTGGAAGATTTATCATCAGTTGAAAAGTGCCTTTAAAAACAAAATATAGTGTCATAAATTGTGGTTTTGTGATATAATCAACTATATATGGTTGTGTAGGGAGAAAATTATGCTGAAGAATGCTTTAGAAAATATAAATATACAGGCAAGGGCGTTAAATGCTGCTGCTTTAAGGCAAGATGTACTTGCCAATAATATAGCCAATGTTGAAACTCCTAACTACAAGAGAAAAGATGTAGTCTTTGAAGATATTTTAAATGACCACTTGTCTCATTATAATTTTGAAATGTCGACAACTGATGACAAGCACTTTGCTATCGGCATGAGCAATGGCTATGTGGTATCAGCGCCAAGTTCTACTCAAATGAGGCTTGATGGCAATAATGTAAATCCAGATTTTGAGATGGCAGAACTGGCAAAAAACCAAATCAAGTACAATGCCATGGTAAATGCTGTATCATCCCAAATAAAGAGGCTTAAGTCTGCCATAAGAGGAGGAAAGTAGGATGTTTAACTCTATTAATATAAGCGCTTCAGGTCTTACAGCTGAAAGACTTAGAATGGATATAATCTCTAGGAATATTGCCAATGCCAATGTCACAAGAACTGCTTCTGGAACTCCTTATAGAAGGCAGATTCCGATTATGAGGCAGGTAAAGGGCAATTCATTTGCAACAAGTCTAAGTAACGCCATGGGTGTGGAAAATGGCGAAGGGGTTGAGATTACAGATGTGAAAGACGACATGTCGCCATTTAAGTCTGTGTATAATCCATCACATCCTGATGCCAATGAAGATGGTTATGTATTGATGCCAAATGTGGATACTGTTTCAGAAATGGTAAATTTAATAGCAGCGTCTAGGTCTTATGAGGCAAACGTGACGGTGCTCAACAGTGCTAAGAGCATGGCGATGAAAGCTTTAGAAATAGGTAAATAGAATAGGTGTTTTTAAATGAAGATAAGTAATGTAACAGATAATACAAGATTTATAAACTCTATGGCAGATAATAAGGTCAAGGCAAAGGAGTTCTCCTTTTCATCTTTTCTCACCAATGCAATAGATAAGGTTGACAAGGCAGAGAAAGTATCCAATACATTTGATGCTATGCTTGCAAGTGGGAAGATTGAGAATATACACAGTGCTATGATAGCTGCTCAAAAAGCTGAAATTACACTGAACTTTGCCATGGAGGTAAGAACAAAGGTTATTGAAGCATATAAAGACTTGACTAGAATACAAATTTAACAAGGGGTAAAAATGGCAGAGAGGTTAAATAAGCTAAGGGATTGGTTTAAAAGTTATTATAGTGAACTTAGCAAAAATCAAAAGATTGTCAGAATAAGCATACTGGTCGTTGTAGTGCTTGTTTTGGCTTTTTCGATTTTTATGCTTACTAGGACAAATTATGCAGTGTTGGGTAGTGGATTTTCTACAGAAGAGAGTGCAAAGATTACTCAAAAACTCTCAGAAGTTGGAATAGACTGGAAGACAGAAAATAATGCTACAACAGTCCTTGTGCCAGAAGATGTAATTGATTCAGCTAGAATGCAGTTATCGCTAGCTGGGTTTTCAGGACCACAAATTTTTACCTATGATGACCTTCTTGGCAAGCTCAGTATAACAATGGATCAAGAGACAAAAAACCAGTTGATGTTAAAGGCAAAAGAAGGCTCTATGGAGAGGGCGCTTATATCCCTAGAAAATGTTGAAAATGCCATAGTTAGTTTGTATGTAAAGAAGTCTAGTACCTTCCTCAATTTAGAAGATGATGTGTCAAAGGCTTCTGTTGTATTAACACTGAAGGATTCTTCGGCTATAACAAAGGAGCAGGTTAGTGGAATAGTAAGTCTTATCAGTGATTCTGTAAGGGGGCTCAACCCTGGCAATATCACGATTATTGACCAGTCTGGAGTCCGATTGAATAAGAGAGTTGAAGAGGGGGATGACAACTATGATATGTCAGCCCAAGATGATTTGAAAGTGCTGACAGAGAGAAGAATTAATAAGGAGTTAGAAAACTTTTTATCCAATATTTATGGCGATGGGAATGTCAAGGTAAATACTAGTGTAAAACTTGATTTTAATGCTAGAGTCTCTGAAATAGTGAAGTTTAGTCCTCCAGTTGAGGGTGCTACACAAGGGCTTGTCAGGTCGAGTAATGAACTTAAAGAACGAGTGAATAATGAGAAAAATGGTGGAGCTCCAGGTACTGATAGCAATGCTACAGACACTCCTCAATATCCTACGGGCAATATTGGTGAAAAGGATTATGAAAAGTCTCAAAATATACTGAATTTTGAACTCAACAAGACTGTGGAAAAGTTAGAAAAAGCCAAAGGACAAATTGTAGATATTTCTGTTGCTGTCATAGTAAACAAGAAAAATCTAGTGGATGAAACACTGACAGAAGATGATAGGTTAAAGCTCATAGAGCTTGTGCGCTCTGCTGTAGGCATGGATGAAACAAAAAATGTCCAAGTGCTTGCAAAAGAGTTTTATGAAGAGCCTCTTGTTCCGTTAGAACCACAGGCTACCACAATTCTAGGCCTTTCGCCTTGGATATTTGCAGTAGTGATTGTACTTATATTGCTATTGGTAATTGGATTTATCATCTTTATGAAGAAGAGGTCTAAGGAGACAGAGGAAGTTGTCAATGAGATACTTGAAGAGCAGAGTGAATTAGAAGAACTTGCAATGGCTGAAGAAGATAAGTCTAGCCCAAGATACCAGATTGAGAAGTTTATTGATACCAATCCAGAAATTGTTGCACAATTATTAAAGTCTTGGATGAATGAAGAATAGGGGGACTAAATCATGGATAACTTAAGTGGTAGGGAAAAAGCTGCACAGCTTCTTGTGGCAATAGGTCCTGAGTATTCTGCAAAACTATTTGAACATTTAAAAGATGAGGAAATTGAAGAATTAACTCTTGAAATTGCCAATATCAGAACAGTTTCTCCAGAAGAAAAAGAAAAGATGTTGGAAGAGTTTTATCAGATTTGTCTTGCTCAAGAATTTATGTCTGAAGGTGGTATTAGTTATGCAAAAGAAGTTCTTGAAAAGGCGATGGGTTCACAAAAGGCAACTGATATTATCAATAAATTGACCTCTAGTCTGCAGGTTAGACCTTTTGACTTTGTTCGTAAAGCTGATGCAACTCAGCTTTTAAATTTCATACAAAATGAACACTCTCAAACATTAGCTCTTGTACTTTCGTACTTAAATGCCAATCAAGCTGGCATTATTTTGTCCTCACTTCCACAGGAGAAACAGGCTGATGTTGCTCAGAGGATAGCAACAATGGAAGCTACATCACCAGAGGTGATTAAGGAAGTTGAATTTGTATTAGAGAAGAAGCTGTCAAATATGGTTACAAGAGATTTTGCTTCAACTGGTGGTATACAGTCAATTGTAGATATACTAAACTCTGTTGATAGAACTACTGAGAAGTTTATTATGGAAACCCTTGAAATTGAAGAACCAGAACTTGCTGATGAAATCAGACAAAAGATGTTTGTCTTTGAAGATATTCTCAATCTTGAATCAGTCTATGTTCAACGATTTATTAGAGAAGTTGAAAACAGTGAGCTTGCTGTTGCTCTTAAAGTGGCAAAAGATGAACTCAAAGAGTTTATCTTTACCAATATGTCTAAGCGTATGGCTGAGATGTTAAGAGAAGATATGGAGTATATGGGTCCAATTAGATTAAAGGAAGTTGAAGAAGCGCAGCAGAAGATAGTTGCTGTTATTAGGAGACTTCAGGATGCTGGTGAAATTGTTATTTCCAGAGGTGGAGGAGATGATATAATTGTCTAAACTCATTAAGTCAGGAAGTGTTTTAAAGGGTGAAGTTTACAAATTAAGTCAGGATTTGTTTGTGAGCAAGGATGAGTATTTTTCTTCTTCGAAAAGTGGGACTATCAAGAGTGATAAGCCCTATCCTTCTGATGAACCCAGTGATACAAGTTCAAGTTCTTATGAAGATGACCTCATAGAAAAGGCTGAAATTGCAGCCATAGATATTATGGATAAGGCTCAAGAGAGGGCAGATGATTTTATTAGGGAAGCTAAAATATCTGCTAGTGAGATAGAAGCAGAGGCCATGCAAAAGGCAAATGATGTCTATGAAAATGCAAAAAAAAGAGCTTATGATGAGGGGTATGAAGCGGGATTTGAAGAGGGACGAAAAGCTGCCAGTGACATCATAGATGAAGCGCTGCTTATTAAAGAAGAACTCTCTAAGAAAAATAGAGATTTTTGGCTATATAAAGAATCTGAAATGATAGATATTGTTATGGCTATTTCAGAAAAAGTACTAAAGGAAGAAATGCAGCATACAGACTATATGGAAGCACTTATATCTCAAGCTATGGAGAGCATGTCTTATGCCAGAGATATAATAATAAGAGTTTCTGAAGTTGATTTTGGTATGGCAAATTTAATTCGACCTCGAATTTTGGCTATGGCAGAGAGAATAGAAAATTTAGATATAACAATAGATCACTCCTTAAGTGAGGGGTCTGTAATGATAGATACACCTTCAGGTAGTATTGATGCAAGTATAAGCACTCAGCTTGAGATTATTAAGGATGTGCTTATCAATGAATTGTCGAGTAAAGACCATGACAAATAGGTTTTCTAAGGCAGTGGCAAATGCCACCACACTCAGGTTTATTGGTAGAGTTACCAAGATTATTGGACTGACTATTGAATCAGAAGGACCACAGGTTAAAATGGGTGAAGTTTGCGAAATTCACCCTCTTACATCAGCAAAACCAATCGAAGCAGAAGTTGTGGGATTTAGCAGTGACAAGGTGTTACTCATGCCACTAGGTGACATGGTCGGTGTGGGGCCTGGCTCTAAGGTCTATGCCAGTGGATATGCACACAGTGTATATGTGGGTGATGATTTATTAGGCAGAATTATTGATGGAACAGGTCGACAGATAGACGGTGGTAAAAAATTAAATCTTAGAATTAGGTATCCTGTAGATACTGACCCACCAAGTCCACTGACTAGAATGAAGATTAAAGAGCCTATTACTCTTGGTGTAAGGGCTCTTGATGGACTTATAACAGTAGGTCGTGGTCAGCGTATTGGTGTTTTTGCTGGTTCAGGTGTAGGTAAATCTACTCTTATGGGCATGATAGCTAGGAATACCAAAGCTGATGTCAATGTCATTGCCCTCATTGGTGAGAGAGGTAGAGAGGTCAGAGAGTTTATAGAAAATGACCTTGGTGAAGAAGGGCTTAAGAGATCAGTTGTCGTAGTAGCTACATCTGACAAACCAGCTCTTGTAAGGGTAAATGCTGCTCTCCTTGCCACCAGTGTTGCAGAGTACTTTAGAGATAAAAACCTTGATGTCATGCTGATGATGGACTCACTGACAAGATTTTCAATGGCGCAGAGGGAGATAGGTCTTGCTGTAGGAGAACCACCTGTTGCAAGAGGATATACACCATCTGTATTTGCAAAACTGCCAAAACTTCTTGAGAGAGCGGGAAATTCAGATCGAGGCTCAATAACAGCACTCTATACAGTTCTTGTAGATGGTGATGATATGAATGAGCCCATTGCTGATGCCATTAGGGGTATACTTGATGGTCACGTTGTGTTATCAAGAAAATTAGCTCATAAAGCTCATTATCCTGCAATCGATGTCCTTCAAAGTATTAGTAGGGTCATGCCAAACATCATATCAAAAGAGCACTTAGAGGCATCAAGAAAGTTTCTAGAACTACTGGCAATTTATAGAGAATCTGAGGATCTGATAAATATTGGTGCCTATGAGAAAGGTAGTAGTCCAAAAATAGATAATGCAATAAATAAGATTGATGAATTGAATAGTGTATTAAAGCAGAGAGTAAATGAAAAGAGCACGCTTGAAGAGGTAATCCAAAAAATGATAGAGGTGGTGGAGTAAGGTGGCTTTTAAGTTTAAATATCAGAGGATACTTGCGCTGAAAAAAGACGAAGAGGATTTCAGAAAAAAGAAGCTGGCTGAGAAGATTGCTGAATTGACTGATAAAAAGAGAGAGCTGAATGATTTTTTTGGTCGCAAGAAATCGTATAATGAAAAGCATATCGAACTTCTTGAGGGTGGAACAAGTGTTTCTATGTTAAAGGCGTATAATTCTTCAAAAATTTGGTATTTAAAAGAAGAGAGACGGTTAAATAATGACATAAAGATTATCTCAGACGAATTATCAGTAGCAAGAGAGAATCTGAAAAGGGCAAATATTGAAGTCAAAAAACTCGAAAAACTAAGGGAAAAAGATCGAATAGAATACATGAAGAGAGAAGAAAAAGAGTTTGATATGATGATTGACGAGGTTGTCAGTTATAACTTTAGTAGGGAAATGCAGTTGAATTAATGGAGATATAGATGAAGAAATTTCTGAAAATATTGTTGATTATAATACTTGTACCTGTTGTTGCTATAGGTGTTTTGTATTTCTTTGTAGCCCCTGTCAAGGAGATGACAGATGATGTGTTGAAATATCTGCCAGGTTCTTTGGGTGAGAGTTTTAGAAATAAGCCTACTTCAGAGGAGATATCTGCTCAAGTTCTTGAGGTGGCAAATTATATATTGGACTATGATGATGATAGGGCAGTGGATAAACTTCAAATTCAAAAGTCCAAGGATGAAAATACCTATAATCTACTCATCAAGCAGATGATGAAATTAAATCCAAACAGAGCATCAAGATTGTTAGAACTTGTCAGAAAATCAGAACTCACTGATAGTCCTTTAGCTGACACAATAGACAAGATAAAAAAAGAAAAGGCTGATGACATAAAAGAGGAGTCTGAACTCATATCAAAGCTTTTAGATGAAGAAAAAATAAATGTGATAAAAGGGAAGATTGATGATGATTTATCTGGATATGATAGGGTTGCAAGGATATTTGAAAATTTAGCAGAAGAAGATGTACTGATGATTATGTCCTACCTCTCTGAAGCCGATAGAGATATTATTTTTGATAAAATGGACAAAGAAAAGGCGTATGATTATAGGACTAAACTTCTGGCAAAATTGAGTGCTGTAAAATCTGCAAAAGAAGCTGCTGATTTGTTAGCTTCTAAGACTCCAGAAGAGTTATCTACACTGATTGGAGTAGGTAGCAAGTACAGTGAGACAGAGCTTGCAGATATATATCGATATATGGGTCCAAAAAAATCAGGGCTTGTTTTGTCTAAAATATCAAACATAGATTTTAGGCAGAATTTGATAAAAACTATAAAAAATAGAGAGAAGTTATTAAATGGAGAAGATAAAATTTCAGAAGATTTAATTTTTTCTCTAAAGATTTACAGTGAATATGCCGATAACTTAAGAAATCTGCAAAGAGTCTACAATGAATTTGATGACAAAAAAATATCAGAGCTTATCAAGACGCTCTACTGGGGTAGTGATGAGAAAAAGACGTATACCCTTTCAAATGGGGAGACTATTGTAATAAGTGATAAAGAACTTGCCATTGAGCTTTTAAAGGGCTTTGATGATAAGAAGACGGCAAAGATATTGTCAAATTTAGACAATAGACTTTCTTCAGAGATTTTTACAAAATTGGCTTTACCAAACCTCGATTAAGGAGGTCTGAATGGATAAAGGCTTAAATGTACTGAGCACCTCCTATAAAGCATATCAAGTATCTAGCTCAAATAAGAGTTATAGGTTAGATTATGCTGATAAGGGAGAAAAGACATTTAAAAGTGTATTTAAAGAAAGGAGTGATAGTGTAGGTAGTGATGTAAGAGGGCGAACAAAGCTACCACGAAAAAATGAAAATGACAGTCCCCGTCTAAAAAAGTTTGAAAAAAGGGAAGAAGTTGCTTTAAATCATAACGATGAGACGTTGAGTAGAGATGTTGTGGAAAATGACAGTTTTCGTAAAGAAGGACAAGAAAGAGCAGTTGATAAGTCACCTTTTCAAAAAGGAGATGATTTAGAAAAGACAGCTGCAGAGAAACTTCAGTCTGAAACTGAAAAGTCAGCTCAAATCTTTTTTAATTTAGAGGAACTAAAAGAGAACTTGACAGAGTTCATGAAGCTGCTTAATGCGCTGTTTAACGAAGAGGAAATAAACGGTGAAAGTGCTGTTAGTTTAGAAGCGCTATTTAAGAACATTGATGCTGAGGATATCAGTAGTATTTCTCTTAATAATCTAGGAATTTCATCAGAATTAGTGGAGCAGTTAAATAGTTTGTTGTCAAAACAGCTAGCTGACATGGATGATATGTTGAAGCTCATTGGTGACAATCCAAAGCAACTAGATGACATCTCAAGAGAACGCTTGGAAGAACTATTAGCTATGATGGAAAAGGGCTCTAGTGGATTCCCTGCTGAATTAACTAGGATGAAAGATTTAAAAGATAAGATAAATGCCCTGTTAAAAGAACTAAACGGAGAAACGTTAGAAGTTAATAAGACAGTGAGTAGCATTGTTAAATCAGAAGGGGAAGTTAATCCTCTGAATGTAAAAGATGATTTATTAAGCGCTAAAGAGGCAAATTCGAATCTGGAGGAAGCAGTCCTAACAAATTCAGAAAGCAAGGCTAAGTCAAAGGCTGACAGGGATCTTACAAGTGTAAAAGTAGTTGACACTTCAAAACTGCCAGAAGGCAAGGAAGTGCTAGGCGAATTGTCAAGAGAATTTGAGACTGAGTTTGTAGCGAAGACCACAGAAGTGACAACAAAGCAAAATCAAATAAGACAGAATATGAGAGTAAATATTTTTGAGCAGCTAAGCGCCCAAATAGCGAAGAAACCTATGAAGGTAGGTGAAAGCTCAGAGATGATAATACGGTTAAAACCAGAGGAACTTGGTAAAGTAGAATTAAAAATAGAGGTTCACAAAGACGTAGTAGTAGCAAAGATGAACGTTGAATCCCAAATGGTAAAAGAGGCGATAGAAGCTAGCTTATCTGATTTAAAATCAAGTCTAAAAGACAAGGGCTTTACAGATATGACATTTAATGTGGATGTCAGTAAAGGCGGAGATCAATCAGAAAAAAATCCAAAAGCTAGGTCAAAGAGTAAAATAGCCATTGAAAAGGAAGATGATTTGGAGATGATGATTTATCAGTATAACAAATCACTAGAATCAGCGGTACATGGCTCAAGTTTTGAACATCTAGCATAGGAGGAGAACATGAGTGTTAATGCAGTAAATAGTACTGGTAGGTATACAGGAGTTTCTCAGCCTAACAAAAATAAAAAAGCTGAGAATAATAAACCTTTAAGTGGTTTTCTAACAGAGGAACAGATCAAAGAATTAGAAAATCTCGAAAAAGACAATCAGTTTTCTAAGCTAAAGCGAAATCAAAGCATGGGTAGAGATCAGTTTATGCACATACTTCTTACACAACTTACACATCAAAACCCATTGGAGCCATTAAAAGATCAAGATTTCATAGCGCAGATGGCTCAGTTTAGCTCATTAGAAGAATTAAAGTCGATGGATCAGAGGTTGATGAATTTTGAGGAGAGCATTGATTCCATAAGAAACACACTTATTGACAATAAACTAGGTTCTCAAAATTCAGAACTGACAGAAAAACTAGATTTAATACTAGAAGAATTAAAAAAACTCTCAACACATTTAAATGCTGAAAAAGTAAAAGAAGCATATGAGTAGAGGGAGGAAGTTGTGACAAATAGAATATCAAATAACAAGGCAATCCTTGATAAGATAGGTCAAAAGAAACCCTCTGTGAATCAAGGGGCTAGGTTAAATCAAAATGCCCAGAGTTTTAGAAGGGTTTTAGAGGAGAAGGCATCTGAGGTCAAAATCAGTAAACATGCTGAGAAGAGACTCCAGATGAGGAATATAAACCTGACAGATCAAAGGTTGACTAAGATAAGTGGTGCAATAGACAAGGCTAGTGAAAAAGGGGTGAAGGACGCACTAATCATCATGGATAACAATGTCCTTATCACAAACATCAAGTCAAAGACTATTGTCACAGCAGCAAACCTTGATGACTTAGAAACAAGGGTTATAACAAACATAGATGGCGTGGTATTAGTATAGCTGGACCTAACGGAAGCTATGATGTATGAATGACGGATTACATCAAACTACGCCAATTGAAATAATTGGAGGTCAATATTATGATGAGAGCTATGTTTTCTGGTGTCTCAGGTGTTAGAGTGCATCAGGCTAAGATGGACAACATTGGTAACAACATAGCCAATGTTAATACAGTTGGCTATAAGTCAAGTTACATGGCGTTTGAAGAAGTGTATGCTCAAACTATGAAGGGTGCAGGCTCACCACAGGGTGGTGTAGGTGGAACAAACCCTCAGCAAATAGGATTAGGTGTAGGGGTATCTGCAGTAGATGTAGACCATACAAGAGGAACTCCTCAGAGAACAGATAGACCTACAGATTTAATGATTAATGGCAATGGTTTTTTTGTTGTAACAAATGACCCATCATATCAAAACAAGTTTTATACTAGAGCAGGAAACTTCACAACAGATAGAATGGGATTTTTGACTATGCCAAATGGCTATAAGGTCTTAGGACAGGACGGAAAACCGATTCGAATTGACAGGACAACAACGGTTACAGGTACTGCAACAACAAAGGCTGAAATATCTGGTAATGTAAACTATGATGATAAGTATGACCCTCAGGATGGCAATATTGCTTATTCTACAACGTTAGATGTGTATGACAGCTTGGGTAGAGTGAATAGTGTAATCGTAAACTTTGGTCAGAAATTAGATGCACCAGATTGTTCCTATAGAGCAATTCAGTTTAAACACCCAAGTTTAGTCAATCCAGAAAATTTAAATAATTATTTGTCAGATGGAAAAATGGGATTACTAACACCAGCAAATTTAGCAGTAGCAGGGGATACTCCTGATGGTGTTATCTATGCTAAATTTGATTCAAAGGGAAAGTTTTTAGGTATTTATAATGGGCTTGAAATAGATGCTCAAGGTGTTGTAGATAATACAGGTGAGGCAAAAGTGGTCAATGATAGTAACAAGTTTACGTTGGCTTTTAATGGTGATGGCGCAGATCCTGCAAAGATTGTCCTAATAGATGATACAGTAACTCCTAAAATCAATGCTTTTAGGATGCTTACTCATTATCCTCAAGAGGCAAATGCAAAGGGAAAGAAAATTGATGGAAATGGCGCTGGTACTATTGAAAAATTCAATGTGTCTTCATCTGGAGAAATCGTTGGAAAGTTTACCAATGGCGAAAGTGAAGTAATTGCCACTTTATTAATTGCTGATTTTGACAATAACCCAGGTCTTCAAAAAGCTGGTGCAAACCTCTTTATAGACACTGTAAACTCTGGAGTGCCTAAGTATGGTATTGCAGGTACAGGAGGATTGGGTTCTATTGTTCCAGGCTCTATTGAAATGTCAAACGTCGATTTGTCAAGACAGTTTACTGAAATGATTATTACACAGAGAGGTTTTCAAGCAAATACAAGAGTTATTACAACATCAGATGAAATCTTGCAAGAACTTGTTAATTTGAAGAGATAGATAAATAATATATAGTATTATCAAAAAACAAGTTATATCACGTAAATGTATGAGTGATATAGCTTGTTTTTTTAGTATATTTTAACCAATGTCTATTTTATACTAGTCTATATTTAAAATTTTAGTCTAAGATTCCACGCCTTGAAACACTATAAAAATTAATGCAAATGCTTTTTCTACAAAGCCCCTCTCCGTTTGTAATTCAGAGGAACATAGCGACGTAGGAATCTACGGAGGGTATTTGTGTGCAAGACATCTAGCAACATTCCACCCAAAAGCCGTTCACGATATTACTTGTGTAATATCTCCACTACGGTTGATTTTCGAAACCCAAGAAGAGAGCAGAAAATCCTAAAGATTTAAACAACAGGTGCTTGTACAATGTTTTCAAAATCTTTAGGATTATCTATTTGAAGCGAAGCGGTCGACGTAACGGAAGACGAAGTTTTCCGTGGAGGTACTCTCTTCTGGGGTATGGGTTGCGTAGA
>PDWI01002243.1_pt1 | contig 29382 bp, 19 predicted proteins | sample 1430891 | NCBI WGS metagenome assembly PDWI01 (sample SAMN01162508, study PRJNA174530) | Oral metagenome, whole genome shotgun sequencing project. | biome: Marine environment; feature: Marine mammal; material: Swab sample of the gingival sulcus; isolation source: swab sample of gingival sulcus... | reverse complement strand
GAGTTAACAACCTTGATATAATTAGTCTTTTAAGTAGTGCTGATAGACAATTAGGAAGATTAGATATGTATTCGGAATATGTAAATATTGATTTATTTATCAGTATGCACATAGCAAAGGAGGCTACACAATCTTCTAAAATTGAGGGAACAAGGACCAATATGGAAGAGGCTTTTCTGGAAAAAGAAGATATTGCTTTTGAAAAAAGAGAGGATTGGGAAGAGGTTCAGAATTATATTTCAGCCATGAATGAGGCGGTCAAAATGCTACATTCACTTCCTTTTTCTTCAAGATTGATAAAAAACACTCACAAAATTTTACTGCAAGGAGTTAGAGGAGAACATAAGTTACCTGGAACTTATAGAACTAGTCAAAACTGGATTGGTGGAGCATCAATCAATGATGCTATTTTTGTGCCACCTGTGCATAGTTCTATTGGTGATTTAATGTCTGATATTGAAAAGTTTGCTAATGATGAATTGAATAAATTACCAGATTTACTGAAAATTGCCTTAATTCATTATCAGTTTGAGACGATACACCCATTTTTAGACGGAAATGGTAGAGTTGGAAGATTGCTAATTACGTTATATTTGGTAAGTAGAGGGATTTTAAAACAACCTATTTTATATCTTTCTGATTTCTTTGAAAAGAATAAAATGTTATACTATGACAATTTAATGAGGGTTAGAACACACGATGATTTAGGGCAATGGTTTAAATTCTTTCTTACCGGTGTAATTGAAACAGCAAAAAATGGGGTTACAACTTTTGATGCAATTTTACAATTGCAAAAGCGTATAAATAAAGAATTAGAAGATTTAGGAACAAAAACAGCAGATGCTCAAAAGATAGTTCAGTATTTGTATAAGAAACCCATTATTGATGCCGTAAGAATTGCAGAATTAACAAAAAAATCATCAGCATCAGTTTACAAGTTAATTGCTATTTTAGAAGAACTAAAGATATTAAAAGAAATCACAGGACAGAAAAGAGGCAGGTTATATTCTTTCGAGGATTATGTAAAGTTATTTAGAGCCTGTCCATAAATAGGTAAAAATAGCAGGGAAAGTGTATTTTTGCATTCATTGATACTGGAAACAAGCCATTGATACCAAAACCCGATGAAGATAAAAATCGTCAACAAATCGCACCATCCCGATCCTTCCTACAGTACCCCTTACGCTGCCGGCATGGATCTTCGAGCCTTCTTAACCACGCCTCTCCTTATGGAACCGGGAGAGCGAATCCTTGTTCCCACGGGACTATATATGGAGATCCCCCCGGGCTATGAAGCACAGGTTCGCCCCCGCAGCGGCCTGGCCCTAAAAAAGGGTATTACCGTACTCAATGCACCCGGCACCATTGATGCCGACTACCGTGGCGAGGTAAAGGTTATCCTTGTGAACCTCTCTCAGGAGCCTTTTGAGATCAACGACGGGGAGCGGATCGCCCAAATGGTCATCGCCCGGCATGAACAGGCAGAGTGGGAAAGAGTGACAGCCCTTGATGCTTCGCAACGAGGAGCCGGAGGATTTGGATCCACCGGGATACAATAACGCCCCCCCTATGCAAGAAAGGGAAAAGATTACGTTATCTTTATGGGAACAGCTCCACGCCCAACGGCCTGTTGCTACCCCAAAATGCCCAATAATACGATGAACAAAATAACCATACTCTTTATCCTCTGCGGCCTTCTCGCCTTTTCTCCCATCGCGGCACAACAAAAATATGGCCGCGAAAACAGGCCCAAAAATCCGCCTCCCCAGGTTGTGGATCAAAAAGAGATCCGGACAACCGCCCTCTACATTGAGGCCACCTCTGCCTTTATCACCGAGAATTACAAAAAAGCAGAGAAACTGTACGTAAAGGTATTGGAACAAAATCCCCATGACCATGCAGCCATGTACCAACTGGCACGGATCTACCTCTATCAAGAGCAAGATACCCAAGCCCTCAACTATGCACTAAAGGCTCACAAAGAGGAGAAGAAAAACCCCTGGTATCTGCAACTCCTCTCGGAAATCTATCAAAAAGAACGGAACTACGACGAGGCGGCAAAGACGGTGGAGAAACTCGTTAAAACAGCCCCCAAGGATCCGGATTATCGATGGCAACTGGCTAACCTCTACCTCTTTGCCGAGCGCTACCACAAGGCCCTGAAAGAGTTTCATAAGATGGAAGAGATCCTGGGCGTAAATGAGGAGATCTCAACCCGAAAAATCAAGATTTATGAACATCTCCATAAAAAAGAGAAGGTACTGAATGAACTAAAAAAACTGGCCTCAGCCCATCCGCAAGAGGTTCGTTACCTCGCCATGCTAGCCGAGAAGCTGATGCACTATGAGCGGGAAGAGGAGGCCTTCGTCTACTACCAAAAGATTGCCCAACTCAACCCTTCCGACCCCTACATCCACATCACCCTTGCGGAATATTACCGAAAAACCGGCCATCAGGAAAAGGCGTTCCAGGAGCTAAAAGAGGGATTTACCAATAACCACTTAGATATCGACACGAAGATCCAGATATTGATGGCTTACTACTCCGTGTCGGAGATTTACGAAAACCTGAATCCACAGGCCTACCAACTGTTACAAATCCTCACAGAACAACACCCCGAATCGCCCAAAACCTGGTCCATGTACGGTGACTTCCTCTACCGCGACCAACGGTACCAGGAAGCGGCTCAGGCCTACCAAAAGGTGCTGGTCTTTGACAAAAGTAAATACTTGGTATGGGAGAGCCTTATGCATGCCCTGCTCGCCATCAATGACTATCAGCAGCTACTCAACACAACCAACGAGGCCATAGAACTGTTTCCCTACCAACCTTTGCCCTTGCTCTTCGCCGGATTCTCTCATATCCACCAAAAGAGCTACGACAAAGCCATCGCAGTGCTGGAGTCAGGCCTCAAACTGGTGATCGATAATCCCTCGCTGAAAAGCCACTTCTACAGTAGCTTAGGAGATGCCTATCACGCCATAAAAGAGACCGATAAGGCCTTTCAAGCCTACGATAAATCACTGCTGTTGGATCCGGAAAACAGCTATGTGCTAAACAACTATAGCTACTACCTCTCCTTGGAAAAACGGGAACTGGAGAAAGCGGAAATCATGGCCCAGAAAGCCGTCGAGATCGATCCGGAGAACCCCAGCAACTTAGATACCTACGGTTGGGTTCTCTTCCAACAGGAGAAATATGAAGAGGCTCAGAAATACATCTTTCAAGCCCTGAAAAAGAGTACAACACCCGACCCGGATGTGCTGGAACACTACGGCGACGTAATGGATCGTTTGGGAGAAAAGAGCAGTGCCAAAATGTACTGGCAAAAGGCCATTGACGCAGGAAATGACAAGGAGGAGCTAATGCATAAACTGAAATCCCATGAATAGCAGCCTGGGGATTAGTTTTAGGAAGCCCACAAGGCTTCTCCTGCCAACACTCATCATCCTCGGCCTCTTCCTGGGGGGATGTTCAGCCTCCCGAAAGCTGAAGGAAAGAGGGGGTGCCTCCCTTCAAAAAAGAGCGATGGCAACCACCCTCCCCTCCCACAAGCTACCCCACACACTGAAAGCCAATTTTGTCCTTACACTCTCAACCCAAACCACCGGGGAAGAGATGACGTTCCATGGCCAAATGCGTTTGACTCACGACTCCGTCCTTTGGCTCAACATAACCAAAGCCGGCCTTGAAGTCGCCCGTTTTATGGTTACCCAGGATTCCCTCTTTATGCTCAGCCGTATGGGAAGAACATTTGCCAGAGAACCGCTATGGGCGCTACAAACCTTCACCGGCGCACCGGTTGACTTTGCCCTCATCGAAGGGCTCCTGTTGGGCCATGATTTCAAAGGGTATGACACCACCCAATTTATAACCGACAGCAACCCCGGCTCCCTACGGCTCTACACCACCCACAGAAAGAGCGTAAACCACCCGGAACAAAGCATCCCCTTCCATGCCCTTTGGCTCAACCCCCAAAGGGGCCATATAGAACGTATGGAAATCAGAAACAACACAGCACACCTCACCGCCGACTACATGGAGTTCGAAGAGACAGCGCCCCCTGCCATTCCCCATACCATCCGGCTGGAGATAACGGCAAGATCACCCTATCGCATCGACCTCCATTACACAAAAATAGAGAGGGACCTCCCCTTAAAATACCCCTTCAAGTTCTCTTCTTCCTATCAAAAAATCAGCTGGTTATGAACACCCCTCCCCTCATAAAGGCATATACGCTCCTGATAGCTCTCCTCGTACTTCCCTTCATCAGTGCATGGGGACAGGATACGGAATCCCTGAAAAGGGATAAAAAGAGATTGGAAAAAGATATCCGTATCGCCAATGAGCTCTTAAAACAGACCACTACAGACAGGAAAGCCTCGCTCGCTCAGATTGCCCTTTTGGACCAGAAAATAACCTCCAGAAAAAAACTCATCAAAACCCTCAACCGGGAGTTAAAAACGATAAACACCCACATTAACCAACTCAATGATAGCATTAGCTACTACCACACCCGACTGGATCATCTCAAAGAGTCGTACGCAAAGATGGTGGTACACGCTTATGAAACGCGCAGCCTCTATCAGCGGATGATCTACCTTTTTGCGGCAAACGACCTTAATCAAGCCTATCGCCGAATGCAATACTACAAAAGCTATGGAGAGGCTCGAAAAAAACAGGCCAAGCAGATTCAACAAGCAACACAACGATTGGAAGGGGTAAAAAAAGAGGTTGAACAACAACGCGAAGAGCAGCTCAACCTGATCCATCGTAAGGAGACGGAGAATGTGGCCCTCAACGGGGAGAAGAAAGAGAAAACCAATGCGGTTTCGCAACTACAAAAAAAAGAGCGAAAACTACGGAAACAGATCAAAGAGAAACAGCGGGCAGCAAAACGGCTGGCCAAAGAGATCGAGAAGATTATCCACGAAGAGATAAAAAAGGCCAACAATGGAACGCGAGCATCGGCCTTTAAGCTAACCCCCGAAGAGGCTCTTCTATCTGATGACTTTGCAAAAAATAAAGGGAAATTACCCTGGCCGTCGGAACGTGGGATCCTCTCCTCCTCCTACGGCGAACATGCCCACGCCGTCCTGAAGCATGTGAAAGTCCGGAATAACGGCATCGATATCTTAACGGAAAAGAATGCCCTGGCACGCGCCATCTTCAAAGGGGAAGTCACACGGATTATTAAGGTTCCACAACACAACAACGTGGTGATCATACGCCACGGAGAATACCTCTCTGTTTACTCCAACCTAAATGAGGTTTTCGTCACAGAGGGCAGTGAGGTGGAGGCCCTATCCACCATTGGCACCGCCTTCACCCATCCTGACAGCAACGAAACCCTGTTGCACCTGGAAATCTGGAAGGGGAGCACCTCCCTGAACCCCCAATCTTGGCTAGCAAAATAGATGAAACAGTAGGGGTAACATAAACGGTTTTTAACGAATAAGAAACAAACCATCTGCATGAAACGGGAACACACCTCCATAATACCACTCCGACAACAGCTAATTGTACTGGTAGTGCTCTGCTTTACCCTATCTCTCAACGCACAAAAGCAGGTATTTAAAGAGGGAGGGCTCCAACTCTCTTTTCTCTCGGATCACATTGTAAGGATTCAATTATCCAACCATCAAACATTTGCAACCTTCCCGCTTCCTGATAGCCTCACGATAGACCCTCATGCAAAGGTGCTACGACATGAAGATCAGATACGGATAAAAAACACCTATCTTGATTTCGGTTTCTCTTTGCAAGAGCGCATTCCCCTCACCGCCTCCCCATGGGTAAAAACAAGTTCCTCCGCCCCAAAGATCTTTGTATGCGCCACAGAGCCAAAGTCCATAAACGACCTGAAAAAAGGAGTGTTAATCTTAGATAACCTCACCGAAAAGTACTTTCCGGTGGCCAAGATCCCCCCGGTTGCCGACAGGATCCTTATCGTTAGTGACCACAACTACGAGCAAGAGTTGGAAACACTGGAAAGGATCTCGGGAAAAGCGATCTGGGAAAAAGGAGGGACCTCTCCTCCTCCCCAGATCTACTTCAAGCCGGAACATGGCCGTGCCATTCTACAGATAGAGAGCAGCTCCGATGCCACCATCTTTTACACCACCGATGGCACCCCTCCCTCCTATACATCTGCCATCTACAAGGAACCGCAACCGCTTACCACCAGCACCCGTGTCTCGGCTTTTAGCCTGATGGAAGGAGAGCTCCCCTCAGAAATCCGCACAGCAAGTATCACCATGAGCAAGGCACATACCATCACATGGGATTATCCGTACAGCGAGGAATTCTGTGGATCGGGAGCCTACGCGCTGATGGATGGCCTATGCGGCGACCCCTCCGACTACCGGAACAACTGGATCGGTGTTCCCGGTGCCCGATTAACGGCAAAGGTCAAGCTAAACCGCCCCATGCAACTCTCCGAACTGCAAATCGGCTTCTTGCATCAACCGGTAAAAGGCATCTTTTTACCCCAAAAGGTCTCCATAGAGGTCTCCTACAATGGATGGCGATACCATCGTGTCTATCAAGACCGGTTAACGCCTCCCGATGCCCCATCCCACCCCAAAAGGTACGTTGTTACCACAACGTTTCTCCCCAGAAAAGTGAGGTATATCCGAATTATTGCAGAAAGCGAAGAGAAAAAACACCCCTCTCCCCATTTCTTAAACGGAAAGCAATGGATCTTTGTGGATGAGATACATTATGAAAAACCCCCAACAACCCAAAGCCCCCGAAACTGCCTTGGAAGAAAAAAGAAGTAGTGTCTATCCATAAACCCGGGGATTTACGAAGCATCTGTATAGAGCGTTCGAATTCAAGGCCTGCAAAAAGTGAAATAGGAACCTTTGCCGGGATAAGGGATTATGTTGGGCAATGCCAAAATAACTCGTTGGAAAACAAGCATCACGAAAAAGTTGGACGTTATAAACGAACACTATGAGGAGAGACGACATACCAAAAAATAATTTTTCCTTTTTTCGGTAATTCACGTGCCACCTTTTTAGAATCTTTGCATCATATAACAAGAAGAGTGATCAATTCATGAATTTGGAAAAAGATTTCTGGATAAGGACCTATAATCGAAACATCAAAAAACTGATTGGGGTTTGCTATCGCTATGTTTTCGACCAAGAAGTTGCAGAAGATCTCGCCCATGACGCTTTTTTGACGGCCATGAAAAAATCCGCTTCATTTAGCGGTAAGGGACATTTCGATGCGTGGCTAAGAAAAATCACAGTAAATACGGCATTGCAGTATTTACGAGAGGTGAAAACAAGGCAAAATAACCGACAAGAATTTTGGTATCACGAACTCCTCAATAAGGATGAAAGCATGTCTCAAAAGTACCATTTTACCACACAGGAGTTATTGGAGGCCATCAACAAACTTCCGGAACATCACCGGCAGGTTTTTAACCTCTATGTAATTGACGGATTTAGCCATAAACAGATTGCGGAGAAACTGAATATTAGTGTTGGAACTTCCAAATCGCATTTAGCAAGGGCAAAAAAGAAATTGCAACAAATACTGAATAAGGAGCAGAAAACAAAAAGGTCATTTATTCTACTCCTTCTCCCTTATGGAGAAAGAAGGGTCGAAAAGTTGTATAAAAAGGCACTGAATGATTTTGAAATAGCACCACATAACACTTCATTCTTCGCAGATATGGATTGGGAAATGGTAAAACAGCCCCACTTTACATGGTACTTAACCCTGCTTAAAGGCATTATCATCGTTGGAATTGTTGCGTTGGTTACAGGGATCATCATTCACAACAGGGAGAAACATACAACCATCAATCACCCTTCAACAAATTGGGATATCACAGATACCACTACGATGCAATCTGCTTTCCCTCCCATTCCGAAAACACCCGATTCCGTAGCACAAAAAACACCCATCCCAAAACCCAACCCTATTGTCATAAAAAAGAGGAGAATAACCCATAAAAAAGTGATTGTTCACGATACCTTAACCCTTATAGATACCACTTATGCCCCATAAAATAGGCTCTCTACTAACCATTCTATTTTGGACTTGTCTCTTTTCGCAGGCACAGGCACAAACCGACACCATCTACGTATACGAGGATGTCATTGTGTACGATACTGTGATTATTTACGATACGGTATTCATACCACCGAATATGAACAATATCTTACCACTTAAACGCAAATCTATCAATATCTTACAACTCGACACCCTTCACCATCAAGCCCATTTATCATTAATTTCTGACCAACAAACTGCCACCTTTTCCATCGATCACATCATACTGGATGAAAACCTTCATAAAAACATTAAAATTTCAGAAAGTATGAAAAAGATGACTTTTTTCGGAGTGGTATTTTTTGCCTTTCAGGCGATGATTCTGGCTCAAACCCACTATGAAGTTTCAGTAGGTTCCGGGATATGGTGGGAAAATGGATCTCTTGAATATGTGGACAAACCCTATTCCGCGCTATTCAATGTTGGTTTGGGGGCAAAAAGAAATTTCTCGGGGAAACGGTTTGGCTTAAAAACAGGGGTTGAATACCGTTATCTTCTAGGGAGCAATGATTATACATTCGATGGTACTATCGGCGTTTGGCATTCGGAAAACGGGGAGGAGTTGGAAGCGCTAAACCGCAATTATGGAGCAGGATTACATCATATCGCCATTCCCTTGTTAATCTACTTCGACGGCTATAGAGTTCAGCCCTCGCTTGGAATAAACTACAATTATCTTTTCTCCGGGATGCAGACTTCAACCACACGAACAGAATACTATTCCAATTCTCATAACATGGGGATAAATCTTGGTATAGGGCTTAAAATCAATCAATTAATAACACTTAATATGGAATATGTGCATAATCTAACCTCCGATTTTGGACAAACCATCATAGGAGAAGAAGGCAATGCGCTCAACACGGTGTTGAGAAGAAGTTATACCCTTCGGAATGCTCACGCAAAACTCTCGTTAATCTATTCTCTCCGAAAAAAACAGAAATGATCTCCTGGCGTACTCGCGTAGAAGGGCACTGACCAACTCCATTCAGCGTTCGTCTATAACGTCAACGTTTTGAGAAGAGACTGTATAAACGAAAAGCAATGGATCTTTGTGGATGAGGTCGATGACGCCCCCCCCAAGAAAAAGCCCCCGAGACGACCCTGGAAGAAAAAAATATTTTTTTTGTTGGGAATATTGGCGAATCAAAAAAAAGTATTACTTTTGCGCTCTCAGCGGGATGAAATTCTCCAAGAGACACTCCTCCTTAGCTCAGTTGGTTAGAGCATCTGACTGTTAATCAGAGGGCCGCTGGTTCAAGTCCAGCAGGAGGAGCAAGAAGAAAACCACTTACAAACGCTTGTAGGTGGTTTTTTTCGTATAACTGTTGCGGTTTTATGGCCACGGTTATGCCATTACCATATTATCGCTTCACAAACCGATAAGCCATACGCTGCCGATCACGATACCACACCGCCACATAAATGCCGGCAGGCCATCCCGACGTATTCACCACCACCGAGCCTTCCCCGGAATGGCGCAGCCCATACATGGGGATCCCCTGCACGTTGAAGATGGCTAAGTTGACCTCCCCACGGCCACAAACGAGTGTTAAGGATCGGTCACACGGGTTGGGATATCCCACCCCTTCATCAGCCACATAAGACCTCTCTCCAATAAGGGTATCGCAGAAGTTGGCATGCCAATCCACCTCATTCCAAACATCCCAAATGGAAAGAGGTGTTCCCCCTCCCGGAACCCGCCAAAGAGAGGTCTCCGCCCCCGAAGCAGCCATAAACTCATCCACCATCGCCGCCGTCATCAACCCCTGCGTAGTGGCACAAATATGATGGATGGGCTTGGTCGCCCCAATGGAGCGATACTCCCTGTTGGTAGAATCTACCCAAAAGGTGATATTATTCATATAATACCATCCCCAAATCTCCACATAGGTCTGCGGAAAATAGGCATCCACAAAAGGATCTACCACGTCAATGCGATACCAGTGATCAATGGGGTTGCCCCAAGTTGTAATCCCCAACTTGAACGAAGTATCGATAAGGTGCTGATCCAACGCCAGGTTTTTATAAAAGGAGAAGGTGTTAAAGAGGTTATATAGGTTTGCCGAGTCTCCGTCAAACTGATGCTCCACATCCACGACATAGCCGTCATACCCCGTCTCCGCAGCCTGATAAAGTGCAATGGCCTGACCATACTCCGACCCCGGATAGTTATAAGACCAACCATAGACCTCCATATCATGGGCATGATACCTCTCGATCAACGCCTCATCCACAATGGTATGCCACCACACCGTATCCATGATACCATCTGAGACCTTCACATAGATCCGTTTCACCCCTATGGCGGAGAGGGTATCCGCAAGCTCCTCATGGGTAAAACCCGTCTGGCTCACATACCATATCCATGCCCCCAACTTATTGCAATCCGGCTCTTGGGCCATCAACTTAGAAGGGAAGGACAGCACCTGTAACAACACCCAAAAAAGGAAAAATAGCTTTCTCATGCTTCAAAGGTAAGGGATATTTTCTTGCTACAGGGTTGTCGAAGAGCAGAAAAAAGCCCTCCCCGAACCATCGCCGGAAATAGGCTCCCACAAAAAGAAGATGCCATCCACCGTAACCTATGCAGGTGAAAATTTATACCTTTGTTGAAAAACGAACCACCATGCGCACCATTCTCCTTATCGTATTGGGAGTAATCTCCTTGGCGTTCCATGCGGCAGCCCAGCATCAAAACATAATGATCACCAATAACCGGAGCCCGGAGGAGCCTTCCATCTTCATCAACCCCCAGAATACGACAGAGATCGTTGCCGGCTCCAACATCGACAACGTATTTCACTCCAGCGATGGCGGGTACACCTGGGATACGGATGTCCTCGTCTCACCCCCATACGGCGTATGGGGTGACCCCGTAATCATCGCTGACACCGCCGGAGACTTCTACTTTTTCCACCTTAGCAACCCTTCCAATGGCAACTGGATTGACCGCATCGTATGTCAAAAAAGCACCGATGGAGGGAAAACCTGGAATACGGGAAGTTATATGGGGCTCAACGGCACGAAAGCTCAGGATAAACAGTGGGCCGTGGTGGATCACGAAACCAACACCATCTATGTCACATGGACTCAGTTTGACCAATACGGCTCCTCGTCACCAGAGCATAAGTCCTCCATTATGTTTAGCAAAAGTACCGATGGCGGCATGACCTGGAGTCCGGCCAAGAAGATTAACGAAGTGGATGGAGACTGTGTCGATGATGACAACACCACAGAGGGAGCCGTACCGGCAGTGGGACCCAACGGAGAAGTTTACGTAGCATGGGCCGGACCGGAAGGGTTGGTCTTTGACCGATCTACCGACGGTGGAGAACATTGGCTCGATGATGACATTATCATCGGGCCCTTCCCCAATGGATGGGCTTTCGACATACCGGGCATCAGCCGATGCAACGGCCTACCCATCACCTTGTGTGACCTCTCGGAAGGGCCCAACCGCGGAACCATCTATGTAAATTGGACCGACCAACGCAATGGAGAAGACGATACCGATGTGTGGCTGGCCAAGTCCGAAGATGGCGGATTCTCCTGGTCAGACCCCATCCGTATCAACGATGACGAACCAGGACACCAGCAGTTTCTCACCTGGATGGACATCGACCAGACCACCGGAGAGCTATGGTTCGTCTTTTACGACCGAAGAGCCCACAGTAGCAGCAGTAACCTTACCGACGTCTACATGGCCTACTCCAAAGACGGCGGCGAAACCATCACCAACTTTAAGATCAGTGAAACCCCCTTCACCCCCTGGTCTTCCGTATTTTTTGGTGACTATAACAACGTGAGTGCCCACAACGGTGTAGTGCGCCCCATCTGGACACGCTTGGAACAGGGCGCACTGTCGGTGTGGACCGCCATTATCGACGTCAATGCGGTGGGGATCCCACAAGCCAACCGCATTCCGTTTGACCTTGAACTGGAACAGAATTTCCCCAACCCCTTTGTACAAACCACCTGGTTCAAATACAAACTACGTCGCCCGGAGACCATCTCCCTTAAGATTTACAACGTAACCCATCAACTGGTGGCCACACTCATCAACCATGAGCGGGTCAATGCCGGAAAACACACCATCCACTTCGATGCAGCCACATACGGCCTCTCACCGGGAATCTACTACTTCGATTTGGAGACAAGCACACAGGTTATCCGGAAAAAGATGATCTACCGGTAACGCCCCGGAAAGAGGAGTTTAAACGCCTTCATAGGCCGGTAACACAATATAAAAGACCGTCTCTTCGCCACTCTCAAACCAGATCTGGCCACCATGGTTTAGTACGATATTCTTCACCATCGCCAATCCCAGCCCCATGCCTCCACTCTTTGTGGTAAAGTTGGGGGCAAAAATCTTCTCTGCCTGCTCCTCCGGAATACCGGGGCCGTTGTCGGCAAAGGAAACCATCACCGAATTCTCTTCGCGCCAGGTTTTAATCGTAATGCATCCCTTCTCCTGATCTCCCATGGCCTGAAAAGCATTCTTAATGAGATTGTGAAAGACCCTCAACAACTGCTTCCCGTCGGCAAAAATAGCCGTATCCTCCTCCGTAAGCTGCACCGCTATGGTAAACTCTGTTGCCTCATCATAAAGGTCAATAGCATTGCGAATCAGGTCATTCAACTGCCCCACCTCCAACTGAGCCTTGGGCATCCGCGCAAAGTCGGAAAAGGCCGTGGCAATCTCTGCCATGCTATCAATCTGTTCAATCATGGTACTTGAAAAACGGTCAAACCGCTGATCAAAATCGGGAGCCCGGTCATCCCACGCCCGTTTAAGGTATTGCACCGAGAGCTTCATGGGGGTGAGGGGGTTTTTAATCTCATGAGCCACCTGCTTAGCCATCTCCCGCCAAGCACTCTCCCGCTCGGTTTGAGCCAACTTCTCCGCATTCATATCCAACTCATCAACCTTCGCGTTGTACTCCTTCACAAGGGCCCCAATCTCATCATCCCGAGACCACTTCAACTTCTCATTATCTCCCCCCAACGATAACTTGGCCATGGTATCCCGTATCCTTACCAACGGCTTGGAGATGATGTTGGAGAATAACAACCCCAACAGGAGGGCTATCACAATCAACAACACATAAATATTGATGAACGTAATCAAAAACTCGGAGACCTTTTGCGAAAGCTCACTCTGACGAGCAAAGAAGGGTAGGTTGAGGTAAGCAACCAACTCATTATTGGCATTTCGAAACTGAACCCACGCCGACAGGTAAACATAATGACCAATCTGTTCCCGCGTAATATATTGCATCTTACGATCCAATGCCAAAGCCTTATAGGCAGAAGGATCCATCCGTGTGCTGGTGAGTTTATCCTCAAAGATCTCTCGCCGCGACGAAACGATCAGCTCCCCATTGGGACTGTATAGATTGATATCGGAGAAGAAGACATTGGACCACTTGGAGAGAAGCATGGAGAGGTAACTGTAGAGGTTCTCATCAAACAACTTCTCATTGCTCAACTTATGCTCCAGCTCCGTAAGGACAGAGTGCGCCTTTTCCTGCAAATAGGAGCTATTCTTGTCCTTATTCAACACCCAAATATAGCGCACCGAAGAGACCCCCACCACGGAGAGGGCAATGAACAAAAAACCCGTCACAAACAGCTGTAACCTATTTCGTATGGTAAACTTAAAGGAGATGCCGCGACGTGTGAGGAGAAAGAGGCCATATAGCAGGACGATGACCAATGAGAAAAAGAGAAAAAGATAGGAGAAGGGAACAATATTGTCGATAATCCCACCCCTTGGACGCGTAATCAGAATGGTCATCCCCTCGCCGGCATGATACAGGTAATGATCATTCTCGTTGTGATGAAAAAAATGATCCTCCGCATCCACCTCAGCGTAACGAGCAAGTTTACTGGAGTAAAAATAGCTTCCCACACTCCTCACCAGGGAACCATTGAGGAACATGGCCCAGGAGTATCTCCCGTAGTCCTCCACACTCTGAAACTGGTCATCAATCATCAACTCGGGATACCCCAACCCTTCACGAATGTACTTTGGGATAATATCTATGTAGAGCGTCACCGTATCTGCACTGTCCACCGAAGGCAACAGAGGAACCTGACCCAAATAGGAGACCATACCACTGCTATCATTGATAAAGTAGAGGTGATCCCCAAAGGTAGGCAGACCATACCGGTTGCGGATCCCGGAGAAATAGGCCTCACAATTCATCACCTCAGCCTCCTCCTGAAGACTCAGGTCCACATACTCATCACACACTGTTACCTGATAATCAAACTGTTTCCAATATCCAGAGAGGTAACGTTCCTTCAGATACCCCATCAGGGAGTCCTCCCGCACCACATTATAAACAGCCTGTTGAGCCAGGTGATGCAGTTGGGAATCGCTCTTCATCTGCTCCACCCAATCCTCAAATAAAAACTCCGCCACCCGATCCCGCTGATTACTTACCGAAAGGGCGATCATACGCATCTCCGACCTCCTGTTCTCTTCCCACGCATCGTTCAAAACCAAGCTACACAACATCGCCAGGGCCGCAATCACCAGCACCGCCAGCCCGGCGTTCATCCGATCTCTCCACAGGAGAAACTTCACCCCACAAAACAACACAAATAACACCGTGGCAATGGAGAAGATAAGGGGAAGCCCCCTCAAAAAAAGGACGTTAACCACCACAAATAAAAGAGAGAAAACCGCCGCAAAAAGGATCCAACCCCCAATACCCCAACCACACGTTTTCAAATACCTGATGATGGATATCACAAACATCCACGAAGCACCCATCAACAAAACCATAAGGAAAAATCCCACCACCGAGTAGAAGTTGAGATCGAACAGCATACTCAAATCAAAACTGATGGAAGAGTTCACCACAAGACTGTGTATCAACACAAAAGAATAATAGACAACACTTACCCCCATAGCCATAAAGACCACAGATACTCCGATCTTTCCATGCCGTACCTCCCCCGAAGCCTCTATCAATTGGCGAAATTCTCCATACCACATATAGGCGATAAAGAAGAAAAAGACCGAAAGAATCAATAGGTCATTGAGATTGGCAATCCACGCATTGTGAGCAAATAGAGAGGGATCAAAAAACAGCGACTCCGGCAGAAAATCCGATGGGTGCAACCACTTTAGCAATCCATAAAGCAACGCCATATCCAACACATAAAAAATCACCCGTAGCAACGGCCGGCTTTGAAACGGGGAGAGATGACGATACAGCGCAATGATGAAAAGGGAGAGCAACACCAAAGAGACGAAGTAACCAAGAAGAATCAAAAAGCGCAATGCCGGATAGGTATAAGAGGTCTCGGAGAAAAGTAAAGAGAAGAGATAACGATTATTGGCGTTATAAATGGGAAATCCCTGCGCCTTATCCACAACTACCCGCGTATCCGGATGCAGCCGATAGGACAAAGAAAAGGTATTTTCCAGGTATTGATTCTCATAATGAAACGCCTGTTTTATGGGGATCAACAGATAGAAACGGTACCGATCCCACGACCACACTTTGCAATAAGAGATCTGGTTGCCACTATACAGCAGCGTATCAGAGGTAACGGTGCCGAGACTCTCCTTATCCACCGCCACACGACTATCAGACCAAAAGGTGAGGGTCGACTCATAAAAGAGAAACCCATGAAACTCATTCTCCCGAATCAACGTACTACTTTCACCCTCAAAGATATAAGGAGAACCTTCCGCTTCTGTCCGCACGTGAGAAGCGATCTCCTCGGCAAGGCGCTCCTGCCGGTGAAGAACCCGCTCCACACGCTTCACAGAAACCTCGGGCTTGGCCAACCAGCGACTAAGCCCCATCAATGCAAAGACGATTGATAACGTAATCAGGAAGAGGGTTAACCGCCCCACATGTTTCTGCGATAAGTTATTCATTTTCATTGTCTAATACATCTTTTTCGAGGTGCCGTTTGATCTGTTTTAACCCGGTTCGCCAGAGCGCCACGACCACCACGGCAAAGAGCACGTACAAAAAAAGCACCAAAATTGTGTTTTCACTCTTCTGCTCCCCATAAAAAAGCACAAAATCGTACATCCCATGGAAGAATAACGGGAGGAGAAAGGCATACCTCAAAAACCACTTCACCCGATGCCGGTGGGATGTAAACCGGGCAAGAGAAAAGAAATAGCCCATAATCACGCCAAACAGGCCATGGGCCGGCACCGCCAACACCGCACGCACCAAGGAAGTTCCAAAACCACCATCCACAACGTAAAGCACATTCTCTACAAAGGCAAAACCCAACGAGACAAAAACGGCATAAACAATCCCATCGAAGTACTGGTCAAAGGCTTTACTTCTCCATATAAGCCCATAGAGTACCAAAAACTTAAAGCCCTCCTCCACCAATGCTGCCACCACGAAGGCATGGTAAGAAGCACTCACCAAAGGGGGACGGGAAGGAGCCCAAGTCATCAATAACATTTCAATAAGGACAACGGGAAGCGTCACCAAACACCCCAACCCGAAACTTTTGAGCAGAAGCTTTATCGGTTCCCGCTCAGTATCCTTCTTATAGATGAGATAGAGAAGGATTACCACCGGAAAAGCTGCTGAAAGAAATAAAATCATCGTAATGGTCTATCTTTTAACCGTTAAAAACGACTAAGGTTAACGTGTACTCTATCACATATGCTCCCACTATCCCACGCAAAATTATCGCATTAAAGAAATCTTATAAACCAACCGGTTAGCGACAATTAATGGCTACAAATTGCGCTAATCGTTGGTCTTCATAGCTCATAACTCGCAATGTTCCATCGCTTTTAGCCGCACTACGATCAAAGGTTTGGCCGGTACAGCGAAAACTCCAAACCGATGGTCAACTTCGGAATCTTCACCTCCGCAAAAAGGGAGGAGAGGTCAGGGGTTTTAAACCGATAATCTGCCACCAACACCACACGATGGATACCCAGTTTAGCCTGCACTCCGTAGAAGAAGGTATCGTCGAAAGCAGGTCTTCGTATCAGCAGCTTATGGCGTTTTTTGCAGGCTTCCAACGATCTCAGGGTAGCTTTCCGGTTGAAGTTCCACGCACCATATACCCCTAAGTCCATATATTTCCCGATATTATTCCCCACCTTTCCAAAGAGAATCCGGTTGAACAATGCTAACTGTACCCCATGCGAGACATAGGTCGCCCTATACACATCAAACATGGCCCCATGAGGCCGGGTTACCATAGTCCTATGGGAAAACTTATAGTGTACATATTCCAGGTCCCAACCCATGGAGAAGTTTCGGGCAAAAGCATACTTCTGCCGTCTTCCCACAGAAAAAACCCCATTCCAGTGATGCATATCGGCATGAGAAACATTCTCCGGAGCCATGCGATAAGCCACGTAAAAGTGATTGAAGAGGGCCCTGTTTCTTCCCTTTTTAGGAACCGCATAAGCATCCTCCGTCCGGTCTTTAAAAAGCACATTCTGAGCAACCAATGCAGGCCCCAACAACGCGATAAATAGGCTTAAAATAATATATCTTTTCATAAAAAACAGGATTAACGATTTATCATTTCTTTATGTACATATCCATTATAAAATACCTTGACAGAGGCAATATTCTCGGCCAGATCGGCAATCTGAAGCTGCAACGGCACCTCGCTATAGATCTCTACCACCGCATATTCCAAGATCTTACCTTCGGCATCGAGGAACTGATAGTAGAGGTAGTTGCTGTTGGGATAGGCAAAACGACGTTTGACCGGAAGAATCTTCACCGAGAGTTCCTCCTGAGAATCCACAAACTCAAAGGTGGGAGTGTGCACCCTCTTCTCCTCTCCCAGAAGTAACGCTGCCTGGGGAACGCCATAGCCATGCGCATAATCAAAGTAGGGATACAGGTCAGCTGCCTCTTGAATCTTCTCGAAGAGCTCCATCACCGGAATTTCCGGATAGTATTGCTTTGCACAAGCGGCAAACCCCGCCACAAGGGGCGTAGCAAAAGAGGTACCTGAAGCCTCTTGAAAGCCTTTCTTCCCGGCCAGGAAAGCATGGCCAAAAGCCACCACATTGGGTTTACGAACGCCATTGGCGGTGGGACCGTACGAACTAAAGGCGATGTGATAATCGGTAAAAGGGTCGATACCTCCGATGGAGAGCACGCTATCGGCATCGGCCGGCGTACCCACATACTTCCACGATGCCTGACTTCCATCATTGCCCATGGCATTCACCACCAAAATCCCCTTCCGAGCCGCCATATTGGCTGCCCTGGCCACCACACTGGTACCATCCATATCCTCGGGAAAATAGCGATGGTAGGTATACCCCAGAGAGCTGCTGATGATATCTGCACCGTTCTTATCCGCCCACTCAGCAGCCGCCAGCCAGGCATACTCCTCACGATAGGGCTCAAAAGTCTTCTCCGTACGGGCCAACAGAAACTCCGCTCCCGTAGCTAACCCAATAGGCGTGTCGTTATACATCCCGGCAATACAACTGAGGCAAGAGGTACCATGGGAGTTGGCTTTATATACAAAAGGCCTTTTTTTAATGAAATCATAGGTCTCCAGGATCCGATGCTCGTCGCGCAGATGCGCAAAGGCTGGGTGTTCATCCACGTTGGGGAAACCGGCATCAAACACAGCAACACGCACCCCTTTCCCATCAATACCCGCTTTCCGGAAGGCCTCGATGCCCATACGATTCGTCTGGCGCTTTAAAATCTCCAACGACCTCTTTGAAGGCATAGAGCCTCGCTTCTCACAAACACTTAACTCATAACGAAGTGGTATGACCTCCTTCACAAAGTCCAACGCTCTTAAGGAAGCAATCTGTGCTTGGGTAGCCGATACCGCCAAAGCATTAAACCATCGCGAAGGGCCATCCACGGCCTCCACCTGCGCCGTTACCCACGCAACGTAATCTTCGCGCACCGGGTAATCGGTAATGTCATCCAACGGAATGTTTTGCAAAATTCTTCGCTCAATGGCCTTGGGAGAGAAATAGGTAAACGGATCGAAATCAACCCCATCCTTATCGGTAAATACCACAAGATACCCGGCAGGCTCCTGGGAAAAGATGCTCCCTGGCAAGCAGAGAATCGTCAAAAAGAAAAAAGAAAAAAGAAAGACAATTTTTTTCATAAATAGATAACTTTAATACGCATAAGCAAGATTCATCTTCGAGTTTTACAAATGTAAAAAAAAATAGGACATCCATGGGAAAGCACTATCTTTGAGAGATAAAACAGAAGATATGCAAGACAAGAAACTCTTCCTTTTGGATGCCATGGCCCTCATATACCGCGCCTATTTTGCCCTCAACAGAAACCCCCGCATCACCTCAAAAGGATTTAATACCTCCGCAGCCATGGGGTTTACCAATGCGCTGCACGAAATCCTTACCAAGGAAAAACCCACACACATCGGTGTTGCCTTCGACTCCTTTGCCCCCACATTCAGGCATAAAGCATACGAAGCTTACAAGGCTAATCGGGAGAAGATGCCGGAAGATATTATCGCCAATATCCCCTATATCAAACGACTTCTGGAAGGATTTCGGATTCCCATCATCGAGATGGAGGGGTATGAAGCCGATGACCTCATCGGAACCCTTGCAAAACAAGCAGAAGAAAAGGGATTTACCACCTACCTGATGACTCCCGACAAGGATTTTGCCCAGTTGGTGACCGAGAAAACCCTGCTCTACAAGCCGGCACGCAGCGGAAACAAAGCAACAATTTGGGGCGTAACGGAGGTGTGTGAGAAGTTTGGTATCGCAAAAACAGAACAGGTCATCGACATTCTGGGCCTTTGGGGCGATGCCTCGGATAATATCCCCGGCATCCCGGGGGTGGGAGAGAAAACCGCCAAAAAACTCCTCCAAGAGTTTCCCTCCATAGAGGCATTGATTGAACATGCCCATCAACTGAAAAACCCCAAGATGCAAGCCAAAATAGAGGCATACGCCGAACAGGCCATGCTCTCCAAATCGCTGGCTACCATCATCACAGATGCCCCCATATCCTTCAACGAAGAGGAGTTTCAACTTACAGACCCCGATAGGGAAGCCCTAAAAACACTTTTTGACGAATTGGAGTTTAAGACCTTTGCCAAACGCTTTTGGAATACCCTCCCTTCTCCGGCAGAGGGGGGACAGACAGACCTGTTCCAGGTAGCCGGCGAAACCGTTGAAACGATTGAAAATCCCTTCCACACCCTGGAAGATACGCCCCATGAGTATCGCCATCTATCCACACAAGCGGAGCTTCTTCCGGTGGTAGAAGCATTGGAGAAAGCAGGGTATTTCTGTTTCGATACAGAAACCACCAACCTGGATGCCAACCAGGCTGAACTGGTGGGCATCTCATTCGCTATCACCCCCCACAAAGCGTGGTACCTGCACTGCCCCGAGCGTTACGATGAGTGTATGGAGTTGCTGGCACCCCTTAAACCGCTCTTTGAAAACGAGAAAATTCTTAAGATAGGTCAAAATATCAAATATGATATCAATATCCTTAAATGGTATGAGATTGAGGTGCAGGGTGTTTGGTTCGACACCATGATTGCTCACTACCTGCTGGCACCCGAGCAGCGACACAACATGGATGCCATGGCAGAAGCTTATCTTCACTACACACCCGTCCCCATTGAAACACTCATCGGCAAAAAGGGAAAACAACAAAAGAATATCCGAAGTGCCGACCCGGAAAAGGTAGCGGAGTATGGAGCCGAAGATGCCGATATCACATTACAACTCAAGGAGCACTTCAGCGAACTGCTCAAAGAAAAGGAGGTGGAAACCCTTTTTCATACCATTGAGATGCCTCTGGTTCCGGTACTCGCCGCAATGGAAACCGCCGGCGTTAAAATTGATGTGGAAAACCTAACACAGTTTTCAGAGGCGCTGGCTCAGGAGATTCAGGCCATCGAAACGGCCATCTACCAAGACGCCGGAACCTCCTTCAACATCGCATCACCCAAACAGTTGGGAGGCATCCTTTTCGACCTGCTAAAGATTACCGATAAACCCAAGCGAACCAAGACCAAGCAATACAGCACCTCCGAAGAGGTATTAAAAAAGCTGGTACACAAACACCCCATTGTACATAAGATACTGGAATATCGTTCACTAACAAAGTTAAAATCCACTTATGTGGATACGCTCCCCACACTGGTAAACCCACGAACAGGGCGGATACATACCAATTATAACCAAGCGGTGGCCGCCACGGGACGGCTTAGCTCCAACAACCCCAACCTCCAAAATATTCCCATTCGTACCAACAAAGGGCAAGAGATTCGGAAAGCCTTTGTGCCGGGAAGTAAAAACCACATCCTGCTTGCGGCCGACTACTCGCAAATCGAACTCCGCATCATCGCCGCTTTAAGCGGAGACACACACATGTGCGAAGCCTTCCGCCAAAACCATGACATCCATACAGCTACGGCTGCAAGGATTTATGGCGTGGCACAAGAGGAGGTGACCAAAGAGATGCGCCGAAAAGCCAAGATGGTCAACTTTGGCATTATCTATGGCATCTCCGCCTTTGGCCTATCGGAGCGGCTCAACATCCCCCGAAAAGAGGCCTCCGAGATTATCACACACTACTTCGCCACCTACCCCGGCATCAAACAATATATGGAGCACCAAATTGCGCTGGCAAAGGAGAAAGGCTATGTGGAGACCATCATGAAACGGCGCAGGTACCTTCGGGATATACACTCCGGGAATGCGGTCATCAGGGGAATTGCAGAGCGTAACGCCATCAACGCCCCCATCCAGGGATCTTCGGCCGACATGATAAAAATAGCCATGATTAATATCCACAATGAGATAAAGAGCAAGGGCTTACAGAGTAAGATGATTCTTCAGGTACATGATGAACTGGTATTTGATGTTTTTAAACCGGAACTAAATGTGATGGAGGAGTTGGTGCTGCGCAACATGTCGAAAGCCGTCGATATCGGCCTCCCCCTGGAAGTGGAGATGTCAACCGGAACTACCTGGTTGGAGGCGCATTAGTTTTACAACACTATTTTTCCTACTTTAGTGGCTTCATAAAACCTGCACGAAAAGACCGGATAACGCAAGTTTTGGGTGTTTTCATGCGGGTGACTATTAACTGTAAAAAACGATCCATAAAGCGATAACCCCATGAACCTTAACAACGATAAACGAATTGTCATGACACTGGATGCCGGAGGAACTAACTTTGTATTCTCCGCCATGCAAGGAGGCCAGGAGATTGTAGAAACCATTGTCCTACCGGCAAGTCAGGAGACCTTGGAACAGGTGTTAAAGACCATTATCAAGGGCTTTGAAGAGGTGGCGGCCTCCCTGCCCGATAAGGCTGCGGCCATCAGCTTCTGTTTTCCGGGACCGGCAGAGTACGAAGCAGGCATCATTGGAGACCTGGCCAACCTCCCCACCTTCCGCGGGGGCGTCGCCCTGGGCCCCATGTTGGAGGCTCATTTCCACATCCCGGTATTTATCCGCAATGACGGCGACCTCTTCACCTATGGAGAGTCTATTGACGGATTGCAAAAGGAGATCAACGCCCTGTTACAGGCACACAAAAGTCCCAAGTACTATCACAACCTCTTTGGAGCCACCTTTGGAACAGGCTTTGGCGGCGGCATTGTAAGCCACGGTGACCTGCTCCCCGGCGATAACAGTGCCTCGGGAGAGATTAACAGGCTGCGCAACAAACGTTATCCCTCCTACTCGGTGGAAGAGAGCGTAAGCATCAGAGGAGTTAAGAAGGTCTATATGCGAGAGGCGGGCATTGCAGAAACGGCCTGCCCCGAACCCAAAGAGATCTTCCAAATTGCCCGGGGAGAGATGGCAGGAGACCAACAGGCGGCCGTAAGTGCTTTCCATGAGATGGCCGAAGTTGCAGGAAGTGCCTTGGCAGATGCCATCTCCCTGATTGACGGCCTCATCGTCATTGGAGGAGGACTGGCCGGAGCCCATCCCGTTTTTCTTCAAGCTCTGGTAGACGAGATGAATAATGCCTTTCAAACCCCCTCGGGAACGGAGTTGGAACGCATGGAGGTGAAGGCCTATAACCTGGAAAACCCGAAGGAGCTGGAACACTTCCTCAAGGGAGATGCCCGGGAGATCACCGTACCCTTTAGCGATCAAAAGATCTCGTACGACCCGGTGAAACGAGTGGGGGTAGGTGTAAGCCGATTAGGAACAGCCAAGGCCGTAGCCATCGGCGCCTACGCCTACGCCATTCACCAGTTGGATGCAAAGCATTAGGCTGAAGGCAGATAGGTAAATTGGTCTATTGACGTTCCAAGATCCATTTTAACAGTTCGACATTTCTTACCCTTCTATATACTTTGGGCATTTCATTGTGTTCAACTATTATCATTCGTATTATGGATATATTTGTATTTATAATCTCTATAACCATCGTAGTAAGCAAATTTTTTGACTGTTGGACAACTTCAACTCAAATTAAAGATCCAAACCAAGAACGAAACCCGATAGCTAGATACTTATTTGTAAGATACGGAAGTCAAAAAGTAATTTGGGGAATATTTGGACTAACAATAGGAATCGTTGGAATTACTCTTTGGCTCTTATTTCTCTTTTACAATACAAACCTGTATAAATTGCTGTACGGTATAATTGGAATTATTGTAACCATGATACAACTGGCAGTTGCTCATACCAACAAAACAAAAAAACCAAATTTTGTGACAAGATTTTTAATAAAAAGATACAGTAAATATAGGTAAGAAAAATATCTTTATTATCTTAATCAATGAAGGAATAACAAGAAGGATAAAAGTAATATAAAAAGCAATTTTTCACATTTATGAAGTAGGTGAAAATGGAATTATCGGAGATTGGTAAGATTGCCGAATCAGAATGGTTAAAAACATTTCAAATGCGTCCCGATATGAATTTATATATGGGTAAATATGTGATAATGCCCAATCATTTCCATGCAATTATTGGTATTGGTAAAAATAGATATAATACGCAACGTTGTCGTCGTCATAGAGACGCAATGCATTGCGTCTCTATGACGACGACAACACCTTCACCATCAAAAAACAAATTTGCACCACAATCCAAAAATTTGCCATCTATTATCCGTAGATTTAAAATTGGGGTAACCAAAAAAGCAAGACAAATCAATCCTAATTTTAAATGGCAATCACGATATTACGACCATATTATTCGAAATGAAATATCATTTTATAGAATATCAAATTATATTGAACAAAATCCCTTAAAATGGGAAAAAGACAAATTCCATAAATAAAACAACAACCGAACACACATTTAAAATAACCATTGTTCAATCGTCGGTTGATAATGATGGATACATACAGGGCAATGCCCCCGATTATAGCCCGGAATTAGCTTCTTGTGCTTTGAATGTTTTTTGATTGGCTATGCGGCAAAATTAGACCATGGGGAAAATGCCCGGCAAGACGGGATCTCTCCTCTGCCCTAAGAAACAACCACATTGATGATCCGACCGGGAACCACAATCACTTTACGCACCGTTTTCCCTTCAAGCCAACGCTGCGCCTCCTCCGAGGCCATAACCGCTTTTTCAGCCTCCTCCTTACCCATATCCAACGGCAGGGTAATCTTAAACCGCATCTTCCCATTGAAAGAGACCGGATAGGCAAAGGTATTCTCCTCCACATAGGCCGCTACAAAAGAGGGAAAGGGCTCATACTCAATGCTCTCCTTATGCCCCAACAACTGCCATAACTCCTCTGCCATATGTGAAGCGTAGGGCGACAGCAAGATAGCCAACGGCTCCAGGATTTCACGCTTATTACACTTCAGGTTGGTGAGTTCATTCACACAAATCATATAGGTTGAGACGGCCGTGTTGAAACTAAAACGAACAATATCCTCTTCGATCTTCTTAATCGCTTTGTGAAGAACCTTACGCTCCTCGGGAGTCGCTGCCTCCTCCGATACCTCAAACGCCTTGTGTTCATTATGATGATACAGCTTCCAGACCTTTTTCAAGAAACGAAAAACTCCCTCTATGCCATTGGTATCCCACGGCTTGCTGGCTTCTAAGGGACCCAGGAACATCTCATAGAGGCGCAAGGTGTCGGCGCCATAATGTTCCACCAACTCATCAGGACTCTGCACATTGTATTTGGACTTGGACATTTTCTCCACTTCCCAGCCACAAACATACTTCCCCTCCTCCAATAGAAACTCCGCATCGGCATACTCTTCCCGCCAGTTTCTAAAGGCATCCACATCCAGCACATCGTTATGCACCAGGTTGATATCCACATACAGCTTCGTAGTCTCATACTGATTCCGAAGGCCATAGGAAACAAAGGTATTGGTGCCATTGATCCGATAGACAAAATTGGAACGCCCCTGGATCTTGCCCTGATTAATCAACTTCTTAAAGGGCTCCTCTTGAGGTGCAATGCCGATGTCGAAGAGAAACTTATTCCAAAAACGGGCGTAGATCAGGTGTCCCGTAGCGTGTTCATCACCTCCAAGATAGAGGTCCACCTGCTGCCAATATTCCGCAGCCTCTTTAGAGAAATAGGCCTCCTTGTTATGGGGATCCATATAGCGAAGGTAGTAACCGCTGGAGCCGGCAAAGCCGGGCATGGTGTTAGTCTCCATGGGGGCTCCCGCTTCTGTTTGCCATCCTTTGGCACGGGCCAAGGGCGGCTCACCCTCTTCCGTAGGCAGATACTTATCCACCTCCGGTAACTCCACAGGAAGCGCCTCCTCATCCATCATATAGGGCATATCATCCTTGTAATAAACAGGGAAAGGTTCTCCCCAATAGCGCTGACGGCTGAAGATGGCATCCCTAAGACGGTAGTTCACCTTGCCATACCCCAACCGATGATCTTCGATATGCTTGATAATTTTGGAAATCGCCTCCTTCACATCCAGTCCATTGATAATCTCCGAGTGAATCAAACGCCCCTCTTTGGAGTCATAAGACTCCTCCCATTGGGCCGGATCCGAAGGGGTATCATCGTGGGCACACACCACCTGAATAATGGGCAGTTGAAACTGGCGAGCAAAGGCAAAGTCACGGCTGTCATGCGCAGGAACCGCCATAATAGCCCCCGTTCCATACCCCGACAACACATAGTCGGCAATCCAAATAGGGAGCTTCTCTCCGGTGATGGGATTCACCCCATAGGCTCCGGTAAAGACTCCGGTAACTTTCTTAACCTCTGTCATCCGCTCCCGCTCCGAACGGTTTCGAGCTTGAGCCACATAGGCCTCAACCTCTTCCTTTTGCGGAGCAGTAGTGATCAACGGAACAAGCTCATGCTCGGGAGCCAACACCATAAAAGTGGCACCGTACAAGGTATCGGGACGAGTGGTGAAAACCTCAATCACCTCCTCTCTCCCATCAATGGAAAAGTTGACCGAAGCCCCCTCGGAACGGCCAATCCAGTTGCGCTGTACCTCTTTGATGGATTCAGACCAATCCACGGTCTCAAGCCCATCTAACAGGCGTTGCGCATAGGCCGTAATGCGAAGCGACCATTGCCGCATCCTCTTACGCTCAACCGGGTGACCACCCCGCTCCGAAAGGCCCTCTTTAACCTCATCGTTGGCCAATACCGTACCCAAAACGGGACACCAGTTCACCCAGCTATCGGCCAAAAAGGCCAAACGATAGTGCATCAACCTCTCCTGCCGGGTCTTCTCATCAAATCCTCTCCATTCATCCGCCGTAAATGGCTCTTCCATCTCCGAACAAGCCGCATCCACATGCACATTGCCCTCCTCTTCAAACAGGGCAATAAGCTTCTCTATGGGTTGGGCCTTCTCCGTTTTGCGATCATACCACGAATTAAAAAGCTGGATAAAGGTCCACTGGGTCCATTTGTAATAGGAGGGATCACAGGTCTGCACCTCACGATCCCAATCGTAGCTGAAACCTATACGATCCAACTGCTGTCGGTAGCGAGCAATATTCTTCGCAGTGGTAACAGCGGGATGGGTGCCGGTCTGTATGGCATACTGCTCAGCAGGGAGGCCATAGGCATCATAGCCCATAGGGTGTAACACATTATACCCTTTGTGACGCATATAACGAGCATAAATATCAGAAGCGATATACCCCAGGGGATGCCCCACATGAAGCCCCGCACCGGAAGGATAAGGGAACATATCCAACACGTAAAATTTGGGCTTATCCGATTGGTTATCCGCCTTGAAGGTTTTATGCTCCGCCCAATAGCGCTGCCATTTTTGCTCTATCTGTAAATGATTATAATCCATGGTAAAAAGATCATACGTTAATATTCCGACGTTGCGAATTTAAAAAAAATGCCATTGACAAGCGGCGGCTCCCCAAAGAAAGGAGGAACCGGCTTTCAAACTTCATCATAACAAAGAGGGTATCTCCTACCCTTTTTTACACCACCCTCACCAGGTAATAGGTCTTTTTTCCCCGCTGCAAAAGAATATACTTATCGTTCAATAGGTCCTCTTTCCCCACCACATAAGCTTCCTGCACTTTACATTTGTTTACGGAGATGGCATTCTCTTTTAAGCTACGGCGTGCCTCACCCTTAGACTTCATAAAGCCGGTCTGTTCCGACAAGAGCTCTGCTACCGGAATCCCTGCCTCCACGACGGTGTGGGCAACTTCCGCCATGGGAACCCCTTCAAAGACCGCCAACAGTGTCTTTTCATTCAATTTCTTCAATGTCTCGGTGGTTCCCTTTCCGAAGAGAATATGGGAGGCCTCCACAGCGGCATTGTACTCCTCTTCCGAGTGTACACGACAAGTAATATCCTTTGCCAAGGCCTTTTGCAACAACCTTGCATGGGGCGATTTGCGATGTTCTTCGATAAGACGATCTATGGTCTCTCGATCCAGTAAGGTAAAGATCTTGATATATTTCTCCGTATCCTCGTCGGAGCAGTTGAGCCAAAACTGATAAAACGCATAGGGAGAGGTCTTCTCCGGATCCAACCAGATATTCCCCGATTCTGTCTTGCCAAATTTTGAGCCATCCGCTTTAGTAATCAACGGACAGGTAAGCGCAAAGGCTTCCCCTTGGGCAATGCGTCGGATCATCTCCGTGCCGGTGGTGATGTTACCCCACTGATCCGAACCACCCATTTGGAGCTTACAGTTTTTCTCCCGATACAGGTTCAGAAAGTCGTAGCCCTGCACAAGCTGGTAGGTAAACTCAGTAAAAGACATACCGTTTTTTGACTCCGCCCCCAACCGCTTCTTCACCGAATCTTTGGCCATCATATAGTTTACGGTGATATGTTTCCCCACATCACGGATGAAGCCAAGGAAGGAGAACTCCTTCATCCAGTCGTAATTGTTCACAAGTTCAGCAGCATTGGGTGCCGGGGTCTCAAAGTCGAGAAACTTGGCAAGTTGACCTTTCAAACAGGCTTCATTATGACGCAGAGTCTTCTCATCAAGAAGGTTACGCTCTTGCGACTTTCCCGAGGGATCCCCTATCATACCGGTAGCTCCTCCCACCAGTGCCAAAGGTTTATGCCCGGCAGCCTGAAAATGTTTTAACATCATTACACCCACAAGATGGCCTATATGGAGCGAATCTGCGGTCGGATCAATTCCCACATAGGCGGTGGTCATCTCCTTTTCCAATTGCTCTTTCGTTCCGGGCATCATATCGTGGATCATGCCGCGCCATTGCAGTTCCTCTACAAAATTCATAGTATCAAGATTTCATTAATCCGCGCAAAGATAAGGAAAAAGGGATTTTCCGGTGGACCATGCAGATTAATTCCTTTTTCCTTACCTTTGCTTAAATAAAAAATATCATGGTACTACTATTTTCTCCCGGCCCTTGGGAAATTGTGCTTATCGTATTGGTCGTACTTCTTCTCTTTGGCGGCCGCAAAATTCCGGAACTCATGCGTGGCCTGGGAAAAGGGGTCAGCTCCTTCAAAGAGGGGATAAAAGAGGGGAAGGAAGAGGAGGACAAAAAGACAGACCAATAAGCACCTGTCCCCCTAACAATCAGGTGTTCCTCACCACCCCCGGCACAGGATGGAAGGGGATCCGGCTACCGCATCACCAGGGAAGGGGTGCTTCGTAGGGCTTTCCATCGGGGAACCTTTCCGGAGGGGCAAAATCGGGATTTGTGAGAAAGGTACTGTCAGTCAGTGTGCTTAAAAAAGCTTTAAGGTCCTCCTTTTCGTGGGGTAACAATTGGTTGCCCCCAAAGGCAATATGGTGCATTAGCGGATCAATCACATCGGACCACACCAGCCCATGGGCATAAAAATCGATGACATCATCAACGGAGGCAAAACGCCCGTCATGCATAAACGGCCCTCCCACCATCACATTACGCAAG
>PDWI01002273.1_pt1 | contig 29387 bp, 27 predicted proteins | sample 1430891 | NCBI WGS metagenome assembly PDWI01 (sample SAMN01162508, study PRJNA174530) | Oral metagenome, whole genome shotgun sequencing project. | biome: Marine environment; feature: Marine mammal; material: Swab sample of the gingival sulcus; isolation source: swab sample of gingival sulcus... | reverse complement strand
CGGCGTTAAAGCGCTTGACAATATGAATAACTATTCTCTGCGCGCTTTGCCTTGTCTGATAACCGCCTACCTATCGCAAAAAATAACATCTCGTGACTATACTACCTAGTTGATAAAATCATAAAGCACCGCAGTAAAAACCTACGGTGCCTAATGCCTAGCTTGCCATGGCGCGCAACATCCAAGCGGTTTTTTCGTGGATAACCATACGGTCGGAAATGAGTGATGCACTGGACTCATCTTCAGCTGCCTGAGCAACCGCCAACGCACTTCGGCAAGTACGAACGACTTGTTCATGATTTTGCATCAATATCACCACCATTTCTTCCGGTGTTGGAACATTTTCCACCGGTTCAATGGCACTGAGCTCACTAAAGGCTTTGTAAGTACCGGGAGCGAAAACCCCCAAAGAACGAATGCGCTCGGCAATTTCATCAACCGCCGTTGCCAACTCGGTGTAGTGTTCTTCAAACATCAGGTGCAAGTCGCGAAAACGCACTCCGGTGACATTCCAATGGAAATGATGTGTCTGTAAATACAATGTATAGCTGTCGGCCAATAATTGCTTTAATGCTCCGGCGATAGCGATACGGTCAGCTTCATTAATGCCAATATTAATTTTCATTTTATACCTCTGTTGTGTTTAAATTTGTTTAAGACAGAGCCATTATAGAAAACCTGATTAATTTGTCTATTTGATTGTTTTTATCGGTTAAATAGTAAAAGACTATTGTAAAGACGCCTTCAGCGCCTCAACCTGATCAGTGCGTTCCCAACTAAATTCAGGCAGCTCACGTCCGAAATGGCCGAATTTCGCGGTTTTTTCATAAATCGGACGGATTAAATCCAGCATTTGAATAATACCGTAGGGGCGTAAATCAAAATGCTCACGCACCAAAGCCACAATCTTCTCATCGCTGATTTTACCCGTACCAAAGGTATTAACACTGATAGAAGTTGGCTCAGCCACACCGATAGCATAAGATACTTGAATTTCGCATTTATCCGCCAATCCTGCAGCAACAATATTTTTAGCGACATAACGCCCGGCATAAGCAGCTGATCGATCGACTTTGGACGGGTCTTTACCGGAAAATGCCCCGCCACCGTGATGGGCTGCTCCACCGTAGGTATCGACAATAATTTTGCGGCCTGTTAAACCACAATCGCCTACCGGGCCGCCGATAACGAATTTACCGGTTGGGTTAATATGAAATTGTGTGTTTTTATCAATCCACTCACCGGGCAAAACGGGTTTGATAATATTTTCCATCACGGCTTCTTGTAATAAAGGCAGGGAGATATCGGGGTCGTGTTGGGTAGATAAAACCACGGCGGCAAGACCGGCAATTTTCCCGTCCTCGTATTTGAGGGTGACCTGACTTTTGGCGTCAGGGCGTAGCCACGGCAGCACCCCGGCACGCCGCATTGCCGATTGGCGCTCAACCAAACGATGGGCATAGGTAATAGCCGCCGGCATTAATACATCGGTTTCGTTGGTGGCGTAACCGAACATTAAACCTTGGTCACCGGCACCTTGTTCTTGCGGGTTTTGTCTATCGACACCTTGAGCAATGTCGCTTGACTGTTTACCAATGGCATTAATAACGGCGCAGGTATCCCCGTCAAACCCGACATTCGAGCTGGTATAACCAATTTCTTTGATTTTATTGCGAACCACTTCTTCCAAATCCACCCACGTATCGGTGGTAATTTCCCCGGCAACGACGACCATACCGGTTTTAACCAAGGTCTCACAAGCAACGCGGGCATTAGGGTCTTTAGCAATAATGTCATCCAGAACGACGTCGGAAATCTGATCGGCAATTTTATCAGGGTGTCCTTCGGAAACTGATTCGGAAGTAAATAAGTAGCTTTTTTTCATCACATTTAATTAACGTTATGCAGATATAAACAACAAAAAATTTCGCTTTGAGGGGTGAAAAACAAACGGTTTTTCTTTGTATTGATTCGGTTGATAACCCCTGTTTAGCCGTCATATTTTAAAACCAACGCTCGCAATCCGGGACAAATCAGCGTTGTTGCGGCTATTCTAGCGGTAATAGTGAAAAAAGCAAGGAATAAAAGTGGAATAGCCGGGGTTTTCCGCCTTTTACGGCCACCTTCTCTGGTTGGGTCCATATCTTAGTTTTTGACAATTCGGGGGCTGTTCGGGAAGATAAACACGTATTGCTCTTATTTTTAAATAATGCTAAAATAGCGGTGGCTTTGGTTCTGTTATTTATCATACTGATATTAATTAATTTTTGCCGTTTTATATATAATTTATTGTTGAGTTTATGTTGATTTCTTATAGTTGCGTGTTTTGTAGAAAGTGGGGCTGTTACGCCCTGTTGTTTTGTAGTTTGTTAATATCGGGTTGTGTTATGATTCCGGGCAGTAATATCATATCCGAATATTTTAACGGCAAAAAAAATACCAATCAACTTAACCCCAGTCATATTACAATCTATCCAATTACTCCCAGTTTGGTTTCTCGGGCTAATGCTCTGGAAAAAACAGGCAAAGATAAAATGCCAAAACTGCCCAGTCAAAGCAAGGGATATGTTTACCGAGTGGGTGAAGGGGATATCTTGCAAATTAATATGCTGGATATTGCCTTGGAAGGAGGGGGAGAACAGTCTAATCAACAGCAGAATGGGTATAGGGTTGAAGCCAGGGGAACCATTGTTTATCCCTATGTCGGTGAATTTAAGGTTGCCGGTCAATCAGTAAGTAGTATTCGTAGGGGGTTAGAGAAGAAGTTGCAGCAATACCTGATTGAGCCGCAAGTTACCGTCAGTGTGTTGCAGTTTCAGGCAAAAAAAGTTTATGTCACCGGGGAAGTTTTGAAACCGGGTGTGCAGGCTATAACCAATGTACCGCTACATGTCATAGATGCACTGAATTATGCCGGTGGTATTACCGAACAAGCACAGTGGAATAATGTGCAGCTTAGCCGCAAAGGTAAGAAGTATATTATTCCATTACAGGCGCTTATGGAAAAAGGAGATTTATCCTACAACTATTTGCTTCAGGATGGCGATATTCTGCACGTGCCGAAAAATGAAAAGGACAAAGTTTTTATTATGGGTGAGGTTTATACGCCCAAAGCGATTGATTTAGGGCGTTACGGTAAAACATTAACGGAAGCACTCGGTTATGTCGGTGGGTTAAATGAAAACAAAGCTAACCCAACGGGGGTTTTTATTATACGTAATCCGCATAGCGGGGTGTATTCCCAAACACTATCAAGAACACAGATTGCCGAAGTGTATCAACTCAATATGCAGGATGCCTCGGCCTTGGCATTGGCCTCCAAGATGCCGTTAAAAGCAGGAGATGTTATTTATGTCACTGCAGCCCCAGTTGCCCGTTGGAATAGAATTATCAGCAACTTATCAGCCGGTGATATTAATACGCTAAAGAATATAGCCAAGTAATTGCAATGTTTGATAATGTGCTATTTGTTTGTAGTGGAAATATTTGTCGCTCTCCATTTGCCGCTTATTTGTTCAAAAAAGCTTTTCCAAATAAAAAGGTATCATCAGCGGGCACTTCGGCATTGGTAGATTATCCAGCAGATAAAACGGCGCAAGACTTGTCATTGCAATATGGTATTGACCTAAGCCAACATAAAGCCCGGCAGTTGACTGATAAAATTTGCAGGGAAAATGAACTAATATTAGCAATGGAAACAGAGCATATTGAGGCAATTAGTATTATTTCCCCTGTCTCTGTCGGTAAAGTGATGTTATTATCACATTGGATTGGAAAACAAAGCATTCAAGATCCTTATAGACAGGAAAAATCGTACTATATGAATATCTTTCAACAAATAGAATGTGCCATTGATTCATGGCAAGGGAGAATATAAGTGTCATATACTGCTAAAAAAAACTACCGACAAGAAGGTGAAGCGGATTTAATAAGATTAGTTGGTAGTTTGTGGGAAAATAAAGTACTGATTATCATCTTGACCGTAATATCGGTTGCTATCGCCTGCCTGTATCTTGTTAAGACCCCCAGAATTTATCAGGCAGATTTACTGTTACAAGTGGATAAAAAAAGTTCAGGTATCTCCTTACTGGGAGGTATCAGTAATTTATTGGGAGATGATATTGACAGCAGTGGTGGAGAAAGTGAACTAATCAAATCAAGAATGATTTTAACAAAAATTATTGACAAGTTTAATTTGGATATGAGCTTGGTACCTCTTGATAACCAAAAAGCTTTGCCACATTCACAATACCACTTAAAACTTAAGCTGCAAGAACCCAGAGTATTTAATGAGTTAACCATTCATGTATCAAAAAATGGTCAAGTACGGTTATTTGACCAAGACTCACTGTTAATCTCAACAACGGTTGGCCATATTGCCCAAAAAGACGGACTGACATTCCTGCTAGATAGCAAAAATATTTTAGAAGAAGGAAGCTATCAACTAAAGCTTGGTTCAAAATATCAAATCATTGAACAATTAAGGCGACAGTTAAGTATCAGTGAACAAGGCAAAAACACGGGTTTTTTTGAGTTGAGAATGACAGATAAAAACCCGACTCAGGCAGTCAACATGTTAAATGCGGTTGCCAAGGAATATTTATTGTACAATAGCAATAAAAACACCATAGAAATATCTCAAACTATTGATTTTATTAATAAAAAAATTCCAGATATTGAAGAAAAACTGGTTGCTGCAGAAGCTGCTATGACTAATTTTTTAAGCAAGAGAAAAGTTGTTGATTTGGATACAACTTCTTCGACGCAGGTTAGAGAACTGGCTAAACTTGATGCAGAAATACAATTACTGAACTTAAAAGAAAAGCAATTATCTAAACGTTTTACCACCAGTCATCCTGCTTATGTCACATTGATTCAACAACGAAAATTACTTGCTAAAAATAAGCAAAAACTGGAAAGAAGCTTCACTGCATTACCGAAAGCACAACAAAAAATTATTAGTCTGAAACGCAATATTGTCACTTATCAGGAAATTTATACACAGTTGTTATCCAAGCTGCAAGAATTGCGTGTCCTGAAAGCCTCTACGGTTAGTGGCGTTAGAATTATCGATCAGGCGACCGCCAATCCGACACCAATTCATCCCCGGTCTTCAATGGTTTTACTCATTTCACTATTGTTGGGTTTTTCGCTGGGAGTTGCCGTTATTCTCATAAAAAATTTATTTAAAAATGCCATCGATGAAATTACAGACATTACAATCAATACAAATCTACCCGTTTTTGCCATTATACCGGAAACAGCTAAGCAAAAAGTGATTGGCAAAAAAATTAAAAAAACAAAAGGGCACATGGGTATGCATTCAATACTGGCAAACTCCCAATCGGATGATCCAAGTATTGAGGCAATCAGGGGTATTCGCACTAATTTATTTTTTGCCGTTCAAGAAGCGGATAATAACTTATGCATGATAACCAGTCCTGCACCGGAAGCAGGGAAGAGTTTTATCAGCAGTAATCTGGCTGTACTTTTAGCAAGTAACGAACAAAAAATAGCTTTGCTCAATTTGGACCTTAGAAGGGGTTATCTGGATCGCTTGTTTGAGCTACAGGGGGATAAAGTATCTTTAATTGATTATTTGCAAAGTCAGGAGTTGATGCCTTCACAATGCCTGCATTCAACATCAATCAATAATTTGGATTATGTACCTATTGGGCATTATCCGGCCAATCCATCGGAATTGCTATTAAGTAAAAAGTTTGTCGAATTACTGGCTTTTCTTAATGAAAATTATGATGTTGTTATTCTTGACTCACCGCCGGTTTTACCTGTTACGGATGCCAGTATTATCGGTAAATACGCAGCAACCTCTCTGATGGTAGTCAAGGCAGAAAAAACAACAGTAGGAGAACTCACTGCCGCTTGTGAAAAGCTGGAAAATAATCACATTAAAATTTCCGGTGTGATATTAAACGGTGCCAAAAAAAGAATGAATCGCTATCACTACAATTACCGCTATTAGAATAGAAATAACATCGGATGGGTTAGCCTGTATTGAATCAGCGAATAGTGAAGCAGCGAGAGTATAGGCTTTTAAGTGGTAGAAAAGTTTTAGTAGTGAGAAAGCAGGGGAAAGAAAATTCCCTGTTGGTGCATAGTTCATTTAACATAACATATATTATACGAATTTTTTAAAATACATTTTCGTTACATGACGTGCATATTATGCTGCCATACAGTCCTTTTTGTATTGATTTTATAGTACAATGGCATTCTATGACAAGAAAGCCCCTTGCAAAATATTCCAACAGAAAGCTGAGCAAAAAACAAAAAGCCAATGTCAGCAAGAATTTACAAAAACGCATTACAAAACTGCGTCGACAAAATGCGATGGAAGCAACCGTTATTAGCCATATGGGCTACAATATAGTTGTACAAACAGCAATGAATACCCCTGTCTTTGCTTGTGATTGGCGACAAAATCTGGGAGCGATTTGTGCCGGTGATCAGGTTTTAATCAGCCGCCCCGATAATGATGAAAATCCTGTTATTGAGGCGATTTTGCCGCGTCAAACCGTAATTGAAAAACAAAATGTCTATCGTGGAGCAAAGCCTTTTGCCGCCAATATCGAACAAATATTGGTGATTATTACACACCAACCGATGTTTCAACCCTCATTACTTGACCGTTATTTAATTATGGCCAATATGGTGGGCATTGATAGTTTGATTTATTTTAACAAAACGGATATTCTGACGGCTAATCGAGACATTGAAAAAGTTAGCTATTTGTATGAAATTTATAAAAAAATACCTAATGTGCGCTGGGTATTCGGTAGTATTAAAACAGCAAACGGTTTAGCTAATTTGCAGGCGGAATTATCGCACCGCAAGACAGTGGTTACAGGACAGTCAGGGGTGGGAAAATCGACTTTAATCAATGCCTTAATTCCGGATATTTGCGTGCAGACAAAAAGCATTTCAGCTGTTTCCGGTTTGGGACGGCACAGTACTACTAACTCAACACTGTATCATTTGGATAAAACAACGATGGGGGACGGTGTACTGATTGATACTCCGGGGGTTCGCAGCTTTGATACTTATCATCTGACAGCGGAAGCAATAGAGCGGGGTTTTGCCGAAATTTATCCATTTTTAGGACACTGTCATTTTTCCGATTGTTCGCATACGCACGAAAAAAATTGTGCCGTTAAAATTGCCCTTAAAAATGGCAATATTAGCCAATTACGTTATGATAGTTTTTTACAGATTTTAACCGAGAGTCAACACCATGAACAATAAGCAGAAAAAAACCTACGAGTCTGCCATAACCGAATTGGAGCAAATTCTTTCTCAATTGGAGAACGAACATTTGCCCTTGGAAGAGTCAATCAAACAATTTGAAGCGGGGGTTGAGCTGATTAAATTTTGCCAAGGCATACTCGATAACACCGAACAAAAAATAAAAGGGTTAACGCAAGACGAAACCACTCCTGATGGCGAAGACGATTCCCCGTCCTTTTAATCCCCCCTACTTTAGGTAGGGTTGTCGGTGTGCAGCATGTTTTCCTATCAAGGCGTAAAGCGCAAGGCAATACAAGTAATGTCGAGCATTTACAAGGCAGAGAGGGAAACATTCTGCCCCGACAAAAAACAATATCTCGTGACGACACTACCTAGTCTGCAGAACTTATTTCGCGCTGTTTTTTATATATTTTAGCCAAATGATACATATTGATAAGGCAACAAAAAGCATTCATTATGGCCACCGGATAAGCACTAATCAACAGACCGTATACCACAAACAGCATACAACCAATCGTATTGATATAACGTAACCACTTGATGTTTGACATTAATAAAGAAGCGGCAACAAAAACAGAGGCTGAATACCCCAGCAACTCGTATAACATAGTGATTTTCCATGGCGTATTAGGGTTATAACCAATTATCGCAGATTATAAGGAAGATGCAAAGGGTATCGGGCGAAAATAAGCCCCGCCATGTTATGATATATAAGTTGGTTATGATAAAATTTCGCCAATACTATTAAGGTCACAATTAAAAATAATCGTGAAAGAGCTCTTTTACTTACTCATTAGCAGCATTTTTATCAATAATTTGATTTTAGTTCAATTTCTTGGACTATGCCCGTTTATGGGTGTTTCCCGCAAAACGGAAACGGCGATTGGTATGGGGTTGGCAACGGCGTTTGTCTTAACCTTGTCGGCCAGTTGTGCTTATATCTTGAACACTTATTTGTTGGTACCGTTCGACATTGAATATTTACGCACCATTGCTTATATTACCGTGGTAGCAACTTTGGTTGGACTGACGGAAATCATTGTTCATAAAACCTCACCGTTATTGCATAAATTATTGGGTATTTTCCTGCCGTTAATTACCACCAATTGTGCCGTGTTGGGGGTGATGCTGATTAATACGCGCGAGCATAACAGCCTATTATCCTCGGTTGTTTACGGTATCGGGGCGGCGATTGGTTTTTCCTTGGTCATGGTATTATTTGCCAGTATCCGAGAACGTTTGGATAGTGCCGATATTCCCAAAGCTTTTCAAGGTGCCCCAATTGCCCTTATCACCGCCGGGCTGATGGCGATTGCTTTTATGGGATTTGCGGGGTTGTGATGCTGGTTAGTCTATTGGGTATTGTTATTTTCCTGCTTGTCCTTGCCTTGTTCGGTTTGTTACTGGCCTGGGCTGCCGATTTTTTCAAGGTTGAAGGTAATCCGCTGGCCGAGCAAATTAACGCTATTTTACCGCAAACCCAGTGCGGGCAATGTCATTTCCCCGGCTGCCGGCCTTATGCTGAAGCCATTGCTGCCGGTGAAGCGCCGATTAACCAATGTCCCCCCGGAGGACAAGACGGGGTCAAAGCGCTGGCCGAGCTACTGGGCGTGGAAGAAATTCCTTTAAATGCAGCACACGGTGAGGTAAAAGCCGCCCCCGAAGTGGCCAAAATTATTGAAACAGATTGTATCGGTTGCACCTTATGTATCCAGGCCTGCCCGGTTGACGCGATTTTGGGTTCACCCAAGCATATGCACACGGTAATAACCGACGAGTGTACCGGCTGTGAGTTGTGTATTGCCCCCTGCCCCGTCGATTGTATTATTATGGTTGAGCAACCCAAAAAAATTACCGAATGGGTGATGCCAATCCCTGATAAAATACCACTGCGCCGGGAGGCCAGCCGTGCTTAATCTGGTTAAACAATGGATTAGCGATAAACCAAAGGGATTAACCTTGCCCGAATATAAAGCATTATCCAACCATACGGGCAACATTCAGAGGCTGCCGATATTTAATAAATACTATATTTCGCTGTTGCAACGTGATGGAGAAAAAGCCATTCCCTGCGTCAAAGTTGGTGACAAGGTCAATGCCGGTGATATTATTGCCCGTCCAACTTCAAATATGGCCTTACACCGTCATGCGCCCACTTCGGGTGAGATTACCGGAGTGGTTGAAATTCGTGAAACACACGCTTCCACTATGCTGACACAGGCATTGGAAATCACCGCCGACGGTTTGGACACGGCAACGCAATCATTTCCACCGATTGCCGATTACCCCAATACGCCACGCAAGGCGTTATTAAAACGTATTTTCCGTGCCGGTATTGCCGGTATGGGCGGAGCGGGATTTCCCACCGAGAAAAAAATTAACCTTGCCAATCCGGTGGAAACGCTGATTATCAATGGAGCGGAATGCGAACCCTATATCACTTGTGATGATATACTGATGCGCCATTATGCCGAAGAGATTTTGCGCGGCGCACGAATTTTCGCCTATATTCTTAACAGCAAACAAATTTTAGTCGGCATCGAGGACAACAAACCTGAAGCCATTGCCGCGATGCAGGTGGCAGCCGAAAAATTGAATCAAGCCGGCGGACAAACCCACTGCCCTATTACGGTTAAATCGATGCCGACCAAATACCCAATGGGCAGCCGCCATCAAATTGCCCATTATTTACTGGGACGCAAACCCGATATCCGCCAACGCAGTTATCGGTCGGGCTTTGTTTGCCATAATGTGGCTACGGCAAAAGCCGCCTATGATGCCGTGGTGCTGGGCAAACCGCTGACGGAACGACTGGTGACTTTTTCCGGAGATGGAGTGGGTAAAGCAGGCGTTTATCAAACCAAATGCGGCACCGATTTTGCCGATATCGCTGCCAGCATCGAACTTGCCCAGCCTTGTGACGAGGTAATTTTCGGCGGAACAATGATGGGTTTTGCCATTAATCCCAGGCATCCTTTACCCATTGTCGTCAAACGCGAAACCACTTCTGTTTTGGCCTTTGCTAACCGTCCGCTGCACACTTTACAACAGCCGACAAATGAGCAAAACTGTATCCGCTGCGGAGAATGTGCTAATGTTTGTCCGATGGATTTATTACCGCAACAGTTGCAGTTTTACGGCCGCAGCGGCGATTATGCCAAAGCTCAGGAAAATCGTTTATTTGATTGTATTGAATGCGGATTATGCACCTATGTCTGTCCCAGTGATATTCCTTTGGTGCAGATTTTTCAGCATAGTAAAGGCAAAATAATTGCTGAACGCAAGAAAAAACAGGCTGCCGAGCAAGCCCGTATACGTTTTGAAAACCGTAACGCCCGAATTGCGGCAGAGAAAGCCGAGCGGGCGAGAAAATCAGCGGCACGCCGCGCTAAATTAAAAGCCCAAACCAAGAACAGACCAACGGCTGAGAATGCAACAACCAGCAAAAAAGCGGATGATAAAGCCGATTTAATTGCCGCCGCTTTGGCAAGAACACAGGCAAAAAGAGCAGCTCAGGCTAAACTATCAGCAGAAAAGGAACGCGCTGTTAATAGAAAAAAAATAAAAGGAGAAGTTTAGCGATGAAATATACACAACAAGATATTTGGGCTATTTTCATTGCCAACTACCATTTCTCGGAAACCTTCGATCCGGATGTTTACCCCGGTGCTGAATTTAACCGACAAACGACTATTGCTGATTGGATTGATTATTGTGATTTAATACAACCTAAAAAACTTGCTAAGGTTTGTTACGACGAGTTTGCCTTGACCTCTCCGTACACAGAATTTAAGTTATTTATAAGTCAATCCCATCATACACTTTGGGATTTATGTGATTATATTGCTCGTTATGCCAAACGCCCGGTCATTGAACCTGTTTATTTAGGTGGAAAAATTTCTCCGACCGCTTCTATTTTTACGACGCTGAAAAAACAATTGGTAAAAACAGGCGCCAATGTTGAAAAACTAACACTGAGCAGCCGATTGGCTGATTATGAATATCTTGCTCATTTAGTCAACGAAACGAATAAGATTGCCCCTAATACCTTGACTGAATTTATATACGAGGAAAATCAGTTAGTGAAAAAAAGTTCTATTTTTAATCTGGTTGGACTTCTTTATTGTTTAGTACTGTATGTTATCCATCAATTTTTTCCCTTGTCGCCATTGTATTTATGTACTGTCTTAATTCCTTTTTTGCTGGCATATATTTTGGCGAAAATTGGTAAGCGATTAGCATCCAAAACCCTTATTATTGGACATTGTGAAACTGTCCGTGAATTGGTTGATAAAATACAACAACGCCTGACTGCCGAAAAAAAGGGATGGGTATGAAGTTATTACAGCGCTTTCCCCGCGATAGACAAATTGCTTTATCTTCCGATGCGGTAATGAGGCATGTCGGTTATGCCCTGACTCCCGGGGTGATACTGGAGACAGTGTTTTTCGGACTCGGTGTGGTGATACAATTGTTGCTTGCCATTGTTACGGCACTGCTCTGTGAACGGTTAACCGCACTACTGCGTAAGCGACGATTATCGGTATTGGATTGGTCGTCAGGTCTGCTTACAGCCGCCTTGTTGGCGGTTTCCGTGCCGGCAACGGCACCGTGGTGGCTGATTGTTACGGCAGTAGCATTCGGTTTGTTATTAGGTAAACACGTTTACGGTGGGGTGGGGTTTAATATTTTTAATCCTGCCATTGTCGGTTTTTGTGCCGTATATCTGTCGTTTTCGGCGCAAATGAGTTTGTACCCCGCTACCCATATTACCTGGGCGGATAGTCTGACACTGATTTTTTCCGGCTCATCAGCGGATGCCTTATCATTAGACAGCTTAACCGGGGCAACCCAGTTGGCAGGGCTAAAAGCTAACGGCATTTTTGACCACCCCGGTCTATCACCTTGGTGGATTAATCTGGCTTGGCTGTTGGGTGGTATTTACTTATGGCTGAGAAAAATAGCGGACTGGCGTTTATCGCTAAGTTTTTTTGCCGCTTTTGTTGTTTTAACGGCTATTGTTAACGGTTTTGGTAATACACCGATTAGCACCGTTCAACATATCGGTCTGGGGGCATTGATTTTTACCGCCTGCTTTATTATTACCGACCCGACAACGGCGGCAACGGGACGTTTAGGACGTTTTATCTATGCCGTACTTGCGGCTGCAGTGGCTGTTATTATTCGTCAATATAGCAATATGCCGGACAGTATGGCCTTTGCGGTATTGCTGGCAAACCTGGCGGCACCGATGATAGATCATTACACCCGTCCCAACTACATTAGAGGTTGAGATGAATCAGCAGAAAAACAATCAGCCGCCGAAAAAACAGCAACGCAGTAAAAAGTTAACGAAAGCGCAGCTCAAAACCAGTAAACAATTGGCTATTGTCGCTGCTGTCTGTTTATTGAGTCTTTATGCTTTATTTTTACTGACCAAACAAGCGGCACAAAACAGCGAAAAACATCATCTGGAAACCTCATTGGCAAAGGTGCTGCCTGAACATAGTTTTGATAATAATCTATTGGCCACACGGAATCAACAAGCTGAGATGATAGTTTATCAAGCCTGTCAGCATAGCCAGCCAAAATATCAAATCTATGAAATCAGGACCGATAAAGGCTACAGCGGACTCATCAAATTATTGCTTTCCGTGGATTTAGACAAGAAACGTATTATTCAGGTTCGTCCCCTGTTTCATCAAGAAACGCCCGGTCTGGGCGACCAAATTGACGTTGATAAGTCGCCGTGGCTGCAACAGTTCGCCCTGCCCTTGTCAACTCCGGCTAACCACATTGCCGTTAAACAAGATGAGGGGAAAATTGATGCCATTACCGGGGCAACAATTACTTCCCGGGCGGTCAGTGATGCTATTGCTCAGGCACTCTTTGCAAGGCCTTTGATTATCTTACCCAACCATTGTGAAACGCCATGAAAATCAATTTATCGGGACTTTGGCAAAATAACCCCGCTTTTGTGCAGCTGCTCGGCCTATGCCCGTTATTGGCAACCTCAACAACGCTGGTCAACGGCTTGGCGATGGGGCTTGCCACAACAATCGTATTGTTATTATCGGCACTGTTGGTATCGTCTTTACGCCACCGTATCGACGCCAGTGTGCGGCTGCCGACCTTTATGCTGATTATTGCCGGCTCGGTCACCGCAGTTGAATTATTAATGAAAGCCTACTTTTATGAGCTTTATCTGGCACTAGGAATTTTTATTCCGTTGATTGTGACCAACTGCATTATTATCGGACGGGCCGAGGCTTTTTCTTCCAAACACCCTGTGCGGGATTCCTTGTTTGATGCGCTGATGATGGGGATGGGCTTTACCTGGGTGATTGTCGTTTTGGGGGCGGTGCGTGAAGTGCTTGCTAAGGGTACCCTATTCTCAGGCCTTAATATGCTCTTTGGTGAAGGCTTTGCCCATACCTATATTCAAATTTTTGAGCCGCAGTTTTTCTTACTTGCCGCCCTGCCCGCCGGTGCTTTTATAGTATTTGGCTTGATGCTGGCAATTAAGCAGTGGATTGATCATAAACGCTAAACGTTTTCGCTTTATTCAATATTTTCCTGCAAACCTGCCGATTCGCCGTGCGAAATATCTTCTCCTATATTGCTTTTGGCACGGCGTTGCTCGGCAATATTGAGCAAATAGCTTTCATTAATGTCATTAGTGAGATAGTGTCCGTCAAATATTGATGTTTCAAATCCGGTAATGCGGTGGTTAACGTCGGTAATGCTGGCTTTTAAATCGTCCAAATCCTGGAATAAAATGCCGTCTGCCCCAATGGCCTTGCCAATACCACTATCATTTAGGCGATGTCCGATAAGTTCATCGACAGACGGCGTATCGATACCATAAACATTGGGGAAACGAACGGCTGGAGCGGCACTGGCGAAATATACTTTTTTGGCTCCCATTTCCCTTGCCATTGCGATAATTTGCTTGGAGGTGGTACCGCGGACGATCGAATCATCAACTAACAAAACGTTTTTATTCTCAAATTCGCTGCGAATGGGGTTTAATTTATTACGTACCGATTTTTTACGTTGCGTCTGTCCCGGCATAATAAAAGTGCGGCCGATATAGTGATTTTTAACAAAGCCTTCGCGAAACGGAATGTCCAAATATTGAGCCATTTCATTTGCCGCCGTGCGACTGGTTTCGGGGATAGGAATAATGACATCAATATCATGGTTACGCCATTGTCGTTGTAATTTTTTTGCCAATTTCATCCCCTGTGCCATACGTGAATGATACACCGAGACACCGTCTAAAATCGAATCCGGGCGGGCAAGATAGACATATTCAAATAAACACGGCGATTTTTGTGATTGTCTGCTACAGCGCTCAGTAAAGCATTGTCTGTCGGCAGTGATAAAAATTGCTTCACCTGCCTCAATATCACGTTCCAGAGTAAATCCGCAAATATCCAAGGCCGTGCTTTCCGAGGCAACCATATATTCTGTCCCATGATCGCCTCGGCGACTGCCATACACCAGCGGACGAATACCGTGAGGGTCGCGAAACGCCACGACACCATAGCCGGTAATTAAGGCAACCACGGCATAACCACCATGAACACGTTGATGCACGTTGCTGACGGCCTGAAAAATTTCTTTTTCCGTCGGTTGTTTGGCGCCCAGCAGTTGTAATTCATGAGCAAAAATGTTCAGCAGCACCTCGGAATCGGAATAGGTGTTTAAGTGGCGTAAATCGTTGCGATGAAGTTCGTCAATTAGCTGGTCGATATTGGTCAGGTTACCGTTGTGAGCCAAAGCAATACCATAGGGTGAATTAACATAAAACGGCTGGGCTTCGGCCGCATTCGATGTCCCTGCGGTGGGGTAGCGAACATGGCCGATACCAATATTGCCAATCAACTTTTTCATATGGCGTGTGCGAATGACCTCCCGGACTAATCCGTTGTCTTTGCGCATATAAAATTTATTACCGTCACCGGTAACGATGCCGGCGGCATCTTGCCCGCGATGCTGTAGCACCGTTAAAGCATCAAAAATGGTTTGATTAACATAATCTTTAGCAACAATGCCTACAATTCCACACATGGTTTTTCTCCTTCGTTTTGCAGCTATTTACCCCCTTTACGACAGGGGGCTGAGGTCACAAATGCCAATGTCCTGACGATAATATTTACCACTAAATTCAATTTGATCAACTAATTGATAGGCCGTTTCCCTAGCACCCTTTGCCGTATCGGCGATGCCGACAACGTTTAATACACGACCACCATTGGTGTAATATTGTCCATTTTCACGTTTAACGCCGGCTAAAAATAGCTGGCTGTTATCACCGCTGGTTATGTTATCAATGCCTGTAATGATACTACCTTTCATATAGCTAACAGGATAACCCTCCGCCGTTAGTACCACACAGCAAGCATTGGCATCACGCCATTGTAACGTTACGTTATCCAAGGTTTTATTTTGGGCTTGTTGTATCAGTGTAAGTAAATCATTTTCTAAAAGAGGTAATACCGCTTGTGTTTCAGGATCCCCCAAACGCATATTGTATTCCAGTAAGTACACGCCATCATCGGTGACCATCAGCCCAAAGAAAATGATACCGGCAAAATCCATTTGCTCGGCTTGTAAACCTTTTAAAGTCGGTTGCAAAATATCATCAATAAACTGTTTTTCTATTGTCCGGGTATAATGCGGGTTGGGTGCAATAACACCCATGCCGCCGGTATTTAGCCCCGTCTCACTCTCACCAATTTTCTTGTGGTCTTTGGCGGAGATGAACGGCAAAATGGTTTTGCCGTCAGTAATGGATAAAATGGAAACCTCCACACCGTCTAAAAACTCCTCAACAACTACAGTATCGCCTGCGTCGGCAAAAGCTTTCTGCACCATAATTTCCTTAATGGCCTGCTCAGCTTGACGATGTGTTTGGCAAATAATCACGCCTTTACCGGCCGCCAAGCCACTGGCTTTGACGACAATCGGACACGGTTGTTGCCTGATGTAATCCAGAGCCAGTTGCGAATCGGTAAAATCTTGAGATTTAGCCGTTTTTACCCCGTATCGTTGCATAAAACGTTTGGCAAAGGATTTCGAGCCCTCCAGCAGGGCTGCTTGTTGATTGGCGCCAAAAATCCTTAAACCGTTGGCGTGAAATGTATCGACAATACCTGCCACCAGCAATCCTTCACTACCGACAATAGTTAAATCAATATGTTGTTCTTTGGCAAAGCCAACGATTTCCTCAATGGTGTTTAGATTAATATTTTCACAGTTTTCCAGCAAAGTATCATAGGCATTGCCAACGGCGGCATAAATTTTTGTTACTTGCGGGTTTTGCGCGATTTTCCAAGCGATTGCGTGTTCTCGTCCGCCTGCACCGATAATCAATATTTTCATTTTCTTACCTTTCGTTTAATTTATTTTGTAGAGAAGAAGTCTGATGCGTCTCTACAATATCAATGAGTTAGTGTTTAAAATGACGTAATTGAGTAAATATCATAACGATATCGTTTTTATCACACTCATCAATACTGTCTTGGTCGTGCATCGAACCACCCGGTTGAATAATGGCAGTGATATGATTTTTTGCAGCCAATTCAACCACATCCTTGAATGGAAAAAAGGCATCGGAGGCAAGTACCATATCGGTTTTTGCAAAAGTACTGGCCCGTTCAATAGCTTGTTCAGTTGCCCAAATACGACTGACCTCTCCGCCGCCAATGCCCAAAGTTTGTCCGTTTTTAGCGATAACAATCGCGTTAGATTTAACATATTTCACCACTTTTAAGGCGAATAATAAATCTTGCTTATCACTCTCGTTTGGCTGTTTTTTCGTTACCACTTTGACGCCATCAAATAAGGTGTTATCGACATCTTGTACCAATAGTCCGCCATCAACTTTGATATATTCTTTGCTATCACTTGGTTTTTTATTGCAAGCGATTAAACGCAGATTTTTCTTCCCGGATAATAGCGCCAATGCCTGTGCACTAAAACCTGGCGCGATAACGATCTCCAAGAAAATATTTTTCATTTTCTCTGCCGTTTTGCCATCCACTTCGCAGTTAAAAGCGATAATGCCACCGAAAATCGACACCGGATCGCATGCATAGGCTTTGTCGTAGGCGGTTTCTGTACAATCAGCGATAGCAACGCCGCAAGGAGTGGAGTGTTTGACGGCACAACAAGCAATTTCGTCAAACTCACACACCACTTTCCAAGCCAAATCCATATCGCGAATATTGTTAAATGATAGAGCTTTGCCGTTTAATTGCCTGAAATCTTTCATCGCCCCGTCGTGCATTTTATCAACGTAGTACACGGCTTGTTGGTGCGAGTTTTCGCCATAGCGCATCTCGCCGGCTTTTTCATAGGCAATCGTTAAATATTCGGGGTTTTCCTCATCTAACAAAAACTGTGAGATCGCGGCATCGTAGGCAGCAGTTAAATTAAACACCTTGCCGGCCAAGCGTTTTTTGCTGTTATAACTGACGGTTTGTGTGGCATTGAGTTCGTCCATAATGCTCTGATAATCGCTTTTATCGCTAATAACCACCACATCTTTGAATGATTTGGCCGCACTGCGCAGCATTGTCGGCCCACCGATATCGATAAATTCAATCAGTTCTTCAAAGGGTAAGTTTTCTTTTACCTTCGCAAAGAACGGATAGAGATTAACCACGACAAAATCAATGGGCTTGATGTTGCGTTGTTGCAGCGTTTGCATATGTTCGGCGCGTTCACGCATCGCCAAAATACCACCGTGGATATGCGGATGCAGGGTTTTTACGCGCCCATCTAACATCTCGTCACAGTCAATCACTTGGCTGACTTCGAGCACAGGCACACCATTGTCTAACAAATGTTTGTAAGTGCCGCCGGTGGAAATAATTTCCACATTGTGTTTTACCAAACATTCGGCTAATTCGACGATGCCGTTTTTATCAAAAACCGATAGTAATGCTCTTTTTTTCATGTTTTTCTCTGCAAAGTTTTAAAGATTTGTGTAGGCTGCGCGTTTCGCGCACCGATAATTTTACTGTTTTTTTCGCTGTTTATAACGCATTCTGCATCAGTATTCTTCAATCAACTGCTTCACCACCCTAGGCAACAATTGCCATTCTTGCCGCAATACCAATTCGGCAATGGCTTCGGCACTGTTTGCCTGGGCAATATCCACTTCGTTTTGAGCGATAATATCGCCCGTATCCACACCCGCATTGACGTAATGTACCGTGCAACCGCTGACGGTATCGCCGCTGGCAAATACCGCCCTATGCACATTCATACCGTACATTCCCTTGCCACCGTATTTGGGCAGCAAGGAGGGATGAATGTTTACGATTTGATAAGTATCAGTCAGTGATTTTTTTAAAATAGATAAAAAACCCGCCATTACCACCAAGTCAATATTGCGTTCGGCGAAAATTTTGCCGACTTCATCAGAACAATGTGAACGTGAGACTTGAAAAGTGACAATACCGTGTTGTGCAGCGACAACAGTTGCTTGACAATCTCTATCGGCAATAACGCAGTCAATAGGAATATTTTCTTCAATAAGTCGTGTCATATTGCTACCGCTACCCGATACCAAGACTGCTATTTTGGGGACTATTTTTGGCATTATTTCAGACACAACTGATTGTCTCCTTTCTCAATATGTCCGATAATGCAGGCATTTTCACCAATGTCTTGTAAAAACTCAACCACGGCACCGGCAATCTCCGAGCTAACCACGACGGTAAAACCAACACCCATATTAAAGGTAGCAAACATTTCGTTTTCAGAAATATTGTCACGTTGCTGTACTTCAGCAAATAGCGGTAGTGAATGCCATAGCGGAGTGATTTTATCCCTAAACACCACTGGCGATAAATTTTTATTCATACAACGAGGTAGGTTTTCAATTAATCCGCCACCAGTGATATGCGCCATTGCCCTGATGTCGAATTTATCCAGCAATTGCAAAATCGGTTTAACATAAATTTTTGTTGCCGTAAGTAGTAAATCGCCAACACATTTGCCGTTAATTTGCTCATCGTAATCGGTAAAAATTTTGCGTAACAAGGAAAAACCATTACTGTGAAAACCGCTCGATTGCAAGGCAATAATGCTGTCTCCGGCCTTGACTTTCTCACCATTAATCAGTCGTGCTCTCTCCACTACGCCAACACAAAAACCGGCGATGTCGTAATCACCTTCTTGATAAAAGCCTGGCATTTCCGCCGTTTCCCCACCGATTAAGGCAGCACCTGACTGCAAGCAACCCTCGGAAATGCCTGCAACCAGTTTTGCCGCCACTTCAGCATCTAATTTGCCACAAGCAAGATAATCGAGGAAAAATAATGGCTTTGCTCCATGACATAAAATATCATTAACGCACATCGCCACACAGTCTATACCAACACTGCCGTATTTTTTTTGTCGCAAGGCAATTTCCAGTTTGGTACCAACACCATCGGTGCCCGATACCAAAATCGGTTCTTTATAGTCGTCCCCATTGTTATTTAGGGCATACATTGCCCCAAAACCACCCAAATTGGTCAGTACCGATGCATTGTGCGTTTTCTGCACCTTTTTTTTCATTAATTCAACAGCTTTGTAGCCTTCTTCTTTATCTACACCCGCTTGTTTATATGAGGTCATTTTGTTACTCGATGTAATGTTATTTTCTATAGAACAGGACATGGCCCGTTTCTATAAAACTGGTAGATTAATCTTTCATTAAACGCTGAAAAATCTCTAAATACGCGGCTTCAATACCATCTAAATCTTGTCTAAAACGATCTTTATCGAGTTTTTTACCCGTTGCTTTATCCCAGAAGCGGCAAGTATCCGGCGTGATTTCATCGGCAAGTAAAATTTCACCATCGACATTTTTACCAAACTCAATTTTAAAATCAACCAGGGTAATCCCGAGTTTGTCGAATTTAGCTTTTAGTAATTCATTAATCTTAGCGGTAATGTTATAAATCGTATTTAGTTCATCATAACTGGTAAGCCCCAATGCTACGGCGTGGTGATCATTAATCAGCGGGTCACCGTAATCATCATTTTTATAACAAATTTCAAAAATGGTATTTTCAGGTTTAGTACCCTCGGCAACGCCGACACGCTTTGCCATTGAGCCGGCAATGACGTTTCTGACAATCACTTCCAGTGGAAAAATTCTCACTTTTTGACATAGTTGCTCCCTATCACTCAACTTTTTGATAAAGTGGGTTTTAATTCCATTTTCTTCTAATAATTTAAAGATAATTGTAGTGATTTGGTTGTTTAGCACACCTTTGTCTTTAATAGTACCTTTTTTTTCGCCGTTGCCGGCAGTGGCATCATCTTTGTAGTAAATAATCACTTGACTGTCGTTATCGGTGGTATAAATTTGTTTGGCTTTGCCTTCGTAAATAAATTCTTTTTTCATTGTCTCCCTCGTTTTTAAAGTTTTACATTGATATTTTTCTGAAAATCGGCCTTCATCTTTTGGCGAAAGTCGTGCAATTTCGCCCGCAATTTGCTATTTTTAATTGCCAATATCTGCACTGCCAGCATTGCTGCATTAAAACTATTGTTAATGCCAACCGTGGCGACAGGAATTGATTTTGGCATCTGCACAATGGATAACAGTGCGTCCATACCATTTGCGATAGCGTTTTTGCCTGCATTAATCGGTACGCCAATTACGGGAAGCGTTGTTTGTGATGCCACCACACCTGGCAAATGTGCCGCCAACCCAGCCCCTGCGATAATGACACCGTAACCGTCTTTTTCAAATTGTTGTAACGTCTCTTCCAACAATTCTGGCACGCGGTGTGCCGATAAAATATGGGCTGAATATTCAAGGTCAAATTGTTTTAAACAATCTGCTGCCCCTTGCATTACTTCCAAATCGGATTGGCTGCCGAATAATATACCTACTTTCATTGTTCACTCCTAATAATTAAAAGGTTATTATATTTTGTCCGTAGTGATAGAATGATGCCTCATCACTACAACATTAACTGTTGGTTTTATACAACCTGTCTTCTCTCTGCGTCACTATTACGATAACCCCAATATGCTAATCGCAAGGACTTGCCTCGGTATTTGTTTTGTATAAATCATTATTCATAGAAATTTCATCATAGAGACAGAGCATGCCCCGTCTCTACATTACATTAAACTAGTTAAAATAATTAATCCCGTTAACAAAAATATTTTGCTCTTTATCACCAACAATATTTTTAAATGTACCCTTTGAGTAGCGTTCACTATGCCCCATTTTGCCGAAAATTCTGCCGTCTGCCGATATGATTCCCTCAATTGCAAGGCTGGAAGCGTTGGGATTGTGCATAAACTCATTGCTAGCGTCACCCGAAAAATCAACATACTGCGTGGCGATTTGTCGGTTATCAATCAGCCTTTGCAACGTTTTTTTATTGGCATAAAAACGTCCCTCACCGTGTGAAACGGGGATGGTAAATATCTGCCCAACAGCAAAAGAAGACAGCCACGGCGATCGATTATTAACCACTTTGGTCTTAACCATTTGTGAAATATGGCGACCGATTTGATTAGACGTTAGGGTTGGTGACTGTAGTGTTAATCGTCCGATGTCACCATTGGGTAGCAGGCCTGATTTCACCAAGGCTTGGAAACCGTTACAGATGCCTAAGATTAGGCCGTCACGGGCTAAAAATTCATTAATACTGTCTTTGATGATTGGGTTTTGTAAAATAGAAGCGATAAATTTGCCCGAACCGTCCGGCTCGTCGCCAGCGCTAAATCCACCGGGCAAGACAAAAATTTGCGTTTGTTTCAGCTCGTCAGCAATTTGTTTAATCGACTGGCGTATATAGTCAGAACGAATATTTCTAAACAACAACATGTTGGCTTTCGCCCCGTTGCGATTAAAGATGTTATACATATCGTATTCGGAGTTGGTACCGGGGAAAGTAGCGATTAGTACTCTTGGCTTTGCATTATTAGCGGCGGCACGCGGCCATTGCCGCGTTGAGCGGTGTTCGGAATGCTTATTTGCCTGCCCACAAACTCCACTTCCTGCGTGCTGTTCGCCTCGCCCTTGCCTCGTTCGCCCGCCAGTATCTATATCGGCATAAATTTTTCCTTCATTTTCAATGCTGGCTGGGAAAATTTTTGCCAGTTTTCCCAACCATGCCATCTGCAACTGCTTTAAATCAATGCGTTCTTGCTGACTGACAATATTAAATTCATCGGTGGTCTTTCCGAGTAAAATAGCATTATTATGTTGAATTGCCTGCCTGCTTTCAATGACAATGCCGGCAGGTTTAATAGCAAAATAATCCACATTATTCTCACTCAAGTCAACCCCAATGCGATTGCCAAAACTCATTTTACAAAGAGCCTCGGCAACACCACCGTGTTTGACCGTCATCGCCGATAAGATGTTGCCTGAATAAATATTGGTTAAAACACATTCAAAGTTGGCTTTGAGCTCGTCGGCATCATAGCCACCGTCACCAGCCAACGGATTATCCAGTAAATAAACAAAGGAACCTGCTTGCTTAAATTCTGGCGAAATAACTTGTTTGACATTGCCTGTGGCAACGGCAAAGGAAATAAATGTCGGCGGTACGGTTAAGTCATTAAAAGTACCGCTCATCGAATCTTTACCACCGATGGCGGCAACTTGGAAATCGTTTTGTGCTCGTATTGCCCCCAGTAGTGCCAAGAAAGGTTTGGCCCAGGCTTTGCTGTCTTTACCCAGTTTTTGGAAATATTCTTGAAAGGACAATCGTGCCCTTTTATAGTCAATGCCTGCACAAACCAACTTTGCCAGCGAATCAATAACGGCATACATGGAGCCGTGGTATGGCGACCACGATAATAAATCGGGATTAAAACCCCAGGTGATTGCCGAAACGGTATCGGTGTCTTTATCAAGCATCGGTAGTTTTACTATCGAAACATCAATCGGTGTCATTTGATATTTGCCACCGTATGGCATTAAAATGGTGCCGGCCCCCACCGTGGCGTCAAACATTTCACCCAAGCCTTTTTGCGAGGCGACATTTAGGTCGGTTATATTGGCATGCCACCGCTCGGCCAGCGTATTACCCTGTGGTTTTCGCACAAACGGCGACTGTTTTTCAGGATCGCTTACCGTAATATCAATGCATTGTATTACGCCGTTGGTATTTAAAAAAGCACGTTTGATATTGACGATTTCACGATTTTGCCATTTCAGGATAAGACGCGCTTTTTCCGTTACTTCGCCCACCACAGTTGCCAACAGGTTTTCCGCCGCAGCGTGGGCTAAAAAAGCTTGACTGTCTTCATCGGCAACGATGACCGCCATACGCTCTTGTGACTCAGAGATGGCCAGTTCGGTACCGCTCAAACCTTGGTATTTAACAGGGATTAAATCAAGGTTAACTTCCACGCCATCGGCCAGCTCACCAATGGCGACGCAGACACCACCGGCCCCAAAGTCATTACATTTTTTGATGAGTTTTGTCGCCTCGGCATTTCTAAATAAGCGTTGAATTTTTCGCTCTTCCGGGGCATTGCCTTTTTGCACTTCCGCACCACACAATAGCAGCGAGTCATCGTTGTGTTCTTTGGATGAGCCCGAGGCACCGCCGCAGCCATCACGCCCTGTTTTTCCACCTAATAAAATAATCCGGTCACCGGGTTGTGGTTTGTCTCGCCGCACGTTTTCCACAGGAGCGGCGGCAACTACCGCCCCGACTTCCAAGCGTTTAGCTTGGTAACCTTGGTGATAAAGCTCCGAAACCAATGACGTGGCAATACCGATTTGATTTCCGTAAGATGAATAACCTTCAGCCGCTTCAGTAGTGATTTTACGTTGACTGAGCTTGCCGGGTAGCGTATCTTCTATTTTTCCCAGCGGATTGGCAGAGCCGCTGACACGAATGGCTTGATAAACGTAGGCTCGCCCCGACAACGGGTCGCGAATAGCTCCGCCCAAACAGGTGGAAGCACCACCAAACGGCTCGATTTCCGTTGGATGGTTGTGAGTTTCATTTTTAAACATTAACAGCCATTTTTCGGTGCTTTTATTACCGTCAAAGTCGGCAGCATCAACATCAACAAATATCGAGCAAGCATTGTTTTCATCGGAAATTTCCCAGTTATCCAAATGCCCTGTACGGCGTAAATATTTTGCCATTATTGTTGCCATGTCCATTAAACACCGCCCTTTATTCGGGGTCAGTTGTGATTTAATAGCGAGATAATGGGCAAATTCAGCTTGCATTTGTTGTCCAAATGGCGTATCGGGAAATGAGATATGGTTAATTTGTGTTGCAAAGGTAGTATGGCGACAGTGGTCGGACCAGTAAGTATCAAAGACTTTGATTTCAATTTCAGTCGGACAGCGATTTTCTTCTCGATAGTAACGTTGGATAAAATGAAAATCTTCGTAGTTCATCGATAAATTGAGTTTATCTTTTAATTTATCCAGTGCGTCATTATCCATAGTAAGAAAATCTTGATAGACTTCGATATGATTATTGACGTTGATTGACGACCTTTCCAGGACACTTAAATCTTTTTCCTGGCTTTCAATGGGATTAATGTAAAATCGTTTGATTTTGTTGATATCGTCTTGACTGATGTCGCCATTGGCTACAATCACTTTAAAAGATTTAATATCCATGCACTGCTCTTTAGGCAACAGCAATTCGATACATTGTTGTGCCGAATCGGCACGTTGGTCAAATTGTCCTGCCAGATACTCCACCGCAAAATATTGTTGTTTCTGTAGAGACGTTGTAGACAACGTTTCTGCGGTATTGTCGATATTTAATGCAGTCTTTATATCGGTGTAAATATCATCAGTGACGAGCTCCGATAACACCATGGTTTTGATTTTTTCAATGTGATCCTCGCTGATATCAGCAGCAAAAACATCATAACCACTCAGTAGTCTGACGGCTTGCAAATGTTTGATACCCAATTCATCCCTAAACTGCGATAACAGTCTTTGTGCCTGCCAATCAAACCCCGGCTTTTTCTCAACAAAAAATCTTAAATTTTTCAATTTATTACCCCTTTTTCTAGGCAATAAAAAAAGCCCGGACACAGGTATCCGAGCTTCTAGTAAATATTAACTTTTGTGTTTTTTTGATTTTAGCAAAAAAATGCAATCTCATTACAAAATTCCAAGTTATACGAAAATAACATCAATTCCCGCTGAACTGTTGCTAAGCGGAATTTTGTAATCAGTGCTATCTTCGTAGTAGTTAATTTAAGGTTAACTGTAGAAACACCCGACCTTATTTCGGGCATATACGAAAAATACGTCCTGTATTGTACTGGAAAATTTCTTGAGTGTAAAAAACTTTAACGCACTTTATTGGCTTATTTTAATAGTGCGGTGGAATTTCATATTTGATTTCATTGCCCTCACCCACCTTGCTCTCACTTTCACTTTGTAAGGACTTAATCAACTTCACGGCTAAATCCAATTTTTCGTTTAGCTTCGTGATTTGTCGTTGTTGGTCGGTAAGTGCCTCATTCAATTGCTCAATGGTGCGTTCTTGGAAAGCCACTTGTTCTTGTAATTTTTCTAATTCATTCATAAAGTTATTTTCCGATACTCATCCCTGCTGTTTGTATTTGTGGTAGTGTAAGTTTTTCGCCGGTCATACTGGCAACGGGGTAAGCACAATAATCGGCGGCATAATAGCCGCCGGGGCGATGATTACCCGAACAACCCGTACCACCAAACGGTGCGGCCCCGCTTGCCCCGGTAAGTGGCTTATTACGGTTAATAATTCCGGCGTGAGAAAGGGCATAAAAGGTTTCCCAAGCCACATCATTTTCCGTAAAAATACCCGCTGCCAAGCCGTATTTGGTATCGTTGGCAAGTTCAATAGCGCTGTCTAAATTATCGACCCGATAAACTTTTAATAAGGGACCAAAATATTCCTCATCGGGGACATTATCGGTATCGGTTAAGTCAATAATGGCCGGACTCAGCATCGGTGCATTATCGGATAAGCGTTGCATCGTCAGCAGAGATTGCCCGCCTAACTTGAGTAAATTTTCCTGGGCATTGAGTAACATCTCTGCCGCTTGATTGCTGACGACCATTGAATAAAACGGTTGTTTTTTAGCGGTTGGCTCAGCAATTAAAATTTTCTTTGTTTCAGTCACCAGTTTTTCCAGAAACTTATCACCTGCTTGACCCTTGGGTACAATTAGACGTCTGGCACAGGTGCAGCGCTGCCCGGCCGAGATAAATGCCGATTGAATGGTGTGATAAACCGCGGCGCTGATGTGCTTTTCATCGGCTAAAACATCATCAAGGATGACCAGCGGATTATTACCGCCCATTTCCAGGGCCAAAATCACTTCGGGCCGCCCGGCGAATTGCCGGTGGATTGTTCCCCCGACGGCCGAGCTGCCGGTAAAGAAAAATCCCCGCAGTTTTGGGTTGGCAACGATGGCTTTTGCCGTCTCCAATTCACCCACGACAAAATTCACGACACCGGCGGGAACACCCGCTTCGTGCAACAACTGTACCATTCTTGCGCCGACGGCCGGCGTTTGTTCACTGGGTTTAAAGACAATGCTGTTGCCGGCAATCAGTGCCGGGACAATATGCCCATTGGGCAAATGCCCGGGAAAGTTATACGGGCCAAATACGGCACAAATACCGTGGGGACGATGGGTCAGCAAGGTTTTATCAGTATCGCCGGCAGACCTTGTCGGTGTACGTTCTTGATAGGCTTTAATCGATAAATCTACCTTGCCTACCATTGTCGCCACTTCGGTATTGACTTCCCACGCCGGTTTACCCGTATCCAGTAAAATATCATTGGCGAGCAAATCCTTATTCGCTTCCAGTAAGGCTTTGTAGCGCTCGATAAGAACAATACGTTCAGTTAATGGTGTTAAGGCCCAGCGTTTAAAGGCCTGGTCTGCCGCAGCAAAAGCCCTATTGACGTCATCGGCGGCAGCACTATTTGCCTGCCAAACCACCTCATTGGTGGCAGGATTGACGGAAATCAGTTGCTCACCCTGCCCTTGTACCCACTCTCCGTTAATAAAACAATATTGTGGCGCTGTGTTTTTCATTATTTTTCCCTTGCTGGTAATGTTCGACTTATCGCTTGTGAAAACAGTTATTGTTAATCACCTTACGGTCAGTGTATAACAATTGAATTCAGACTCAACAAAAATTATTAAAATAACCCGTTGTGCATTTGCAAAAAATACTTAATTGCGTGTTATTGAATAATATGTTTCTTGCAATAACATTTAAGTTAGTTACTTGCTGCCTGGTGATATTTATCTCCCTTTTTTAAACCCGAACCACTCACTTGCGAGTGGTCGGGTAAACCCCGGTTTCGGCGCGCCGTGCACCTTGAATTTGCCCGTTTAACAGTCTGTGCAAAGGTTTATATTACATTTCCATTTGATGAAATTTTGTTCATTTATGCAATTTTTTTATCTATTTTAGTTTTTTCACGGTATGATACTCCCGTTTTCGGCGCATTCATCCATTTGAAAGCCCGATATTAACTAAAATTAATAAGGAGTAACTATGAAAAAATTAACGTTAATTACCGCCCTTTCTGTACTGAGCACCGGTACATTCGCTGCCGAACTAAAAACAGATGAAGAAAAGCTTGCCTATACCATCGGTTCACAAGTCGGTGAGTCCTTGCTGGCTGTTAATGAGGTCATTCCGCTGAATGAGAAAATACTGTTTGAAGCAATTAGTGATGTTTTGAAAAATAAAAAGCCGCAATTAAGCAAAGCGGAAATGGAGAGAGTGCTGGAAACTTCACAAAAAAAAGCGGCTGAAAAAATGCAAGCTAAAATAGCAGCAGAAAGCAAAGCCAATAAAGCTGAAGGTGAGAAATATCTGGCTGCTAATAAAGCCAAAGACGGTGTTAAAGTGACTGCTTCAGGTTTACAATACCGTGTCATCAAAGCCGGTGACGGGAAAAAACCGGTTAGCAGCGATACCGTTAAAGTCAATTACAAAGGTTTCTTAACCGACGGAACAAAATTTGATGATTCCAGCGATGCCGGCGGTCCGGTTGAATTTCCGTTAACAGCGGTTATTCCGGGTTGGACGGAAGGGTTGCAATTGATGCCGGTTGGTTCAACTTATGAACTGGTTATTCCTGCTAAATTGGCTTATGGTGAAATGGCACCACCGGCGATTGGCCCCAATCGCGTCTTACGTTTTGAAGTCGAACTGGTGGCCATCAAAGCCAAACAGCCGATTGATAAAAAAGTTAAACCGGCTGAAAAATCAGTTAAAAAGGCAGTGAAAAAGAGTATAGATAAAGCCGAAAAAAAAGCCGAGGACAAAACTAAAGAAGTCAAAGCCAAAGCGGTTAAAAAAGAAGCATCGTAAACCAATCAAGTTGTTATAGATAACAACTTGTATGCCAACAGCAACAATGTATAAAGCCGTGGTATATGCTGCGGCTTTACATATTGTGTTATCAGATTAAAGCAAGCACCAAAAAATACTCATTTCGACAGCCAGCAGCCGTTTCCCCTAAGCAGACCAGTCAAAAGCAACACAGGGCAGTTTTTCTTCAATATAATCATCGCCTCAATCGGCAGGATAAAGCCCTTGTTGCACACAATGATGAAAAGTTGAAAATGGCCAATCTGCCACCAAATTACCATAGCCGTGCTTTACAGGATTATAGTGCAAATAATCCATATGATTTGCAAAGTCCTTGTCATCGCGGATGGTGTGTTCCCAAAATCGGCGTTGCCTAATGATATCTACTTAAGGCATATACTTCAAAAGCAGGTTCTTCGTAAGGGTGTGCTGTTTTCAAAGCCTCTACAGCCCACTCGCTGACGCGTTCAACGGTATCAACTTCACCAATGGTTGGATTGGCACCGTCAAGTGGCAGAAACTGCCCTACGCCAAGCGTTTGCCACGAACATTGTGCATAATTCCCAAGCGAGCCTGCACCTGTGGCAAAAATTGCCTTTTTTACTGCTTCCACCGCATTTTCAGGAACGAAGAAGACTAATTTGTAGTTTTGCATAGGTTATGACTCCTTAATAATTTTGTTGTATTTATGGGGTATTTTAATCGAATGCCATACATGGTAAATCAGCCTCAACATAGTTTCCGCCCCAATCGGCGGGATAAAGTCCTT